>ENA-UPTA01000133-UPTA01000133.1-activated-sludge-metagenome-genome-assembly--contig:-NODE-133-length-78991-cov-13.589338_pt1 | contig 78991 bp, 66 predicted proteins | sample MGYA00238184_ERZ773361 | MGnify/ENA primary metagenome ERZ773361 (study PRJEB29100, sample SAMN05720205) | activated sludge metagenome | isolation source: anaerobic digester from wastewater...
CCGGCTTCATGCTGGGATTCTGCTGACGAGCTTGAAAAAGTCAGAAAAGTATATGAAGAGGACGGTATTTTCCCGAAAGGAATGATCACGCGGATAATCAAAGACCTTAAATCTTATGACGACAAGGATCTGAACAATAAGATTCATGGAAATTATAAGCTGCTGAAGAAACTCATTGCGGAATACATCCACTGCGGATAGAAAAGAAAAGCGGCTTTCATGCCGCTTTTCTTTTCTTTATAAAACCGCGAATTATTAAAGCGGTACCCGCCAATATCATAATACAGCAGAGCACCTGCCCCATCGACAGGTTCAGAAATACAAAACCGAGCTGTTCGTCGGGTTCCCTGAAATATTCGATTATGAATCTGACAATACCGTAAAGTAATAGATATGATCCCGCAAAAAAACCTGCCGGCATTTTCTTATTCCTTAATGACCACAAAATAATGAAAATGAAGATTCCTTCAAAAGCTGCTTCGTAAAGCTGCGAAGGGTGCCTGAGCATTTCGTCTCCCGCAAGAGGGAAGTACATGCCTATCGAAGAATCAGTCGTTCTGCCGTAAAGCTCGCCGTTCATAAAATTGCCCAGACGGCCGAAAGTGTAGCCGATGGGAACTGCCGGAGCTACAAAATCGGTAAATTCCAGAAACTTGAGTTTATTCCGCTTTGTAAACCAATAAGTTCCGGCGAATGCGGCTATCAGAGCTCCGTGATATGACATTCCTGCAATACCGGTGAACTCGAACCCGTTCTTAAATCTGAACGGCAGAATTATCTCTAAAGGATTTTTCAGATAATACCCGAAATTATAAAACAGAACATAACCCAGACGGCCGCCTATAAGTACGAAAATTATTACAACGAAGAAATAATTCTCAAGGATCTCCGGCTTTAATTCATATTCCTTCTTCTTTAGCCTTTTGTTCAGCAGGTAGAAAGTAAGAGAAAATGCAACTATATACATCAGGCCGTAGTACTTCAGCTGAAATGTTCCGATCCTTAAAATTGACGGATCAATATTGTACGGCAGTGTCTGCCACCATTCCGCGAACTGTGCCACGGTCTCAGATCCTAAAATACTTAACAACTATACAAATATTGAATACTTACGGTTTTCATTAAATACTATTGACGGATACTCTTATTCAGAAAACTCGTTGCAAGATAATTTTCCTGGGTTTCAATAGCTAATTTAGTTTCATCTTCGCTAAGATCCCATTTCAGAATATTTATGTTTGAATCCCAGTGCTTAGTAATATTCTGCGCGTTTAAAGAGCTTGCCTGCTGATCAAAAAGCGACAAGGGAGCTATATAAGAAAGTATCGGATAAATATCCGTATTGATCGGACCTTCACCGGCAAAATCCCTGATTTGATCAGGTCCGAATATCACTCTTGAGAAAAGCTCATAAGCCGTTGTAATATTTACAGGGTCTGCAGCTATATCAGCAGCAACCTCCGGTTGAGAGATCCTGTCTTTAATATCATCAAGTGAAGGTCTGTAAGGTCCTTTACATCCAATTAGCATAATGTCGATGCCCGGATTCAGGACAACCAGATAAGCTTCGGGAAATACTTCACGAAAAGACCTGAATACTAACTTTAAAGCATCTGGTTTGAGATGATACATCTGTATCCACTGTCCGAAAACCCCGTCAGGCGTCAAAGCTTTATGAGCAAGCTTATAATATTCAAGGGTAAAAAGATCGGACACTCCTGACAGCCACGGATTAGACGGTTCAGAAGTGATCATATCATATTTACCGGAACTCCTCTGCAGATGAAGTCTGCCGTCTGTTATAAGAAGATTAACGTTCTTTCTATCAAGAGGTTTGTTGTTAAAGTCATTAAGGATCATCGCAGCATCAATAATAGCAGGTTCGATTTCTACTGCATCAATTTGAATTTCCGGAAGCATAGCAAGCGATCCGACTGTCGTACCTGTTCCGAATCCTATCACGCATGTATTTTTAGGATCAGAATGAAATAAGGCTGGAAAGTATCCGCAAAGTTTCTGAGTAGGCATATCGGTGAAAGAAGAACCGTCGCCTTTACCATTGGTCTTCAGCGCTAACTCGTTGGTAAATTTATTCCTTGTTACAGTAATGGTAGCAGTAAATCCGTCTTTATATGAGATCATATCAACTTCATTATCGTAGATTTTTCCCACTCCGTATTTAATTACATCCGGGTTCTGCTGAATTCTCGGAGTATTGATACCGGCTCCCGATGTGATCGCTGACCTGTCTAGAGGGGGTATTAAAAACCAGATCATTGCAATGCTTATTATACCAGATGTCTGAAGGAAAGTATTATATTTAGCTTTTGTAAAAAATGCTGAAACCAGCCCGATAATAATCAGCAGAGTACTTGTTAAGCGCAGAGTATGATCGAGCCCGAAAACCGGTATCAGTAAAAAAGCGGCTATGATCGATCCTGCAATCCCTCCAACAGTATTCCATGCATAAAAATGTGATGTATTGTGAGAGGGATCATCTGTGCATTGTTTCATCATAAAAAGTCCGTAGGAAAAGAAAACACCTGAAATAAAAGTAGCAAGACCGACAAGCATGATCGCAGGAACCAGCTGGCTCCCGAATAGTCCCAACATGTTTGAAGAGCTCTCAATACTGAAATTACGTATATAATAGTCCGGAAGTATGTTCGCAAAGGCGATAGACAAGGTAGTAGCTAAAGACATAAGTAGTATCAATATATAGAATATAGTTCTAGATACTTCGAAAGTTCTGCTGCCGGATTTAGAAGCAATTGATTTAAGGCTGTAACCCCCGAAAGCAGCGCCAATACCGTAAAAGCAGAGATAAACTGCCAGTATTGTTGAGTAGGCATATATCGATCCACCAACCGTCAGTACAATAAGCCTTGTCCATACAAGTTCTGAAACAAGACCTGTGAAACCTACTAAAGTAGTAATGAGTAGAATAAAATTCTTTGCACCAGAACTTAAACCCGAACCCAGAAGGTACTGGTCTTCGGGTCCATTCTGTTTTTTTTCTTTTTTTTGCGGTTTACTTTCAGAACTTTTTTCATCTGATAATCTCGGTAGAAGCAGGATAACCACAGTAATAAGAGCGTTAGCAGCGGCAGTTATATAAATTGTGTTTATTAGACCGATATTCGGTAGAAGAAAATAACCGGCTGTTAAACATCCTGCGCAAGCTCCTACAGTATTAAATCCGTAAATTATCGTAATTCTGCGTTCTGCAAGTTTGGAAAACTGCTGGAGATATTTTGCAAGAACCGGAAGTACTGCGCCCTGACAGATAGTTGGTATAAGCATAATAACAGCACTGAAAACTATTCTGAGAATAAAAATACTAAGATTCGCGTCGCCAATTTTTTGCATAATGACAGGGAGACTCGAAAAAAGCCAATTAAAAAGCAGAGGGCTCAAGAAGGCGAAAATTGCTGTGATCAATTCAAGAAAAGCATAGATCTTAAGCGGGTTTTTTCTGTTTGTAAGATATTTTGATGCTAACCACGAACCAAGAGCGAGTCCGCCCATAAATGAAGATACTACGGTAGTTATGCCTAAAGTTGTGGATCCCAGAAGAAGCGTCAAAAATCTGACCCAGGCGATCTGATAGATCAGCGAAAAAGTTCCTGATAAAAAAAGTATAATAATTAGTGCGAAATAAATTTTGTTCTGTTTGCTTGTCATAAAGCTCTCCGTTTATTAAACTGCGACTGCTGATATTTACTGATATCTGCAGTATCGGATACGCAATGTAATTAAATAATGATTCAAAATCAAACGAAAACTTTTATCAGACCGTCCAGTCCGGCTTATATCTGACAAATTACTGACATTGCTTTGTTTTACTATTAATATATATTTTTATTACGATCTTCTATTATTTTACTATTTCGTTACTTATAGAACATTCAAGCAAATTAGAAAAAATCATGGCATTTGTTTTGCATATAATAATGAATGCGATGAAATGCGAAAAAAATTAATTTAAAATAGGAGCATCAAAATGGGAAAAATAATAGGGATCGACCTCGGAACCACCAACAGCTGCGTAGCAGTAATGGAAGGGAACGAGCCGGTCGTGATAACAAACGCTGAAGGAGGAAGGACAACACCCTCTGTAGTAGCATTCTCAAAAAACGGCGAAAGACTTGTAGGGGGACCCGCGAACAGACAGGCGGTCACAAATCCTCACAAAACTGTATTTTCCATTAAAAGATTCATGGGAAGAAAATATACTGAAGTAGGTCAGGAAATAAAAGAAGTGCCTTTTGAAGTGACAAAAAACGCCAACGGTGTGGTTCAGGTTAAAATAGATGATAAGGATTTTACTCCTCCCGAAATATCGGCGGTTATTCTTCAGAAGCTTAAACAGGCTGCTGAGGACTATCTCGGCACAAAAGTAACCGAAGCTGTGATCACTGTGCCTGCATATTTTAACGACGCGCAGAGACAGGCGACAAAAGACGCCGGAACTATTGCCGGACTAGATGTAAAAAGGATCGTCAACGAGCCTACAGCGGCAGCTCTTGCCTACGGTCTGGACAAAAAAGTTGACGGAATAATAGCAGTTTACGACCTCGGAGGCGGAACTTTCGATATATCAATACTTGAGATCGGCGACGGCGTATTTGAAGTTAAATCAACAAATGGAAATACTCATTTGGGCGGCGATGATTTCGATCAGAGAGTGATAGATTATCTCGCTGATGAATTCAAAAAGCTCGAAGGGGTCGATCTTAAAAAGGACCCGATGGCGCTTCAGAGGCTGAAAGAAGCATCTGAAAAAGGAAAGATCGAGCTTTCATCTCAGACTCAGACTCAGATCAACCTGCCGTTCATAACTGCGACTCAGGACGGACCGAAGCATCTTGACATGACTTTAACAAGAGCAAAATTCAACGAGCTTACTAACGACCTAGTAAGAGCATCCATTGAACCGTGTAAACTTGCTATCAGAGATGCGGGCATAGATATAAAGGATTTGAAAGAAGTGATACTTGTCGGCGGATCGACAAGAATCCCCGCGGTCGTTGATGCGGTCAGGGATTTCTTTGGAAAAGAGCCGAATAAAAGCGTTAATCCCGATGAGGTCGTCGCTCTCGGAGCCGCTATTCAGGCCGGAATTTTATCGGGAGATGTTAACGAGGTGCTTCTACTCGATGTTACACCGCTGTCTTTAGGCATCGAAACTCTCGGCGGAGTGATGACAAGGCTTATTGAATCCAATACGACGATACCGACCAAGAAAACAGAAGTATTCTCGACGGCTGCGGATAATCAGCCGGCTGTGGACATTCACGTTCTTCAGGGTGAGAGACCGATGGCTGCGGACAACAAGACCATCGGCAGATTCCAGCTGGACGGCATAGCGCCCGCGCCGAGAGGTATCCCGCAGATAGAAGTAACTTTCGATATAGATGCGAACGGTATATTGAGCGTATCGGCAAAAGATAAAGCTACGGGCAAAACTCAGAACGTAAAAATTGAAGTTTCTTCCGGCTTAAGCGATTCCGAGATCAAAAGGATGAAAGCAGAAGCTAAAGCAAATGAAGAGACAGATAAAAAGAAAAAAGAAAAAGTCGATCTGAGAAACTCTGCGGATCAGGCTGTTTTTCAGACAGAAAAACTGCTTAAGGATCTCGAAGGAAAGATCGATCCTTCCGACAAGCAGAGGCTTGAATCGAGCGTTTCAAAACTTAAAGAAGTATTGAAAACTGATGATATTGAAGCTATAAAAAGCGCTACTGAAGGCCACAATAAAATATGGCATGAGATAAGCACTAAAATGGCTCAGGCTGCGCAGGGTGCGGGACCCGGATCAGGCCCCCAGGACTTCGATCCGTCACAGCATCAGCCCAAAGACGGCGGAAAACAGGCCGGCAAGGATGATGTGGAGAACGCGGATTTTGAAGTTGTCGATGACGACAAATAACACCTCCTTCTCCAAAAGAAAAACCCCGGAATATTCTACCGGGGTTTTTTTATAATTTCAATGTCCTGCCTGTTTAATATCTCGGCGATAACACCTGTCAAAATCCCCGGTAAAAGGCTTAAAAGTATAATCACCGAGACTGTGATATTGTAATCAAATTTGCTGTCAAAGAAATATGTGAATAAATAATACTGCGCGAGATTAAAGGCAACAGCGCCTGCCGAGCTTACCGCGACAAGAGAGACCGTACGTCTGAAGACTGCGAAAAGGATCAGCATAACAAAAAAGGATAATGTCGCTCCTGACAGAGAAAATATAAACGGCAGACTGAATAGTTTCGCGCTGAAAAATCCGCCGATAAAAACGCGGAAGATATTTATGCAGAATGCTGTCAGAAACTCATTTCTCGCGATAAAGAAAAGTACTATCGCGTTGGCTAACCCTATCTTTACGAAAGGAATCGGAAGAATGATAAATATTTCCAACAGCTGTAATAGAGAAGCCAGTGCAGAAAAAACGGCGATCATATAAACTCTTGTTCCGTATTCGAATTTCAATCCCTACTCCGTAACTGCATCAATAGCATTATTTTCTTTCTGTGCGAACTCGATTATCAGCCTGTTCGGCATACAGATTAACCTGCGGCTGCTTCCTGCATCAAGCCAGCCCTGTTTTACGCAGTATTTGTCCCTGCAGTCCGAATCTTTTATTCTGACTTTTCCGTCTTTTATCTCGGCTATGATCTTCCCGTTTTTTAATTCGATCAGAGTATCCTTATCCGCAAAGCATAAAAATGTGTCATTATTAAAATTGATCTGAATAATTTCGCTTTTTATCTCTTCCTTCTTAAAAAAAGGCAGAAGCGCGAATATTATCAGCCCGCCGTATATTAAAATATCGCCGTATCTGAACACTATTTCTCCATATTGACGATGATCCTGCCATCAAGGTACGGATTGGAAAAAATATCGTACCCTTTAAAGATCCCGGCATTATCTTCGCCGGTAAGAATGATCGCTCTTCCGGTATTCTTTATCCTTTTCAGAAAATGCTCTTTAAGAATTTCGAAATTACCTACGCCCCTCGAAAAGATTATGTCGTATTTTTTTGTAACGGGAAGTTCCTCGAACCTTTTATCAACTGCGACCGCATTTTCTAAACCCAAATGAATGGCTGCAGAATTCAAAAATCTCGCTTTTTTCTGTGTCGAATCAAGCAGTTCTATTTTTGCTTCAGGCATAAAAATGGAAATTATGATCCCCGGTATACCGCCGCCCGACCCTACATCGAGAAAGCTGCCTTCAGAGTCTTTTATCATTTCGTAAAGTGCATACGATTCAATTATCCCTGTCGCGAGAACTGAATCCTCGCTCTTTCTTGAAATCAGGTTAACTTTTTTGTTATAATCGAGTATGTATTCAATATAATCGCCCATCTTATTTCTTTTCAATTCCTCGAATTGTGTCCCGATGATCTTTTCGGCGGCTTCGATTATCTCAAGAGAGAGCTTTTCCATCAGATCAGCCCTCTTGATTTCAGATTTATAAGTATGACAGATATATCAGCCGGCGATATTCCCGCTATTCTTCCCGCCTGGCCTATTGATACGGGCTTGATCCTGTTCAGTTTTTCACAAGCCTCTTTTTTCAGTCCCTTGAATTCTTTATAATCGATATTCTGCGGCAGTTTTATCTTTTCGTTCTTTTCGAATTTCTCGATCATCTCTTTCTGCCTTACTATGTAGCCTTCGTACTTAATAAGTGTTTCCGCCTGCTTAAGTTCGTAATATGAAAATTCTTCTTTCAGATTTAGTATTTTTGAATCAAGTAGTTTATCGATAGAAACCGAAGGCCGTTTGAGCAGCCTGAAAATGTCTGAACCTTCATCTGAGATCTCGAGCGAATTAGTTGTCTGAAATTCATTCAGCCTGTGCTTTTTTACCTTCATTGAAGCGAATATTTCAGGAAGCCTGTGAATATTCTCGAGCCTGTTCTTTAAAAAACCGATCTCTTTCGGAGTAAGCAGCTTGTATTTTTCAGAATATTTTAAAAGACGAGAATCGGCGTTGTCATGTCTTAATTCGAGCCTGTGTTCAGCTAGCGATGTGAACATTCTGTATGGTTCGCGAATATCTTTTGTGATAAGGTCATCGATCAGAACGCCTGTGTAAGCCTCATTCCTGCCCAGAATGAACGGTTCTTCACCCCTTAACTTGAGTACGGCATTAATTCCGGCCATAAGTCCCTGAGCCGCCGCTTCCTCGTAACCGGAAGTTCCGTTTATCTGACCCGCGAAATAAAGATTTTCCACGTTTCTGGTCTCCAGAGTCAGTTTTATCTGGTAAGCAGGGAAATAATCGTATTCTATGGCGTATGCCGGTCTGACAAAATGCGCTTTTTCGAGTCCTTTGACCGTCCTTAAAGCTTTTTTCTGCACTTCGACGGGCAAGCTGGATGAGAATCCGTTGATATAATACTCGTTCGTATATAATCCTTCAGGCTCTAAAAAAAGCCTGTGCGATATCTTGTCGCTGAACCTGTTGACTTTGTCTTCGATTGACGGACAGTATCTCGGACCCGTTCCTTTTATCTGGCCGGAGAACAGGGCTGATTTGTCAAAATTCTGCCTGATGATTTCGTGAGTTATCTCGCTCGTATTCGTCATAAAGCACGGGATCTGTTTCAGATAAGCCTTTTTGTGCCTGAACGAGAATGGAATTATGTGATCGTCTGAACCGTGAACTTCGAGATCTTTAAAATCTATTGATTCCGCAGATACTCTCGGCGGGGTTCCAGTTTTAAGCCTGCCGGTCTCAAAGCCGTGTTCTTTTAGTTTTTTTGAAAGGCTGTCTGCTGATTTTTCTCCCAGCCTGCCTGAAGGTATCTGCTTTTTCCCTATATGGATCACGGCTTTTAAAAACGTACCTGAGCATACAATCGCAGATCTTGTGTGAATTATGCCGTTAATTTCGGTCTTAACTGCGGCTAAAGTATTATTTTTGATCACAAGATCAAGAGCCTCGTCCTGTATTATGTCGAGATTTTTTTTCGCCTCCAGTTTTGACCTCATGAAAGCAGAATACTCTTTCTTATCCGACTGAACGCGGAGAGCCCAGACCGCCGGACCCTTTGATAAATTCAGTGTTTTGAACTGGATCCCTGTTCTGTCAGCCGCTACTCCCATAAGTCCGCCCATTACATCTATCTCTTTTACAAGATGACTTTTAGCGAGCCCGCCTATGGCCGGATTGCAGGACATCTGGGCTATGTGATCGACCGTCTGCGTGATAAGAAGTGTTTTCGCTCCCATTGACGCGGATATCCAGGCGGCTTCAACTCCCGCGTGTCCTCCTCCGATAACGGTTATATCATAATTCCTGTGCATTTGATTTTTCCTTATAGAACCTATTTACTGTCCATCTTCCAGACGCCTTTCCATTCAGCAGGACTGTCTTTAATAAGCGTTTCGCATCTGCTTTTCATCAATTCGGATGCCTTGTCGGAGAATTCCGCACTGACCCTGCCGAATATCTCAAGAGCTTTCGCAAATTCGCCGGACTTGTATAATTTCAAAGCCGACGAATAAAGTTCTGATTTCTTTAAGATCCGTTCATCTACCGCGCTGTTCCTATACCCGAGAAGTTCGTAGATCCTTACAGCTTTATCTTTACCCTTTACTGAAAGTTCGTCAAGCTCTCTGAAAATGAATTTATCCTTCACCCTTTCGTAAGTAGTATCACTCGTCAGAATATTCGTCCCGTAATATTTGTTCAGTCCTTCCAGCCTTGAGGCTAGATTCATCCCGTCTCCTATCGCGGTATAATCGAACAGATCGTCGCTTCCGATATTACCTACTGTTACTGTATCGGTATTAAATCCTACACCTATATCTATGCTTTTAAAAGTGTCGTTTGATAGTTCTTTCTTAAGCTTTTTCAGCTCTTCCATCGTTTCAAGTGCTGCCTTGCAGGCAAGATAAGGGTGATCGACATCGAGAGGAGCGCCGAAGAAGCATATTACCGCGTCTCCCATATATTTATCAAGCGTTCCCTGATTTCTTTTTATCACGCCGGTCATCCTTGACAGATAAATGTTCAGAAATCCGACAAGTTCTTTAGGATCGGTTTTTTCGCTGTATGAAGTAAAATTTCTTATGTCGGAGAACATCATTGTGATCTCTTTCTTCTCGCCGCCGAGCTTAAACCGCTCGGGATTCTTTAAGATCTCTTTCGAAACGACTTCGGGTACGTATTTGCCGAGTGTGGCTCTTATGAATTTCTTGGCTTTATTCTCTTTGTAGTAGCTGATTATATACGTTACAAGGAAAGTAAAGAATAAAGCGATAACGGGTCTTGTCGTATCAAGAATGTAATTATACCTGAAAAAAAGCGTCCCCGTGAGTTTGTAATACGCAAAAGCTAAAAGCACAATAAGCACAGTTGAAATAATTATGTTCAGCCTTGTGAAAATAATGATCCCTGTAAACAGAATAGCGAGGATCATTATGAATAAAGTAACTGATCTTCTGCTCTTGTAAATGAAATCACCGCTCATAATAGTATTGATAATATTCGCATGGACCTCAACCCCCGGCAGATGCTTTTGAATAGGGGCCGACCTTAGATCCATAAGACCGCGGAGCGAAGAACCGATTATAACCGGTTTGTCCCTGAACGTTTTTTTACCGACCCTGTTTTCCATTACATCATAAAAAGAAACTGTTCTGAAAGTTCTCCACGGTCCTTTGTAATGGATCAGCATATAGTTATTTTCATCGACAGGTATTGTAACTTTTCTGTTTTCCTTTTTCGAGTAAAAAGAAATACTTTCACCGTTACTTAATTCAAAGCTCGAATTATCGGCGTCAAGAATTTTCATGCATACAGTCAGCGCTATAGACGGATATAATTCTCCCTGATACTTCTTTATCAGCTGAACTTGTCTGATCACACCGTCTTCATCGGAATCGATCCCGAGAAATCCGTTCGTAAAAGCGGAATTTAAGATGTTTTCCGATCCGCAGTTCATAATATCGTATTCTTCTGTCTTGAAATCAGCCTCGGATTTTATAACTTCCGCGTTATCTATCCTGCAGCCGGAAGAATCCGCATAAATGAAATTCTCCTTGTCTTCATATTCAAAATTATAGCCTGCGATCACGTTGCCCGCATTAACAAATGAAGCCGACAGTATAGAGTCCTGATCCCGATAATTGCTCTTATCGAAAAGAATGTCGTATGCGATTACCGCGGCTTTTGAATGTGAAAGCACATCAGCAGCGGTGGCGAAATAGCTTCTCGGCCACTCGTAATATTTTCCCAGTTTTGATGCCGATCTCGAGTCAATATCGACTATGACTACATCCTGCAAAGATCCTTCTTCGGCGGAATAGAAATACCTCTGCTTGAATCTGAGATCATATATCTGATTCTCGAACCTGTCGAAAAACGGAAGAAGCGTCAGAAGCGAAACGGATGACAGAAAAATGCTGATTAATAGATATTTAAAATAATTGCTTTTCATTTACGTGAAAAATAAATATTAACGGACGGTTTTACAAGTATAAAAAGACTTATAATTATTTAATAAAACAGCTTGATTAATTACTTAAAATTATATTAATTACAAGAGCATTAATTCACTATGAAATTATGGAGTAAATAATGACCGATATTCTAAAAGACAAGAACGTGATAGAAGCTTCTATTGAAGAGGAAATGCAGAAATCGTATATTGATTATTCAATGTCAGTAATAGTATCAAGGGCCCTGCCGGATGTTAGGGACGGACTAAAGCCTGTTCAGAGAAGGATCCTGTTCGGTATGAACGAACTGGGGCTTCATTACAATAAAAAGGAAAATAAATGCGCCAGAATAGTCGGTGAGGTAATGGGTAAGTATCATCCCCACGGAGATATGGCGATCTATCAGGCGCTTGTCAGAATGGCACAGGATTTTACGTTCAGATATCCGCTGGTAAGAGGACAGGGGAACTTCGGCAACGTTGACCTTCCTGCTGCCGCTCCGCGATATACCGAAGCCAAGCTCAGCAGGCTTTCCGATGAGATGCTTTATGACATAAACAAAGAGACCGTTGACTTTACGAACAATTACGATGACACTTTAAGAGAACCTGCCGTACTTCCTACAAGGATACCGAATCTTCTGGTCAACGGAGCCCAGGGAATAGCTGTAGGAATGGCGACTTCCATACCTCCCCATAATCTGAAAGAGGTTCTCCAGGCGGTGACCGCTCTTCTTGACGATCCCGAAATACCTATTGATAACATTAAAGCCGATCCGGAAAACGGGATAGAAGAGAAAAAAGGTCTTATCTCATATATCAAAGCACCTGATTTCCCGAGCAAGGGAATCATTTACGGATATTCCGGAATCAGAGAAATGTACCTGACCGGTAGAGGCTATGTAATTCTCAGGGGCAGGATAGAAAAGAAACTTGCCGATAAAAAAGGTGAAAAGACTAAACTTATAATAACCGAGATACCTTACCAGGTCAGCAGAAAAGCACTAATAGAAAAAATCATAGAGCTCGTAAAAGACAAGAAGCTTGAAGGCGTTTTTGACGTGAACGATGAATCCAGCAAACAAACCAGGATCGTAATTGAGCTTAAAAAGGACGTCAATGAAGACGTTATTATAAATCAGCTTTACAAATTGACCCCGCTTCAGACTTCGGTCAGCGGAAATATGATCGCGCTTGTTAACGGCAAACCGATGCAGCTTAACATTAAACAGTTCCTTGAGCAGTTCATTCTGCACAGGGAAGAGATCATCAGAAAAAGAAGCATCTTCGATCTGCGTAAGGCCGAAGAAAGGATCCACATCCTCGAAGGTCTGCAGATAGCTCTGAACAATATTGACCGCGTGATAGAAATAATCAGGGGAAGCCAGAATACTGAAACGGCAAAAACATCCCTTATGGCCGAATTCAGTTTGTCGGATATTCAGGCGGCATCTATTCTGGCAATGAGGCTCTCGCAGCTTACAGCTCTAGAAAAAGAAAAGCTTTTTGCAGAGATCGAAGAACTCCGCCTCAAGATCGCCGATCTGAAAGACATCCTCGAGAAAAAAGAACGCAGAACGCAGATCATAAAGGACGAAGTGACCGAGATAATGGAAAAATACGGCGATGAAAGGCAGTCTGAGATAGTTTATTTCGCCGAAGACCTCACTGTAGAGGATATGGTCCCCGATGATGAAATGATAGTGACGATCTCTCACCAGGGATATATAAAAAGAGTCCGGTCGGCTGAATTTAGAAGTCAGGGCAGAGGCGGCGTAGGCTCGAGAGGAGCAGACAGCAAGGACGATGACTTCATAGAATTCATGTTCAACGCCACGAACCACTGTTATATAATGTTCTTTACCGACAGGGGAAGAGTGTTCTGGAAAAAAGTATGGCAGATACCGGAAATGAGCAAGGCTTCAAAAGGACGGCCGATAGTTAACATTCTCGAAAGAGTGGAAGGCGAAAAGATCAAAACCGCCCTGATAATTAAAGATTATGAAAAAGACGGGAAGTACCTTGTCATGTCAACGAAGAACGGTACTATAAAGAAAACTCCGCTTCTTGCATATTCAAGGCCGAACATTGCGGGTATTATAGCTATAAATTTAAGAGATAATGATGAGCTTTTGAGCGCTGCTATAACATCCGGAGATGAAGAGATACTTCTCGGAACGAAACTCGGATACGCGAACCGCTTCCATGAATCTCTCATAAGAGAGGTCGGCAGGAACTCGATAGGCGTAAAAGGGATCAATCTGAGAGAAAAAGACGAAGTAGTCGGGATGGTCGTGTCGTCAGATGAGAACAGCTCCATAATGGTAGTCAGCAAGAACGGTTACGGAAAAAGAGCCACTGTCTCGGCATTCAGAAAAACCAAAAGGGGGTCTAAAGGCGTTAAAGCACTGAACTTAACCGAAAAAACAGGCGAAATGATCTACATCCACGAAACTGACGATATGAATGACATAATGATAATGACAGAGAACGGAACCGTTATACGCCAGAAAGTGATAGACATTAGGGTGATGGGAAGGAATACTCAGGGAGTAAGGCTGATCAGGCTGAGAGATGATGACAATATCGCCGATATCTGCATGGTGCCGCCTTATGAAGAAGATGAACCTGCAGAAGCAGTTGCAGGAGAAGCGGCAGAAGCTTCTCAGGAAGATTCACCTTCAGCTCAGGCTCAGGAAAATTCAGGCGAAATTAAGCCTCAGGAGTAAACAATGCCGGATCAGAAAGACAACTTAGAAGAAAAAAAGCCTTACCGTGCGGACGAAGATGAAGAGAATCCCACTCTTGTCGAAAAATTCACCAGGCTCGAGATGGAAACTAAGACCGGGCTTATCGTATGCACTTTATTCCTGCTGGCTCTGATTTTCAGATGGCACTGGTTCAATACTAGGTGGTGGGTCGTTCTTATTCTCGGCGTGATCGGGCTGAAAACTCTTTACACTCAGATGAACGATCTTACCGATGACAAACCGTCAGAAGCCAAGCTTGCAAGATACGCTTTCATCGGCCTGATAGCCCTTCTGGTAATAAGAGATCTGTACATTACTGCTGAACTGGCGGATTTCTTAAGCCTGATGTCCATCAGATAAAATGATCTTTATTTCATTATTAAGCGCTTTGATCCTGATAGAAAGCCGGGAGATCTTTCAGGGACTGCTTTCCCAGCCGTTCGTGACGGCTGTATTTCTGATCATCGCGGGATACGATCAGTATACTGTTCTTTCTACCGCTGTCCTGATACATCTTTTATATTTAAACAGAATTCCTTCCGGAACAGCTTTTCATCCAGAATACCCTTTCGGTTATTTTATCACTGTAGCCGTCTTAAAACCCGAGAACGTCAATGCAATATATTTTGCTGTCCTTATCTTTATTATAATGGCAATATCGCTTATAACCGGGCGTTTTATCGCTTTTAAAAGGAATCTGTTCGAAAAACACCGCAATAAATTCATACGGCATAACGGATACCCTGACATTTTGAAGGCTTTGTTATATTCATTTTCAATTTTTTTCATTTTCGCACTTGCATTTGCACTCATCCTTAAGTCGATTTCCCGGGCATTAGCAAATATTCAGATTTTTAATGCGGAGATACCTCATTCTTCAGGCATAATCATAACATTATGCCTGCTTCCTGCTGTTGTTTATGCCTTTAAGAACATCCGGAGAACAGCATGAAAGAAAATCTCGGAAGGCGTACTCTTTTATCTCTTACAATAAGATCGTACTTCATCAGGCTTTTTTATAATTATTTCAACCTCTTCGGAGAGGGATTATGCGTTTGTCTTGTCCCGTTTACAAATGAAGATAAAGATAATTTTCTCAAACAGAATTTAAAATTCTTCAATACAAATGAATATCTTTCCGGATTCTCTCTCGGAATAATACTGAGATCCCGCGATGAAAAACCGGAGAACTTAGAAAAAGCAAAAGACATTTTATCATCGGTAGCCGGCTCTGTGGGAGACAGGCTTTTATACAAACTTATCTTACCTGTGATCGTGCTTACGTCTCTTAATCTGTTCGCTGTTTCAGGATTCGTTCTTACAAAAGAGGCCGTGATCATTGTACTTTCTGAGATTGTTATTTTTAATATATTCAGCTTTATGTTGCGGTATTACGGAATTAAGAACGGCTATGAAAAGGGTCTTGAATCAATTAGGATTTTTAGAACCGCCGCTTATTTAAAAGCAGTTTCGGTTTTTACTTATGTAAGAAATATTCTCATTCTTATACTTATCGTGAACCTTTTCATTTTATTATTCAATTAAACATTTAGTTGTTTTTTTCTAAATCACAGATTAAATTGTTATTCATTATATATAATCACCGGGATTAAAATGGTCGCTGAAAAAATAAAAATAATCAATTCGCTTGGACTTCACGCGCGTCCTGCAGCTCAGGTCGTGAAAATAACCACAAGATACGACTGCGATGTTTTTATCTCGAGAGACCAGATGGAGGTTAACGCAAAATCCATTATGGGCGTAATGATGCTTGCCGCCGAAATGAACTCTGAGATTATGGTTAAATGTAACGGACCAGACGAGCATGAGTGTTTGAACGAAATAAAAGAACTGATAGCCAACAAATTCTATGAAGAATAAATGAACAAAAAGGTTAAGGAGAAAATATTAAAAGGCGTAGCCGCCTCACCGGGAATTGCTATAGGAACTCCGTTCAATTATGTACACGAGACCCTTAACGTTTCAAGGGATACCGTTCCCGATAGTGAGATTGAATCGGAAATATTAAAATACCGCAATGCTCTTGATAAAACGCGCGAGAACATTCTTGAGGATAAAAAGAACGCTGCAAAACGGGGAGGACAGGAAGCCGCGAAGATCTTCGATGCTCATCTTTTAATAATTGACGACCAGGTGCTTATCGATGAAGCGGTATATTTCATTTCGTCGAATAATGTTCAGGCTTCGTATGCTGTCAGCAAGGTAATGAAAGATTATCAGATGGAGTTCGAAAAACTCCAGAATCAGTATTTTTCGCAGAGAGCGTTCGACATTGAGGATGTTTGCAGAAGGATCATCAAAAACATTATTTCCGACAGCGATAAACCCGATCAGTCCACGGTTTTAAAGGGAAAGCAGATAGTGATTTCCAATAATATCTTTCCTTCTGATACTCTCAATTTTAATAAAGACCTTATCCTCGGTATCGTGACCGAGTTCGGAGGGAAAACAAGCCATGCCGCGATACTGTCTAAATCGCTTGAAGTGCCCGCTGTTGTCGGAGTGACCGGCATATCGAAATATCAGAATAAGATATCTCTGCTGATAGTTGACGGTTTTTCCGGGAAAGTGATCATCAATCCTAACGCTTCCACTTTTGAATCCTATAAAAAAAGACAGCATGAAGAGCAGAAACAGGTCGAGGAGGATCTGAAGTATGCGGCTTTAGCTTCTGTTACACTGGACAATGTATCTGTAAAAATAATGAGCAACATTCAGTCCGCATTGGAAGCTGACAGCGTGATAAAGTGGAATAGCGACGGGGTCGGGCTTTTCCGGACCGAGTTTCTGTTCGAAAGCAGTCTGTCCGTGCTTTCAGAGGATGATCAGTTCCGTATATACAGCGAAGTGTCGGAAAAACTTTATCCGAGACATATAACTATAAGGCTTTTGGATATCGGCGGTGACAAGCTTAATGATAAGATGTCGATAAAAGAGGATAACCCTTTCCTCGGCGTAAGGGGAATGCGGCTCCTGTTTGATCATCCCGAACTTCTGCGGTCTCACCTCAGAGCCATTTTAAGAGCGTCTTCAAAAAAGAACATTTCGATAATGCTTCCTTTCGTTTCCAATATTTCTGAAATAACTAAAACCCGTGCGATCTTCGAAAGAGTTATAAAAGATCTTATCTCTGAAGGATATACTGTTGATGAAAAAATGAAGATAGGCATTATGGTCGAAGTCCCTTCGATAGTAATGATAGCTGATGCAGTCGCGGCAAAAGCTGATTTTTTTAGTATAGGTACGAATGATCTTACTCAGTACGTTCTTGCGGCTGACAGAGGGAATGAAAGGGTAAGCGGAATATATGACTCTTTTCATCCTGCAGTTATAAAAATGCTCGACATGACCGTAAGAGCCGCTGAAAGAAGAAAGATAGGCGTAGGTATATGCGGACAGATGGCGGGATACCCGATCGCGCTTCCTCTGCTTATAGGTCTTGGCCTGAGAGAACTGAGCGTTACGCCTTTTCTTGTTCCGGCCGTAAAAAAGATCATCCGCAGGCTTGATACAAAAGAATGTGCAGCTCTTTCAAAAAAATGCTTGAAAGCAAGTTCGCCGAAAGCTGTATTAACCATTTTATCGGATTTCTTTGAGAAAAAGATCGGGGATCATCCCCTTCAATAAAAAAAAAGCGGGCTGACCCGCTTTTTTTATACGCTGTGAACAGACATCTTAAAAATCCCCTCGGCAGCTTCGAGAACGCATTCGCTTAATGTCGGATGCGAATGAACAGCTTCTATCAATTTGTGTATAGAAAGCTTATTGGCTTTGATTATCACAAGCTCCTGCAGAAGGTCGGATGCGTGCGGTCCGACTATATGTGCTCCCAGAAGGGTCTCTCCCGTATTGTCCGTAAGTATCTTTACGAACCCGTCAGTTTCTCCAAGCCCTTTTGCCTTGCCGTTGGCCGCGAATGAAAATCTGCTGACCTTATATTCCACATTATCAGCTTTTAATTCCTGCTCCCTTTTGCCGACTGACGCTATCTCTGGATTAGTGAAGATCGCTGAAGGTATCGAATCATAGTCGAGTTCCTTCTTTATTCCGGCAATGTGCGAAACGGCCGTGATCCCCTGTGCGGAGGCGGTGTGCGCGAGCATGAGTTTTCCTGTTATATCTCCGATAGCGTAAATATTCAGAAAATTGGTCTGCATAAATTCGTTGATCTTAACGAATCTTCCGTTTTCAAGTTCAATGCCTGATGTGTCTATTCCGTTACCCTTAATATTAACCGACCTGCCGCCTGCCGCCAGAACTTTCGAAAATATTTCTTCCGTTCCGTCGCTGAATCTTACCGCGACTTCATTATCTTTTAAGACAGATACGGATTCAACTCTGGTCTTTAATTTAAAGTCAATACCTTTCTTTTTGAATGCTGTCTGAATGGTTCTCGACACCTGATTGTCTTCAGTCGGAAGCAGATAGTCCAGCATCTCGACGATAGTGATCTTTGATCCGAGCTCGCTGAAAATACCTGAGAATTCGCATCCGACAACACCGCCGCCTATAACGAGCATCTTCTCAGGAACTTCTTCCAAATTTAATGCATCATCGCTTGTAATTACATTCTTGTGATCTATGTTAAAACAAGGTATTACAAGAGGAACTGATCCTGTGGCGAGAACAATATTATCGGCAGTGATCTTTCTGCCGGATGCTGTCGTGATCTCGTTCCGCCCGGTAATTTTTGCGAACTCTCTGACTACCTCTATCTTTCTGAGTTTGAATAATTTATCCAGACCCTGAACGAGACTGTCGACTATCCCGTTCTTTCTCTGCATTATTTTCGCGAGATCAAAACTTACATTTTCAACTTTTATGCCGAACTCATTGCTTTTTTTTATCTTTTCAAGTACGTCCGTACATGATAATATCGCTTTCGTCGGAATGCAGCCCCAGTTCAGGCAGGTTCCGCCGAGTTTATCCTTTTCTATTAATATTACGCTAAGTCCGAGCTGCGAAGCCCTAATTGCGGCGGTATAACCGCCGGGTCCTCCTCCTAAAACAGCTACTTTAAAATCCATGCTTAACCTCATTTTTTCAATAAAAAAGGCTACGGAAAACCGTAGCCTTTTCATGTTTATAGTATAAAACTACCTTACTCTGAACTCGATCCTTCTGTTCTTAGCTCTTCCTTCTTCAGTTTTATTGTCTGCTACAGGTTTTTCTTCTCCGAAACCTTTTGCGGTCAGCTGATTTTTCGGAATTCCGAGTTTTTCGATCAGATATTTCATAACGGTTTCACAACGTTTCTGTGAAAGGTTCTTGTTGTAAGCCGCTGAACCCTGGCTGTCAGTATGTCCTTCGATCTGGATCTTGATACCCGGGTTGTCAGTAAATATCGCTTTTACTTTGTCAAGAGCCGCGAATGAAGCTTCAACAAGGTCCGCTTTTCCTGATTTGAAGTAAACGTTCTCAAGTGCTATGGTGTCGTTTTTCTTCAGAATGAATTTATCGGGGCATCCGTCCTCATCTTCGAATCCGTTATAAACTTCGGCTTCGTTAGGACATTTATCTGCCGTATCAAGTATTCTGTCATTATCATTATCAGGATCAGGGCATCCGTCTTCGTCTTCGAATCCGTCTTTGTCTTCGGCTTCGTTAGGGCATTTGTCGATCAGGTCATAAATTCCGTCGCCGTCAGTATCAGGACATCCGTTGAATTCTTTCATACCGTAAGTGTTCGGGCACTTATCGTCAACGTCGAGGATTCCGTCTTTATCATTATCCGGATCAGGGCATCCGTCCTCGTCTTCGAATCCGTCTTTATCTTCGGCTTCGTTAGGACATTTGTCTTTTAAGTCAACTATGCCGTCATTATCGTTGTCGAGGTCAGGACATCCGTCAATATCCTCAAATCCGTCTTTGTCTTCAGGAACTTCTGGACAGCTGTCTTTTTTATTCGGAATTCCGTCTTTGTCTTTATCGGCTCCTTCACCCCACAGAGAGAAATTCAATCCTGCGTCCATTGTAACGTTATTATGAAGATCTTTAGAAGCTTTATCAAAATTATCCAGCTCATTGACAGAGATAAGATGTCTTGCATCAACCCTGAAGGCCACCCATTCAGTAAGGAAATATTTCAAACCTATCCCCCAGTTAAAAAGCGGATCAATGTTGCTGTCCATATGGTGGATGTCAATATTGTATGCTCCGCCACCTATTGCAAGATAAGGATTTACCTGTTCTTCGGGGAAGAAGTTATAAAGAGCGTCAAGATGGAAAGTCCAAAAATCACATTCTGTGTTTATTGGAATAAATCTACCCCCTTCAGTTGTGAATTCTTCCGCTGTCTCAGTACTAACATATCCTCCGGTAGCTTCAACACCCCAGTTTTCAGTAATATTATAACCAAGTCTTCCGCCGGTATGCATTCTGTGATCAAGGTCAACGTACATATTATGTTCGTATAAGTAGACACCCATAAAAGGCGTTACATCGATCGAACGGACTTTGATCTCAGCGCTGGCAGCCGAATAAAATGCCATAATCAGAATTATGCACATCCTAAACACTGTTCCTCTTATTCCCATTTAATCCTCCTTAAGATTCCTATTTTAATTTTTTTATTACATATTAAATCCAATAGCTAAAACAAACTTTCAGGCCTGTTTAAGCTAATTTTTCGAATCACTCTGTAAATATATATACATATTTTAAAATGAACAAGCCTTTTTTTTTATATTTTATCTGAATTTTTGGAAATCTGCCTGAACGCCTCATACATAAAAACCGAGACCGAATTGCACAAATTGATTGATCTTATCTTATCGGACATTGGTATAGTCAGGCCTCTTGTTATATATTCACTATGAAATATTTCCGGCAGTCCTCCGGTCTCCTTTCCGAAAATAATATAGTCGCCGCACCTGAAGTCTGCTTCATAAAGAGTTCTTGTAGCTTTTGTTGAAGCGAAAAAAAAATCAACACCCTTTCTCTGCATGAAAAAACTCTCAAGCGAAGGGTACAACTGATAATCAAGGTCTTTCCAGTAATCTAGCCCCGCCCTTTTCAGCATTTTATCTGTCAGCTTGAATCCGAGAGGTTCTATCAGATGAAGTTTCGAATTAAGCCCCACACACAAACGCCCGATGTTACCAGTATTATAAGGTATCTCAGGCTGATACAGTACAATATTTAAAAAATGATCTTTCATTGTGATAATAAAAAAAGGTCTTAAAAAAGACCTTATTCTGCGATTTCTACCTTTTCGATAGCAACGAATTTTCTTCCTTTGGCTTTCGTCAGGAATTTTACCTTCCCTGTCTCAAGCGCAAAAAGAGTATGATCCTTGCCGATGCCTACATTCAGGCCCGGATGGAATTTTGTTCCTCTCTGTCTTACGATTATCGAGCCGGCACTTGCGAGCTGACCGCCGAACAGCTTGACCCCAAGCCGCTGCGCGTTACTGTCTCGTCCGTTCCTTGAACTGCCGACACCTTTCTTATGAGCCATATCCGCCTCTTTTTATATCAATTAATATTAAGCGTTGATCTGTTTGACTTTTACAACTGAAAGATACTGTCTGTGGCCTCTTTTAACTTCGTAGCGTTTTCTTCTCTTCTTTTTAAAGACAATGACTTTTTTGTCTTTTTTATTTTCAAGAACTTCGAATACTACGCTGGCTCCTTTTACAAAAGGATCGCCGAAGTTGATACTCTCGCCTTCGCCTACTGCGAGTACTTTCGTTATTGTTACGCTTTCGCCTTTTTCTGCTGTGAGTCTGTCGACTTTTACGACTTCATCCTGCCTGACGATCTGCTGCTTCCCTGATATTTCAATTACTGCGTACATTTATTCGCTCCGCAACTGTTAATTTTAGAACTTGCAAATATAATTTATTGAAAATGACTTGTCAAGCAAAAATTTTCCGATTTTAAACAAATTATTCAGTTGACAATCGTAAAGTCAAGTTTTATATTTATCGTTTCGGAAAAACAGCCTTCGGGATGTTCTGTCCGGGATTAACAGATTAATGCTATTTCTTACTAGTATGGAGGTTTAATTCTTTATGAAAGAGCACAACAACGTGATCAGATGGATAATATTCGCAGTTCTATTCGCATGGGCGATCTACGCGCTTATCCCTACTTATCAGACATATTTCTCTTCAGAGAAAAAAATGATGGAGAAGATCAAGACAAAATCCGATCTGTCCAAAGCAAAAGCAAAGCAGGAAAGGGGCGAAGAGCTGACCGGGCTCGAGAACGGTCTTATTAATTCTTACGGTGAAAACGCCGAATATCTTTCATTGAACGATGAAGAGATCGAAAAACTTGCCGAATATGAAAAGCACAATCTAAAAAGTCTGGCTCTTGGCTTGGACCTTCAGGGCGGTATGCATCTGGTCCTCGAGATAGATTATGACCAGCTTCTTAAGAACAAAGCGCTTAAAAAGGACAAACAGCTTGAAGACCTGTTGGCTGAAGCCAAAGTAAGATCCGGGAACGATAAAGAAAGATATTTCGATGACGTTAAATCTGTTTTCGCTGAAAAGAAAGTACCTCTGAACAACTATTTCGGAAGGACAGGCGAATCGGACGATAAAATTATCGACGGTCTCGACAGTGCAGCCAGAAAAGGGATCACAACGACTTTGGAAGTTCTAAGGAACAGGATAGACCAGTTCGGTATTGCAGAACCTTCTATACAGCCGAGAGGAAAACACAGGATAGTAGTTGAGCTTCCGGGCGTTAAAGACGAAGAAAGAGCTACAAAACTCGTTAATCAGGCTGCATTTCTTGAATTTAAGATCGTGGCAGATAACGAAACTATTCAGAAAAAGATCAACGATATTGATACAGCGCTAAAAAATCAGGATGATTTTCTTGAATCTAATGCAATAACGACTGATTCTATAACTGCCGCCGCGGATACTTCTTCGGTAAGATCAGAAGAAGCGCTGACAGATACGACAAAAGCTACGGACGCTACAAAACTATTTTCTGACGATAAAACCGCAGGCGATTCTCTGACCGCGGCCCAGACAGAAGAAGATTTAGCAAAGGCAAATCCTTTCAAAGGACTTCTTATCGGAGGTCAGAGAGGCGAAATCCTTGTTAAAGGCAAGAATAAACACAAAATGGAATCATTACTCAAGAACGACATCGTAAGAAATGTTCTGGGGAATCACGAATTCGTTTGGGGAAATAAACCTGATATATATAATAATGAAGAGTATTATGAAATCCTTTTGGTCGAAAAGAAAGCTGCGCTTGATGGAACTTCAATTGTGGAAGCATCGGCAAATCTAGCCAGCGATAATTCCGCTACCGGCGGATGGGAAGTTCCCTTCGAACTTAACAGGGACGGCGGAAGGATATTCGCTGAAGTTACAGGCAAAAATGTAGGCAGAAGACTTGCGATAATTCTGGATAATAAACTTTATATGGCGCCGAACATCCAGGTCAGAATTCCAAACGGCAGAGGCGTGATCACACTCGGAGGCGGTACTGCTGAAGAAGCGCGCGACATGTCGATCGTTTTAAAAGCCGGTGCTCTAGAGGCTCCTCTCGAAATTATGGAAAAAAGGATAATCGGACCTTCTCTCGGAAACGACTCAATAGACAGCTCTGTAAAAGCTGCGCTTGTGGGCTCGATCATCGTGATCATTTTCATGATCTCATTATATAAGTTAAGCGGTGTTTTTGCTGTTATAGCCCTAGTTCTGAACACTATCTTCACTCTGGCTTCGCTTGCTTACTTTAAAGCGACTCTTACACTGCCCGGCATAGCAGGTCTGGTACTGTCTATAGGTATGGCGGTTGACGCGAACATAATCATATTTGAGCGTATTAAAGAGGAGCTTGAGCAGAAAAACACGGTTCTTTCAGCCATAAACGCGGGATATGACAGAGCATTCGTTACGATATTCGACTCCAACCTGACTACTTTCATAGCGGGTATTACCCTATATCAGTTCGGCACAGGTCCGGTAAAAGGATTCGCTCTGACCCTGATGATAGGTCTTATATGGAACATGTACACGGCCGTTGTTATGACAAGATTGCTTTCAGACCTGTTCACCAAGAAAAACGCAAAAACCATTAGCATATAATAAGGATAAGGATCAAAGGAGAGATATATGAAAATCAAAACAACTAACTTCAACTTTATGAGAGTAAAGGTTCAGGCAATGCTTATATCAGCCACTATTATCCTTATCGGACTGCTTTCTATTGTCTTCCAGGGAGGACTGGATTATAATATTGAGTTCAACGGCGGATATCTTATGCAGGCGGCCTTTAAAGATAAGGTCGATATTTCCGAGATAAGAAGCACTTTTTCTTCTCAGGACTTTCCTGAAATGGAGATACAGGAGTTCAGCGACCAGAATTCTGATAAATACGGCACAGAGGTCGTTCTGAAAGTTGAATCTTCTCAGCAGGACATAAAAGTACTTGAAGAAAGGATAACAGAAGTATTAAATTCAAAATTCGGTGAAGAATCTTATGAAGTAAGACAATCCACAAGTATAGGACCGAAAGTAGGAGATGAATTAAAATCCTCTACTCTTCAGGCCGTATTATGGACGGTTTTATTAATACTGATCTACATTACGATCAAATTCCAGTTCCGTTTCGCTGTCGGTGCGGTAGTTGCTCTTGTGCATGATATTCTTATTACGATAGGAATTCTGTCGATACTAGGTTATTTCTTCGGTTTCGAAATATCGCTTTCTGTGATCGCTGCGCTTTTAACAATCCTAGGATATTCTTTGAATGACACTATCGTTGTATATGACCGTATCAGAGAAGACATGACAAAATATCAGGGTATGGAATTTGAAAAGCTTATAAATACTTCAATAAATGAAACACTGGTAAGAACCCTGTTGACCGGTGCCTGCACTCTTTTCGTGGTTATAATTCTGATAATTTTCGGCGGCGAGGTCATAAGACAGCTTACAATTACCCTGTTAATAGGTATCATAACGGGTACATACTCGTCACTGTACGTAGCAGCACCGGTCGTCCTTTACTGGGAACAGCTAACTCATAAAAAGAGACACTTGAAAAAAGCCTGATCTTTGAATTGGTAAAACTTTAAACAAGTTTAGAGTTTTCTAAACTTGTTTTTTTTTGGAGGTAAAATAAATGAGCGTCAGAATAGCGGTTGGTGCCCAGTGGGGCGATGAAGGAAAAGGTAAGATCATAGACCTTCTGAGTTCAGAAGCGGATCTGGTCGTACGGTCTCAGGGCGGGGCTAACGCCGGTCATACAGTCAAGATCAGCGATAAAAAGTTCATACTTCATATGATCCCGTCAGGCGTGTTGAACAAAAATACAGTATCAGCAATAGGCAACGGTGTTGTTTTCGACTACGATTCTTTTATTTCCGAACTTGATACATTGAAAAAAACAGGTATAAATCCTGATGGAAGGCTTTTTATCAGCCCCTACGCACATGTGGTTATGCCATACCATAAGGAACTTGACAGAGCCGCCGAGAACTGCAGAAAGAACAAGATAGGCACTACTTTCAAAGGTATCGGACCGGCTTATCAGGACAAGATATCAAGATGCGGAATAAGAGTTGTCGACGTCCTTGATGCCGAATACTTTCCGGTTGTACTGAAAAACAACATAGAAGCAAAAAATCATATCTTTGAAAAGATCTACGGAGAAAAAAATAAGCTTGATTACGATAAAACATATAAAAACTGTATAGAAAAATTTGAAATTGTAAAAAAGTATGTAAAGGATGTTTCCCTTCTTATTGAAGAATCGCTGGAGAACAAAAAATCGATCCTGTTTGAAGGGGCTCAGGGCACCCTGCTTGACATTGATTACGGTACTTATCCTTATGTTACTTCGTCCAATACAACAAGCGGAGGAGTTTGTACAGGAACCGGGATCAGCCCCACTAAGATCGACAGCGTTATTGGAGTGATGAAAGCCTATACTACAAGAGTCGGCAACGGTCCTTTTGTAACTGAACTTAACGACGAAGCGGGAAAGCATCTTCAGTCAGTCGGATGCGAAGTGGGCGCTACAACAGGCAGACAAAGACGCTGCGGATGGTTCGACGCACTTATCGCAAGATATTCTTCCAGGATAAACGGCCTTTCATCACTGGCTCTTACAAAAATTGACGTTCTGGGCGGTCTGGACAAAATAAAAGTTTGCGTAGGGTACAAATATAAAGGCAATATTTTAACCGAGTTCCCCCCCGTATCGAACATTCTTGAGAAATGCGAGCCGGTCTATGAAGAACTAGACGGATGGAAAGAGGATATCTCAGATATAAAAGAATATAAAGACCTTCCTGAAAACGTCAGAAAATACATAGATTACATCGAAAAAATATCGAAAGTACCGGTTGAAATAGTTTCTGTCGGTCCTGAAAGAAATCAGTCTATATTCAAATAAAAAAAAGCTCCGGAAACGGAGCTTTTTTAAAGTTTTAAAAGAATTATCAGGTATGAAATATATAATAAAAGCAAGATCGCACCTTCTATTTTTTCGATCTTTCTGTCTTTTCCTGTAAAAATGAATACGAAAAGCAGCAGACTTGCGACAATGTTTACTGTCATGTCAAAATTCGACAAATCCTGAGTCGCTACCGGATATATCGTTGCAGATGTTCCGAGAATGTAAAATGCGTTGAAAATATTAGATCCGACAATATTTCCGATAGCTATATCCACGTTTTTCTTCTTCGCTGCCATTGCAGATGTAGCCAGCTCCGGCAGAGACGTACCTACAGAAACAATGGTTAAGGCTATTATCCTCTGTGAAATGCCTAATTCTGTCGCGAATTTAGTAGCGAAGACAACAATTATCTTTCCTCCAGCCACAAGACCGGCGAGACCGAGAACAATGAATAGAACTGCTTTTAATACTGTCATTTCTTTTACGGGCACTATCTCTGAATAAGATCCGGTTCTCATCATCTGGATGTTATAGCCGATGAAAATTAAAAAGAAGGCAAGGAGTACAAGACCTTCAGTTCTTGTAAGTAAAGATCTATCAGCTCCGTCCAAAAAAATATCGTTCGCCAGGATCATCACGACTATAGCGGATAGAAGGCACATAGGTATTTCGATCCACGTCGTATTTGATTTTACTTTAAGAGGAAATATTAATGCTGAAATACCGAGAATACAAAGAATATTAAAAATATTACTGCCCATAACATTACCCAGAGTAATGTCGGAATTATGGTCGAGTGATGAAAATACGTTAACTACGAGCTCGGGTGCTGAAGTTCCGAAAGCAACTATGGTAAGACCTATTACTATGTTTGGTATATTTAGTTTTTTTGCAAGTGATGACGATGAATCGACTAAAAGCCCCGCGCCAAGAATGAGAGGTATAAACCCTGAAATGAGTAAAACAAGATTGAGCATTTACTCTTTTGTTACGCCGCTGATTCTGTTGCGTTCATCAACCTTAACGGTGATGCTTTTAAAACTTTTAAGTTCTTCTTCATTATAATCGGCGTAACTGATGATAATTATCAGGTCTCCTGGCTGAGCGAGACGTGCGATCGCTCCGTTCATGCAGATGATTCCGCTTCCGCGCTCTCCTTCTATCGTATATGTTTCCGCCCTGGAACCGTTGTTTATGTTCACTACCTGAACCTGTTCCCCGATAAAAATGTCAGCGGCATCAAGAATGTCTTTATCTATTGTTATGCTTCCCTGATAGTTGAGATTAGCATCAGTGACGGTGGCTCTGTGTATTTTTGATTTTTTCATTCTTCTGAGCATTTTTCCCGCCTGATAAAATTAAAAACGGCCTGTAAGATATTAAAAATGACGACTAAAGTCAAGTTTATATGATAATCAGGCCGTGATCGGAAATTACTTGAATCTATGTAATATATTATCTTGCCAAATCCAGAAGTTCAGCACTGAATCCGTCTTCTTTGGATGTATTTCCCTCGAACCATACGCAGATAACGTCTCCATCAGCAAGTCCTTTCTGTTTCCACGCTTCGTCAATGAGCGTGAACGGCATTTTCTTTTCTTCTCCGACCACCGTTTTCACAGTCATATCCGGTCCGCCCGATCTAAGCCTGACCACCTGTCCCCTTTTGAATTTCGCCATTTTTTCTCCCGGATTTAATTACCTATAAAACTAATATAACAATTATTCGATTTAATAACAATGATAAAACAATTATTTTTTAAAAATCGATAAGCGGAATAGTTATTTTTTCGAGCTGCCATTTAAAATACCTGTCGGTCATGCTCGCTATAAAATCTCGGACTTTTTCAGCGTCATTTGTTTCTTTCAGGTATGTTTCGTTCTTTGAATCAAGAAAATGTCCGTAAATGTCCGATCTTCTGTTTTCTTTTTCCAAATCTTCTAAAAATGTTTCGAAAAGTACTTCGAATCCATTTTCTATCTTTTTCCTTTCAGGCTTAAGTTTCTCGTTAAGATAAATAGATTTATAATTAAATTGCTTTAATTCACGTAAAGCTTGAGCGGTTTTTGGGGAAAATTCGAGTCTGTCTTTTTTCCAGCTGTTGACTATTATATCTTTTACAAGAGTGTCAATAATTGAGCTGTTATTTTTGCCGAGGATCTTTACTACGTTCTCAGGAATATCTGACCTCTTTAAAAGTTCCAGCCTGATTGCGTCTTCAATATCCGTACCGATATAGGCTATCGTATCGGACATTCTGATAACGCAGCCTTCGAGAGTCATGGGAACATCGTCGTCGGCACAATAATTCCTGTTTAGATATTTAAGGACGTTCTCGGGTCTTTTTTTTCTATCGGGTGCAAGATTGTCCTCGTTGATCTCTCCGTTATGCGATACAATCGCGTCCTTAGTCTGAAGCGTCAGGTTCATACCCCTTCCTTTGTATGAAAGCTTCTCGACAATGTAAAGGCTGTGTACGTTATGGGCGAAACCACCGATCCCGTACTCTCTGCACAACCTGTCAAGACATTTCTCACCGTCGTGACCGAAAGGAGTATGCCCCAGATCGTGACCCAGAGCGGCTGCTTCTATCAGATCCTGATTCAGCGAGAGCGCTTTACCTATGGTACGGGCGACCTGAGCCACATACTGAATATGAACGATCCTGTTCGTTATCTGCTCGTCTAAAAGAGATGAGAAATATATAACCTGTGTTTTGCCGGCAAGCCTCTTGTAGGCTCCGGAATACATTATTCTGTCCCGGTCAACTGCAAAAGGCGGACGGATCTCGTCATCATCTCCGCCTTTTCGTACTGCGTCTGAATTCTTACAGGCGAAATCAGATAGAAGGGAATCATATTTCTCTTCAACAGACCTTCGTATCTCCCTGTAATCTTTCATTGTATTTCTATTCCGCCTTCTGTTACTCTTAATTTGCGTGTTTTGAAATGATAATCCACTTCGATATTATATTTGTGATGCCCTATCTCTTCTCTTGCGATCACGTGCGGATAACCGTCGCGTTTGAACACTCTCATTATGAATTCTCCGGACCAGTTCCTTGTCACGAGACCTGCTGCTTCGAGTTCTTCAGGAGTAGTAAGGTTCTCGTTCTCCGGATCGTCCGTCAGCCAATAGCCGTTAATATCATAATGAGCCTGAATAAGCTGTACGTTTACCATAACCGCGCTTTTTAATGATGATATTACCGCCCGTTTAATGTAAATACTGTATGACAGATACGCTACCGCTGAGAGAACCGCCACGACCGTTACAACCGTGATCAGTTCTACCAGCGAAAATCCTTTTGAAGATCCTGTCATCGCGGATTCTTTATTTAACCTTTATCCCGAGCCTTTTGAGCAGCGGTTTTTCGCTTACAGCCCTTCCTCTGAATTTTTTGAAAAGAACATTCATGTCATCGCTGTCGCCTTTTTCAAGTATGTTCTCCATGAATTTTCTGCCCGTCTCCCTGTCGAGTATCGACTTCTTTTCCTCAAAAGCGGAAAAAGCGTCGGCATCAAGAATATTCGCCCACATATAGCTGTAATATCCTGCGGCATACCCTCCGGCAAATATATGCGAAAAAGCCGCTTCCATGTATGAATCTTCGACAAAAGGCATTTCATTATACTTAATGTACATCTTTTTATAGACATCATGCGCGGAAGGCATCTTTTTCGCAATGCTTTCATTATGATGCAGGCTCATGTCGAACATCCCGAAAGTGACCTGTCTTCTGGTATTTATCGCCTCCATGAAATTGTTGGATTTGATCAGCCTGTTCATTAAAGGTGCGGGCATTGTTTTGCCTGTTTTGTAGTGTTTGGTAATTATCTTTAAGCCTTCTTTGTGTGTCGCAAAGTTTTCGTGGAATGACGACGGAAGTTCGACGACGTCCCATCTTACGTGAGCGCCTGAAGTTGATGAAAGTTCGGTCATGCTTAATGCTCCGTGAAGAGCGTGTCCGCATTCGTGGAATAGAGTCGTCACCTCATCATACCTTAAAAGCGAAGGTTTCTTGCCTACCGGTGGAGTAAAGTTGCAGTGAACTCCCACCTGCGGGATCGTCTCTTTTCCTTTAAGCCTTTTACCTGAAACATACTGATTCATCCACGCTCCGGGTCTTTTCATACCTGTTCTCGGATAAAGGTCGACGAACAGATAAGCTCTCAGGTTTTTCTTATCATCGAATATCTTGTAAACGGTTACGTCTTTGTGCCATACAGGTATACCTTTGACCTTCTCGTATTTAAGGCCGTAGATCTTGCCCGTTATGTCAAAAAATCCCTGCAGTGTTTTGCCTGATTCAAAATATTCGCTCACTTCAGTTTCATTGAAAGAATATCTCTCTTCCTTCAGTTTATTAGACCAGTACGACATTTCCCATGGCATCATAACATCAGATTTGATCTTTTTAGTTTTATTTCTCAGTTCGATTATCTCTTTATACTCTTTTTTCGATATCGTTTCGAGCTTTGTCGCTATATTATCCAGAAACTTCATTACGACTTCAGGTGACTCGGCCATTTTTGTTTCAAGCGAATAGTCGGCGTATGTTTTAAATCCCAGAAGGTTCGATTTTTCCTTTCTCAGCTTAAGTATTTTTTCTATCAGAGGACGGTTATCCAGTTCCCCTTCTGTCCCTCTTTTAAAATAAGCCCTCCAGAGTTTCTCTTTAAGTTTGTCGTTTTCCGAATATTTCATAAAGGGAAGGTATGACGGCATATCGAGATTGAACACCCAGACATCTTTACCTTTTTTGTCAAGTTTGAGCTGTTTTGCCTTTTCTTTAGCTCCGGTAATCAAATCTTCAGGAAGCCCTTTAAGGTCTTTTTTAGCTGTTATTACAAGATTGAATACCGACTTGGTCACATTGTCGGAATATCTTAACGACAGCTGAGTGAGCTCCAAATTGATCTTTTTTAATTTTTCTTTGTCCCTGTTGTTAAGATCGGCACCGGCGAGAATAAACCCTTTCATTACATCATCGAGATGTCTTTTTCTCTCGCCTTTAAGCTTTTTTGCGTTATCGGTTTTACTGTAATCCTTGTACATTTTGTAGTTATCAGGATCCATGGACATTTCGTTGCTGAACTGCGTGAGAAGCTGCATTGACTTCTGGTACTCGCTTATGACCTCATCCGTTGCCATCAGAGAATACAGCTGGCTCATCGGCATGATAACACGGCTGATATCTTCGGAGATCTCCATTGAAGGTATCATAGTATTATCAAATGTTCTTTCAGCCTTCAGCGCGATAAGTTTCTTTGTCCTGTCCTTAGCTTCCTTGATGATAGTTTCTGTAGCCGGAACGAAATGCTTTGCTTCGATCTTGTCGTACTGCGCAAAATACTCTTTACTAAGCAGCGGATTTTTCATTTTGTTTCTCCCTATATTAATTTTCAATTATACAGATAACTCAAGTCAAGTAAGAAATATAAGCAAATTGAAAAATTTTACAAGAATAAAAAATCTGTTGTTTTCAGGTTTTAATTTTCTTGCAATTTGCAGCATTTTTTGTTATATTCGCATTTCCTTAGAAATAAGGATTATTATTATATATAACGCGTGAGACTTATGTTCGACGAACTGAGCGGAAAGCTCGAGTCCATATTCAAGACACTAAAAGGTCAGCACAGGATATCCGAAGAGAATATCAGGGCTGCATTGCGTGAAGTCCGCGTTGCTCTTCTTGAAGCTGATGTAAACTATAATGTCGTCAAAGAATTTATCAATAAGGTCAGGGACAGAGCTTTAGGCGAAAAGGTTTACGAGAAGATCACTCCCGGTCAACAGATCATAAAATATATTCACGAAGAACTGGTAAAAGTTCTCGGCGGTGATACAAGCGAAGTTGAATTCGCTAAATCCGGTCCTACCGTAATAATGATGTGCGGACTTCAGGGTTCGGGAAAAACCACTCATACGGCAAAGCTTGCCAGCTATTTCAGGAAAAGGAATAAAAAACATCCGCTTATGGTAGCTGCCGATGTTTACAGACCTGCTGCTATAGATCAGCTGATCACGCTTGGAAGACAGTTGAGTATACCCGTCTATTCGGAAGACAGCAAAAACGTGCCTGAAATTTGTAAACACGCTCTTGATTTTGCCGAACAGAACAAACACGACCTTATAATACTCGATACTGCAGGCAGGCTTCACATTGATGAAGAAATGATGAAAGAGCTTATTCTGGTGAAAGAAGCCCTTTCTCCGAATGAGATCCTTTTTGTGGCTGACAGCATGATAGGTCAGGATGCGGTCACTACAGCAGCAGAATTTAACTCAAAGCTGAATTTCAGCGGTGTCATCCTGACTAAAATGGATGGAGATTCTAGAGGCGGCGCGGCTTTATCTATTCGCGAAGTTACAGGCAAACCGATCAAGTTCGTTGGGACAGGTGAAAAGCTCGATGAGATAGAGATGTTCCATCCTGACAGGCTCGCTCAGAGGATTCTGGGTATGGGCGACATCCTGTCTCTTGTAGAAAAGGCTCAGGACAATATCGATCAGGATGAGGCGGAAAGACTAGCTAAAAAACTTCAGAAAGAAGATTTTACATACGAAGATTTTCTCGCACAGATAAAGCAGATCAAGAAAATGGGTTCTATAAAATCGATGCTTAAAATGATGCCTGGTATCGGAAATAAGCTTGATTCGATGGACATCGATGAAAAAGCATTCACAAAAATTGAGGCGATTATTCATTCGATGACAAAAAAGGAAAGGAATAAACCGTCTCTGCTTAACGGATCGAGAAAATTAAGGATTGCGAAGGGTTCAGGCAGAAGTGTTCAGGAAATAAATCAGCTCATAAAGCAGTTCGAGCAGATGAATATGATGATGAGACAGATCAGAAAAATAGGTTTCGATAAATTAGCGAAAGGCATGTTCGGGGCTCCGAGTCCCAAACGGCCGTATTAATTGTGTAATGAGCGCTTCGGACTGGTTCCCGATCGTTCATTAAATTACATAAAACAAATAACCGGAGGAAAAATGGTTAAACTGAGAATGACCAGGCTGGGAAAGAAAAAAAGACCTTTCTACAGGATCATCGCAATTGACTCCAGAAAAAGAAGGGATGGAGATTTCATCGAAAGATTGGGATTTTTTGATCCTTTGGCATCTGGAAAGGCTGTAAGACTTGAGATCGACGCTGAAAAAGCTATAAAATGGCTTCTTGACGGCGCACAGGTATCGCCGACAGTAAAGAATATCTTCAGCGACGAAGGCATCATGCTTAGATATGACATGATCAGAAGACTGAAAAAGGAAAAAGTCGAATCCACAGGTAAAGACGGCAAGAAAGTCATAAAATACATCGCCGTAAAAGATGAAAACGGAAATTGTGTCAGAAAATATACTGACGAACAGGTTGAAGAAGCCTACAAGAACTTTCTGGCTCTGAGAGAGAAAAAGAAAAACAAAAAACCTGTAGAGAAAAAAGTTCTTTCCAAAAAAGCCAAAGCGAAAATAGAAGCTGAAAAGAAAGCTGCCGCTGACGCTGCGGAAGCTGCAAAGAAAGCCGCTGAAGCTCCTGCTGCTCAGGTTCCCGAAACACCGGCTTCATAAGGCTATTAATGATCAACCCTGACGACTATATATTTGTCGGAAAGATCGGCAGAACTATAGGAAGAGACGGCTCATTGACAATAGTTTCATATACATCGTTTCCGCAGAGGTTCAAAAAGATGAAGACTTTCTTTTTGACTAAAGAAAAGAAAACTCCTTTTGAACTGATTGCCGGAAAAGTGGAAGTAACCGAAAGCAGGATCACTGTCAGCTTCAAAGACTTTGATACCGAAGAGAAGGCGAAAACACTTATCGGCTACAGGATCACTGTCCATAAAAAGGACAGAGTGATCCCTCCCAAAGGAACTTATTTCATTGAAGACCTTCTCAGCTGCGAGGTTTTCGACTTGAAGGGAGAACTTATCGGAAAAATGAAGGATGTTATGGAGCAGTCCTCCAACGACATTTACGTAGTCGATCATAAAGGGCTTGAAGTCCTTATACCTGCAGTATCGCAGTTCATAAAGGACATTGACATAGAGAACAAACGGATAAAAGTGTCATTAATTGACGGAATGCTGCCGGATGAAGATTGACATCATTACCTGCCTTCCGGAACTTCTTTCGAGCTACATTGACGGCTCGATGCTGAAGATCGGAAGGGATAAAGGTCTTTTAGATATCCGTGTCCACTGTCTTCGCGACTGGGCGACGGATAAACGCAGGACCACCGACGATTCTCCTTACGGAGGAGGACCGGGGATGATAATGATGATCGGACCTATCGTAAGAGCGTTAAAGGATCTTCGAACAGATGATACTGTTGTGATTTATCCCGCGCCTGAAGGAAAGATCTACGATCAGCAAACAGCGAGAGAGCTTTCAAAAATGAAGCATCTGATATTCATTTGCGGGCATTATAAAGGTATTGACGCGAGGATCAATCATTTCGTCGACAGAACGATATCCTTAGGCGATTATATCCTCACGGGAGGAGAATTGCCAGCCGCGATAATATCGGATTCCGTTTGCAGACTGATACCGGGCGTAATGTCGGACATCGGGTCGGCAGATACTGATTCTTTCGAGAACGGTCTGCTTGACTGCGATTATTTCACAAAACCTGCTGTGTTCGAAGGTTTAAACGTGCCTGAAATTCTCTGCGGGGGAAATCATAAGGCAATAGATAAGTGGCGCATGAACAACTCTATTGAGAAGACTAAAGTGAAAAGACCGGATCTCTATGAAAAATATAATAAAATTAAATAAACGAGGTTAAAAAATGGATGTAAATACTCTGAACCGTGAGCAGATCAAAGCCGACAGGCCTGATTTTCACGCCGGAGATACTCTGGATGTTTATCTGAAGATCGTCGAGGGAAACAAGGAAAGGATCCAGGTTTTTTCGGGTGTGGTCATTCAGGTTAAAGGAACGGGCGTGGGAAAATCCTTTACCGTTAGAAAGATCTCCAACGGGATCGGCGTAGAAAAGATCTTTCCTCTTAATTCCCCTTTCATCGACAAGATAGTAAGAGTCAAGGAAGGTAAAGTAAGACAGGCTAGAATTTACTACTTCAGAGAAAGAAGAGGTAAATCAGCAAGGATAGCCGAAGCCAAAAAAGGCAAAGCGTAGATATGAGAAGAGGCTGCATCGTGCAGCCTCTTTCATTTATCAGAGATCCTTCTTCAGCTACAAGCGAACCCGTTACCATCATTACCCGCCAGTACGACGATTCTGTATAGAAGCGATCGAATTAATGTAGAGGGTTAGCTTTTCGATGAATTCAGGAGCAATTAATCATATCACTTATTAAATGACTTGACGGCTCTGTCCATTTCACGTTTTACTTCGCGCTCCTTTATAGCTTCGCGTTTTTCAAATTCACGCTTTCCTTTACACAGGCCTATCTCGACTTTAACAAGATGCATTTTCCTATATACTTTGAGAGGAATTAAAGTTAACCCTGTATTCTGAAGTTTTACGGCGAGTCTTTTAAGCTCTTTTTTATGAAGAAGAAGCTTTCTCTTTCTTGTTGTTTCATGATTGAAAATGTTCGCCTCAATGAATTCAGCTATATGCATGCCCACTACCCAGAGCTCGTTATCGAAAAAACGGGCATAGCTTTCTTTTAACGACACCTTCCCGGCTTTTACAGATTTCACTTCGCTTCCGACCAGAACTATCCCGCATTCGAACTTCTCAAGTATCTCATAATCGTGGTATGCTTTTTTGTTCTGCGCCAGAACCAGATTATTATTTTTTTTATCTTCAGCCATAATTTTCATTAATAAAAAGACGCGATCACGCGTCTTTTATACCTGTTATGTAGAATTTGTCTTATTCCACGCCCGTAAATTCGCCGATGGTCATTTCGATTATCGGATTGTTCTTGCTGTTGTCGAACTTAATACTCATCGGATACTCGGTCTTTTCAAACACACCGGATTTCTTCACTATATACTTATTAATATTTTCAACATCTTCTATACTGTAGAATATTTCACCGATCATCTCGAATAAAAATACATTAGCTTCCTCTTTCGAAAAGCCTTCGCCGCCGTGAATAGCGTGAATGCCTGTAACCTGACCGTCTTTCATCGAGAAATACAGCGATATTTCGTTGCCAGCGAATTTTAGGGTCTTGGTAGCGTTCTGCGTATATATTTCGTCTTCTTTATATTTGCTTTTCAGGTATTCAGTAAGTTGCTGGTATGTCATTTTCATTGCGGACTTGCTGTCATCCCTCGCTGATGCGATAGCTGCGTTATACTCTTTTTCTTTCTGCATCTCAAGATTTTTGCGCTGCCTTTCCTCTTCGCGTTTTATCTGTTTTTCAGCCTCTTCTTTTCTACGTGTGATCTCCATTTCTGTAAGCTCATATGGTTCGGAAAAATAATCTGTTTCGTATAAAAATTTATTCTTGGTATATCCTTCAATATAGCCTCTTTCCTTATTGAAAACCCTGACTTTTGTAAGCTCTAAACCCATTTTGCCGTCAACGATTTCAACAAATTCTTTTGTGTAAAGGAAAGTTATGGGGTCCGCGAATTTCGATTCGTCAGCATATACCGGAACTTTTCTGTTCTTAATCCATCTGAATTTTACGTAATGAGGTTCTACTTTTTCTTTAAAGAATTCTTTCCCGTTCTCGTCGGTTATTATATCGCCTGTCATAGATGATGATTCTGTTTTTGTGTCGGTTTGAACTCTTTCGTTTAGCTTGAATTTAGGTTTGTTTCCGGCACATCCGAGAATAATCAAAAAAACGAGCAGTGTTATTATAATATTTTTCATCATCGCGACCTCCACTCAATAAAAAGCTGCTGTTTATTTTTCTGCCTTTTCGATCTCGCTTAAATAGAATTCGGCAGCTGATTTTGTCATAAGATCTTCCTGTGCGATAATAAGAGAAGCTTTCGCTTCAGCGTATCTTTTCATTTTGTTCAAAGCGATCCCTCTCTCAAGGTGTCCGAGGCTGTATTTTGCATCTTTACTGTACTGAATAGCCTGATCAGCATACTGAAGCGCGCTGACAGCTTTCCCCTGAACATTATAAAGCTGTGACAGACGTGCGCAAAGTTCGTAATATTTGCTGTAGCCTTTCGGCCCGAGCTGAACGCCTTTCAGCATTACGGATACCGCTTCGCCAATAAGCCTGTCCTTCTCCTCTTTGTTTTTGCTTGCGGAACTCAGTTGTTCGAGGCTTCCGCCAAGAGCATTATAGGTTTTATGGTCTTTCGGATCTATCTGAAGCGCTTTTCTGTAATATACAATGGCATTTTCGGGATCGTTCTTTTTCGTAAGATAGATACCGCCGATTAGGTAATACGCGTTGTCCGGTTTATAGTATTTTGCCATTTTTAAATAGTATTCAATTGCTTTATCCGGATTTTTATGAAGCAGATCACCTCCGACTTTATGATATGTTTTACCCCTTTCGTTACCGTCTTTAACTTTTTCGAGATATTTCTCCATTTCCGTATAATTTCCGAGCTCTGCGCAAACATCTGCAGCCTGCTCATAAGCTTCCTGAAAATCCGGTTCCAGCTTGATAGCTTCAATGAATTTGTTTAGAGCTTCTTTGTATTTTCTGTCTTTTTTCAGAGATATACCGTCATTGTATGATGCTTTGTGCTTGTTTTCCGATTCGTCCTGACATTTAAGATATTCAGCTTTCAGTTTTTCGGCTTCCGCCCATAGTTCGTTGTACTTCGGCAGAAGTTCGTCATACTTGGCTTTTGTTATCTCGTCGCTCTTCATCTTCGTTTCGATCTCTTTCCAGGCGTCAAGTTTAGCTTCGTAATTTTTCTTTTTATCATCACATCCGTTCGCAAAAAGCTGACCGAAAGCGAATAATATGATTATGTTTATTACAACTGAACGCATTTTCTTCTCCGTTACTTTAACAGTTCACTTTTAAAACAGGGATGTAAAAAACCTAATTTTATTCATTTTTGCAAGTAAAAATTATACTTTTTTTAAACCTCCAATTTTTTTAGTTAAAGCTGTTTTTAACACATCGCTTATATGATTGACCGGTTGGATCTTTAAAGAATCGATGACTTCTTTCGGAATATCTTCGAGATCTTTCATGTTGTCCTTCGGTATAAGAACCATTTTTATCCCTGCTTTATGCGCTGCGATAATCTTTTCTCTGAGACCGCCTATTTCCATTGCTTTTCCGTGAAGCGAGATCTCTCCTGTCATTGCGACATCGCATTTTACCGGAATGCCTGTGTATAATGAAATTATCGCTGTGGTCATAGCAAGTCCCGCGGACGGTCCGTCTTTTGGCGTCGCTCCGTCAGGAACATGTATGTGCAGATCGGTTTTTTCGAATTTTTTTAGATCAATACCTAGCCTTTTTGCATTCGCCTTCATGTAACTTACAGCTATTTCGGCGGACTCTTTCATCACTTCTCCAAGCTGACCGGTAATTTTGACTCTTTCTCCGCCTTTCATAAGCGTAGCTTCGATGAAAAGGATCGAACCTCCAGCGGGAGACCAGGCTAGACCAGTGCAGATGCCGACCTCGTTTTTTCTGTTTGCCATTTCCGGCGTAATGAATTTATTGCCGAGATATTCTTTTGTTTTTTTCACGTCTATCGTTATGCCCGTCTTTTCGCCTTTAGCCTTGATCACCGCTACCTTCCTGCAGATCTTTTCGATCCTCTGCTCAAGCTTTCTTACTCCGGCTTCACGTGTAAAGTTCTCTACAATGAATTCAATAGCTTTATCCGTAAAGAGAATATCTTTTTCGGTCAGGCCGTTCTGAACGATCTGTCTTTTGGTTATATAGTTCTTGGCAATAGCTACCTTTTCCTGAATTATATAGCTTGGAAATTCTATAACTTCCATCCTGTCAAGCAAAGGTTCGGGTATATACTCCGGGTAATTCGCAGTCATTATGAACATTATCTTGGACAGATCGAATGGGACATCAAGATAATGATCCACAAAATTCGAGTTCTGCTCCGGATCGAGAGCTTCAAGAAGCGCTGCGGAGGGATCTCCCTGATTACTGCTTGAAAGCTTATCTATTTCATCGAGCATCATTACGGGATTTCTTACACCTACCTGCCTTAACTGCTTAATAATTATTCCGGGCATTGACCCGATATATGTTCTTCTGTGTCCTCTTATTTCAGCTTCATCTCTTACTCCGCCCAGAGAAGCTCTTACGAATTTTCTGCCCATCGAACGGGCGATAGATTTACCGATAGATGTTTTTCCCGTTCCCGGAGGTCCCACAAGACAGAGAATGCTTCCCTTTGTATCGTCTTTAAGCTTTCTTACCGCCATGTACTCAAGGATCCTCTCTTTTATATCTTTTAAACCGTAATGATCTTCGTCAAGAATGAGTCTGGCTTTTTCGATATCTATCTCCTCATTAATTTCTTCGTTCCATGGAAGATCGAGCAGCCAGTCGATATATGTTCTCGCAACAGTGTATTCGCTTGATGCTGAAGACATTCTGTTAAGTCTTTTAAGTTCTCTTTTAGCGGCTGTATGAGCTTGTTCGGGAAGCTTTTTCTTTGAAAGCTTCATCTGAAGCTCTTCCAGCTCTTGGCTTTCGTCTTCAGTCTCGCCCAGCTCCTTTTTTATTGCACGGAGCTGTTCTCTCAGATAATAGTCTTTCTGATCCTTTTCGAGTTCTTCGTCAACATCTTCCTGAATTTTTGATGTCAGTTTTAAAAGTTTAAGTTCTTTGTTAAGATATGATGATAGCAGTATAAGTCTTTCTTCTATGTCAGTTTCCTCAAGTATCTTCTGCCTTTTATCGATGGTCAGATTAAGGTTCGAAGCAATAAAATCCGCTACTTTTGACGGTGTTTTAATTGTATTTAAGGCTATCCTTAGCTCATCAGGAATATTCGGTGAAAGATTTATGATCTCGGTAAAAGTCTCCGTGACCGATCTTAAAAGCGCAGTTAGTTTAAGGCTTTGTGTTTTTTTCTCTCTAAGCTGCTCGACTCTTCCTATGAGATAAGGCTCTTCCTTTTCTATCTTTTTAAGCTCGATCCTGCCCAGTCCCTGAACAAGAAGCCTTGCGGTATTGTCCCTGTCTCCTCTGAACATTCTTAGTATTATGACTGCAGTACCTACGCTGTATATTTCGTTGTTTTTATAGCCTCCTTCTTCGTCCTGTTTATTTGCGAATATTCCTACTATCTTAGTACTGCTGATGCTGTCGTTTATCAGCCTTAAAAGCGCTTCGTCGTTAACAACAAGAGGCATAATAACGTTAGGAAAAACCACCATGTTCATCAAAGGCAGTATTGGAAGTCTGTCCGGTATATTGAAAGCTTTTTTATTCTGAGTACTTTTTATTTTAGGCATAGCACCTCCGTCAATTTTCTGATATTTTAGCTGTTATGATCAAAAATCCTTTTTTGTAGCATTGTTTTATGGACTCTACGATTATTTTTTCCGGAAGATTTATTACTCTTTCGAAAGGTCCGAAATCTATCTCCATTTTATAATAATGCCTCTTTTTATCTGTACCTAACTGATCTCTTACACCTTTTATAACTATATAATCCTCATTGATAACAATATCGAGGTTTTCCGTGTTGACATAAGGCATATCGACTATTATGAAAAGCTCTTCCCTGATCTTATACACATCTACTCTCGGTCTCCAGCCTAAAGATTCGTCGCAGATAAAAGTCTTCTGATTGTTGAAATAATGGTACTGCCCGGATTCATATATTATGCTGTCAAGATTGTATTTGATCAGTTTTTTTCTAAGTTTGTCCATAAATACTTCTCCCGATTTTAAATAACCCAGTATTTATCCTGGAAACTTTCTCTTTTTTCAAGAGGCATTTCGGCAGCAAGCCTGGATGACAGGATCTTGAGCTTCTCTTCGAAAAATTCTGAATTCCTGTAAAGAGACCTGTTCTTGAAATAGAAATATGATGTTAGGATCGCGAAGTAACTGTCGAAACTATAGCCTTTCGAAAAATTTTCCTTTCCAAGCTCAACAGTGATCTTTAATGAGTTTACGTAATCTTCGTTCAGAAGATTTTCCGCCACTCCGAAATAATCGGAAATGAAAGGTATGTCTGTAAATACCGTCCTCATTTCCGTAATGTAATTTTTTACTTTTGCAAATGACTCGCCGTCGGAATTATTAAGAGAATTGTTTATGTATTTTATTAAAAGAAGCATCCTTAAGATCCTTGACGACACTTCCGGGATCTGCTCATAGATCTTTTCGGTATTTTCTTTCGAATACATTGAGAAAAGAAGTTCGGTATGTCCCAGAAACACTTTGAAAGATTCGGAATTCTCAAGTTCGGGAATGCTTCTCAATATGTTTTTTGTAAATATAGAATACCCTTCCGGATCCTTTATTATGTAGTGATAGTATGCAAGATTTACAAGAAATCTTTTGATCTCATCTTTATTCGTGACTTTTCCTACAAGATTCATTGCGAAGCGTATGTTTATCTCCACATCGCGCCATCTGCCGGTACCTATAAGAAAATAAATATATTTCGTGTATATTCTGAAAAGTCCCAGATAATCTTTGAACCTTTTTCCCAGAGTGATCGCTTTCTCGAATTCAACGTCCACTTTGACCGCTGTTTTACGCATGTTGGTCATCAGATCGACCTTATCGGTAATTACGGTTATCAGGTTGTTACCCACGGTCTTTTTGATGGATATCTGCTCTATTCTGGAATATATCTCGAAAGCCTTTTTCAGCCTCCTTAATCTTGACATTAAATTGGCGTAAAGGTAATTGAGTGTCAGCTCCTCGACCTTATTTAGACAATGGATAGGTGTCAGCAGATACGACTCGCAGAGTTTTACAGCTGTCTCGAACTTTCTTGATACAAGCTGATCGAATATCAGAACGAGCGACATGTCCAGTGTTTCTTCGGGATATACGAAATCGGCCTCGAGATATTTATAGATGTGGATCAGTTTTAAATACAGCTCGGATTTCTGTATAAGCGCAGATCTTTCAAAATAAGATCTGATGTTTAAAAGCGTGGTTTTTGTATCTTCGTCCAGAACATCTTTATATTTCGACAACTCGTTATCTATTACTTCTCCGCATATTTTTATCCTCCCTGTCCTGATCAGGAATGTCAGCCTTTTAAAAAGAATACTCTGATACCCCTTAAAATCCCTGATATCTGCAAAAACAGAACAGGCTGTTTTCAGATAGTCGGATTTCTTGTGCAGAGAAATCTGCGTCCTGCTGAAACAGACGCTGTCGGATATGATATTCGCATATTCAGCTGAATCTTCAGAAAGTTTCATTTTCTTCAGCAGCTCATCGTAGTAAATATATGCTTCATCAAAGCTGCCCATCGATATCAGAAGCAGATACAGATCCTGAAGTATTGAAGCTCTTGTTTTTGATGTAAGATTAAAACTTTTATAATAGAAAATAAGAAAATTCTTTCTGTCGACGTTAAGGTTGTGGTCTTTGCAGTAATCAATAGTTTCCTTAAGTTGTTTCTTCTTGGTTTTTCCGTCCGCGGATGATTTTATCAGGCAATAAGTGTATGTTATCAGGCTTCTTTTCTTTTTACCGCCGTAATATTCAGTAAGTTTATCATAGAACTTCTGCCTGTCTTCTTTTGACACGGTTTTAATAACCTTGGTAAAATTTTCGTTCTTGATGAAATAGTACTTGTCGCCGCGCTTTATTCTGAAATCGATAAGACTCATTCTCTGAAGCTTGACCATTATTCCGTTCAGGTCATCGATATTGAAAATATGCCTGATCTTATCATAATTCGCGCCCTCATCGAATTTCCCCGCTATGAACAGAAAAATGAATTTTTCGTTAAGGTTAAGATTTGCGAACCTTGCCTGGTATATATCGACGATCTTCGAGTGATAGCTGACCTTTTCGGGGTATTCGAATTCGTATTTTCCTTCTTTAAGGTTAAAATACTTATGGCTGATGAGAAATTCAAGATAGCTCTTTATCAAAAACATATTTCCGTTGCTCTCTTTCATGACGTAAGGTATTATCTTTTCGTCAATATTCTCGACCGGTGTCCTGAGAAGAAAAGCCGTATATTTTCTGATCTCGTTCTGCTTCAGATTTTCAATATAATATCTTTTCGGAGGAATTATGTAATAGATATTTTCATACTCTTTTAAATTGCAGCCGCTTGATTCTACAATGTCAAGATCAACTGAAAGAAGGAGAAATATCGGCGACGTAACCGCAAGATTGAGTATATATGACATAAGTTCCTTCCCTGCGTCATTCAGATTGGTTATGTCGTCTATAATAAGCAGAAGAGACTGCTTTACGGAAAGATTGTCAAATATTTCTTTCAGGATTAATCTTAATTTGAATATTATATCTTTATCTTGGAGGAAATTTCCCTCAGAGTCGATAAGCTCGTTTGCTTTCATAAAAATACTGCTGCTGCTGTCGTTTTTTTCAAGAAATCCGATAAGACCGAACATAAGCTTTCTGAAGAAGATATTAACTACGCTGTCTTCCTTTTCGACTGTTATATACAGCGACGGGATTCTGTTAAGCTGGGCTTTTATGTTGAAAGCGTCGAGAAGCTGCGTTTTACCGTTGCCGTTCTCCGAAATCACCGAACTCAGCATGCCTGTTCGTTTCTCTGTTCTAAGACAGAAATTGAGGTATTCGTCCTGAAGTTCAGACAGAAAATTATTCTTGTCGTAGTAATCGTTGTTGAAGATCGTCTCGATCCTCTCTTCTTCATCTCTGATATTCATCTCAAGAGCTGTTTCCAGATAAAGTATCAGCTGCTGCGCGGAATGGATCCTTTCTTCCTTGTTGGCTCCGCACAGATCTTTAATAAGGTTCCTTACAAAATTATCCTGTATGGATTTGAAAGCCGGCTCGTTCCTGAAAGACTCTTCAAGTTTTTTCTGGACTATTTCTTTTACGGATTTGCATTCGTCAAAGGGAAGCTTATTGGAAAATATATAGTAGATTACCATTCCCAGCGAGTAAAGATCCACCCTGTAATCAATGTCCTTTTTTAAAAGCACTTCGGGAGCAATATAGACGAGAGTTCCCCTTACTTTTCCGGCAAAATCCTCCGCGAAGTTCGCAAGTCCGAAGTCCATTATCTTGGCTTTGTATGAATTCTTCTCTTTTATGAGAAATATATTATCTGTTTTGATGTCGAAATGGATTATATGCCTGTTATGAATATAGTTTAAGCCTCTTGCTATCTGAAGGAGAATTTCCAGCTTTTCCTTGTATGACAGTTCAGGAAAAGCCGTAGTAAGATTCATACCTTCAACGAATTCCATCGTGAAAAAATAAGTATCTGTCTCTTTATAGACATCCAGATCGTAAACGCTTATAATATTCGGGTGCTTCAGCTGGCTGACGAGCTTGAATTCGTTTTTGAACCTGTCGATCGCCTTGTTCGAAAAGAATTTATCCTTGATAAGTTTTAGGGCGACGACGCGGTTCTCGACATAATCTTTTACGAGATATACGTTACCCATGCCTCCTTCACCAAGAAGCCTCATTATCTCGTATCTGTCGTTTATTTTATGTCCCGGCTGCATTATGACCCGCTTATTTTTCTTATAAGGATATCGATATCGGGTACATTTCTATAATTTCTTCTCTGGTTCTTCCGAGAATGTCGTACTTTTTCCCTACTTTTCTGAACGCATCAAGAGCTTTTTCAAGATGTTCTGTCTCGTGAGCGGCTGACATCTGGGTTCTTATTCTAGCTTTTCCCTTCGGAACGACAGGATAGAAAAACCCTATAGCGTAAACACCCTCAGCATACAGATCGAGAGAAAAGTCCTGAGCCAGTTTTGCGTTAAAAAGCATTACGGGTATAATCGGACTTTCAGTATTAGTTAATATAAATCCTGCTTCTTTGAGACCGTTTTTCCAGAACTGAGTGTTCAGTTCCAGTTTATCTCTTCTTTCGGTGGATTCCATTATCATGTTCATAACTTTAAGAACACCCCCTACCACTACGGGAGATATCGAGTTCGAAAATAAATACGGCCTTGCTTTCTGCCTGAGTATGTCTATAAGCTCCTGCCTGCCTGAAATGCACCCGCCCGAAGCTCCTCCGAGAGCTTTTCCGAAAGTTGTGCTGATTATATCAACTTCGCCCATCACATTATGAAGTTCGTGAGTACCTCTTCCGTTTTTGCCTATAAACCCTGTAGCGTGCGAATCATCTACCATAACTAGAGCTTTGTACATTTTCGCGAGTTCGCAGATTTTATCTACCTGGGCCACGATACCGTCCATGGAGAATACACCGTCGGTAACGATCAGTTTTATCTTATGATCCTTCTCCTCTTCAAGTTTTAGCTGAAGATCGTCCATGTCATTATTGGCGTACCTGAACTTCTTAGCCTTACAAAGCCTCGTGCCGTCAATTATCGATGCGTGATTAAGCGAATCGGTAAATATCGCGCATTCCTCATCAAGAAGGGCCTCGAATATTCCCAGATTCGCATCGAAGGCAGATGAAAAAAGAATAGTGTCATCCATTCCTAAGAAAAGCGACATTTTATTTTCCAGATCTATATGTATGTCCTGCGTTCCGCATATAAATCGCACGGAAGACATTCCGTAACCTCTCGAATCGAGAGTTTCCTTGGCCGCTTTTATTACCTCGGGATGATCAGACATTCCGAGATAATTGTTTGAGCATATGTTAATTATGCCGTCCGTCCTTACTCCTTTAGGATATTCCGCATTAATACTTGCGAATTGAGGAGAATGGATCTGTTTTTCCTGCTTAAAAAGGTTTTGCTCTCTTATAAATGAAAGCTGCTGAATGTAATAATTCTTAATATCTTTCTCAAAAGACATATACTTCCTTATGCTTATTTAATCCTTTCGGTCTTTTTGTTACTGACCGTACATCGCTATTATCTCCTGCTTGGTTTTTCCAAGGATATCGAATTTCTTGCCGACCTTTTTAAAGGCTTCAAGCGCTTTTTCTAGATGATGGATCTCGTGACCTGCCGAGACCTGGGTTCTTATCCTCGCCTGTCCCTGCGGAACTACGGGGAAGAAGAATCCGATGGCATAAACGCCTTCTTCGTAAAGCGCTTTAGAGAAATCCTGAGAGAGTTTAGCATTGAAAAGCATAACCGGAACAATGGGAGTATCTCCATCTTTCAGAACGAATCCGGCATCCGTAAGGCCTTTTCTCCAGAATTGGGTGTTTCTTTCAAGTTTATCTCTTCTTTCCGTACTTTTTGAAAGAATGTCGAGTACTGTATTCACTCCTGAGACAACGACCGGAGCGATCGTGTTCGAGAAAAGATACGGTCTCGCTTTCTGTCGGCACATTTCTACAAGCTCTTTTCTTCCCGATACGCATCCGCCCGATGCTCCGCCGAGCGCTTTTCCGAAAGTAGTTGTGATTATATCTATTTTACCTACAACTCCGCATTTTTCGTGAGTACCTCTTCCTGTCTTTCCTATGAAACCTGAAGAGTGCGATTCATCTACGAAAAGCATTGCATCGTATTTTTCGCATAATGCCACCATTTCGTCAAGTTTCGCGGTATCTCCGTCCATGGAGAAAACACCGTCAGTGATAACTACTTTCAGTCTTTTGTCTGCGTGGAGCTGAAGTTTTTCTTCGAGGTGAGCCATATCTGAATGCTTGAACGTATCATGCAGTGCGGCGCAAAGTCTCATTCCGTCAATAATTGAAGCGTGAACAAGCCTGTCGGATATCATCACATCTTCGCCGGTTAATATCGCTTCGAAAACACCTGCGTTCGCATCCATGCAGGACGGAAACAGGATCGTGTCTTCTGTTCCTAAGAACTTAGTCACTTTCGCTTCCAGTTCTTTATGAATATCCTGAGTTCCGCATATGAACCGGACCGATGACATTCCGTATCCCCTAGAATCAAGACCGGCATGCGCGGCTTTAATAACATCAGGATGACTCGAAAGTCCGAGATAGTTATTGGCGCACATATTGATCACTTTTTTTAGTTCCGAGCCTGTCGGAAATTCAACTTCAATATCAGCCGCCTGTGATGAGTGGATGAACCTTTCCTGCTTGAAGATCCCTTTTTCTCTAATCTCATTAAGCGTTCCGGTATATATACCGCGTACTTTATCGCTGTAAGCCATATACTATCTCCTTATTTTAAATACCCGTTTACGAGATCACATATCTTATTCACCGTATCGAAAGCTTCCGGAGTTGCTTTGTCGTCCGGAATTGAGATCTTATATTTATTCTCAAGAAATCTTTTTAAAGAAACCATTGAGAAAGAGTCCACGATCCCGCCTGATATCAGAGGTGTGTCATAAGTTAGAACTTCATCCTCGTCTTCTAGATATTCGTTGATCACGTACTGAAGTACGATGTCTTTCATTTCTGCCATTTTGATTCTCCTGTTTTTAACTTTTTTATTAATAATTGTTTTTAATCATCTTCAAGTGTTGATGTATCGCCGATGTCCTGACCCCATTCCTGAGCCCTGAGCATTCTTCTCATTATCTTGCCGCTCCTGGTTTTGGGCAGTTTGTCGAGATACTCTATCTCCTGAGGCATTGCTAAAGGCGACAGTTTTTTTCTGATGAAGTTCATGATCTCAAGCTCAAGATCATCGTTCGGTTCGTAACCGGGTTTTAATGTAACGAAGGCCTTCACGACCTCCATATTCACTTCATCCGGTTTGGAAACAACTGCGGATTCTGCTACTGCAGGATGCTCAAGAAGCGCCGATTCGACTTCGAACGGGCTGACGAGGTGACCGGCTGTGTTGATGACATCGTCATCCCTGCCTACGAACCAATAGTAGCCGTCTTTATCGATCGTTGATTTATCGCCGGGCAAATACCAGCCGTTGGAAAATTTCTTTTTATAAGTTTCCTCGTTGTTCCAGTAAGTCCTCATCATCGACGGCCATCCGGGTCTGAATCCGATCAGACCGGGTTTATTGGGTTCTGTTATCGGTTCAAATGTTTTTTCGTCAAGAACTGCGGCAGTTATTCCCGGAAACGGTTTTCCCATTGAACCCGGCTTTATTTTCATTCCGGGGTAATTGCAGATCATCATCGATCCTGTCTCCGTCTGCCAGTAAGTGTCATAGAAAGGAAGCCCGAATACTTTTTCTGACCAGATTACAGCCTCGGCATTAAGGGGTTCGCCGACACTTGCAAGATGTCTGAGACTGCTGAGGTCGAACTGTTTGACCAATTCAGCTCCCGCCTTCATTAATGATCTGATCGCTGTCGGCGCGGAATACCACATTGAGATCTTATGCTTTTCAATGAACTTATACCAGTTCTCCGCTGAGAAACCCGCATCGAGCACGCACTGTGTAGCTCCGTTCGCCCAAGCTCCTATGATGCCGTAAGAAGTTCCCGTAACCCATCCGGGATCGGCGGTACACCAGTAAATATCGCTGTCCTGAATGTCGAGAACCCACTTTGCAGTAAGATACTGCGACATTATGGAATAGTGAACATGTTTTACGCCTTTGGGCAGACCGGTGGTTCCCGAAGTATAATGCAGAACTGAAGGCGATTCTGCTTTTGTCGGGAATATATCGAATTTGTCTATCTTTTCAGCTTTTTCGAGATCGAAGGCTTTTTCTCTTTCTTTTAAAGGTTTAAGCCCGTCGTGGTCGACAATAATTATATGCTCGAGAGAAGGCATCCTGTCGAGAAGTTTTCTTACCTTACCCACATGCTTTCTCTGGGTGATTATTGCCTTTGTCTGAGCGCTGTCGAGCCTTACGAAAAGGCTTTCGTCACCGAACGCTGAGAACAGCGGCTGAGCAATTGCTCCTATCTTCAGAACGCCCAGAAAACCGAGATAGAGTTCAGGTATTTTGTCCATAAAAAGACATACCCTGTCCTCCTCTTTAACTCCGAGGTTTCTCAGGTAATGTCCTATTGTGTTAGTAGCTTTTCTTATGTCATCGAAAGTATATTTTTTTTCTTCGCCCGAATATCCTTCCCAGATTAGAGCTGTTTTGTCCGCTTTACCCATCTGACAGATCCTGTCGGTGCAGTACCATCCGATATTGATCACGTTACCGGGTTTATAATCAAGCTCTTTCTCAGCAATTTCCCAGCTGAAATCTTTGATTCTTTCTTCGTAGGAATCTATGTTTGCCATGTACATTCCTCCAATTTTATTTTTTAATTCTGATTGTCTTTTAAACTTTAAATTTCGTAGCCAAATGGTCGCCCGGCTTAATAAATTCGATCTGTGCCGGTTTGAGTTTCAGAAGACAGAATCCTTTGTCTTCGGGAGTTTTGAAGAACATCCTTATGAAGCTTATCTTTTCAAAAACATTTTTTCTGACAGCTTTTGATCTGACGAAAGTGATGCTTCCAGAAATTCTCAGATAGCCGGCATTTTTTTCATCTTTCAGATCATAGCACAGTTCTATATTCTTGTTTTTTTTCAGCTGACAGACCTTGTTATCCTCTGTTCCGGTAGAAAAGAACATTTCCTCATCCAACCAGATCAAAGTAACAGGCCTGACCCTGGGAAATTCGCCGTCATAAGTCGCCAAATGGACAAACTGAGTCTCTTTCAGATACTTTTTAAGCATATCATCGGTTTTCTTACTCATGATCGGCTCCATAATTAATAAACAAGATTAATAATTTATAATATTATTCTGATTAAATCAAATAAAATCTGTTTTAAATTACACAAATAAAAAACCCCCTTTCGGGGGTAAATTTTTCCTGTCATATTCTTCATTCAGCTTTGTGTTTAATCCTGTTGAGAATGAATGTAAAAACAAGAGTAATAAGAAGAGATGCACCTGCAATTATAAACGACAAATTGCTGTTGCCGGAACTTGCAAGCCGCTGTGAAATGCTGCTGAAAACCAGACCTCCCAGTCCCCATGCAGACATTAATATACCGTAGTTCATACCGAAATTCTTGAGTCCCCAGTACCCTTTCGTAAGTGTCGGAAACAGGGATAGATTAGTACCGTAATTGAATCCGATGAAAGTTGCGAGCAGCACGATTACCAGAGGCGAAGAATCACCGCTTACAATTTTTATCGCCATGAACATCAGAATGGCCTGAAAAAGAATTATTATAGAAAGGGTAAGTATTCTGCCTATCTTGTCTGAAACAAGCCCGGCGATTATTCTGCCCGAAGCATTGCCTATGGCCATTATCGCAACTGCTACAAATGCAGCTTCTCCCATGCTTTTCTTTGCCAGTCCCGATATGTTGGCAATTACCATAAGACCCGCCCCCGAGCTTATGAAGAAAGTGATCCACATCAGGTAGAAAACGGGCGTTTTCAGCATATAGCCAGGTCCGTGATTTTCTGTAGTATTAGCGTTCTTATTCGATGAGGCTTGAACATTTCCCTGCGCAGGAACATAACCCTGAGGGGGATTTTTCAAAAGCATTGCAGCTCCGCATACAATGATAATGAATGCTATACCGAATACGAGCATAGTTCTTTGAAGACCATAGTTGTTTACAAGATATGTCGCCAGCGGCGCGATATAAACGGGAGCTAATCCGAAACCCGATACAACAATGCCTGATACCATTCCTGTTTTAGATGAATGAAACCATTTTAAAGCCGGCGGTGTTGCGGCGGAATATCCGAACCCTATGCCTGTACCAGCAAGCAGTCCGAACCCTATTACCCACATTGCATAACTTGTAGTAAAAGATACGAGAATAAAACCTATACCGACAAAGACGCCGCCTATCAATGCTGTTAACAGCGGACCTTTTTTATCCTGAAGTTTTCCTGCGGCGATCATCGATAGTGCGAAAGTCAGCGTGCAAACAGCATAAGGATCATTTAGAGATGCAATGTCCCAAGTAAATGCGTTCTCTCCGCCTGTCTCGATAGATTTTTTAATACTTTCTTTGAAGACGCTCCAGGTATATAGAATACCCAGCGCAAGATTGATAAAAAGCCCGGCTCCGGCTACAGTCCAACCTCTGTTTTTGATCTCTTGTGCAGTCATTTCGGCTCCATTATGTAATAGATAATTTTATACTGTTTTAAAAGCAGACCAAAATAATAAAACAAATTACAAAAAACAAGTTGATTTTGACACTGTAGTTTTTTGTATTATCTTCCGAGATAATATTTAGCGGTCTCATTGTCTTTCTGAAGTATTATCACTCCCGCAAAGATCTTTAAAGCCTCTTCTTTATCGCCTTTTAAAAATTTACTTTCTGCGAGAATGTTTAAAAATTCGATGTTCGACGGAAAAACAGCCAGCATTTTTTCTGCCGCTTTGACAGCCTGATCATATTTTTTCTGCCTGAAAAGAGCTACTGAATACCAGTAGTTCGCGTAATAATTATAATAATCTATCTTCATTATCCTGCCGGACTGAACTTCGACTTTCTCCCATTCGAGCTGCGACGCATATATAAGATTTATCGTGTTCATTACTTCAACAGAATACGGGAACTGAGCAAGGGCATTCTCAAGATGCTTCATTCCGTTCGCAAAATTTCCCTGTAGATAATATAGCCAGCCAAGTCTGTAGTTTACGGTATATCCTGAAGGATAGTTCTTTATCACTCCGCTAAGTGCCGATATCGCTTTATCGTATTTCTGAGATGCTTCGTATTTGAATGAGGAGTCGTAAGCATCTTCAAGTTCCTTCTGCGTCATTTCTGCATATAGCCCAAAGATCAGGCCGATGATAATTACTAATACTGCTTTTTTCATTTCGCTCATCTCCATCTGTAATTTGCTATTATTGAGTTAGTCATTATTTTGTAATCATCAAAATCAGAGTATGAAAAAGTGTAGCCGAGTATCCAGTCTCCGAACAACTTCTTGAATATTACACCTCCGAGTATATTGGATTTAAGTTTGGAATCATTCGTATTAAGATACCTCCCTTCACCCGTATTCACAAGAAACATGTCGCCGGTTGTAAAACTCGAAAAAACATCATATTCCCCCTTATTATAGCCTGCAGTGATTCCGTAAAGAAGCCTTACATCTCCTGAAGCTATATTTTCCGATATCGTTGTAAGAAGTGTATCCCTGTCCGAGATTTCCATATCTTCGGCGTAACCCGATCCCGGTTCCTGCACAATATTGGCAACTCCGCCTAAGTAAATTCCTCTGAATGTGAAAGCTCCGTCAATAGTAAATTGAAGAGAGGTCATTGTACTTTGATGTTTCGTGTAATCGCTTCTCCCTGAGTATCCGCCGCCCTGTTTTACCAGCGTATTGAAAGTATAAGTATTATAGGTAAGCCCGGAAACATTGAAAAATGTGTTCGCCCTGAAATAGTCGGTCATGCTGAATCTGCAGCCTGCCGAGGCCGAAAATACATTTTGGATATAGTCGTTTATCAGCCAGCCGGTTTTTATACCTGTATAAAATGAAGTTTTTCCGGACATATAATAATTGTACTGCCCGAATACCTCATACTGATTTATGTCTTCGTAGAATAGAAACCCGAGACTTTCGTTTAGATCTTTATTGACCGATGTTCCCTGCATGTCGAGATTTAAATTGAATTTGTGCTGACGCGGCCCGAAATTGTAATTCAGATTGAAATTATATCCGCTTTCCAGAAGATCGTTTCCTGTGTAATCATACAAAGAGAAAATGATGTCCAGATATTTTTTATCGTCATAAATTAACTCAGAACTTCTTCTGTACGCATTTTTAAACTCATCACTTTTAAACCCGGCATCGAGAGCTTTTTTATACCATTCTGCCGTTTTCATATAATATCCTGTCTGAACAAGACCTGATCCGGCCATGCTGTATATGGCCCTTTTTCTGAAAAAATCCTTTTCACTTTTCAGAAATTTTTCCGCGCCTGATGTTTTTCCAAGCAGTGCGTCTGAGTAAATAACTCTGTCCTGATTCATCTGCGAATTTCTGATCTTGAGTAATTTATACGCATAATTATTAGCTGTTTTTATTCCGCCTGAATTTATGCTCGCGTTGTAAATCCCTTCTTTCGCGCCTAGATTAGAAGGATCTATGCTCTCGGCCTGAAAATAAAGATCAAGCGCAGTTTCCAGATCGCCTTTAAAATAATATTCATCTCCTTTTAACAAGAGAGAGTCAGCTTCGCTCATTCCGTAAACAGCGCTTAAAAAGCTCAGAATTATAACTAATGTTCTTAATCTCATATTTTCTCTAATCTAATTAATTTATTACCTTCCCTGATCGTAATTTTCCTAAATCCCTTTTTGTCGCACAACTCGGCTGTTGTCTCACATAAAACTTTACCTTTAAGTACAATTTTACCTGATATTATGCTCCTGTCTTTTTTTGTATAGAAACCGCACATTTTGTTGAATTTGTGGTTAAAGGATTTTATAACAGTAGGGATAAAAGACCTTTTCCAGACATTTTCAGGGATATACTCGTTCCATTCGATCAGCTCGTCATCTGAAAGCGGTAACGAAGGGAGAGATATAAAAAGATATCTTAATGGCGAACGCTGATCCCCGTCGTACTTAAAAAAGACGAATCTGTCTTTGTCATTTCCGAAATATAGCCTGTTGTTTTTCCCATCAGAAAAATAGTATGTTCCGTCTGTTTCCATTTTAACTTCGCAAATAAGTTCGCCGGTTCTAATATCATCTTCAAAAACACTGAATTTGAATTCATCGTCGAGAATGAACTGCATTATTCTTGTCAGCGTTTTGGATGGAGCGAGAGCGGTGACTTCATCGCCTTTCTTTAAATATCTCGGATCAAGGTTAAGATCGTTCACTTTAAAACTATTAAAGACAAACTCCATTCCCGCCGAACCTATCAGATGGGAATACTGAACCTGAACATGAAGATGAGGCTCGGGAGAATATCCTGAGTTTCCGCATTCCGCCAGTAATTGTCCTTTTGATACCTGATCGTTCTTTTTAACCTTGGCCGAATCTTTTTTTAAGTGCGATAATTCAACATAATATCCGGGATAGAAATAAATTATTATATAATTCCCCCAGTTATTGATCTTATCAACTTCGCCAATCTCATTATCTTCAGCCTCATCGTAAACTTCTATTACAGTACCGTCAACTGGAGACACGACAGGTTTTCCGTAACATAAATAATCCTGTTTATCCTTTCCTTCATTTTTAAATGTCTTTCCATTCTCCTTAATGACAAAATCATATGCATAACGCCATAACCCTTTATGCGTCCAATCACCGTCAAAAGACTGATATACCGTCCATTTTCCAAAAAAAGGCAGGTTTATTGCGGGAGTAGTCCAGTCGAACCTGTTCTTATAGTTAAGATGATCGTCCAATGATCTTTCAGGCTGTTCGAGATTCGTATTGTTCATCATTACATATTTCACGCTGCCCAGAACATAAATGTAAAGAAGGACGGTCAAATTAAAAGGTAGAGTGAAGACCGGTATTCCGAACGACACCCAGAAAGCCGATGCCGCGTCTATTACAAAGACCGATGTAAGTACAGCTGAAAGAGTGAGAAGATATGTTCTTTTTGACGGTATTAAGAACATTCCGCCGAGGCTCATGCCGACCAGAATGAAATTGAAAGAGGAAACTTCTAAAAACGCAAGAGGAACGCTTCCTTTTAATAGCGCGAGGAAATATATTCCTGCATAATACGACAGAACCGCCGTAAAGAAAGTTATCCGCGAATAAATAAGAACGGCTGTCAGGAGAATTATTCCAATGATATCATAAGGCATGAAAATCAATATGCCGGCAGCTCTTAAAAGCCCCTGAATGAACGCGGGAATTCCTTCTATATTGAAATATTCCTGTTTATAGAAAGAATCGACTATCAGATTGCTGTATTTGCCTGAAGCGAGATAGATTATCATGGCCGAGATTGTAAAAGGTATGTTCAATACAGGCAGCCTGAAATATAAATATAGGGCTGAACTGAGAGTATATGTGAGCAGAACCGTAAATATGCTCATTCCGCAGGCGAAAAGAACAGAAAGCGCGGTAATTTTGAACAGAAATCCCGCCGCGAATCCCGTAAGCAGCGAATTGTAGGAGATTAGCCTGTTTACCGGATCGTCATTTTTAATTCCAATGAATCTAGTGAAAATAAGAGCCGTTAAAAGAGAAAATAATCCCAGAACAGCTATATTTTTATTGAAAAGAGTCGCGGCGAACAGTAAAAGTCCGACGAATCTGTTGCGGATAAAGAATAGGTTTGAATAGGCGTACGTTACCTCTTCAGAAAATATTCTGACAGATTCTTTTATCTGCTCAGTTCTCATCTGCCTCTATTCCTTAAAGTTAAACTTCTTCAGTTTCGCAGGCACACTCTCCGGCCCTACTATGTCCTGAAGCGTTTCCGGTCTTCTGATCTGTTCGACAGATCTATCGGTCATTATCATGGCTACGGCGGGACGGTACCTGATGAACTGCATCCACTGTGTCATGTTGTAAGCGCCCATCGGAGATAGTATCAGCCTTGTGCCTTTTGGCAAAGGCGGCAGGAATGCGCTTTCGACAACAACATCGATGTTCATGCAGAGAGGGCCGTAAATTATGCTGTTCTCGTACGCTCCGCGTATTTCCCTGTCTATTTCCACATGATAATTGTACCAGGCTGACGTATAAAGAAGGTTGACTCCAGCGTCAATTATATAGCTTTTAGTCCCGTCGGGAAGCCTTTTTACCGCGTCAACGGTCGTTATAAGCCAGCCGGCCTCATCAACTATGGCCCTTCCTGTTTCAAGATAAACTTCCGGATATTCCTTAGGCTCGAGCTCTTCCATTAAAGTATCCGCTACAGCATCGATAAAATTCTCGACCGGCTGTACCGATACTTCCGGCGGCAGATAAGTTCCTTTAAGTTTGTTCCTCGAGGGGAACCCGCCGCCGAAATCAAGATATGAGACAGATATTTCGAATTCCTTTTCGATCTTACGCATAAGCTGAACGACCTTCTTCACAGCTTCTTTATAGGCATTCGGTTCAAGCATGAAAGTACCGATGTGGCAGTGTATACCTTCGAGACGGAGATAATCGCTGTGCTGTATTCTCTTCACGGCGTTGAAAGCGTTGCCGTTCTCTATTACGAAACCGAATCTGGACCACTGCGGATAAACCCCTGTGTCCATCGTCACCCTTATGCCGACAGGGAATTTTTTGCCTAAACTTTTAGCGGCTTCTTCGGCCTTGATTATCTCGTCGAAATTATCCAGATTCACCATCGCGCCTTCTTTTAAGGCTGTTACGATCGATTCAAGAGGCTTATACGGACCGTTGTATATTATTTTATTGCCCGGAACTCCGAGCCTTCTAGCTTTCTGATATTCGAAATCCGATACGACTTCGGCGGTCTCGCCTTCCTGATGAAGAACGGAACATACAGCGTCAAGATAGTTCGTTTTATACGACCATGACATTTTAGCTTTGGGATATTTGCTTGAAAAATATGAATATATCGTTCTGTATCTTTCTCTTATTATCTTTTCGCTCAACACGAACACTGGCGATCCGAATTTATCTGTTATTTGAGCAACCGGAACGCCTTCGATCTCCTCCCTGTGCCCTTTATTATACGTTACGCCGAATTTGTTCATCACTCCGGCGGTCTGCTTTTTTATATAAGGTTTTACATATTCTTTCTTCATCTTATTCTCCTTTTTCCGCCGATTCGCCGAAAGTGCTTACCTGTTCGAAATCGGATATATCTTTAACGAGTTCGTTCGTATGTCTTATCATAAGTTTACCGCTTTTATAGTCCGAATGAGTATCGTATTCCTGACCTGTAAGAAGCTGAACCATCCGCGCAGGCAGATTTATTCCGCATCCGGCCGGGAAATAAACCCATGCAGGGAATCTCGGATTTATCTCAAGAACATAAATATCCTGAGTTTTATCTTCGAGAAGCACCTCGAACTCGAACCCGCCCCGCCATGATAACCCTTTCACAACTTTTTTCGTTGCACTTATCAGCTTTTCGTTCCTGACGCTGACAGCGTTCCATACTTTGCCCAACTTGGTTATGGTCATTTTCCTGATCGCGAACACGCCCATGTCGTTCCCGTTGCCGTCCCCGCAGCCTATCACATCATATTCGTCGCCCTGTATGAATTTTTGAGCTATGATAGGATATCCCCATGCTACGGCTATCTTTGTAAAGTATCCCTCTGCCTCTCCTATGGAATTCGCTTTATATGCTTCATAGAACGGTCCTTTCACCATCAGAGGGAATCCGAGTTTTTTCGCCGCTTCGTGAAGATCGGTCAGAGATGTGCAGCTCAGATATTCCGGCGCTTTTACACCTATTTTTTCCGCGAGTTCTTTCAGCCTTAGTTTATCTCTGAGCCTGAACATTTCTTTTGTAGGTATCAGCATTTTTATGCCCATATCTTTTAGTACCGGCTCTATATCCATATATATCGGCAGTTCGGCGTCAAGAGCGGAAATAATGACATCTATGCATTCTCTTGAATGAATATCCTTTATTCTGTCTATGAACGATTCCCTGCTTCCTGAAGGGTACGGCATTATATAGCTTTTATCTATAATTTGGTCAAGATATATCCCGGGTTCGAGAGCGTCGTATGCCAGCCCTATCGTCCGTACATCCATCCCGCTTTCTTTCAGCGCTCTGCAGATACCGGCACCGGGACCCGGATTGTCGATAGTGTTTATTCCGCTTACTGCAACAGTTATTTTCATAGGGGCCGCCTAAAGCAGAAAATATTTTTTAAGGTTTTCGATAAAATCGTTAATATCTACGCTAAGTTCATCCTCGCCGGCTTCATACTCGTCAGCCATAGCCGATTTTACTCCTTCCATATCTTTTCCATCTTTAAGAAGCTCAAGTATCCTTAAGCCTGTGGAATTAGCAGTATATGAATGACCCGTCACGGGGTCGAAAATGAATCCGCTCTCGCTTATCGCCAGCACCGCCAGTTTATCCCTGTCCATTTCGCCTCCCTTACCATTATGGCACTTTAAATGTGTGAACGTGTTACCCAAAAAATTATTTTACGGCAATATTAGAAATAAGACCGCTTATATAATATAATATTGAAATACTAATTTATCAATTAAATTAAAAAAATACGATTTTTTAATTTTTTACAAGCCTGATAAGGCACCATTCGTTCATTTCGTAATATCCGTCAGTTATAAGTCCGCCTGCTTCTTTTATCCGGGAATACATTATCGCGTTCTCGTCAATTAAAATGCCCGACAATATGATCCTTCCGCCGGGTTTGACTATTTTATTAAAAGAGGGCAGAAGCTCTTCAAGAACACTTCTATTAATATTTGCTAAAACGAAATCGTATTTATCTGCGCACTCATAATCGCTGTCGGTTGTGAATTTCGTATGTATACGCATATCCGCATGATTTAAATGAGCGTTCTCCTTGCAGTTGTCGTAGCTTTCTTCGTCAATATCGACGGCTGTCACGCTTTCGGCACCCAGCTTTACTGCAGCTATCGAAAGTATTCCCGATCCTGATCCCGCCTCAAATACCTTTTTTCCTTTAAAATCGTGCTTGCTGATTTCCTCAAGCATCAGCTTGGTCGTTTCATGAGTTCCGGTTCCGAATGCCATTTTCGGCTCGATCAATATTTTAATCTTATCCGTCATAACATCCATCCATGCTGGAACTACTAGAAATTTTCCGGCTTCAATAGGCGAATAAGTTTTCTTCCATTCCTCGCGCCAGTCAGCCTGAGGTATCTTCTCGGAAAATATTTCCGGTATTTTAAACCCGTTCTCCTCAAAAAAGAGCTTTAATGAATTTACGATCATCTTCGGATCGTCGTCCTCTTCAAAAAAAAGCCTTAATCCGCTCTTGTCCTCAAAAGTGGTCTCGTCAAGGTCCTCAATGCCTTTGCATCCTATTGAGAAAGCGAATTCGGTCAGCAGATCCTTCTGAATTTCATCATTGATATCAATATCTATCGAAAACCATTCCATATATTATAAGCCCTTGAACTGATTTGCTATTTCATTAAGTATACTGTCGGCTACCTGAAGAGCTTTAAGTCCGTCTTCGCCGGTGACTTTAACCGGCTTTCTTCCGGCTATCGCCTCAACGAAATCCCTGTTCTCTTCGAGAAGTGCGTTCACTTCGATCTTTTCGCGCTTGGAATAAATTATTTTTTTATTCACATAATCAAGGTCGGCAACCGCCATTCCTTCGGTGACAGCGGTTTCTTTATCCGCAAGATAGAATATATCAGCGATCCCTGTGTCGAGATCGAGCGACAAATACTTCTGTTCCTGGAATATTCTGAATTTTCTCATTTTTTTCAGGCTCATTCTTGATGCAGTGAGATTCGCGACCGCGCCGTTCTTGAACTTTATCCTTACGTTGGCGATGTCGGTTGTGTTCGTTATAACCGCAACACCCGCGGCGTCTATTTTTTCCACATCTGATTTTATCAGGCTCAGTATCAGATCAATATCGTGGATCATCAAATCAAGAACGACTGAAACATCAGCCCCTCTCGGATTGAACGGGGCAAGCCGGTGCGCTTCTATAAATTTTGGCTCGATGCTGAAATCCTTCAATTGCGAAAATGCCGGATTATACCTTTCTATCTGACCGACCTGAATAAGAAGCCCTTTTTCTTTCGCCATTTTAACAAGCTCGATCCCCTGTTCAACGGTCGCGGTTATGGGCTTTTCTATAAATATATGTTTCCCGGCAAGTAAACATTTTTTCGCCACTTCATAATGAGCCTGTGTAGCAACTGCTACAACGACCCCGTCAACTAGCGGAAGCAATTCTTCTAAATTATTAAATCCTTTACATTTGTTTATTTCTGAAGAAACTTTTACAGCTTCGGGATTAATGTCATAAACGCCTATTAATTCCGATATATCCGGCAGCATAGTGTTCATCTTAGTATGCAGCTTACCTAAGTGTCCGCATCCCGCAATTCCGATCTTAATTTTCATATAAATTATTTCTCCTATCTCAAATACAGCATTTTAGCCGTACTTTCTGTTTTCCCGTTTATCTTCAGCTGATAAAAATAAATTCCTGAGTCAAGGCCGTCAGCTTCGAACACTACCGAATGCACACCTTTTTTCAGAGAGCAATTATTCAGGCATTTTACAAGCTGTCCTTTCTGATTGTAAACTGATAGCTCCGCTTTTCCGCTTACAGGCATGTCCCATGAAATTACTGTTGAGGAATTGAACGGGTTGGGATAATTTTTCAACAGAACGGGAGATCGAACCGAGCTGATAATTTCTTCAATTCCTGTAGCGCCTGCGCCGGTCTTTTTTACGAAAAGTTTGATATACCACGCACCTGCATAGTCCGGTGAATATTCTTCCGGATGTTCCCATCCTGCTGATTCAGAATAGATCCAAGTGTGATCGCTGTTTCCCGCCGGATCCATAGACATGAAATTGGAAGTAGTAGTAAAAACGACTGCTATTGATCCGGTTAAAGTTGAAATAAAATCGTCGTCAATAAATGCGCTCCAGCCCCCGATCATACTTTTTGTTCCGTATAAAGACCCAATTAAAGAATCTGTAGGGACTTCATCAAAATTTACTATTTCCCAGTCAGCCATGCCATCCCACGCATAACCAAATTCTACAGAATTCAGTTCATAGAAATCATTACCCAATTCGAAAACATAAGCAGCTTTCCATTGTGAATTTCCGCTCCCGATGCAGTTTTCCGGAACAAAAGAAAACGAGGTGCCTCCTGCGATCCATTGATAATCGGGATCTTCGACTCTTATAAGAAACTCATCCGAGGCAGTTCCGCAATTAGTAACGATAGTTATATTTGCATATGCATGACCATACACATTATTACTTGTAATTATTTTTAATGAATCTTCATTGCTGTTAAAATTAGCTGAACGAATCGGAGATATCTCTGATATGCTAGTAACTTTTCTTGACAAACTGTAAACATTTAAGGTATCAATTGACCAGTTGAATATATCGTACACACTTATAGCAAGAGTATCTGCTAATGTTAACAATTGATCCGGTACTGGATTTTCCACCCAGATCGAGCTGTCCTGCTTAGTTTCCTGCTTACCGGGAGAATGATCAGCTAATTTTTCAAAACCGGCGCTGCAAGACAATGAAATCATGAATATTATTAATAGAAAAATCTTTTTCAAGCCTCACCTTTCAGCTTAATAACAGACTTTAATATTACGAATTAAATCTTGAAATTACAAGAAGATACGTCACGATTTTTCATTCTTGACAAAAGTTTTTATTATAATTATCTTCTCCAACCGAAAAAAACTGCCTTGGTGGCGGAATTGGTAGACGCACTGGACTCAAAATCCAGCGGGGCTCACACCCCGTTCCGGTTCGACTCCGGTCCAAGGCACTAAAAAATGAGCCTGAACGCTCATTTTTTATTTTTTTTATTTGATTAATCATAACATTCCTTTATAATTATAGCATATATTCGGAATGTTCGGAGGAAGTTTGGAGACTTTTTACGCAGACGGAAAAGAAATTCTTTTGAATAGCATGCTTGAAATAGAGGATCAGAACGAGGTCATACACGCTTATGCCAGCCTGAGAATTAGGCAGAGTGATATAATAGAGGTCATAAACGGAAAAGGCGGTCGCTTCAGATGCAGAGTTGAAGAATGTACTAGAAAGAAGCTTGCTGTTATGCCTTTCGAAGAAGTGAAAACCGATAGCGATTATGGCGATGTTAAGCTTACTGTCGCCGTATCGCTTCTTAACAAGAACTCAAAGATGAAACTGCTTGCAGAAAAGCTCACCGAAATTGGAATATTTGAATTAATTCCGCTTATCTCGGAAAGAACGGCATTTCCGAAAATGAAGACCGATTCTTTAAGGTCGTCTATGATTTCGGCTCTCAAGCAGTGCGGCGGCAGCACCGATGTGGTTCTTTCTGATACTATTAGCTTCATAGAACTGCTCGGGCTGAAAGGATTTGACAGAAAATTCTACGCCGATATGAACGGAATTAAATTGACAGAAAACGAGTTAAAGGGAAAGATCCTTGCAGTTGTAGGTCCTGAGGGGGGGCTTACAGAGAACGAAAAGGATCAGCTTTCCAAAAACGGCTTTTCGGCTCTCAGGCTGAATAAAAGAGTTCTGAGAGCTGAAACCGCCGCCATTATAACGGCATCAAGATTTTTACTTTGATATTGGAGGAGCAGATGATGGATATGATTAAAAAAAATGATAATATTGATGGAATTTTCAGACAATACCCTTCAACAAGAAAGGTGTTTATAAATAAAAGTCTAAGGTGCGTGATCTGCGAGATGAACAGATTCGCTACAGTTGAGGAGTGCTGTCTGAACAACAAGGTAAAAGACGTTGACGGGTTTGTAAAACTGCTGAATGAATCTGTGGATGAAGAACTAATTGGCTGACAAGAACTTTTACCGTACAGATTTCGCCGAAAAAAGAAATATCTGGCTGAAAGAGGTTTCTAGGACTTTTTATCCTTCGATAAAAGCCCTGCCGGAAGATCTTCATTTCTATGTGGGACATTCCTACCTTATCTGCCGGCTCCTTGATACTTTGGAAGACGCTTACGACATTACTGTCGAAATGAAAAAAGAAGCTCTTGATACTGCAATATCCTGCATTAAAGATCCGGCCGGCTATCCTCAAGATCCGAATATATTTATAAAAATCGCCGATGATTCCGATATCAAACCTTATGAAAAAATAATTCTTCAGAATTCTTTCAATGTGTTCGAATGCATAGACACTTTTCCTGAAAACGTTCAGAAAATGATAAGGGAATGGACGATCGAAATGGCAGAAGGGATGAAAAAGTATTCCTTCGGAACTGATGAACCGAAAGTTCAGCTTTCAACAATTGATGAACTAGAAGAATATACGTATTATGTAGCAGGAACGGTCGGCGAACTGCTTTCGAGACTTTTCACGTTAGAACATTTTAGAGTACCTGAAAAAAACAGAGAAATAATGTTCCAGAACGGAATAGCATTCGGAAAAGCTCTGCAGTATGTGAATATCATAAAAGATTCGCGCGAGGATTTCACTGAGGGCAGATGCTTTATACCTGCCGAACTATTGAATAAATACGGCATAAGCCTCGACGAGTTTTTCAAAAGCAGCAGAACGAATGAAATAAAAGCGGTTTACAGCGAACTTATCCAAAGAACCGAGGAACATTTGGAGGCCGCTGTTAAATACATAGAAGCTGTTCCGGTAAGATTATGGAAAATTAGGCTTTTCTGCATCTGGCCTGTCGCACTTGCATACGCAACTTTAAACGGAATAAAACGCGATCTCGACGATTTCATCCTGACGAACGATACCTATAAAATTTCAAGAAAAGAAGTTAAATCCATACTCAAAAAAGGCTACATCGCCGCATTCTCGAACCGGTATTTCAAACTGCTCATAAAAAAATAATTTTATTCCTTTGCTTTGTAATACTTCAGGTAGTATATTTAATACGTTATTATATTTGAGAAATGTGCGGACAGTACCGTAAGGAGATGTTATTATGAAGAAAATTTTGATCATTATACTTTCAGCATCGCTTTTTATTTTCGCATCGATAGTCCCTGTAGAACGAGCAAAGAAAGTAGCGGAAAACTACTATAAAAACTATGCACCTACTGCCCAGAAGGGCAATGTTATCACAAGAACCATCGCCAAAAAATACGAAGGCGAAGTAACTTACTACGCTTTTGAATTCGGCAATCAGAACGGTTTTGTAATTGTAACCGCCGATGATGGTCTAAGAACGATCCTCGGATGGTCGTTCGACAGCGGACTCTGTTCAGAAGAGGATTTTTACAACATGAGAAATCCTTTCGCCAACAGAATGTCCTGGACCGACAGGGAAATAATCCAGGCAAGAAAAGATAAATTTGTAGATGCTCAGGCTCAGAAAGATTGGAAAGACATGGAAAACAACATATTCCCGTCTTCAACAAAAGCTATCGTAGTTCCCGCTCTTGTTCAGACAAGATGGGGTCAGGGATATCCTTATAATGTAGCTTGCCCTCTGGACGGCGGACAGCCAACAATGAATGGCTGTGTTGCTCTTGCAATGGCTCAGGTAATGAGATATCACCAGGGACCCAGTAACCCTATGGGCTCACATTCTTATTTCTGGGAAGGCGAATATGATTCTTTAACATTATCAATAAATTATACAAATTCCACATATGATTATTCCCTGATGCCCACAACAACAGAGGCAATCAACACTTCGGCAGAAAGTACAGAAGTTTCTGAACTCTGCTATGAGGCGGGTGTCTCCGTGGATATGGATTACGGCACATTTGAAAGCGGAGGTTCTGGAGCATATTTAATTGATATTGTTGATGCTTTTAAAACGCATTTCAACTCATGGAGCGATATTTTTTATGTTTCGGTCGGAACTGTCACAGATGAAACAACTCAATCTGCAAATATTAACTCCGATCTCGACAACTCAATACCTGTAATATGGGCAGGATCAGGACCGGACGGTGGCCACTGCTTCATTCTTGACGGAAGAACCGATGATTACAATTACCATTTCAACTGGGGCTGGGAAGGAAGTATGGACGGATGGTATAAATTAAACAACCTGAACCCCGGAACAGAATTTACATCGTCGCAGCAAGCAGTATTTAAGATCAGAGTTGACAGTCCGCCCCCGGTTACTTGGCCATCTCCAAGAGATTTCTCTGGTTTCGTAACAAATTCTGAAGATGCCGTGCTTACATGGAAAATTCCTTATGAATATCATAACAGTGTATTAACTGGCTACAAGTTGTTCCGTAACGATAAAGTTATAGCTGTGTTAGATTCCTCAGCCAGGATCTATACTGATAGTGCGCTTTGTCAGGGATCGTATCTTTATTATGCATCGGCTACATTTACGAATCCCGAAGGTGAATCTCACATCTCACAAAGCAAAACTATCGTAATAACAGAAAATAATGATTTTCCGGCACCGGTGAATGTCAATGCCGTCGTAATAGGCAGAACAGGCATTGATCTGTCATGGTATAAACCTTATATCGGTACGATATATCTGAGCGACGGATTCGAAAAAGGCAGCCTTTCCGAGTGGACACTGAAAAAATCAAAGCTGTTCATACAGTCTGCAGACTGGTGGGCTGATGACACCGGCGACAGATGGTTCATTGAGGACGGATCCCAATTAGGCTCGACTGAATATATTCACAGCGGTTCCTACGCAGCGGCTATCGGCTATTCTGCTGGGTATGAATCTTCTCATCCTATGAGCTGGCTTTGCTCTCCAGCTTTCGAGATCGAGCATACCGGGGCCACGCTGAGTTTCTACAGATGGTATTATTCAGATACGGTTTACCCTCCTACTCAGCTCTATGTAAAACTTTACTGGGGTACATTCGCCGAAACTAAAGGATCTGACGTGCTGTCGAATTCTGAATCTGTTGATTTCTACGACACAACAGCTGAATCAGGACCGCATGCGTACGATTTTAAAACATATAATACAGCACATACCGGAGCAGAAACCATGGTATGCTTTATATTCAACTACTCTGATGGTTATCAGACTGCTGTTGATGATATTGTGATCGGTTACGGCTCGAAATATGCGGGATCAAAAGGTTCAGTTGAGCCTACAGATTATCAGATCTTCAGGAACGGATCATTAGCGGCGACCGTGCACAGAACCGGACTCGAAGAATCATGGACGGATACCGGATTTACAGATGGTACTAATGATTATTTTGTAAGATGCCTTTATCCTGCCGGGATTTCAATCCCGTCGAACAGAGCTTCGGCATTTATAGATGCCAATCCTGCTCCGGGATTTCTTACTGGTAAACTTAGTACAAATCAGCAAGATATTGATCTTGACTGGTACGCACCCTGTCATTTGCCACCGGGGTGGTTCGGATATACTGGTGATGAACCGGATTCTTATTTCGATTATCTGGACAAAACCGAATATCCTGGTACATGGAAGAAAAAAAGAACTCAGTTTTACGGTTCGGAACTCGGACTGTATTATCCTATAAGGGTTGATTCCATAGCTGCAGCTTTTTATGAAGATGCTTCAGAGCCTTGGGTTGACAGCATTTTCACATTCAAGGTTTACACTAGAAACACTGCCGATACTGCCGATTCATTACTTTACGGACCTTCAGGCAACCTTGAAGCGGAAAGCGGATATTTCACAGTAATACATTTACCGACTCAGCTTGTAATGAATAAACCCTGGTGGGTGGAAATAGAAGTCAGAGATGAAACGAACTCTTCACAACCCGGAGTATTTTCTTCTGTAGGCTCAAAAGGATTCTCTTCTGCTTACTATACTCCCGTCGGATCAGAACTTGCGGCAGGCTGGTATACCATTAGTAACGGAACTAAGCCGTACGAGTGGTGGATTATCAGCTACTGTACAGGAACTGAGCCGGTAATAGCAAAAGACGGTTCGATTAATGGGAATAACGAAAGAGTTTTCGTTCTAGGACCTCAGGACGCCATCCTTGCTGCAGAAAAATTAAAACCGGTTAATAATTTAACCCTGACTTCAAAGCGGAATGTAAACAGTAAAGGTCTTTTAGGCTATCATATTTTCCGGGAAGGTGAAATGGTAGGTACAACGACCGAAACATTATGGACAGATTCCCTGGTTAAAAAGGAATACGGCGACTTAAGTTACTATGTAACGGCATTTTACAATAATCCAGCTGGTGAATCTGCTCCTTCGAACGAGATAACTATTTTAATTTTAGGCATTGAAGATAATATTCCCTATGGAACAGACCTCTCGCAAAATTATCCGAATCCGTTCAATCCCGAGACGAACATCAAATTTTCGATCGCAAATAATACCGTTGTAAAACTAAAGATATATAATTCTGCAGGTCAGTTGGTAGCTTTCCCGGTGAACAAGTTCATGAATAAAGGCAGCTATAATGTCGTACTGAACGCTTCAAAATTAAGCGGAGGGTTCTATATATACAAACTTGAGGCTGACGGAAAAGAATTCACGAAGAAATTGACAATCATTAAGTAGAAAATGTGATATAATGAAGAAAAAAATTGCTGTGTCTATTATTGCAGCGGTTGTTCTGCTTTTCGGGCAGGACTGGCCTGCTCCGGAGAATCTTAACGGCAGCATCGCAAACTACGAAGATGTGACTCTTACCTGGACACGACCGGCTGGAGTAAAAGCCGGAACTTTAACAGGCTATAAAGTTTACAGGGATAATGTCGTAATAGCCAGTCCGTCATCTTCTGAAACTTCATATAATGATAGCGATCTTTCAGCGGGTGATTATAATTATTCTGTTACCGCAACCTATACGTCACCGGCAGGAGAATCCGTAAATTCCAACTTCAAAAATATCATAATTGTTGAGGACAGCAATTATCCTGTGGCCACTCAGGTAGAAGCAACCGCAACCGGCAGAACACATATAGATCTGAACTGGATCAGACCTTATCTTGGAACAACTTTCTTCAGCGACGGTTTCGAATCAGGGAATCTTTCAGCGTGGACATTAAAAATATCAAAGATATTTACCGGAACCAGTTCCTGGTGGGCAGCTGACGACGGCACAAGATGGTTTTGTGAAGACGGAACTAATTTTGGAGCGACATATATCCACAGCGGATCCTATTCGGCAGCAATAGATTATTCGGCAGGCGGCGGAGATCCCCGTCCGATGAGCTGGCTGTGCTCTCCGTCATTCAATCTTACACAGTCAAGTGCTACTCTTAAATTCTGGATGCGCTACAATTCAACTTCTTCATATCCGTTAACTCAGTTATATGTTAAATTGTATTGGGGTACTTTTGCAGAAACAAAAGGTTCTGCAGTACTTACAAATTCAGAAGCTGTTGATTTCTACGATACGATAGAAGAGACAAATGCCTACGCCTCACAAAAATCCTACACTACTGCTCACACCGGATCAGAAACTAGAATATGCTTTATTTATAACTATACAGGCGGTTATCCGGCGGCAGTAGATTATATATCTATAGGCTATTATACTCAACCTGAAATTCTTGGTTATGAGGTTTACAGAAACGGTTCTTTGGCTTCAACTTTACCGGAAACGAGTACTTCTGAAACATGGACAGATACAGGATTCGCTGACGGATGGAATGAATATTATGTCAGATGCTTATATCCGACAGGCTCTTCAATACCATCGGAAAGAAGCTCGGCTTTTATTGATGCCAACCCTAAACCCGGATTTCTTTCAGGAGTACTTAACGCAAATCAGGCGGACGTTGACCTTGACTGGTACGCTCCTTATCACCAGCCTGCAGGATGGTTCGGATATATCGGTGCTGAACCGGATTCATATTTTGATTATCTTGACAAAACAAACGATCCGGGAACTTGGAAGAAAAAAAGAACAAGAATGTACGGCGCAGATCTGGGACTTTACTATCCTATCACCGTAGATTCTATCGCTGCAGCTTTCTATGAAGACGCTGCAGAACCTTGGGCCGACAGCATGTTCACTTTCAAAGTATATACATTTAATACTGCAGGAACGGCCGACTCTGTGCTTTATACTTCTGGACTTCTTGAAGCAGAAAGCGGTTTCTTTACTTATCTGAAGCTGCCGACACCTCTGGTAATGGTAAAATCATGGTTCGTTGAATTTGAAGTAAGGGATAACACGAACTCGTCACAGCCGGGCGTATTCTCAAGCATAGGTACTGACGGATTCTCTTCAACATACTATACTCCTACAGGATCAGAACTTGCGGCAGGCTGGTATTCAATAACTGACGGAACCAACCCGTACGAGTGGTGGATCATCAACTACTGTACAGGAACAGAACCGGTAATCGCAAAAGACGGATCTGTCGTAAGCCAGAAAGAAAAAGTCATCACCCTCGGACCTCAGGACGCTATAAAAGCAGCCAACAGAGAGATCGAGTACCCTGTTGTAAATAAACCGACAAGCTCAAAAGGTTTAACGAAATATAACGTATGGAGAAACGGTGTTGACATCGCTGATGTTACAGGCGCGACTTCTTACAAAGACGTAGGCGCACCTGGAGGCGACAACACATACTACATCACTGCTGTTTACGCAAGCCCGACTGGCGAATCAGTAGGATGCGAATCAGTTGTTGTTAACGTACCTGCTTCTGCTCCTGGCGTACCTGCTAACCTGACCACTTCGATCGTAAGCGGCAACGTTTACATCAACTGGGATGATGCAGTTAACGCGACAAGCTATGACGTTTATTCCTGCGCTACTCCGTACGGAACATACGCGTTCTTAGCAAACGTAGCAACCAGTGAATATACTTACACCGGCGTTGCAGCTAACAGCAAAATGTTCTTCTACGTAGTTTCGAAAAACGCAAAATCAGCATCACCGAGAACTATTGAAATAGTAAGGCCGGCTTCCGCTAAGTAATATATTATATGGGAAACATTGTTTTAAACTGGGACGATTTGACAAGCGCGACAAGCTATAATGTTTATTCATCTCCGAATCCTTATGGAACATTTACATTTCTTGCAGCTCTACCGTTAAGCGAGTACACTTATACAGAAGTGGGTACTCATAAAACGATGTTCTTTTATATCACTGGGACAAATAACACAAAAGAATCTCCGAAAATTATTGAGGTAAAAAAAGACGCTTGTAAATAACTCTATGATTTTAATATCGTCAAATACTCTTAATCTATATACTAATTGACTTTCGACTGAAAAAGTTTATATTTCAGACTTTATAATTTAATCTATGGAACGCGCACGGAATGATAAAATTATCTGTAAATATAGGCGGCGGGGTAACATTAAAAAATCCGGTGATGACAGCATCCGGCACTTTCGGATACGGAGAGGAATTCGCAGAGCTTTACGACCTCTCGGTACTGGGCGGAATAGTTACAAAAGCGATCACTCCGGAAGTCAGGATCGGCAATCCTATGCCTAGAATAGCGGAGACCGAATGCGGAATGCTGAACTCTATCGGCCTTGCCAACCTCGGGCTCGATGATTTTTTAAAGAAAAAAATTCCTGTGATCAGAAAGTTCAATACCGCTGTTTTTGTAAACGTGGCGGGAAAAGAACTTAAGGATTATCTAAAAGTCGCCGAGAAGATGAACGACCTTGACTGCATAGCAGGTATCGAGGTTAATATCTCCTGCCCCAACGTGAAAGAGGGCGGAGTCGCGTTCGGAACTGATCCGAAAGTCGCGGCTGAAGTAACGAGAGAAGTCAGGAAAGTCTATAAAAAGCATCTAATGGTAAAATTATCGCCGAACGTAACGGACATCACTTCAATCGCTAAAGCAGTAGAAGCGGAAGGCGCAGATTCGTTATCTCTAATCAATACTCTGTTCGGAATGGCGATCGATGTTAAAACTTTTAAGCCTAAAATTAAATCTGTCGTAGCGGGCTACAGCGGACCGGCTATCAAACCTGTAGCGCTTCAGGCTGTTTATAAATGTTCGAAAGCTGTAAAAGTGCCGCTTATCGGAATGGGCGGAATTTATACAGCTGAAGACATTGTCGAGTTCATGCTTGCCGGTGCAACAGCGGTTCAGGTCGGGACGGCGAATTTTACAAATCCGCTATCGGCTATGAATATCGCCAAAGATCTTGAAGCTTTCTTGAAAACCCGAAAAATATCCGATGTAAATTCACTTATCGGAGGAATGATAATTGACTAATTACGATGATAAATATCTGAAAAGGGGTGCGAGCGCTTCCAAGTCGGAAGTTCACTCCGCAATAAAAAATACGGACAAAGGTCTGTTCCCGGGAGCGTTCTGCAAGATAATTGAAGACAAGCTCGGAAATGATCCTGCATACTGCAATATAATGCACGCAGATGGTGCGGGCACCAAATCATCACTTGCGTATATTTATTACAAAGAGACCGGTGATATCAGCGTATTCAGAGGCATCGCTCAGGATTCGCTTATCATGAACGTTGATGATATAATCTCTGTCGGCGCTGTATCGAACATGCTCTTTTCAAATACTATAGGCAGAAATAAGCACATAATCCCCGGAGAAGTTATCAGGGAGATAATTGACGGATACGAAGAAGTGATATCGATGCTTAACGACAACGGCATTGATATACATTCGTGCGGCGGCGAAACTGCAGATGTCGGCGACCTTGTAAAAACTATCATTGTCGATTCAACTATAACTGCAAGAATGAAGCGCTCAGACGTTATAGACTGCTCAGGAATAAAGCCGGGAGATGTGATAGTCGGACTTGCGAGCTACGGAAAAGCTAATTACGAAAAGCAGTATAATTCAGGCATGGGTTCCAACGGGCTTACATCAGCAAGGCACGATGTTTTCACAAAAATATATTACGAGAAATATCCGGAATCATACGCTGATAATACAGCTACTGAATATGTTTACTGCGGAAAGTATAATCTGACCGACAGCTTCGTGCACGGAGGATTAACTGTAGGTCAGGCTGTTCTTTCACCGACAAGGACATATGCTCCTGTGCTCAAAAAGATCTTTGAAGAGATCGGCCGGGAGAGAATTCACGGGATAATCCATAACAGCGGAGGCGGCCAGGTGAAGTGCAGAGGTTTCGGCAAAGGCATACATTACGTGAAGGATTCGATCATTGAAGTGCCTCCTCTTTTCGAACTCATTAGAGATTCAGGCCGGAACAGCTATGCAGAAATGTTCCAGGTATTCAACATGGGCTGCAGAATGGAAATAGTTTTGCCGGAAAGATACGCTGAGGAAGTACTGACGATCTCAGGATTTTTCAACGTTGACGCCAAAGTCATCGGATATATCGAAAAAAATCCGGTCAGCGGTACCCAAAATAAAGTTACAATAACCGCTCCCGACGGAAATAAAACGGAATATTGATCTTATTATGAATTTAAACGACAGAAATATTGTATTAGCGTCAAAATCACCAAGGCGGAAAGAGCTTCTCGAGAACATAGGACTAAAATTCTCGGTAAAACCCGCTGAAATCGAAGAAATCCACAGGGGAGTATCGGGATTCGGCGAGATCGTGATGGATCTTGCGGAACAGAAAGGTGAAGCGGTTGGTAAACTCATGTTCCATGACAGAATAATAATTGCCTCTGATACGATCGTGGTAATTGATGGCGAAATTCTCAACAAGCCTGAGGATAGAGATCATGCATTTAAAATGCTTAGGCAGATAAGCGGCAGAACTCACAGCGTATTCACTTCTCTGTACGTTTACGACGGTTATCTTAAAAAAACCGTAAAAGAATACACTGAAACCAAAGTCGAGTTTTATGAACTGACTGACGAACAGATAAACGATTACCTTGATACGCACGAACCTTTCGACAAAGCCGGAGCTTACGGTATCCAGGGATACGGCTCGAAATTCATTAAAAAGATCGACGGCTGCTTTTTCAGCGTTATGGGTTTTCCCGTACCGTTATTTTCACAAAAAATGTATAAATTCGGATATCTGCTATGAAAAAAACTATACTGCTTATAACCTTCCTCTGTTTTTCTCTGATGCTGTACGGAGCCGGAGTAGTCGTTAAGGACAAAATGATTACTTTAAAATGTACCGGAATATCCTACATGGGATCAGGGATCACTGTTGACGATGCTAAGGCTTTCGCCGTTAACGACGCCAAGAGAAGCGCGCTTGAACAGGTCGGGACTTATCTCGAGTCCCATATGGAACTTTCCAACAATATGGTGACAAAAGACGAGATAGTAACCTATACCGCAGGAGTATTAAAAGCGGAAATCCTAAAAGCCGAGAACAAGGTCATCGAGGGTACTTTCGCTATTGAAGTTACCATAAATGCGACTATAGACATGGACTATCTTAATGACAGGCTTGCAAAAATCAAAGACGACACTGAATTAAGAAAAATGCTTGAAGAACAGAAAAGACTGAATGACAAGCTTACGAAAGAGATCAATCAGCTGAAAACTACAAAACAGGAATCTGTTCCCGAAAAGAGTAAGAACATCGCTAAATCACTCGAAGCAGCAGATTATTTCGAAATCGGATTCAAGGCTCAGGAGAACGGTCTTTACGAAGAAGCTTTAAAGAATTATAAGAAAGCGATCGATCTAAATCCGAAAATAGCTCAAATTTATAATAACAGAGGTTTGGTTCATTATTTTATGAAGGACTACGCGAAAGCCGAGAGCAATTTTGATAAGGCTATAGAACTCGATCCGAAACTCTGCATGTCCTACAACAACAAAGCGATAATTTATTACGAAAGGCGGCTTTACGAACAGGCTATAAAATATTTCAACATGGTGATCGAACTCGACCCCAAACTCGAACAACCCTACTACAACAGGGGATTTGCGTATTACAAGCTTAACCAGATGGATCTGTGCATTAAAGACCTGAAAACCTACCAGAACATGGCAAAAAATAAATACGGAGACGAATCCAGAGTCGCAAAGTTCATAAAAGATAATGAAAAGTATGTAACTCCCGCTCCTGCGACTCCCCAATCCGACCTTATATCTGTGCCGAATCTGTACAATAACAGTCAGGAAGAAGCAAAGAAGAAGATCAAACAGGCCGGATTAGTTCTGGGTCTGATCAAATCGGTTACAGATGAGGATAAAGCCTTTAACCGCGTGATCGGACAGTCTTTGAAGAAAGGGGAAAAGGTGAAAAAGGGAGCGGTGATCGATATTACGGTAAACGTTGAAGCCAGCGGCTGGTAAAAGGAGAGAATTATGATACTCGGATATAAAGGGATCAGACCTCAATTTGACGAAAGCGTTTTTATAGCACCTTCGGCTGATGTTATCGGAAGAGTGAAATTAGGAAAAAATTCAAGCGTGTGGTTCAACGCTACTGTGAGAGCCGATGTTAACGAAATTATAATCGGCGACAACACCAACATTCAGGACAATTGCTGCCTGCACGAGATCGACGAATATCCGCTCGTAGTCGGCAGCAATGTGATAGTGGGCCACAGCGTTACTCTTCACGGATGCAGAATAGGCGATAACACACTGATCGGTATGGGAGCCACAGTACTTGATGACGCTAAGATCGGAAAAGGATCTGTCGTCGCGGCGGGATCGGTGGTACTCGAGCATAAATCATTCCCGGATTATTCTCTGATAGCCGGTGTTCCCGCAAAGGTGATCAGGGAGCTTCCGAAGGATACTGAAGAAAAATTATATAATCATGCCATTGCCTATGCGGCTTATGCGGCGGATTATAAAAAAGAACTGGAATTAAATACATAAAATAGGAGTAACGATGTTTTTTAGCAAAAAAATGATGCTCGGCGGAAAGGAACTTGTCCTTGAATCCGGAAAGATGGCAAGACAGGCGAACGGAGCCGCAGTAGTAAAATATGGGGATAACATGATCCTCGTGACGATATGCGCCCAGAAAACACCGGCAGTAGGATTCGATTTCTTCCCTATGACGGTTGAATACAAAGAAAAAATGTACGCCGCCGGAAAATTTCCGGGCGGTTTTATAAAAAGAGAAGCCAGACCTTCAAACAATGAGATCCTGAGCGCAAGGATAATCGACAGGCCGATAAGGCCTTTGTTTCCCGAAGGTTTCAACAATGAAGTTCAGATAATCTGCAACGTGCTGTCTTCTGACGGGGAAGTCGTGATGGATGTTTTCGGAATAATCGGAGCGTCTCTTGCTGTCAATCTTTCCGACATTCCGTTCTCTCAGCCTGTGGCGGCTGTTAGAGTCGGAAGGCTGAACGGCGAACTTGTAGCTAATCCGACTTCCAAACAGATGAAGGAATGCGACATCGAGCTCGTCATTAGCGGAGGAAAAGGATTCATATCTATGGTAGAGGGTGAATCGAGAGAGATCAGCGAGGATGAACTTCTGCAGGCAGTTCAGTTCGGTCAGAATATAATTGACACTATCTGCGATTTCCAGTCTGAGATCGTTAAAGAGTTCGGAAAACCTAAATTTGAATTCACAGTGCCTGAAATATCTGAAGAGCTTATAGCTAAAGTCAAATCGCTTTCCGAACATAAAACGCATGAATTTACAAAAATCAAGATCAAAGAGGACAGGAACGAGGCAAGAAGACTTCTTTACGCCGATGTTGTGGACGCGCTTGAGGAAGAATATCCTGAAGATGAAAAGCATTTTGTTACTGTAATGCACGACCTTGAAAAAGATATAGTCAGAAAGAACATAATTAAGAACAACGTGAGGATCGACGGCAGAAAACCGGATCAGATCAGGCAGATTACCTGCGAACTTGACATATTACCGAGAGTTCACGGCTCGGCTCTTTTCACAAGAGGCGAAACTCAGAGCTTAGGCGTTTGTACATTAGGCGGCGATTCCGATACGCAGACCATTGAGAACATTTACGAGAACGAGGAGCAGAAATTCTATCTTCACTATAATTTCCCGCCGTTCTCGGTAGGCGAAGTGAAAAGGATAACCGGAATATCAAGAAGAGAGATCGGCCACGGACATCTCGCTGAAAGATCTTTCCATCCGGTTCTTCCGTCAGAAGAGGAATTCCCGTACACGATCAGGCTTGTTTCTGAAATACTCGAATCCAATGGATCTTCATCAATGGCTTCGGTTTGCTCGAATTCACTCGCCATGATGGCTGCCGGAGTACCAGTTAAAAAGCAGGTGGCCGGTATAGCAATGGGACTGATAAAGGAAGGCGATGATGTAGTTATCCTTTCCGACATCTTAGGAGACGAGGACCATTTGGGCGACATGGACTTTAAAGTGACCGGTACTGAGGACGGAATATGCGCATATCAGATGGATATTAAAATACAGGGTATATCTATCGATATTATGAAAAGAGCGCTCGAACAGGCTAAGCAGGGCAGACTGCACATACTCGGCATCATGAACGCGACAATATCAAAACCGAGAGCTGCGCTTTCTGAACACGCGCCGAGGATACTGAATTATAAAATCTCTCCTGATGAGATCGGCATGTTCGTAGGCCCGGGCGGAAAAAACATTAAAAGTATAATAGCTGAGTACAATGTAAAGATCGATGTTGACGATAACGGCTATATCAAGATCCTGTCCGAAGGTGAGAACGGCGAAGCCGCACTTAAACATATTCAGACGATGTTCGCGAAGCCCGAAGTCGGGGCTATTTATGAAGGTGTAGTAAGAGGCATCAAGCCTTTCGGTGTTTTCGTTGAGATAATGCCTAAGATCGAAGGCCTTGTCCACGTATCTGAACTTTCCCTGGAAAGAATTACGAACGTCGAGGAACATTTTAAGATGGGCGACAGAATAAAGGTTAAATTCATAGGAACAGACAAGGAAGGCAGGATAAAACTGGTCAGGAAAGAACTGTTAAAACCAGCTGAATAATAAATTCCGTAACTATTAAGGCTTTTGTATGAATGAGGGCGATACAGTAAGAAAACTACGCGCGATAATGTTCTCGGACATCGTCGGGTATTCAAAGATGATGCAGGCGAATGAAACTGAAGCCCTGAAGCTTTTGCAGAAACACAAGGAAGTCGTTACCGAGATATCGGCTAAATACGGCGGAAATATTATCAAACATATCGGCGACGAGATCCTTGTCGAATCTGAAAGCGCGGTCATGCTCGTTTCATGCGCAAAGGAACTGCAGAAATATTTCGAGGAAAGAAACTCTACCGTACCAAAAGCAAGAGAACTCTGGGTAAGGATAGGAATTCACATCGGCGATGTAATAATCAAGGAAAACGACATATTCGGGGACGGAGTTAACATCGCTTCGAGGATCAGACCGATCGCAAGGCCCGGAGGGATCGTTATTACACACTCTGTCCTGATCCTCTTAGGAAATCAGGGCGACATAAAATGCAGTTTCTTAGGTAATAAAAAGCTTAAGAATATTAAAGAGAAAGTGCAGGTTTACGAAGTTCTTCTGGACTCGCAGACCGATCAGCTCCATAATAACGGCAGACCTTTCGAACTGAACCGTGATAACATTCTCAAGATATATCTGCCGATAGGACTAACCTTTTTCTTTCTGTTCCTGATGTTTTTCTTAATGGCTTTCAACAATTTCACGGATTATGAGGAAGATTATTACAGATCGGACTATAAGTCGTCTTACGAAATAACTCAGCAGATCAAGAGTTCTAAAAATGTGAAAGCGAATTACTTCAACATAGTGTCCTCGCCTGAAGATGAATCTGACAAAATAATCCGTTATTACAGACAGATGAATTCCTCTGAGCCGGATAATCCGAAAACGGCTTTATTTTTAGCTGCTGCCTACCTGCATTCGGGAAGAAGCGGAAATATGCTTGACAGCGCTGCTATCCTTATCAGAAAAGCGGAACGGTCAGGACTTAACAGCGTTTATCTTAAGATCTTAAAGCTTGATATATATACTCAAATACGTTCTAGGATGAACGCCGAATATCTCGCTCAAAATCTTTCATCGGAATATTCCGGTAACCCGCTGGTTCTTTTTAAGTGCGCCGGTGTTTATAGTGACCTGTGCAAAGATACTGATAAAGCATCTCTCCTCTACAGGAAAGCCCTCAATGAATTTTCCGATTATGCCGCGGCGATGAACGCACTATCAGAAATGGAATACGACAGATACGAACCTGGTAAGGCAAAGGCTATTTCTGATTCCTCTCTTGCGGTTAACCCCTCCTGCCCCGGATCTGTCAGTCAAGCCGTAAAAGTTTATACCGCGCTTTCCGAATTCGATAAAGCCCGCAAAGTCCTGGAGCAGCTCCCAGATGAGGATGTTAACAAATATCTTCTTAACGCGAAGATCAACCTTATCGAGAACGATCCTGCTGCGGCTCTCGAATGCATTAACGAAGGCCAGGCGGAGTTCCCGACCGAATCAAGGCTTATTGATGCGTACTACAATATACAAAAAATAATCACACTATCTGATTCGATACAACAGAAGGAAAGTTCTGTTTCCTCCAGCAAAAACAAGTGGATAAGTTCATGGGAAGACGCAGTTAAAACTTCTTCAAAAGAAAAGAAACCTCTGCTTATTGCAGCGCTGGACAATGAAAATATTTCATCAAAATATCTTGAATTCGCACTGACTCAGGATGAAATAGCCGAGGCTGCAGGCGATGCTGTTCTGTACAGACTTTACCGCCACAGCGACAAAAAGCTTCTCGACGAATTCGGAATAACAGGTTTCCCCGCTCTTATCCTTACAGATGAGAACAAATATGTTATAAGATCATTCACCAACACTAAAGGAAATATTTCAGACCGTGAGGTCGTTTATTCCTTCATAAAAGAATCTGTCGAACTCGGAAAACGAAAACTGTCGATGGAAAAAGATACGGAGGAGAACCGCTACAAAACGGCAAGGGATTTTTCGCATGCGGAGGAACTCGCTCTGGAATTCGAGATACCTGTCATAGTCGTTCTTTCCCCGAAAGGGTCCGCGTTTTCGGAAACGTATCTTAAGCAGACGATTTTCAACCCCGGCTTCATGGAGAATTACAGGAAAACAGTGCTTCTTTCAGCTTCTGAAGATGAGATCCCGGTTCTGGCCAAAAAATACAATA
>ENA-UPTA01000134-UPTA01000134.1-activated-sludge-metagenome-genome-assembly--contig:-NODE-134-length-78911-cov-7.165377_pt1 | contig 78911 bp, 93 predicted proteins | sample MGYA00238184_ERZ773361 | MGnify/ENA primary metagenome ERZ773361 (study PRJEB29100, sample SAMN05720205) | activated sludge metagenome | isolation source: anaerobic digester from wastewater...
GATACCGCTATGTGACTGGAGTTCAGACGTGTGCTCTTCCGATCTAGGAAGCCGGCGGGATGGGAGTACAGGATTATATCCCGGAACGGGATGGCACGCTGGCCGGGCTTTTACTGCTGGAAATGATGGTGTATCAGAAGAAGAATATTAAAAAAATCGTAGAGGAGATGGAAAAGGAATTCGGGCGTTATTATTATCAGAGAAGCGACGTGAAGCTCGGGGCCAAGCCGTTTGATATCCAGCGGTTTAAGGAGACCACGACTTTGCTGGGAAAGAAAGTCGTCGATATGAGAGACTGTGACGGCGTCAAGCTTATTTGCGAAGATGAAAGCTGGCTTATGCTCCGGCCTTCCGGGACCGAGCCGCTGGTTCGCGCTTATTCCGAGGCGAAAAGCCTGAAACGCGCCAAGGAGTTGATTCAATACGGGGATAAACTTTTAAGATCTTGAATATAAGGAAGCATCAGCCAAGCGGAATGGTTTACTGGGGCAGTTATTTCATTATTAAACTTTTTAGTAAAATTTTTTTCCCGTTCACAACCGAGGGCAGGAAGCATATCCCGTCCCAAGGCAGTTATATTTTCGCGAGTAACCACCTGAGCTACCTGGACCCCCTGATCATCGGGTTAAGCGTCTGGCGCCGGATAAGTTACATGGCCAAAAAGTCCCTTTTCACGAACCCTCTGCTGGGATGGTTTTTGCGGCAGGTGGGGACGTTTCCCATCCGCAGGGGCGAGCCGGATATCGCCGCCTTGCGGGAGGCCCTGCGGCGTTTAAAAAACGGCTCTCCGTTGCTGTTGTTCCCCCAGGGCACGCGGTTGGAGACGGGCGGCGTTAAGGCGCAACCAGGTGTCGGATTCCTGGTGGCCAAAAGCCAGGTGCCGATTATCCCTGTCTTTATTCAGGGGTCTGATCACGTCCTCCCCCCCGGAGCCCGGTGGTTTAAAAGACATCCGATCCGGGTCAGGTTCGGCCCGCCTGTTTTTATCCCCCCGGGACAGTCCTATGAACAAATAGCGGATCAGGTGATGGGCGCTATAGGGGCTCTTTCTTCCTGTTAGGAAAGCAGATGTATTTTGGCGATCGGGGAAAAGTTATGTTATGAGAACGGCCTTGATCGACGAGGAAAACGCGTTGCCGGGAAGAAGATTTTATTTGACAAATTTATAATAATTGAGATAATATGACCACTTTGAAGATTGTTGCTGATTCTTCGAAGAATAAGATAAAAGAGAGGTTTTTTATATGGATAAAGAACATCAGTCACTTATGTCTGAGTTGTATGAGAAGTCTGTCAAAACGGTCAAGGAAGGGGAGATCGTACGGGGGCATATCGTCGCTTTCAATGATACGGAAGCGGTTGTGGATATCGGATTTAAATCTGAAGGATTTGTTTCCCTGGAGGAGTTCCGTAATAAAGAGGATATCAAGATTGATAATGAAATCGATGTCCTTGTCGAATCTATTGAAGATGAGGACGGCCGTCTTGTTCTGTCTAAGCTTAAGGCTGAGAAAGTCAAGGGCTGGCAGAAAATCATGGGGGGAATAGAGGAAGGGGCTGTCGTGGACGGCCGGGTGATCAAGGTGGTGAAGGGCGGGTATATGGTTGATATTGAAGGATTGGAAGCGTTCCTTCCGATGTCTTTGTCCGCGTTCAAGGGATATTCTCCGGAAACCATCATGGCCAACAAGTTTAATTTCCAGGTCGCCAAGATCAATAAGCAGCGCCGCAACCTGATTTTATCCCGGCGGGATATTTATCAGAAGGAGCGGGAGCAAATCCGGGAAAAGCTATGGGGCGAACTTGAGAAAGGACAAAAACGTAAAGGCGTGGTTAAGGGGATTACCGATTTTGGTGCCTTTATTGATCTCGGCGGTGTGGACGGGCTGCTGCATATTACAGACATGAGCTGGTCCCGCATCAACCATCCTTCTGAAATCGTGTCAATCGGTGATCAGATTGAAGTCCTGATCATTGATTTTGATCAGGAGAACTCGAAGGTTTCTTTGGGGCTCAAGCAAATTACCCCCAATCCCTGGGATGACATTTATGAAAAATATCCGGCCGGCAGCCAGATTAAAGGGAAAATTGTCAATATTATGCCGTACGGTGTTTTTGTGGAAATTGAGAAAGGGATCGAGGGCCTGCTGCATTCGTCGGAAATTACATGGCAGAAGAAACTGGTCAATCCGCAGGAGATGTTTTCTGCCGGGACCGAGATCGAGGCCCAAATCATAAATGTCGATAAGGATTCCAAAAGAATTTCCCTCAGCATGAAAGCGCTCGAGTCTAATCCCTGGCTGGAAGCGGAGAAAACTCTTCCTATCGGAACGCGGGTGAAGGGTGTTGTCCGGGGATTTACAGACTACGGGACTTTCGTCGAATTAAAGTCTGGTCTGGAGGGCATGATTCATGTTTCTGACATGTCCTGGACCAAAAAAGTCAACCATCCTCAAGACATCCTGTCGAAAGGACAAGAAATTGAAGTTATGGTTTTGGGGATTGACGCTAACAACCGGAAAATCACACTGGGTTTAAAACAGTTAACAGATAACCCCTGGCCGATGATCGCAGAAAAATATAAGGTAGGGGATGAAGTGGAAGTGGAAGTGGTTCTGAATTCGAATTTCGGCGTCTTTGTGAAGCTGGAAGATGAAGTCGAGGCGTTGGTTTATTCTTCGGAAATTGATAAAGAACAAGCCGCGGCCTTGAAAACCGGTGATAAGTTGTGCGTTAAGATTATTAAGGTTGATGTGGACCAGATGAAAATTGGTGTCAGCACACGCCTGTCCTGATCGGATCTTTCCTCTATAAATTAGGGAAGCGTGCTGTCCTCGTTGAGACACGTCTTGCATTTTATATTATCAGGTATATATTTTAGATTTAATAAGAAACAGGGTGTCGTGCTATGAGCGCGGGGCTCTGTTTTTATTTGGCTTTTTCGAGCCGGGGGTTTTGACCGTGATGGATATTGAGCAGCAAATAGCCTGCCTTTCCCGGGGTACGACAGAGATTATTAATCTCGACATGTTGAAGGCCAAATTGAAGAAATCGCTGGAAACCGGGCGGCCGCTAACGGTCAAGGCAGGCTTTGACCCAACGGCTCCGGATATCCACTTGGGGCACGTGGTGCTTTTAAGGAAGCTCCGGCAGTTCCAGGATATGGGGCACCGGGTTTGTTTTCTGATAGGGGATTTCACCGCTCAGATCGGAGACCCCTCCGGACGTGATCAACTGAGGCCCAAAATGTCGCCGGATGTGGTGGCACAGAACGCGCAGACATATAAACGGCAGGTTTTTAAGGTTTTGGATCCTCAGAAAACAGAAGTCGTTTTTAATAGCCAGTGGCTGGCCGGGTTAAACGCCCAGCAGGTTCTTGAGCTGGCGGCGCATTCCACCGTGGCTCAGATGCTCGCCCGGGCGGATTTTAAAAAACGTTTTGAAGAGCAGAAAGAGATCAGCATCCTGGAACTTTTTTACCCGCTTTTACAGGGGTATGATTCTGTGGTATTAAAAGCGGATGTGGAGTGCGGAGGCTCGGACCAGACGTTTAATCTTTTAATGGGGCGGCAGCTGCAGGAGGCTTACGGGCAGGACCCCCAGGTCGTCTTGATGACCCCTCTTCTGGAGGGGACGGACGGCGAAAAGAAGATGAGCAAGTCGTTGCATAATTATATCGGTATTGATGAGCCGCCGGATGAAATTGTCGGGAAAATTATGTCCATCAGTGACGAGTTGATGATGCGTTATTATGAAGTTCTGACGATGGAAAATCTGTCCTCGATAAAAGAGATGCATCCTAAGGACGCTAAGTTGAGGCTGGGAGAGATTATCGTAGAGATGTTTCATAACCCGCAGGATGCCCGTGACGCGCGCGCGCGTTTTCAAAAAGTGTTCAGCCGGAAACAGCTCCCGGATGATATGCCCGAGTATGTTCTCCCGTCGGGAGAGTCACGGCTGATTGCCGATATCCTGGTGGAGTCCGGATTGGCGCCTTCCAGGAAAGAAGTGCGGCGTCTTTTGGCTCAGGGAGCGGTCACGTGGAACGGCGAAAAGATTATGGAAGAAACCTGGGGGCCTCAACCGGGAGTGCTGAAAGTCGGCAAAAGGCGCTTTCTGAAAATTGTACGGTGAAAAGGGCTTCTCTAACTGCAATATTATTAAGATGATATATTTCGGCCCGAAAAATAAAATACTTGACAAAATTTAGTGTGACATATATACTTTACTTTCATTTTATAAATTTATTGTAGTATGCAATTTTTCTGCTGCAATGAATTTTTTGTGAACCCCAATAAGATGCATCTCGGCCCATATAGAAATTGTTAGGGCTTGTGGTTAAGCCAATGACATTGTAGCGATCATTAGATCGCCCCTGTAGCTCAGCCGGTAGAGCACGTCCTTGGTAAGGACGGGGTCACCGGTTCAAATCCGGTCGGGGGCTCTGCGATAGAAAGAGAAAACGATGCGAGAGAACATACAGTTCCAGTGTACGGAGTGCCAAAGGATCAATTATCAAAGCATGAAGGACAAGAAGAAGACGCCGGATAGGATAGAACTGAAGAAATACTGTCGGTTTTGTCGCAAGCATACGTTGCATCGGGAAACTAAAAAATAGTTTTATTTTACATCAGGCGGTGTACGCTGAACCCTTTTCAGACACGGTGTAAAATAGGCCTGTAGCTCCAACTGGCAGAGCAACGGTCTCCAAAACCGTGTGTTGTAGGTTCGAATCCTACCAGGCCTGTTATTAAAAAATATGATCGCAAAATTATCCAAATTTTTTTCTGAAATGATCGTTGAACTGAAGAAGGTTTCTTGGACAACGAAACAGGAATTGATCGACTCAACCTGGATTGTTTTCATCAGCTCGGCTTTTTTGGCTGTGTTTATTTGGGTGACGGATATGGTTCTTTCAAAATTTATCAGCCTTATAATTAAGTGATCGTCCTATGGCAATGAAATGGTTCGTTATACATACGCAAACAGGAGCTGAGGAAAAAGCCAAAGCCGGCCTTGAGAGCCGGATGATTGCTACGAATCTGAAAGAGTATATTGAAGAGATTATTGTCCCGACCGAGCAGGTTTCCGAAATCCGCGGGGGCAAAAAACGCATCACCGCCCGGAAGTTTTTCCCCGGATATATTCTCGTCAAGATGGAAATGAGCAAGGAGAGCTGGTATCTCGTCAAAAGCACTCCCGGGATTACTGGTTTTATCGGGCCCGGGCATCGGCCGACCCCCATTTCCGAAGAAGAAGTCAATTCGATTGTCCGCCGCACCGAGGATACGGAAACGAAACCCAGCCCGAAAGTGGTGTTTGAAATCGGGGAGGCCATCCGGATTTCGGAGGGGCCGTTTGCTAATTTTAACGGGACAGTGACAGAAGTCTATCCAGACCGGGGTAAATTAAAAGTGAGCGTTTCTATCTTCGGCCGTTCGACGCTGGTGGAAATGGAATATTGGCAAGTGGAGAAAATTTAAAATGGCTAAAGAGGTTGTGGCACAAATTAAATTGTATGTACCCGCAGGGCAGGCGAACCCCGCTCCGCCGGTCGGGCCGGCATTAGGCCAGCACGGTGTGAATATTATGGGGTTCTGCAAGTCTTTCAACGAGAAAACCAAGGGCCGGGAAGGGCTGATTCTTCCGGCGGTGATCTCGGTTTATAAAGACAAGTCTTTTGATTTTATTATTAAAACTCCCCCGAGCTCCGTTTTGATTAAGAAGGCGGCTAACCTGGCGAAAGCTTCGGGGGAAGCAGGGAAAGAAAAAATAGCTACTTTGAACCGGGCCCAGATCACAGAGATCGCCAAGGTGAAAATGGAAGATTTGAATACCCAGGATGTTCAGCAGGCCATGAAGATCATTGAGGGAACGGCCCGAAGCATGGGAATTGAGGTGGTTGATTAATATGCCTAAACTATCCAAAAGAAATAAAGAGATCAAAGCGATTGCGGAAGAAAAGGCTTCTTTCACCCTGGAAGAGGCCGTGAGTAATATTGAAAAATTTCCAAAAGTGAAATTTGATGAAACAGTGGAACTGCATTTTCACCTTAATATTGACCCGAAAAGTTCCGATCAACTGATCCGGGGCACGGTTATGTTGCCGCATGGAACGGGCCGCAAAATTCGCGTGGCTGTTTTCGCCAAAGGGGAAATGGCCCAGAAGGCCGAGGCCTGTGGCGCGGATATCGTTGGGGCCAATGATCTTATTGATAAAGTGGCTAACGGCTTCCTTGATTTTGATACGGTTGTGGCGACTCCGGATATGATGCGGGATTTAAGTAAGCTGGGTAAAGTCCTGGGGCCGCGGGGGTTGATGCCCAGCCCGAAAACCGGCACGGTCACGAACGATTTGGAGAAGGCCATTAAGGAAGTCAAGGCTGGCCGGGTGGAATTTAAGACGGATAAGCAAGCAGGGATACATGTCGGCATCGGGAAAAGATCTTTTCCTAAGGAAAAAATATGTGAAAACGCGCGGACCCTGATTGATGCGATTCAAAATTTAAAACCGGCCACGGTGAAAGGTGATCTCTTTAAAACGGTAGCCCTCTCGACGACCATGGGTTCCGGCTTGAAGATTTCAGGTGTTTAAGAATAACTGTTCCTTAAATTATAAAGGTGCGAACCATGGGTAAAGTCGGAAAAATATATAGAGAAAAGCTGGTGGAATCCATCAAGGATGGGGTGCAGAAAAACGGCAATGTTTTTTTGCTTTCTTATTCTGCGGTGTCTGCTTCTCAAATGAATGATTTGAGAAAAGACCTGCGGCACCTGGGGGCCGCCGTGTGCGTGTCGAAAAACCGTATCGCTCAAATCGCGTTGAAGGAATGTCAGCAGGACGCCTTGGCCGGGAAAGTCCAGAATCAGACGGCTTTTGTCTGGAGCAACGCAGACAGCGCCTTGGTGTCCAAGACGTTAATGAAATTTTTAGAAAAATGTGAAACAGCCTCGGTTCAGGGCGGTGTCCTGGACGGGGCTTTTTTGGATAAAAGCGATGTGAAACGGTTGGCAGATCTTCCTCCCCGGGATGTGTTGTTGTCTCAGCTTTTATCGACTATTGTGTCGCCTTTAACCCAGTTAGCCAGTGTTTTGAACGGCAAAACTCGGGAGTTGTTATCCATATTGAAACAGTTAAGTGAAAAAAAGGGAGGTAATTAAGATGTCGGAGAACGGTAATACAGCGGTGGAAAAGGCAAGCGTAACGCTTTCGCCGAAATTGGAAGAAGTGGCTAAATTAATTGAGGGATTAACCGCCTTGGAATTGGCAGATTTGGTCAAAGGCTTGGAAGACAGATTTGGTATTCAGGCGGCGGCTCCCATGCCGGCTGGCATGATGATGGCAGGGATGCCGGCGGCTGGCGGTGCAGCGGCTGTGCAGGAAGAAAAGACGTCCTTTACGGTGGTGTTGGCGGCCGTCGGGGCCAATAAGATTGCGGTTATCAAAGAGGTCCGGGCCATTACCAATTTAGGGTTGAAGGAAGCTAAGGATTTGGTGGAAGGCGCGCCGAAACCTGTTAAAGAAGATGTTTCCAAAGAAGAAGCCGAAGAAATGAAGAAGAAGCTTGAAGCGGCTGGCGCCAAAGTCGAATTGAAATAATTTTTGTGGCACGTTAGCTTTAAGGAGTTTGACAGCACTAGCTCCCATGCGTTCGTTCATGACAGTCGGGGTGTTTTATATCGCTGAAGTTCTTTTTGGAAAAGCAGCCCCCTCAAACAACTCCATAAACAAACAGCAACCCTAATTCAAAATGAAAAAATTAAATGTTAGAAATTTCGGGAAGATCAAGGATATCTTTGAGCTGCCTAATTTGCTGGATATTCAGGTAAAATCGTACGAGGACTTCCTTCAGAGGGATTGTCTGCCGGAAAAAAGAAGTGATCAGGGGCTGGAGGAGGTTTTCCGGGAAGTCTTTCCGCTGGAAAGTTATGACGGACAGATCAAACTAGAATACATCAGTTATTATTTCGGGAAAGAGAAATATTCCAGCATTGAGTGCCAAAGACGCAGTTTAACGTACTGTGCTCCGCTGAAAGTGAAGCTGCGGCTTATTACCCCGATTGATATTAAGGAGCAAGAAGTTTATTTCGGGGATTTTCCTTTGATGACGGAAACCGGGACGTTTATTATTAACGGCGATGAACGGGTTGTGGTGTCCCAGATTCAGCGCCCGCCTGGAGTTTCGTTTGAGGAAGAACTTCACCCGACAGGAAAAAGTATTTATCATGGCCGCATTATCCCTTCTCGGGGCGCCTGGTTTGAAATCAAATACGATTTAAATGATGTTTTGTTGGCGTATATAGATCGCCGCCGGCATTTTCCTGCAACCCAGATTTTGCGCATTATGGGGCTGTCGAACGAAGCGGATATGCAGGCGTTGCTCGGGGATGATTTTTCTAAAATGAAGAACACCCTGGAAAAGGACCACACGGCGAATAAGGAAGAGGCCTTACTGGATTTTTACCGCAAGATGCGGCCCACGGAGCCGGCGACGATTGAAGTGTCCGAGGCTTTGTTCTATCGTTTGTTTTTTGACCCGAAACGCTATGATCTCAGCAAGGTGGGGCGGTATATTATCAACCGGAAACTGGGGACGCATATCCCGTTAGATAACAGGGTTTTGGATATTAACACCGTCGTGGCTGTTATCCAATATCTTTTCGGATTGAGAGAAGGGAACGGGGAAGTCGATGATATTGATCATTTGGGGAACAGGCGTATAAAAAGCGTCGGGGAGCTAGTGCAGAATCAGGTCCGCATCGGTCTTGCCCGGCTGGAACGTTCTATTAAAGAACGCCTTGTTGTGATGAGTTCTTTTGATAATCTTACGGCCCACCATCTTATCAATTCCCGTCTTTTTTCCAATCAGATGCATGATTTCTTCGCCCGGAGCCAGCTTTCTCAATTTATGGATCAAGTGAATCCCCTGGCCGAGATGACCCATAAGCGCCGTTTAAGCGCTTTAGGGCCGGGAGGTCTTTCCAGGGAACGGGCCGGATTTGAGGTCCGTGACGTTCACCCAACTCACTATGGCCGGGTATGTCCTATTGAGACCCCGGAAGGTCCTAATATCGGGTTGATTGCTTCTTTGACCACGTGCGCACGCGTTAATGACTTGGGTTTTATCGAAACACCCTACTATAAAGTGGAAAACGGGAAGGTAGGCACCAAGGTGGAATTTTTGACGGCGGATATTGATCAGATGAAATATATCGCCCAGGCGAATGCCGTGACCGATGAGCACGGGACTTTGGTCGAAAAAGAAATTATCTGCCGTTATAAAACCGATTTTCCCAAAGTTAAACCGGAGCAGATTGATTATAAAGATGTGTCCACGAAGCAGCTGGTTTCTGTGGCCACGTCGATGATTCCTTTCTTGGAGCATGATGACGCCAATCGGGCTTTGATGGGATCCAACATGCAACGGCAGGCGGTCCCCATCATGAGGACGCAAGTTCCCCTCGTCGGAACCGGGATGGAAGGGAAAGTGGCCAGAGATTCCGGTGTAGTGGTGGTCGCGAAGGAAGCCGGCAAAGTCACGAAAGTAGATGCCAGGGGAATCGTGGTGGGTGACCGGGTTTATCCGTTAAAAAATTTTCTGCGGTCTAACGCCAACACCTGCATTTTGCAAAAGCCTATTGTGCAGCTTGGGGAGCAGGTGGAAAAGGGAGAGGTTATCGCCGACGGCATGGCGACTCAACAAGGCCGTATTGCCTTGGGGCAAAATGTGCTCGTCGCTTTTATGCCGTGGAGAGGATATAATTTTGAGGACGCCATCCTTGTCAATCAGCGGCTGGTCCGGGAAGATAATTTTACGTCGATTCATGTGGAGAAATTTGAAGTGGAGGCCAGGGAAACGCGTTTGGGGAATGAAGAGGTCACGCGGGATATTCCTAACGTCGGGGAAGAAGCCTTGAAGGATTTGACCGAGGAAGGGATTGTTCGGGTCGGCGCGGAAGTGAAAGCCGGTGATATCCTGGTCGGCAAGGTGACACCCAAAAGCGAAAAAGAGTTGTCTCCGGAGGAAAGGTTGTTGCGGGCGATCTTCGGGGAAAAGGCAGCGGATATCCGGGACACGTCCTTAACCCTCCCTCCCGGTATCGAAGGCGTCATTGTCAACACGGAGGTGTTTCAGCGGACCGAACGGGGCCGGAAGTCCAAAGCGGACAAGGCCAAGGAACAAGAGGCCGTCGACAAAATAAAGGAATATTACGTTCAAGAAATTGAGTTTATTGAATCTGAACGGGAGAAAAAGCTTTGCCAGCTGTTGAATGTTTCTTCCAAAAAACTCACCACGATGAACCTGAATGATTATGGAGAGGATTCCGAAGTCCGGCAGACCGTTGATTTCTTCGAAAGTAAGATCAATGAAATGTTGGAAGAGCAGCAGCAGGAGTCAGAACGGGTCAAGCGGGGCGATGAACTTCCCGCCGGGGTCTTGAAGAGGGTTGTGGTGTATGTGGCGACGAAACGGAAATTGCAGGAAGGCGATAAGATGGCTGGCCGGCACGGGAATAAAGGAATTGTGTCCCGGATCGTTCCGGAGGAAGACATGCCGTATCTTGCCGACGGCCGGCCGGTGGATATTGTCCTGAATCCGTTAGGGGTTCCCTCCCGTATGAATGTCGGGCAGCTCCTGGAAACGCATCTGGGGTGGGTTGCCCAGACTTTAGGGTTCTATGCGGAAACTCCAGTTTTTGATGGGGCTACAGAAGGGGAAATCCGTCAGTTAAGCAAGGAGGCGGGGCTTCCTGAAGACGGGAAAACCATTATCTACGATGGCTTTACCGGTGAGCCTTTTGACCAGAAGGTGACGGTTGGGTATATTTATATGCTGAAACTTAATCACCTGGTTGATGAAAAAATTCACGCACGGTCTATCGGGCCGTATTCTCTTGTCACACAGCAACCATTAGGCGGCAAGGCCCATTTCGGCGGCCAGCGTTTTGGGGAAATGGAAGTTTGGGCTCTGGAAGCCTATGGAGCGGCGTATACTTTGCAGGAAATGCTGACGGTTAAAAGCGACGATGTGGCCGGGCGCAGCCGTATTTATGAGGCCATTGTCAAAGGGGAACAGAAGCTCGCGACGGGCACGCCGGAGTCTTTCAATGTCCTCGTGAAAGAGCTTCAGGGATTATGCCTGGATATCCGATTGGAAAAAGAAGGTCAGGACCAACCTATTATTAAAGAGACAAAAGGTACGAAGAAATAATTATGGCCACGACAAAAAAAGAACAACCTCAACAGGAAGATCGCATTACGATCCGGATTGCGGCGCCAGAAGTGATCAAATCATGGTCACATGGCGTGGTTAAAAAGGCGGAAACGTTAAATTACCGGACTTTAAAACCGGAAAAGGACGGACTGTTTTGCGAGCGGATTTTCGGTCCGGTTCGAGATTGGGAATGTAATTGCGGCAAATACAAGGGGATTAAATTTAAAGGGATTACCTGTGACCGTTGCGGGGTGACGGTCACCCGGTCATCCGTCCGCCGTGAGCGCATGGGACACATTGAGTTGGCCTGTCCTGTCACGCATATATGGTTTTATAAGGCCGTGCCCAGCCGTTTGTCCGCTTTGATGCAGATCTCTCTGCGTGACCTGGAAAAATTGATTTATTATGAAGAATATGTGGTGATTGATCCGGGTGATACCCCGTTGAAGAAGAAGGAGTTTTTGTCCGAAGACAAATATCAGGAAGCGTTGGTGAAATACGGCGGGGCGTTTAAAGCTAAAATCGGCGCTGAGGCGGTCAGGGAATTTCTAAAGGAAATCGATCTTGGATCCCTGTGTAAGAAACTCCGGAAAGATATGGAGAAGGCGACACCGGCCGGGACGAACGCCAAGAAAATCGCAAAAACCCTAAAGATCGTCGAGGATTTTAAAATATCCGGGAATAAGGCGGAGTGGATGGTTTTGGACGTCATCCCGGTTATCCCTCCGGATCTCCGGCCCTTGGTTCCGCTGGAAGGCGGACGTTTTGCCACCTCTGATTTGAATGATTTGTACCGGCGGGTCATTAACCGTAATAACCGTCTTAAAAAATTGATGGACTTAAAAGCGCCCGAGATTATCATCCGTAACGAAAAGCGCATGCTTCAGGAATCCGTGGACGCGCTTTTGGATAACGGCCGTCACGGGCGGCCCGTCTTGGGGTCAGGCAACCGGCCCTTGAAGTCTTTGTCGGATATGTTAAAAGGCAAGCAGGGGCGTTTCCGGATGAATTTGCTTGGAAAACGCGTGGATTATTCCGGCCGTTCTGTTATCGTTGTGGGGCCGACTCTCAGATTGCATCAGTGCGGTCTTCCTAAAAAGATGGCCCTTGAACTGTTCGAACCGTTTATTATCCGGGAATTGCGGGAAAAAGGGTTCGTTCACACGATCAAGGGTGCCAAGCGGATGGTGGAAAGGGCCAAGGTCGAGGTTTGGGATATCCTGGATGAGGTCATTAAGGACCATCCGATCATGCTTAACCGCGCGCCGACATTGCACCGTTTAAGTATCCAGTCGTTTCAGCCGGTGCTGGTGGAAGGGAAAGCCATTAAACTTCATCCTCTGGTCTGTACGGCTTTTAACGCGGACTTTGACGGGGATCAGATGGCGGTTCACCTGCCGTTGTCTTTGGAAGCGCAGATTGAATGCCGCCTGCAACTTTTGTCGGTGAATAACCTTTTTTCTCCGGCCGATGGACGGCCCATCGTGTCTCCAACTCAGGATATGGTTTTAGGTTTGTATTATTTAACGAAGGACCGGGAAGAAGAACATGACGCCCGCCTTTTTGGCAGCAAGGAAGAGGCTATTATTGTATATAATGACGGTCAGGTTAACCTGCATACGGGCATCAAGCTCCGTTTGGCGCAACCGGTTTGGGGAGACGAAAAACCCTCTTTAATTATTTCTCAGGACGGGGAAGTGGGGGCAGAAGAAGCCGGAGGGCTATCGCAGAAATTATCCAATCAGCCGATTATTGAAACGACCGTGGGCCGTATTTTGTTCAATGAACTGCTGCCGGAAGGGTTCGGATTTGTCAACGCCACGATGGATAAGAAACAGATCGGAGCGGTCATTGCTGACTGTTATAAGCGCTTTGGGCAACATACGACGGTTAATTTGCTGGATAGTCTTAAAGAATTTGGTTTTAACATGGCCACCAAGGCCGGGATATCGATCGCCATCTCCGACTTGACGAGCCCGAAGGAAAAAGAAGGCCATATTAAGGAAGCCAAGCAGGAGGTGGCTAAGGTCGAGGATCAGTATCGCAAGGGGATTATCACCGGCCGTGAACGTTATAATAAAATTATTGATATCTGGACACATACGACAGAGAAGATTTCTGATTTGGTGTTTAAACAGATGGCGGCTTTTAACCCTGTTTTTATTATGGCCGATTCCGGTGCGAGAGGGTCGCGTCTTCAGATCCGCCAGCTGTCGGGGATGCGGGGGTTGATGGCTAAGCCCTCCGGAGAGATTATTGAAAACCCGATTACCGCGAGCTTCCGTGAAGGGTTGACAGTTTTGGAGTATTTTATCTCGACGCACGGGGCCCGAAAAGGTCTCGCGGATACGGCTTTGAAGACGGCCGATGCCGGTTATCTGACACGCCGGTTGGTGGACGTCGCCCAGGAATGTGTCGTGAGCGAGGAGGATTGCGGGACATTAAACGGTATCACGGTTTCCGCGATCGTTGAAGGGGACGAGCTTGTGGTCAGCCTGCGGGAGCGCATTATCGGTCGTGTCGCCCTGGACAGCATTGTCGATGTCATCACGGATCAGGTTGTTGTGGAAGCCGGCGAAGAGATTACGGAAGAAAAAGCGACTATGATTGAGCAGTTGGGGATTGAAAAGGTGCGGATCCGCAGCGTCTTGACTTGCGAGGCAGAGGTGGGAACCTGTGTTAAATGTTATGGCCGAAACCTGGCGACCCAGCGTTTAGTTGAGATCGGTGAGGCGGTCGGGGTTATCGCCGCGCAAAGCATCGGCGAGCCGGGAACCCAGCTGACTATGAGGACCTTCCATATTGGCGGGACGGCTAGCCGTGCCGTGGAACAGTCTTTTTACCGTTCCAAGAACAAGGGGGTCCTGAAGTATCGCCAGTTGCGTGTCGTCGAACGGAATAAAGAGTTCGTTGTCCTTAACCGGAATGGCGCCGTGAGTATTAATAACGAGTTTGGCCGGGAGTTTGAACGCCATCAGTTGCCGCAGGGGGCTACGATCAAGTTCGCCGATGGGGCGGAAATTAACGAGAATGAAATTTTTGCGACGTGGGATCCGTATACGATCCCGATCATTACGGAAGTCAAGGGGGTTGTTAACTCTGAAGATTTGATCCAGGATGTCACGGTGCAACAGGAGCAGAATCCTATCACGGGGATCACAGAACGTGTTGTTGTGGAACATAAGCTGGAATATCATCCGCAGATTATTATCACGGACGACAAGAAAGAAGTCGTTGGGATTTATTCGATCCCCGTCGGTGCGCATATCCTGGTCAGCGATAAACAGATGATCAATGCGGGAGACCTCATCGCGAAGATCCCTCGCGGCGTCGGAAAAACGAGGGACATCACGGGCGGGTTGCCGCGGGTTGCGGAACTTTTTGAAGCCAGACGGCCTAAGGATCCGGCTGTCATTTCCGAAATTGACGGGATTGTTGAATTCGGCGAGGACCGGAAAGGGCTTCGCACGATTGTGGTGCGCAGCACAACCGGCATGTCAAAAGAATATACGATCCCTCACGGGAAGCACCCGACGGTTTATAAAAACGACCGTGTTTTCGCCGGGCAGCAATTGACGGACGGCCCGGTTGTCCCGCACGATATTCTCCGCGTCTCCGGGGACAAAGTTTTGCAGGAATATCTCCTGAACGAGATTCAAGAAGTTTACCGTCTGCAGGGCGTGCGGATTAACGATAAGCATATCGAGTTGATTATTTCTCAGATGCTCAAGAAGGTTAAGATCGAAGATTCCGGAGACACGGAATTCCTCGTCGGAGAACAGGTAGACCGCAGCCGTTTTAAGAAGGCGAATGAAGTGACTTTAAAGAAAAAAGGCAAGCCGGCTCAGGCGACCCCTCTGCTGTTGGGGATCACGAAGGTGTCTTTAACGACGGAAAGCTTTGTCTCCGCGGCTAGTTTTCAGGAGACGACAAGAGTCTTGACAGAAGCAGCGGCGTCTGGTAAAATCGATCTTTTACGTGGCTTGAAAGAAAACGTAATTGTAGGACATTTGATCCCCGCGGGTACGGGGTTTAAACTTTATGACCAAGTGGAAACGGTGAAATATGCCAACGATACAACAGCTGATTCGCAAGAGTCGCAACCTGAAAAATAAGAAAACTAAATCCCCGGCATTGGTTCAATGCCCTCAGAAACGAGGCGTTTGTTTGCAGGTGAAAACAATGACCCCGAAGAAGCCGAACTCGGCTTTGCGGAAAATTGCCCGTGTCCGTTTATCAAACCGGATCGAGGTGACCGCGTATATCCCTGGGGAAGGACATAATCTGCAGGAACACTCCATTGTCCTGGTCCGGGGTGGCCGCGTGAAAGATTTGCCGGGTGTACGTTATCATATCGTGAGAGGGACGTTAGACACAACAGGTGTGGCTAAACGGAAACGATCACGGTCAAAATATGGAACCAAGAGAGAGAAGTAATGAGAAGACGAAAAGCAGACAAACGCGAAGTCGTGACTGACCCTAAATATGATAGCGCTTTGGTGGCGCAGTTTATCAACACACTGATGGTGGAAGGGAAGAAGACCGTCGCGGAAAAAATCGTTTACGGTGCGTTGGATATTCTGAAACAGAAAACTCACGAAGAGAGCGGCCTGAAAGTCTTTAACAAGGCTATCGATAATATCCGGCCGCGTCTGGAATTGAAACCGCGGCGTGTCGGTGGCGCAACCTATCAGATCCCGATTGAGGTGACCGGGCCCCGGGGGAATTCTTTGGCGTTGCGCTGGCTGAGGGATTTTGCCCGCAAAAAAAAGGGCAAACCCATGACGATTAAGCTGGCGGATGAGCTTCTGGCGGCGTATAAATCTGAAGGCTCTGCGATTAAGAAAAGAGACGAGACGCATAAGATGGCTGAGGCAAACAAGGCTTTTGCGCATTTGAGGTGGTAATTTCATGGAACCAACTTCTTTAAAAGATCTGAGAAACATAGGGATTATTGCCCATATTGACGCCGGTAAAACAACCACGACGGAGCGTATCCTTTATTACTGCGGCGTTATTCATAAGATGGGGAATGTCGATGATGGCAACACGACTATGGATTTTATGGCGCAGGAACAGGAGCGCGGGATCACCATTATGTCCGCGAGCACGACGTGTTACTGGAAAGACCACAAAATCAACATTATTGACACGCCCGGGCACGTTGATTTTACCGTGGAAGTTGAGCGCTCTTTAAAGGTCTTGGATGGCGCGGTGGTTGTCTTGTGCGCGGCGGGCGGCGTGCAGTCCCAGACCGAAACCGTCTGGCGCCAGGCGGATCGTTATCAGGTTCCGCGGATGATTTTTGTTAATAAAATCGACAGGATGGGCGCCGATTATGACCGGGTTATTGAAGAAATTCACGACCGCTTGGGCTGTAATGCTGCGGCGATTAATTTCCCGGATGGAACAGAAGATGATTTTAAAGGGATTGTGGATGTGGTTAACCGGCAGTATGTCACTTATAAAGATGCGGACGGGATTGTGCTGGAGCGCGTTGATATCCCGGAGCATTTAAAAGAGAAGGCCGAAGAATATTACCATGTCCTGTTGGAGGCATTGGCGGACGTGGATGATCAGATTATGATGAGGTTCCTTGAGGAGAAGGAGGTGTCTCCCGAAGAAATCAAGACGGTTATTCGCCGGGAGGTGATCAAAAACCGGTTTATCCCGGTTATGGTGGGGACTTCTTTAAAAAAGCGCGGAGTGCAGCTTCTCTTGAACGCGGTTGTCGACTATATGCCCTCTCCTCTTGATGTCCCGCCTCTCCCCGGGATCAACCCCCGCACTCAGGAACCCGTGGAGCGTTCGGCGTCCGTCCAGACCCCGTTAGCCGCACTGGTTTTTAAGATCGCCTCTGATCCCTATGTTGGAAAACTTTTTTATACAAGAATTTATTCCGGCGTTATAAACTCTGGTTCCACGATCTATAACTCCAGCGTCCGAACCAAAGAACGGGTGGCCAAAATTGTTGTGATGCACGCGAGTAAGCAGGAAATTGTTCCGAAAGCGACAGCGGGCGAGATTGTCGCTTTGGTCGGGCTGAAGGAAACAAAATCCGGACACACGATTTGTGATGATGCCCAGCAGATTCTGATTGAGAATATGAAGATCCCCGAACCTGTGGTTTCCATGGCGATTGAGCCGAAAACCAAGGCGGACCAGGATAAGCTTGGTCTCGCTTTGCGGAAATTTTTGGACGAAGATCCGTCTCTTCGTGTCCAGTATGATCATGAAACCGGACAGACGATTATTTCCGGCATGGGAGAATTGCACCTGGACATTATCATCGACCGGATGAAACGGGAGAATAATCTCGAAACCCATATTGGACGGCCGCAGGTTGCGTACCGGGAGACCATTACGGAAAAAGTGACCGGTGTCGTTGGGAAATTTATTTCTCAGACCGGAGGCCGCGGTCAATACGGGCATTGTGTTGTTAATATCGCTCCGGCTGAAAAACCAGGGGACGGGGTCGTTTTTGATAATAGAATCAAGGGGGGCGCGATTCCCCGTGAGTATATCCCGGCGGTCGAGAAAGGGATCCGGGAGGGCGCCTTGAACGGCATTCTGGCCGGATATCCGGTTACGGATTTTGTGGTGACATTGGTGGACGGATCATACCATGAAGTTGACTCCAGTGAACTGGCTTTTCAACTGGCGGGTAAAGCGGCGCTTCGGGAAGGTTTGCAGAGAGGACATTCGGTTTTTCAGGAGCCGATTATGGATCTGGAAGTTTCTTCTCCCGAGGAGTTTATGGGCCAGGTCATGGGGGATCTTAATACGCGGCGGGCTAAAATCGTAAACCTGGGGACACGGGGGAAACTCAAGATTGCGCGCTGTGAAGTGCCGTTGGCGGAAATGTTTAATTATGCGAACGCTTTGCGTTCTTTAACTCAGGGACGGGCTTCTTTTTCAATGGAACCAGCGTTTTACTCGGAAGTGCCATATCATGTTGCTGAAAAAATCAAAGGCTCACGACAAGAATCAATGGTAAAAGCCGGAAGAACTTAAAAAGAATTTCAATAAACAGGGAGGAACGTCATGGCTAAGGAAAAATTTTCAAGAAATAAACCGCATTTGAACATCGGGACCATTGGTCACGTTGATCACGGAAAAACTACCTTGAGTGCGGCCATAACCATGATCCTGAGTAAAAAAGGGTTTGCTCAAATTCGCAGTTATGATTCTATTGATAACGCTCCGGAAGAAAAGGAACGCGGTATTACGATTAATATCGCTCACCTGGAGTATGAGACCGACAAACGCCATTATGCCCACATCGACTGTCCTGGGCACGCGGATTATATTAAAAACATGATTACCGGAGCCGCTCAGATGGACGGTGCGATTTTGGTGGTTTCTGCGGCTGACGGCCCTATGCCTCAGACCCGTGAACACATTCTTTTGGCCAGACAGGTTAACGTTCCCCGTCTTGTCGTTTTTCTTAATAAGTGTGATCAGGTCGAGGATAAGGAGCTTTTGGAACTGGTTGAACTGGAAGTCCGTGAATTGTTGTCCAAATATAATTTTGATGGGGACAATACTCCGATTCTTAAGGGGAGCGCTCTGGAGGCCCTGAATAACATCGATAATCCTGAAAAAACTCAGCCGATTCTGGATCTAATGCAGGCCGTGGATGATTATATCCCGGAACCGGTTCGTGAACTCGATAAGCCGTTTTCCATGGCCGTGGAAGACGTGTTTTCCATCTCCGGTCGCGGAACTGTAGCGACGGGCCGTATTGAAAGAGGAAGAGTTAAGGTCGGGGAAGAAGTGGATTGCGTTGGGTTGCGTCCGGATATTCAGAAAACCGTTGTGACGGGCGTGGAAATGTTCCGCAAGGAACTGGATGAGGGGCAGGCCGGGGACAACGTCGGATTACTGTTGCGCGGCATGGATAAGGACGCGATTGAGCGCGGGATGGTTTTGGCCAAACCGGGTTCCATTACCCCTCACACCAAATTTAAGGGCACGGTTTATGTTTTAAAGAAAGAAGAAGGCGGCCGCCACACTCCGTTTTTTAAGGGATACCGGCCGCAGTTTTATTTCCGGACGACAGACGTGACCGGGAATGCCATGTTGCCGGAGGGCGTGGAAATGTGTATGCCCGGAGATAATATCGAATTGACTGTCGAGTTGATCATTCCGGTTGCGTTGGAAAAAGAATTGCGTTTTGCTATTCGTGAAGGCGGCCGTACAGTAGGGGCGGGCGTTGTTTCCGAAGTTATTGCTTAATCAATAGGGACTACCAACTTAATGAGGTTATGATCAGCTTCGTGCTGTTCATGGGGCGCGAGGCAGATCGGATGCGTTATGCAGAAAATCAGAATAAAACTAAAAGCTTATGATCATCGGCTGATTGACCAGTCAGCGCAAGAAATTGTCGATACGGCGATCCGGACGGGGGCCAGAGTTTCCGGCCCGGTTCCTTTGCCGACCAAAAAGGAATTATATACAGTTTTGCGGTCTCCGCACATCGACAAAAAGTCTCGGGAACAGTTTCACCTGGCAATCCATAAACGTCTCATTGATCTTTTGGATCCTACGGCTAAAACTGTAGAGGCTTTGCGGAAGCTGAATTTGCCGGCAGGGGTCGATGTGGAAATTAAGCAGTAAATCCTTGCCACGTTAGTTGACATGGGAGAGAGGGAAGATGATACTCGGAATACTTGGTAAGAAAATAGGTATGACTCAAATTTTTGACAAGGAAGGAAATATCCTTGAGGTGACGGTGATTCAGGCCGGCCCATGTCCTGTTTTGGCCCTGAAGGAATCCCCCCTGAAAGTTCAGGTCGGGTTCGAGGCCACGAAAGAGGCGAGGATTCGTAAGCCGCAGGCGGATTTTTTTAAAAAGATCGGAGTTGCGCCGACCCGTATTATCAGAGAATTCCGTTCCACGGATAATAAAGATTATCAGGTCGGTCAGGAGATCAAGGCGGATATTTTTAAGGCCGGGGACTTTGTGGATGTGGCTGGCATGTCGAAAGGCAAGGGGTTTGCCGGTGGTATGAAACGCTGGAATTGGTCCGGAGGACCGGCGGGGCACGGTTCCATGCATCATCGGCGGGTCGGTTCCATTGGGGCGAGTTCTGATCCGTCCCGGACATACCGCGGTCAGCATTTGCCCGGCCATATGGGCGCTGAGAGGGTGACCGTGCAGAGTTTACGTATCATGGAAGTCGATGTCGCTAATAATTTGTTGGTGATTAAGGGGGCTGTCCCGGGTGGAAAAAACTCTATCGTGGAGATTAAACTGTCTAAAAAGCGGAAATTCCAGTCCTTGGAAGAAAAAGCCGCTGTTGTTATTCATAAGAAGAATCCGATGAAACAAAGTAAAGCTAAAGCCAAAGGAAAGAAAGCTTAGGACGGTAGGTTTAAAAGTTATGTCACAATTACCAGTTTTAGATAAAAGCGGCAAAGAAGTTGAAAAAATTGACCTCCCGGAGCAGGTGTTCGGGCCTCATGTGAACTCCGATGTGATTCATCAGGCCGTCATAATGTATCAGGCCTGCCTGCGGCAAGGGACCGCATCCACCAAGGAAAGAGGGGCTGTCTCAGGAGGCGGGAAGAAACCATACCGGCAAAAGGGAACTGGCCGGGCCAGGGCTGGCTCGACACGGGCTCCCAATTATGTGGGCGGCGGGGTTGTCTTTGGGCCGCATCCGCGGGATTACCGTTATGCGATCCCCCAAAAAATGAGGTTATGCGCCCTGAAAGAAAGTCTGAACGCGAAATATAAGGCGGATGATTTGCTGTGTGTGACGGAACTCACAGACAGTTTTACTAAAACAAAAGATTTCGCCAAAATTCTTAAAGTTTGGGTTGACCGGGGAAAAGTCCTGGCGCTTTTGGACGGGAGTCATGAAAGCGTGCGTTTGGTGAGCCGCAATATTCCCCGTTTTCAGGTTGTGCGGGCAGAAGACGTCAATGCTTATGATGTGATGAAGAACAAGAAGTTGCTTTTAACAAAGACGGCCTTGGAGAAAATTTTAAAACGTTTAGGGACGAAATAAAAATGATTACAAGTTATGATATTGTCCAGTCTTTGATAAGAACCGAAAAGGGGTCGGCCTTGGAGCCGCAGGGTAAATATCTTTTTCAGGTTGCGCTGGACGCTAATAAAATTGAAATTCAGAAAGCCGTGGAAGATATTTATAAGGTGAAAGTGGCGACGGTCAATACGGTCATCATGCCGGCAAAACGTAAGCGGGTCCGGCAGCAGTTCGGATATACGTCACAATGGAAGAAAGCTATTGTCACGCTTCAACAAGGATTTAAAATCGACGTAACCTAATGAAGAGAGGGAACATCAGTGGGTATTAAACGATATAAACCAATAACAAACGGCCTGCGGCATACCGCTCTTTCGGATTTCTCCGACATTACGAAATCCACTCCGGAGAAGGCTTTGTTGCGTCCTTTAAAGAAAACAGGCGGCCGGAATATGTTTGGCCGGATCACAGTGCGGTTCCGGGGCGGCGGGCATAAACGGATGTACCGTTTAATAGATTTTAAACGTCAGAGGGTTGACGAGCCAGCCGAAGTTTTGGCCATAGAGTATGACCCTAACCGGTCGGTGCGGATTGCATTAGTCCAATATCCGGATAAATCAAAATCGTATATTTTGGCTCCTTTGGACTTGCGGGTGGGCGATAACGTGATCAGCGTGAAAGAGAGGAGTGCGGACATCAAGGCGGGGAATTGTTTTCCTTTGTTTAATATCCCCCTGGGGACCGCTGTTCACAATGTCGAGTTGTCTCCCGGGAAGGGCGGTCAGATTGTCCGTTCAGCCGGGACATCGGCTCAACTTATTGCGAAGGAAGGGGATTTTGTCCTTTTGAGGCTTCCCTCCAGCGAAGTCCGCAAAGTGCGCGGGAAATGCCGGGCAACAGTTGGTCAGCTTGGGAACGTGGAGCATGAAAGCCGTTCGATCGGGAAGGCCGGGCGCAACCGTTGGTTGGGCCGTCGGGGACATGTCCGCGGGGTCGCCATGAACCCGATCGACCATCCTCACGGTGGAGGCGAAGGGAAGGCCCCGCAGGGGAACCCTCATCCGGTTACCCCGTGGGGTAAAGCCACGAAGGGGCTGAAAACGAGAAAGTTAAAAAAATATTCTGATCGATTCATCGTTAAGCGAAGGACAAAGTGACATGCCTAGGTCAATAAAAAAAGGCCCGTTTGTGGCCGAAGATTTGGAAAAGAAACTGAGACGGATGATCGAAACCGGACAACGGCAACCGATTAAGACATGGTCACGGCGGTCCACGATTACTCCGGAATTTGTCGGATTTACCATCGCAGTTCACAGTGGCCGTAAACATGAGCCGATTTTTATTACGGAGAACATGGTCGGATATAAATTCGGGGATTTCGTGCCCACCCGGACGTTTCGTAAACATGGTGGGGTTAAAGCCAAGAAAGCCCCCGATAAAACGTAAACCTTGATTTAAAAAAAGAACGAGAAATGATTGCAAAAGCACGATGTCGATATGTTAGAGTTCCGTCCAGCAAGGCGAATCAGGTGATGGCCTTGATTCGCGGGAAGGATGTCTTGACGTCCCTGGCCCTGCTGAAGCACACGGATAAAAGAGTCACGGAAGCGATCGCGAAAATTTTGAATTCAGCGGTGAGCAACGCCAAACAAAAAGGGTTAACGGAGAGCCAGCTGTACATTTCCAAGATCACGGCTGATCAGGGGCCGATGTGGAAACGTTACCGGGCAGCCACGTTCGGTCGCGCGACTCCCATTTTGAAAAGAACCTCACATTTAACCATAGAACTGGATCTTATTACTAAATAGGAGATATCGTAGAGTGGGACAAAAGGTACATCCATACATTCAGCGCATAGGAGTCACGAGAAACTGGCGTAGCCTTTGGTACGCTGACCGTAAAAAATACGCCCAGAACGTGGTCGAGGATTTTAAAATCAGGAAGTACATCCAGAACAAATTTATCCATGCGGCGGTGTCTTATATTGTGATTGAGCGTTTGGCCGCAGATCAAGTGAAGATTAAAATCGCTTCGGCCCGGCCTGGAATCATTATCGGCCGCCGGGGAGCGGATATTGATAAATTGAAGGAAGATTTGGCCAAGATCACGGCCAGCGAGGTGGCTATCGATATCATTGAAATCAAGAACCCGTTTCTGGAATCCCACCTTGTCGCACAGAATATCGCGTTTCAACTGGAAAAGCGCGTGGCGTTTCGCCGGGCGGTCAAAAGAGCCATTGATCAGTCCCGCCAGGCAGGGGCTTTAGGGATTAAAGCGAAGGTTTCCGGGCGCTTGGGCGGGGCGGAAATGGCGCGGACGGAAAAATATCATGAGGGGTCTATCCCGTTGCAGACTCTGCGCGCGGATGTTGATTTTGGTTTTGCGGAAGCCCACACGACGTATGGGGTGATCGGCGTGAAAGTCTGGATTTATAAAGGGGAAATTATCCGGGAGAAGAGGCGGGGTAAAGCTTCTGAGCCGAAGATCGCTTAAAGGAGTTCTTTATTATGTTGTTAATGCCAAGGAAAGTAAAATACCGTAAATCACAAAAGAGGAAAAACCGCGGGATTGTTTGTCGGGGCAGTAATTTGCGGTTTGGGGAATATGGAATTAAGGCGATTGAGAACGGGGTCGTGAAAGGGCAGCATCTGGAAGCCTGCCGTCTCGTTATGGTCAGGAAACTCCGCGGGGCCGGGAAAATGTGGGTTAATGTTTTTCCCTCCAAACCCGTGACCAAAAAACCTGCGGAAACGCGTATGGGCCATGGAAAAGGGGATCTCGATCATTGGGTCTGTCCGATCCAAAGAGGACGCGTGATTTTTGAATTGGGCGGGATTCCGGAAGATTTTGCTAAAATTGTTCTTCGTTTGGTTGCCTTTAAATTACCGGTGAAAACGAAGTTTGTGACCCGGGCGACGCAAGGTCATTAATATTAACACGTTTTGATGTCACTCAAAACCTAATTTTGGAAATAGCATGAAAGCAAAAGATTTAAGAAATTTAAGCCAGGAAGATTTAGGGCAAAAGGAAAAGGCTTTTAAAAAAGACCTTTTTGACCTGAGATATCAGCGTAAAATCGGCCGCGTGGAAAGACCGTCTATGTTCAAGCTGATTAAAAGAGATATTGCCCGTATTCAAACTATCCTGAATGAAAGGAAAACTGATGGAAACAAGGCCTAACAGAAGGAAATCCCTTTCAGGAGAAGTTGTCAGCGATAAAATGAACAAAACACGGGTGGTTCAGGTGCGCTGGTCTAATAAACATTCAAAATACACGAAGACGATGCGTAGGGCCGTAAAGTATAAGGCGCATGATGAAAAGAATGCGAGCAAGCTTGGGGATGTTGTTAAGATTATGGAAACCCGCCCTTTATCCAAAGATAAGCGGTGGGTCATTATGGAAATTTTAAAAACCAGTTAACGAGGTCGGACATGCTTTATATGAAATCGATATTGACTGTCGCTGATAACTCCGGAGCCCGTCGGGCTTCCATGATCGGGGTTTTGAATAGCAAAGGCCGGCGATGGGCGCAGGTGGGAGATGTTATCAAGGTCAATATTAAGGAAGCCGCCCCGGATGCGGCGATTAAAAAAGGAACCGTTGCGACCGGTGTTGTGGTGCGGACAAAATTCCCCATTAAACGGGCGGACGGGACAACGGTGCGGTTTGATAACAATGCGTTAGTTATTATTGATGAAGCCGGGAACCCCAAAGGAACACGTGTTTTTGGCCCGGTGGCCAGAGAGTTGCGGAATTTGGAATTTATGAAAATTATTTCTTTAGCTCCCGAGGTAGTATAAAATGTTGCGAATTAAAAAAAATGATAAGGTCATCGTAATAGCAGGCAAGGATAAGGGTAAAACCGGAAAAGTTTTAAGAGTGTTGCCGAACGGCCAAAAGGTTGTGGTTGAAAAAGTTAATTTGGTTAAGAAAGCCAAGCGCAAAACTCAGCAGGATCAGAAAGGCGGATTTATAGAGTTGGAGATCCCTTTGCATATTTCCAACGTGATGCTTGTAGATAAAAAGACGAATAAACGAACGCGTTTTGGGGTTTCGGTTTTAAAAGACGGTTCTAAGGTCAGAATCGCAAAAGTGAGCGGAGAAGTCATATAATTTTTGATTACAAGGGGATATGAACGTGGTTCCAAGATTGCTGGTAAAATATAAAGAAGAGATTGTTCCGAAAATGCAGAAGGCTTTTGACGTGACAAACCGGTTGGCTGTCCCCAAGCTGGAAAAAATTGTCCTTAATATGGGCGTCGGGGAAGCGATTCAGGATATTAAAATTCTGGAAGCGGCTATGCAGGACATGGAGAAAATCACGGGACAGAAACCGATTCTCCGTCGTTCCAAAAAAGCTATTTCCAATTTTAAGTTAAAAGCGAAAGTGCCGGTTGGTTGCAAGGTGACTTTAAGAGGGCATAAGATGTATGAGTTCCTTGACCGGTTTATGAATGTGTGTTTGCCGAGAATTCGTGACTTTAATGGGGTTCCTCTAAAGTCTTTTGATCAGGACGGGAATTATTCCATGGGGATCACCGATCAGGCTATTTTCCCGGAAATCGACGTGGGCCGTATCACGCGGAGTCAGGGGATGGATATATGTTTTGTATTTAATCGGGGGCCTCGGGAACAGACGATGGAATTGTTGCGTCTGTTCGGAATGCCTTTCAGTAAGAGTTAATCATAGATTTTCTAAGAGGATATGATTTCATATGGCGAGAAAAGCTTTAATACTCAAGTCTAAAAAGACACCTAAGTTTTTGACCCGACAGCATAACCGTTGCATATTGTGTGGCCGACCGAAAGGATATTTGCGCCGGTTTGGGACCTGCCGTATCTGTTTCAGGGAACTGGCTTGGAAAGGGGAAATCCCCGGGATTAAGAAGGCCAGCTGGTAATTATTATATAAAGTGAATTATTAATTAAGGAATTGATTATGTCATTGAATGATCCAATTGCCAATATGTTGACAAGCATCCGAAATGCTATTCAGGCGCACAAACTGACTGTGGATATCCCCGCTTCAAAGCTGAAGGGCACGATCCTGGAGATTTTTAAGACCCAGGGATATATCGAAGATTGCCGGCTCATGAAGAATGATGTTCAGGGGACGTTTAAGGTGTATTTAAAATATGAAGGAAAGAAATCTGCGATCATAGGGATCAAAAGAATTTCTAAAAGCGGACTGCGGGTTTACGCCCCGCGGAATAAGGTGCCCCGGGTTTTAAACGGTTTAGGGACGGCGATTATTTCCACGTCCAAAGGGGTTTTAGATGATCATGAAGCCCGACGACAAGGCGTTGGGGGAGAGGTACTCTGTTACATCTGGTAAAAAAATATGTCAAGAAAAGGTAAAATTCCAATTGTTGTTCCCAAAGAAGTGAAAGTGGCTATTGACGGCACGCAGGTTCTCCTCGAAGGCCCTAAAGGAAAAATATCTCTAAATACGCCCTATGGGATTAAAGTTGAACAGAAGGATAATCATTTGGTCGTGACCCGGCTGAATGATACCAAACAGGGGCGGGCGAACCACGGCACGGTCTGGGCTTTGCTGATGAATATGATTACAGGGGTGACCAAAGGCCATAAAAAAGAGGTGGAAATTCAAGGTATTGGTTACCGGGCGCAATTGCAGGGCAATACCATTATTTTGAATTTGGGGTTGAGTCATCCGGTCGAGTTTGTTGTCCCGAAAGAGCTTAAAGTGGCGGTTCCCAAGCCAACGTCCATAGTTCTGGAGGGAATCAATAAAATTTTGCTGGGACAGATCGCGTCTAAAATCAGGGATTTAAAACGGCCGGAACCTTATAAAGGGAAAGGGATCCGTTATTTGGGTGAAATTGTAAGAACTAAACAAGGTAAATCTGTAACAAAGTAGTTGAGCCATGGGAAGAAAAGAAGTTATTAAAGAATCAAAACGCCTCGCCCGGCACAGCCGGCTCAGGAAAAAACTTGCCGGAACGCCGTCCCGTCCGAGGCTTTGTGTGCACCGGAGTTTAAAGAATTTTGCAGCGCAAATTATTGACGATTCGAGCGGGAAGGTGCTTTTTGGCCTTTCCACAAAAAATCAGACGCTCAGGCAAAAGGTTAAGTCCGGTGGGAATATTCAGGCGGCTACGGTGCTCGGGGAAGCTTTCGCTGCTGAATTGGTCGCCAAGGGAGTTAAACAGGTCTGTTTTGACCGCTGCGGTTATATTTATCATGGACGGGTCAAAGCCTTTGCCGAAGCGGCCAGAAAAGGTGGTTTGGATTTTTAACATGCCCAAACACAATTTATTTGGGGAGATTGATATTTATGGATAACGAACATAACAACCAGCAAGAACAGAAAGAAGAACAAACAGCGTCTTCCAGGCCCGAGAGTTTTAAAGGCTCCGTGGGGAAAGCTCCTGGGAAGAGGCGCGATCGTTCTTCTTCCAAACAGGGTGGAAGCGATCGGCCGGCCCAGAAAAAGTTTGTTGCCGAACCGTCGGATTTTATGGAAAAAGTCCTTTCCATCAAACGCGTGACCAAGGTGACCAAGGGCGGCAAGAAATTGTCGTTCAGCGCGTTGGTCGTTGTCGGGGATATGAAAGGCAACGTTGGGTATAATTTGGCGAAGGCCGGGGAAGTGGCTATTGCGATCCGTAAGGCGCTGATGCGCGCGAAAAAAACGATGGTGAAAATCCCTCTCAAAGGGACCACGATCCCGCATGAGATTATCGGGGTCTGCGGGGGCGCGGAAGTTTTATTAAAGCCGGCTTCCGATGGAACCGGGGTTATCGCGTCCGGTCCGGTCCGGGCGGTGTGTGAAGGGGTCGGTATTCATAATATTTTGACGAAATGCCACCGCAGCAATAATCCGATCAACGTTGTCAAGGCAACGATGGACGGGCTGACCCGGATGAAATTCAAACAACATAAAGAATTGGAACAGGTGCAGACCAATGCAAGTTCATGATTTAAAACCGGCTATAGGCGCAAAAAAAAGACGTAAAATTGTGGGGCGCGGGAATGGTTCCGGGCACGGAAAAACTTCTTGCCGTGGGCAGACCGGACAGAACTCCCGGTCCGGCCGGGGTATTCAAAAACAACTCGAGGGTGGACAGATGCGGCTGATCCGGAGGCTTCCCAAAGTGGGGTTCAGGAGCCGACGGCCGGTTTTATATAAACTGGTTTCTTTAGAACAACTGGCTGCTTTGGGTACGGGGGGGAATCTGGATGCCGTTACTTTAATGGAAAAAGGCTTTATTAAAAATATGTTTAAGCCGTATAAAGTCGTCGGAAATTCTGACATTAAACACGCTTTTCAGATTGAGGCCTACAGTTTCTCGAAACGGGCGGAGGAAATCATCAAAAACGCTGGCGGGCAGATAAAAATTATTGATAAAAAATTTTTGAAGGAAAAGCATAAATAGACAACGTCCTATGATAGCCGGATTTGCCAACTGTTTTAAAATCCCAGATTTAAGAAAACGCATTCTGATTACATTGGGTATTATTGCCCTGTACCGGGTGGGCTGTTTTATCCCTACTCCCGGGGTGAATGGGGCTGTCTTGACTGAATATTTCATGAGGTTGAGCACGTCGAATGCCGGCTCGATTTTTGGTGTTATTAATATGTTTTCCGGCGGGGCCATCGCCAAGATGACCGTATTTGCCCTGGGGATTATGCCGTATATCTCCAGTTCGATTATTATGCAGCTTTTGACGGCGGTTGTCCCTGCTCTGGAGAAATTATCCAAGGAAGGACAGGCCGGGTATCATAAAATTAATCAGTACACGCGTTACGGAACTTTGTTTTTATGCCTGGTGCAGTCTTTTTTTATCGCGCTGTGGATGGAGAAGGGCTTCGGTGACGTTAATATAGTGAATTATCCTGGCTGGGCGTTCCGTATTTCAACGGTTTTGACGTTAACGTGCGGAACATTGTTGCTCATGTGGCTTGGAGAGCAGATTCAGGAACGGGGAATCGGGCAGGGCATCTCGCTTATTATCACCGCCGGTATTGTTTCTTCCGCACCGCAGGCCATCCAAACTTTGGTATTGTTAATGAGCGCCAAGACCGTAGGAGCCGCACAACTGCAGCCGTTAACCCTGATGATGATGCTGATATTTTTGGTGGCGGTTGTGGTGGCGATTACTTTGATCACCCAGGCCCAGAGGAAAATACCGGTTCAGTATGCCAGGCGAATTGTCGGCCGGAAAGTGTACGGGGGCCAGAGCACCTATCTCCCTTTAAAGGTGGATACAGCCGGGATTATTGCGATCATTTTTGCTCAATCGATTATTCTTTTCCCGGCGACATTGGCCAGCTTTATCCCCTCGCAGGGATTTCAGAGTTTCGCGTCTTTTATGCAGAGAGGGCATGTGTTTTATTATGGCCTCTATGGGCTGTTGATTATTTTCTTTTGCTATTTTTATACGGCCATCGTGTTTAATCCGATTGATGTCGCCGAAAATCTTAAGAAACACGGTGGTTTTATCCCGGGAGTTCGTCCTGGAATTCAAACGGCGAATTATTTGGAGTTTGTCTTGGAGCGGATTACTTTGGCCGGTGCGTTTTTTATTTGCGCTATTGCGATTATGCCTGATGCGATCATGGCTTCTTTCCGGGTCCCGTATCTTGTGGCGTCATTTTTTGGCGGGACGGGTGTCCTTATTACCGTTGGGGTTATGCTGGACACGATGAAACAGATTGAGTCGCATTTGTTGATGCGGCATTATGATGGGTTTATGAAGTCAGGGCAGCTAAGGGGGCGACGATGAATTTGGTGTTGCTCGGTCCGCCCGGTGCCGGGAAAGGGACTTTTGCCGGCATGATCAAAGAATCTTTCGAGCTGGTGCATATTTCCACCGGCGATATATTGCGCGAGGCGATGAAGAGCGGCTCGGATTTAGGGCGACGAGTGAAGAGTTATGTTGAAAGTGGCGGTTTGGTTCCGGATGAGCTGATCATTGAAATTATGGAAGAGCGCTTAGGGCAGCAGGACGTGACCGAGCATGGATATTTATTGGATGGGTTCCCCAGGACAACGGCGCAAGCCGAATCCCTAGACCGGATTCTTGATCAAATTCAGCAGCCGATTGATTTGGTTGTTTATATGGAAGCAGGGCTTCCTGTTATTCTGCAGAGGCTCACGGGGCGGCGGTTGTGCCGGAAGTGCAACGCGATTTATCATACGGTGAACATGCCGCCTAAAAAAGCAGGCGTGTGTGATCATTGTGGCGGGGAATTATATCAGCGGCCTGATGACAATGAAGAGACCATTACCAACCGCATGAAGGTTTACACGCAAAGCACCAAGCCGATTGTGGATTATTATTTGAACCAAAAGAAGTTGCACACATTTAACGCCGAGAAGAAAACAGCGGAATTGTTAAATGGATTACGCGATATTTTGAATGAATCAGAGACATCAAATAAAGATAAAGTCGCCAGAAGAGGTTGAGGCTTGTGCGCAGGCGGGCAGCCTTTTGGCCGAGATTGTTAAAGATTTACTTCGTTCTTTAAAATGTGGAATGACAACAAGAGATGTGGATGCCGTTTGCGAAAAGCTGATCGCAAAAAGAAATGTGAAACCGGCGTTCAAAGGGTATCGTGGATATCCCGCCTGTGTGTGTGTGTCGATTAATGAAGAAGTCGTTCATGGCATTCCGGGGCCGAAAATGATCAAGGATGGCGATATCGTGAGCTTGGATATTGGGATCATTCATAATGGCTTTTTCTCTGACACGGCGGTTACGGTAGGCGTGGGAGGCATTTCCTCGGAATTAAATAATCTATTGCAGGTGACGGAAAGGGCTCTTCAGATTGGAATTGCCCAAGCCCGGGTGAATAATCATCTTTCCGATATATCGAACGCGATTCAGAATTTTGTTGAGTCAAAAGGATATTCCGTGGTGCGTGATTTCGTCGGACACGGCATTGGGCGGAATTTGCATGAAGAACCTGAAATCCCGAACTTCGGCCCTCCGCATCAAGGCCCGGTCTTAGAGGCCGGAATGGTTCTGGCTATTGAGCCGATGGTGAATATGGGGGCTTGGCAGACAAAAATTTTAGATGATGGCTGGACAGTGGAAACACTCGATGGTAAACCTTCGGCGCATTTTGAACATACCATTGCGGTGACGCAAGATGGTCCGCGGATCCTAACAGCTATTTAGAGAACCTATATCCATGGCCAAGGAAGATTTAATTGAAGTTGAAGGAGTTATCGTAGAGGCGTTACCCAATGCGCTTTTTCGTGTGAAGTTGGATAACGGCCACGAAGTCCAAGCGCATATCTCTGGAAAAATTCGGATGCACTTTATCCGAATCCTTCCGGGAGACCGGGTGAAGCTGGAACTCTCGCCCTATGATTTGACACGGGGCAGAATTACTTATAGGTGCAAATAATGAAAGTGAAATCGTCAATCAGAAGAATTTGCAGCAATTGTAAAATTGTGCGGCGTAAAAATGTCGTAAGGGTTATTTGTTCTAATCCCAAACATAAACAAAGACAGGGTTAATAAAGAGTCGGAAGGACTAGATTTTATTATTAATCGCTTGAGGAACGGAATATGCCAAGAATATTAGGTGTGGACATACCCAGAGAAAAAAGGATAGATGTGGCTCTGCCATTTTTGTATGGGATCGGGCCAACGACCGCCCGTAAAGTGCTGGATGAGGCTAATATTGAATATGGCCGCCGGGCTAAAGATCTGACTGATGAAGAGATTGCCCGCTTGACCAGTGTGATTCAAAATAATTTTCTTGTCGAAGGAGACCTGCGGAGGGATATGACGCAGAACATCCGTCGGCATATGGATATGGGGTCATACCGCGGGCTTCGCCATCGGAAAGGGCTTCCAGTCCGTGGGCAGAGAACAAAAACGAACGCCCGCACCAGAAAAGGCCGTAAGGGGCTTGTCGGCGGAAAGAAGCAATAACAGCAGCAATACCTTTGAGGATATAATATGGCAAAAGGCAAGGTTTCGGGAAGAAAAGAGAAGAAATTAAAGAAGAAAATGCTAAAAGGCGTTACCGTCGGGATAGTGCATATCAAGGCGACGTTTAACAACACGCTGATTACGATTACGGATAAGCAGGGGAATGCGATTTCCTGGTCCAGCCCGGGAGCCATTGGCTTTAATGGGTCCAAGAAATCCACCCCTTTTGCCGCTCAAGTCGCAGCGGGCTCAGCCGCGAAAGAAGCGAAAGAATTAGGATTAAACAGCGTTGATATTTATGTGAAAGGGCCGGGGTCAGGACGCGAGTCAGCGATCCGGGCTGTTCAGGCCGCGGGACTTAATGTCATGTCAATCCGGGATGTGACACCTATGCCGCATAACGGGTGCCGGCCCCGCAAGAAGAGAAGAGTTTAGGGCTGTCGCTTTAGAGAAGCAAGGACATTAAAGAAAGGAAAGAGGAGTAGCATGGCAAGAGATTTAGAGCCGAGTTGTAAGAAATGCAGGCGGGAAGGGGAGAAGCTGTTCCTGAAAGGCACCCGGTGCAATACTCACCGCTGCGCTTTAGACCGCAGGGAATATGCTCCTGGGGATCATGGGGCGAAACGAACGAAATTGTCTAACTACGGTTTACAGATGCGTGAAAAACAAAAGGTTAAAAGAATTTACGGCCTTTTGGAAAAACAGTTTCGTCTTTATTTTGGGAAAGCGGTATGTAAGAAAGGGGTTACCGGGAGTACGTTGCTGCAATTCCTGGAACGCCGTTTGGATAATGTCGTTTATCAACTCGGATTTGCACTTTCCCGGAAACAGGCGCGGCAGTTTGTTTCCCACGGATTTGTTTATGTCAATGATCACCGGGTGAATGTCCCTTCGTATCTCATCAAACAAAATGACGAAGTGTCCATGAAGTTTGACAAAAAGGGCAAAGATAAAGTCAAGGAAAATCTTGAGGCCTCGCAGAGCCGGTCTGTTCCGGCATGGCTGATGGGGGATCCGGAGCATTTTAAAGGAAAAGTGTTGCGTTTGCCGGAAAGAGAAGATATCGGCTATCCTGTCAATGAGCAGCTGATCGTCGAACTTTATTCAAGATAAAACTTTCTCAAGCATTATATATTTAATTTAGGAGGAGACTATGGGAGTCAAGTGGCGAGATTTCCAGATGCCCAAACGGTTAGATTGTGAAGAAGCAACATATACAACGTACTATGGTCGTTTTATCGCAGAACCTTTTGAGCGGGGCTATGGGGTAACTTTAGGTAATTCTCTGCGGAGAATCCTGTTGTCTTCCATTGAAGGGAGTGCGGTGACAGCCATTCGTGTTGAAGGGGTGCAGCATGAATTCTCTACGCTGCAAGGGGTTTTAGAGCCGGTGACGGATATTGTCATGAATGTTAAAGGGCTGGTTCTCCGCTCTCATTCCAAGGTCCCTAAAACGATTTATATTAAGAAAGATAAAATCGGACCGGTCCTGGCGCGGGATATTATCACCGATGAAACGGTGGAGATCATGAACCCGGATCACCAGATTGCGACGCTCACACAGGATATCCCGTTTAATATGGATCTGGAGGTATGTAAGGGCCGCGGATATGTCCCGGCGGAAATTCATAAAAATGAAGGCCTCACGGTTGGGACAATCGCCGTGGATTCGATTTTTACGCCTATCACAAAGGTCAATTTTTACGTGGAGAATACCCGTGTGGGGCAACGCACGGATTATGACCGCTTAGTCCTGGAGCTTTGGACCAATGGCGGAATTGAGCCCAAAGAAGCTTTGCTTTACGGGGCGAATATCCTTCAGCGCCATCTCGACGTTTTTGTCGCTTATGGACAGCTCCCGGAAGAAGAAGAGGAAGAAGAAGAAATATCGGCCGAGGAAGAAGCTATGTATGAAAAGCTGCGGCTGCCCATTTCCGAGTTGGAACTTTCTGTCCGGAGCGCGAACTGCCTGAAAGACGCTAATATTAAGACAATCGCCGAGTTGGTTCGGAAAACAGAGTCTGAATTATTAAGTTTTAGGAATTTTGGGAAGAAATCATTAACCGAGATCAATGATTTGCTGAAAATTATGGGTTTGCATTTGGGGATGAAAATTGATCTTAAGAAATTGAAAAAGACAATTGAGCCCTGATGCTCCTGTAATGGGGCGATACAAAGGAAGAGATTCTTTATGAGACACGGAATTGCAGGGAATAAACTGGGTCGAAATTCAAGTTGGCGGAAAGCCACGGTAAGAGATATTGCCAAGGCAACCCTTTTACGGGAGAAGATTTTTACCACTAAGGCAAAAGCGAAGGAGTCGCGTAAATTGGTCGACAAGCTGATTACCTTAGGCAAGAAGGGGACCCTTGCGCACCGTCGCCGGGCTTTCGCTGTTCTCTGTGATCACAAGTTGGTGAGCGAGTTGTTTAATAAGATCGCCCCGCGTTTTCAAATGCGCCAAGGCGGCTATACCCGAATCATTCCGTTAGCGTTGAACCGCCGTGGGGACAATGCCCAGATGGTCGTGCTCGAACTTACCGAAAAGAAGCCCGTTCCGGTCCCCAAAGCCAAGAAAGCGGAAGTCGCTAAAAAGAAAGCAGCGGCCGCCGGTCACGAAGTTATTCCCGCAGAAACAAAACCGGAAACTAAACAGGCAGATGTTTCTAAGCCCTCCTCCCCCAAAACGCCCAAGGCCTCCCTCCCGAAAGAAAAGAAAGACAAAAGCAAGACGGAAAAGCGAGCCATGGGGGGCATAAAGAAAATATTTAGAAGGAAAAGCACCTCTGAATAATTAAGAGAAGGAGGACCCTGTCGTGGATATCAATCGCAGGATTCAGTCACTGGTGGGGTCTTCCACCTTGGCTATTACGGCGCGCGCTAAAGAACTGTCTGCGCAAGGTAAAGACGTCGTTAGTTTTGCCGCGGGAGAACCGGATTTTGACACACCCTCCGAAATCAAAGAGGCGGCAATCCGGGCGATTCAGGACGGGTATACTAAATATACGCCGAGTGTGGGTTCTCTGGAGCTTCGTCAGATTATCTCCCAGAAATTTATCCGTGAAAACAAGTTGTCCTATACACCGGAACAAATCGTGGTGTCCTGCGGCGCCAAGCACTCCCTTTTTAATGTGATTCAAGTCCTCGCCGATGATGGGGACGAGGTTTTAATCCCGTCGCCCTATTGGGTGAGTTATCCTGAAATGGTGAGAGTGGCGGGCGCGGTTCCCCGCTTTATTCCCACGACGGCGGAGAGTCGTTTTAAAGTTGACGCTGAAATGCTCCAGAAGCATATTACGAAACAGACAAAAATTTTTATTTTAAATTCCCCCTCCAATCCCACAGGTATGATTTATAGCTTTGAAGAATTGCGCCCGATTGCGGAATTGTGTGTGAAAAATCGGATTTGGATTATCAGCGACGAAATTTATGAAAAATTGATTTATGAGTCGTCGCTCTGCCCTTCGATTGCCTCTTTAGGCCCGGAGGTCTATGCCAGGACGATTACGGTGAACGGCTTCTCCAAGGCCTTCTCCATGACGGGGTGGCGCGTCGGTTATTGCGCCGGCCCTCAGGAGATTATGGATTATGTGAAAAAATTTCAAGACCATTCCACGTCGAACCCCTGCTCGGTCAGCCAAAAGGCGGCCTTGCAGGCTCTGGGTTCTTCTGAAGAGAGTATTCTCGCCATGCGTGAGGAATTTAAGCAAAGACGGGATTTACTCATGTCCCTTATGGATGAGATTCCGGGCGTTACGTATATTAAGCCGGAAGGGGCGTTTTATCTTTTTTGTGATTTTTCTGCCCTGGGGGATTCTCAGGATGTGGCCAAACGTATTTTAAATGATGTGAATGTGGCTCTTATCCCCGGCGACGGATTCGGCGCTCCCGGATTTATACGCATAAGCTTTTCCACGTCAAAAGAAAGAATTCGAGAAGGGGTCAAACGCCTTGCGGCCTGGATTGCCAAAAATCGTTAACCCTTTGCTATGGCTTGGCCCTCGTCACCCCGGATGAGATGGAAACTTATCGGTCAAATAATTTACCTAAGGAGTTCATATGGAGTTAAGAGATCTTCTTCTTTTAACAATAGAAAAGAGGGCTTCGGACCTTCACTTGACGTATGACACGCCGCCTGTTTTAAGGATCGATGGCCAATTAGTATTGACGAATAAAAATCCCCTGTCCCGGGATGAACTGAAAAAGATGATTTACAGTATCCTGACGGATAGCCAGAAGGAAATTTTTGAGCGGGACCGGGAATTGGATTTTTCCCTGGCGCTTTCCGGGATGGATCGCTTCCGCGTTAATGTCCATTTGCAGCGCGGCGCGGCTGAAGCGGCGTTCCGGCGTATTCCTATTTTTATCCCCAATATGGAGGAACTCGGGTTACCTCCGGTCATCGTGGACCTGGCGCGGAGGCCCAACGGATTGGTCCTGATTACCGGTCCGACGGGGACAGGAAAAACAACCACCTTGGCCTCCATGATTAACCTTATTAATGAAGAGCGGGAAAATCTCGTGATCATGATTGAGGACCCGATCGAATATGTGCATTTTAACAAAAAATCGATTATTAAACAGAGGGAAGTGTACCGGGACACCAATAGCTTCGCGGAGGCCCTGAAGCGCTGTCTCCGGCAGGACCCCGACGTTATTGTTGTCGGAGAAATGCGCGATCTCGAAACTATTTCGACAGCCTTGACGGCGGCTGAAACAGGCCACTTGGTCCTGGCGACACTGCACACCCCGGACGCGCCGCAGACGATAGAACGTATTATCGACGCATTCCCTCCGCATCAGCAACAGCAGGTCAAATTGCAGCTGTCCTCCGCTTTGCAGGGGGTGGCCTCCCAGATCCTTCTGCCGCGTGCGGACGGCCAGGGGCGGGTTCTCGCGACGGAAATCATGATCGCGACGCCCGGCGTAAGAAATCTGATCAGGGAACAGGCTATCGAACAGCTTCCCACGGCGATCCAAACCGGAAGCACTTATGGGATGCATACGATGGACAAATCCCTGCAGCGGTTGTATCAGGACGGCGTGATTACATATGAAACAGCCATGGTTTATGTCAAGAATAAGGAAGAATTTGCGCAGTTATTAGATAAATCCATGTAGAGAGGGGCTTTGATTTTATGTCTATTCGTGTTACATTATTGCCGGGGGACGGCATCGGCCCGGAAGTCTCCTTGGCTATGAAAAAATGCGTTGAGGCCACCGGAGTGGACATTGAATGGGAGGAACATCCGGTCGGGGAGTATGCCATCAAGCAGTTTGGCACACCTCTCCCTGAAGAGGCGGTTGAGTCTATCCGCCGGAATACCGTGGCCATCAAAGGTCCGATCGTGACTCCTGTGGGATCAGGCTTTCGTTCTGTGAACGTTCAGTTGCGTCAGGTTTTGGATTTGTTTGCCTGTGTCCGCCCGAATAAATATTATGAAGGGACGAAAGCGGTTAACCGGGACGTTGACCTGGTTATATTCAGGGAGAATACCGAGGATCTTTACGCGGGGATCGAATTTGAACAGGGCAGCAAAGAAGTCGCGCATTTGATCGAGGAAATCAACCGGATGCAGCCTAAACCGATCCGGGCGGATTCCGCGATCTCCATAAAACCCATATCGGTCACCTGTTCCCGGCGTATCGTTAAAGCCGCCTTTGATTATGCCGTTAAGAATAACAGGAAAAAAGTCAGCGCTGTCCACAAGGCCAATATTATGAAATACACCGACGGGCTCTTTCTGCAGGTCGCCCGTGACGTGGCGAAAGAATACGAGGGGAGGGTGGAATTTCAGGATGTGATTGTGGACAATATGTGCATGCAGCTGGTTCAGAAACCGGATCTGTATGATGTCCTTGTCCTCCCCAATCTGTACGGGGATATTGTTTCTGATTTGTGCGCCGGACTGGTCGGCGGACTGGGGATTGCGCCCGGAGCCAATATCGGGGAGAATGCGGCTCTTTTTGAGCCTGTCCATGGATCCGCGCCTAAGTATGCCGGGAAAAACAAAGTCAATCCTACGGCCACGATTTTATCCGCAGTTATGATGTTGCGTTATTTGAATAAGACGCGAGAGGCGGATCGTTTGGAACAGGCGGTTCAGGATGTCCTCCGGGAAGGGAAATCGGTGACATACGATTTGAAGGCCCAGAGGGATGATCCTTCTGCGGTGGGCACGCAGGAAATGGCGGACGCGATCTGTCAGAAACTGCACTAAAACGCTATGTTTATATATGTTTTTAAGGGATTTCAACCCCGGCCAGGATTTTTCCGGCACGGGGTTGTTTTTTAATGAGCACTTGACTTATGGAGCGGCAGCGACATAAGTCAGACGTGCGAATTAATGAGGGCATGGCTTACGGAGAGCCAGCGAACCGTAAGCTATCCGCCCGAATTAACCCCTGGTTTTAAAAGGGCGTTTCCCCTGGGGGGAAGAGGGGTCGTGAAGACGATATTATGACGGCACAGGACATGGACCAACAGTGGACGGTTGAAGACTGGAACATCATTAATTATAATGAAGCCTATGCTCGCCAAAAAACAGCTGTGCAGGCGGTCCTGTCTGGACACGGCCCGTACTTGTTTATGTGCGAACATCCCGCGGTTATTACGTTAGGGCGGCTGGCGGACAGCCGTCATATATTGGCATCTTCTCCTGTCCTGGAACAACAGGGGATTGATGTCATCGCGGTTGATCGCGGGGGAGACGTGACTTTGCATGCGCCGGGGCAGCTTGTGGCATATCCTGTCTTCAATTTGAAGAATTATCGTTGTGATTTAAGGTGGTATTTGGATAAATTAGAGCAAGTTGCCATTGATTTATTGACGGATTTTGATATATTGACTTGTAGATTCCCGGGCAGAACCGGAGTTTGGGTGGGGTCGAAAAAAATTGTCTCGATTGGAGTTGGAGTCAAACACTGGGTGACTTTTCACGGCCTGGCCATTAATATTAATACCGATCTTCCGCTTTTTAATTTGATTAAACCCTGTGGGCTGGAGGTGCAGATGACATCGGTCCAGCAGCTGCAAGGAACCGCCGTAGACATGCGGATCGTTAAGCAGCTTTTCCAGCGGCATTGTCTTCGCATTTTTACCGGGAATTTTAGTCCTGCTTTTTAAAGTGCCCAGGAGAGAGGAGGATATCGCTTTATGCAGATTGTATTACCACAACTTGGGGAAGGCATTGAGCGCGCCGAGGTGGCTTTCTGGCATGTCAAGGTCGGGGATAGGGTCGCCCAGCAGACAGACCTGGTGGAAATGGTAACCGATAAGGCGACATTTATCATCCCGGCCGACTGTTCCGGTGTTGTTAAGAACATCTACGCCCGGGTCGGAGAAAGTCTTCTGATTGGTGCGCCCCTGGCACAGATTGATCTTGTTGAATAACGGCTTAAGAATGAAGGCCCCCATGGATAACAAAAAACGCCGTGTTTTGTTGATGTACATTACCCGGGTTTCCGGGCATCGTCAGGCCACGGTTTCCATCCAAAAAGCGCTGAAAGATTTGAACCCATCGGTCATCGCTCCCATGGTGAACGGCTTTGGGTATACCTATCCTTTGTTGGATAAAGTCGTGCACCGTACGTACATGAGCGTGATTAAGCGCACTCCGAAAGTCTGGGATTATTTGTATGACAATCCCAGCATCGTTAAGAAATCCGAACCCGTGAAAAAATACCTGCATCGGACCAGTCATAAAAAAATCGAGCGGCTTTTTGAAAAACATCACCCCGATACTGTGGTGTGCACGCAGGCCTTCCCCTGCGGGATGGTGGCGGATTATAAGCGGGAAAAGAAACTTGATTTCCGGTTGTTCGCTGTCCTGACCGATTATGCGCCGCACTCGTTCTGGTTGAACAACGGGGTCGATTATTATATTGTGCCTTCTTTGGAAGCCAAAGAACGTTTTATTAAAAAAGGCGTTCCGGAAGACATGATAAAAGTTTACGGCATCCCGATCCGGCCCAAATTCGCGGTTCAGCTCGACAGAGGGCCTATCGCCGACCGGCTCGGCCTGGATTTGAAAATTCCTGTTGCGCTTATTATGGGAGGAGGGCAGGGCTTGGGGCCCATCAAATCCGTGGTCAATTCTTTGCTTCATATCCGCATGCCGATACAGCTTATTGTTTTAACCGGCATCAACAAAAAGTTGGTCAAATGGTTGCAAAAGGAAGCGGCTTCTTTGAGCCGTCAGCCGGCTCAGCGGGACAAAAAATTGTTGTTTTATGAGTTTGCGAATAATGTGGACGAGTTGATGGAGTTGGCGACCCTTATTATTAGTAAACCCGGAGGGATGACAACGAGCGAAGCCTTGGCCAAAGGGTTGCCGATGGTGATCGTCAATCCTCTCCCCGGGCAGGAAATGCGAAACACAGATTTTCTCCTTAAGAAAGGGATAGGGATCCGGATTGATAAAACCAGTGATATCGGCGAAGAAGTGGAGTTGCTGCTTAAATCTCCTGACCGCTTGATGGCTATGAGCAAAGCGGCGTATGCGAGCGGAAAACCGCATGCGGCTTTGGATATCGCCAAGCTTATTTTAGCCGTGGATCCCCTTAAGAAGGTTTTTTGAAAAGGATAGGCCGGGCGGCCGCAAGTTTATTCAATGAGCATTTAGTTTACACGACCCCAGGGAGTGTAAACTAGAAATGCGAATTGATCCTTCAAGCGAGTGAGCCCAGGCGAACGAGCCGAAGGATGTTGATTTTAATACACGACCCCAGGGAGTGTAAACTAGAAATGCGAATTGATCCTTTAAGCGAGTGAGCCCAGGCGAACGAGCCGAAGGATGTTGGGTTTAATACACGACCCAAGGGAGTGTAAACTAGAAATGCGAATTGATCCTTCAAGCGAGTGAGCCCAGGCGAACGAGCCGAAGGATCTTGGTGGAATACTCCGCAGCTTGCTGAAGTTAATTGAATTCAGAGCTTGCTTTGGGGTTTATACCTTTGATTCGGTATCAAAACCATGTTTAAGTTTATTCTTTACAAGTTTGGGCAGTTCCTTGTTAACCGTCTTCCGCTGAGAATGTCTTACCGGTTAGCCATTTTTGTGTCGGACCTGCATTATCTTTTTTCTTTCCGGGATCGCCGGGCGGTGCGCAGTAACCTCCGTATTATCTTGCCGGAAAAGAGTGATGTGGAATGGAACGTCCGGGAGGTCTTCCGTAATTTCGGCAGATATTTGGTGGAGTTCTTCCGCATGGCCAATGAGATCGACGGCCGCTTTATCAAAGAGCGGGTTGTTACGGAAAATTTGCATTATATCGACGAGGCTCTTAAAAAAGGGAAGGGGGCTATCCTTTTGTCCGGGCATATCGGGAATTGGGAACTGGGAGGTGTGTTGCTCAGCTTGCTGGGTTACCCGTCGGTGGCCATCGCCCTGCCGCATAAGGAGCGGCCGGTGAACGACCTGTTTAACAAACAGCGTGAGGCGAGGGGGCTGGTGATTGTCCCGCCGCAGGCGGCTACGCGCCGGTGCCTGTCGATCCTGAACAAGAATAAAATTATCGCCGTTGTGGCGGACCGCTCGTTTGGCCCTAACGGGTTTATCCTGGATTTTTTGGGCAAAAAATCCCTTTTTCCCAAAGGCCCGGCGATTTTTTCCGTGAAAACCGGAGCCCCGATTGTGCCGGTTTTCCTGGTGCGGGCCGGGGAGGGCCGGTTTCGGATTATCGTGCATAAGCCCATTGACCCGGGTGTCGTGGACGGAAACGGGAGGATTAACGAAGGACTCCTGAAAAACCTTATTAAAAAATATATCCGAATCATAGAGCAGATGATTCGCGCTTATCCGGATCAATGGCTTATGTTCCGGGATTATAGCGTCGAAGAAACCTATAAGGTGATTCGGGAAATCAAAGCGGAGTCTGCTGCGCCGTGAATATTTGTGTCATTATCCCAGCTCACAATGAAGAGGCCACGATCGGGGCGTTGGTGACGGCCGTGAAAGCCTTGGGACTGGATGTCGTGGTGATTAATGACGGGTCCACAGATGGATCGCAGAAAGAAGCTTCTTCCTGCGGGGCGGTTGTGTTGACGAACACGTCAAAGAAAGGCAAGGGTTTGTCCCTGCAAGAAGGGTTTGCCTACGCCTTACGCCAGACGTATTCCGGCATTATCACGATGGACGGAGACGGCCAGCATGACCCGGAGGATCTCAAGCAGTTTTTGACCATGATTACGTCTTACCCGGATTCGGTGGTGACGGGCAATCGCATGCAGAATCACCAAGGCATGCCGTTTGTCCGTTTTTTGACCAACTGGTCGATGTCCGCCATCATTTCATTCCTTTGCCGGCAGAGGGTCCCGGATACGCAGTGCGGTTACCGCTATATTGGACGCCCGGTTCTTGAGCGGATGCAGCTTACGTCCAGAGATTTTGAAATTGAGACGGAAGTCCTGATGCAGGCCTCCCGCCTGGGGTTCCGGATTTATTCCGTCCCGATTCGGACAATTTACAGCAACGAGAAAAGCAAAATTAATCCGTTCAAAGATACGGTAAGATTTTTTTCTTATTTAATCCGGGAAGCCCGGCGTTCGCGCCGGTAATGGGATGAGCGCGACGATAGTTTTCGCATAAAGTCGTTGCCGAAGGCGGGGGGATGACGTATGATACAGTGGAGCTTCCTAAAAAATGCACAAGGCAATCTTACTCTGGCAGAGGCGTCTTTTTCGTGGCGTGGCGCCCTCCCTTTTGTGAACCGTATGATTCCTGAAACCCGAATATTCCGGTGTTCCATGATCACCTCCGGGCTTTTACATGGCTTGGTGTTTGCCAGTTTGTTCTATGGCCAATTCTATTATGTAAAAAACACGCCCAAGATCACGGAGATTGTTTATCAGAAAAAAATCCAGGATCCGGCCCAGGTTCAAGTTCCCCGGCAGGAAATCAAACCTTTGAAAGAAGAGCCGTCTGCGCCGCCCCCGAAAATTTTTACGCCGCAGGACATGTCCAGCGTTCCCATGAAGCTCTCCCAGAATCCCAAGGCCCCGGTCCAGTTTTCTAAACAGAAAAAATTGCCGGCTCCCCTGTCCAGCCTGGACAGCAAACGGCAGATATTCGTCCCCGTGTTAAGTTCTGAAAAAATCAGTAATCCTAATTATATGAATTATCAGCAGCATATCCGGAATAAAATTAAAAGCCAGGCCAATATTTTTAAGGATGATCCGCGATTCCAATCAGGTGAAGTTTACCTGACGTTTGTCCTGGGCGCGGACGGCCAGCTGAAAGACATCAGAATCATTGACCAGAAAACGCGCGCCAGCGAATTTCTTCGCCGGGTGAGCCTGCGCAGCATCAAGGAAGCCAGCCCTTTCCCGCCTTTTCCCTTTGAGCTGAAATATCCGGAATTGCCTTTTAATGTCTCCATCTCGTTTGTCATGGACTGATGGGCTCTCTTTCGGCGGGGCCTTGGGCGGTTGGGGGAGAGGCCGGGCGTAAGACGCTTAAGTTGACAATTTCTAGGGGGTTTGCTATTTTAAGCGGGTAACAGTTATTTAACTTTTTTAAGGGGAGGCGCCTGATGCCGGATAGAGAAAAATATGTCGATGAAGACTGGAAAGCGAGCGTGACTCAGGAAAAAGAAACCCAGAAGGAACCGCAGCCGCAGCCTTCTTCTCAACAAAGTTCTGAAGAGCGCCCTGCCGCGGCGCAGGAGCCGCCGCAGGAAAATGATAGGATGGCGGATGAGGGGGCGGTGGAGCTGAATTTCACGAACTATATCACCAGTCTTATTTTTCAGGCCATGATTTTTTTGGGAGAGATACCTAACCCGATGAATGATAACCAGTATGACCGCAATTCTTCCCAGGCGAAGTTCCTGATTGATACCCTGATCCTTTTGCGGGACAAGACCAAAGGGAACCTGACTCCGCAGGAAAATCATCTTCTGGATTCGAGTATTTATGAGCTGGAAATGAAATATGTCGAATGCGTTCGGCAGGAGAAAGGCACTGTTTAATGGAGGAGGTCGTGTTCCTATGATGGTGGATAAAGATTTGTTGGCTATCTTGGCCTGTCCGGTCTGCAAAGCGGATGTGCTTCTCCAAGAGGAGAAGCTGGTTTGCACGCAATGCGGGCGGAAGTATCCGATCCGGGAAGGAATCCCGGTTATGTTGGAAGAGGAGGCCGAACAATGAGGGCCGCCCAGGGAGCGTCCTGGGGGCTGGCCGTGAAGGACGGGAGGTCATTTTGAAAAAAGTTTTGGTCGTGCACGGCCCGAATCTGAATCTTTTGGGCCAGAGAGAACCGCATATTTACGGGGCTGAAACATTGGCCGATATTAACGCGCTTTTAGAAAACAAAGCCCGGGATTGGGGGATTGAGCTCGATTTCCTGCAATCGAATCATGAGGGGGATATTGTGGACGCGATCGGGCGGGCCAAAAGCCAGGGATTCGCGGCTATCCTCATGAACCCCGCGGCGTATACCCATACCAGTGTCGCAATCCGTGATGCTGTCGCGGCGGTTGACGTCCCGCTGGTGGAGGTCCATTTATCGAACATTTATGCCCGGGAAGAGTTCCGCCATAAATCGGTGATTGCCCCGGTCTGTTACGGCCAGATCTCCGGTTTTGGAGTCAACAGCTATGTGCTTGGGCTTGAGGCTATTGTCCTGTTGCTTTCAAAATAAGCTTAACATTCAATTAATGTTTTAGGAACAATTCGTGCGCTCGCGTGCTTCTTCTTTCCAATCCTGCCTGGATTCATATCATATTGACGCTTATCTTGTCACACAGAACACACAGGTTTCTTATCTTGCCGGAATCCCGTGTGAGGATGCCTGGCTTCTTGTCACGCCCAGCCGCACTTATTTTCTGACGGACGCCCGGTATTACCATGAGCTCAAATCTAAGCTCCAGGGCGTTCAGATGGTGCTTTGCCGTAGTCTTGTGAAAGACGCCGGCCGTCTGGTCCATCGCCGCCGCCTTAAACGGATTGGTTTTGATGAAAGGCACGTCAGCCATTTTTTATTTAAACAATTATCGGCGTATATGAGAGCGGCGGGCGCGAAACTTGTGGCGAAAAATCGGGTGGTGGATACCATGCGCCAACAGAAGGATGCCGAAGAAGTGGCCGCCATCCGGGCCTGTTTACTTTTAAGCAAACAGCTGTTTTGCGTGGCGGCCCGGGCTTTGAAGCCGGGGGTAGCGGAGTATGAGATCCTGGAACGAATGGAACGTTATGTGAAATCCAAGAAAGTCCTGTTTTCTTTTCCGCCCATTATTGCCTCCGGCCCCCATTCGGCTTACCCGCACGCGCGGGTGACCGGGCGGCGTTTGCTGCCCAAGGATATCCTGCTGGTGGACGCGGGAATTCATCAGGACGGGTATAAGTCTGACTTGACACGGATGTTCTTTTTAGGTAAAATAACTCCTCTTACGAGAAAGGTTTACGACGCTGTGGCCGAATCGCAGCAGGTAGCGATATCCAAAATCGGCCCGGGAATTTCAGCGGCCGCTGTGGATCGGGAAGCGCGTAATTATTTAAGAAATAAGGGGTTAGATAAATACTTTTGCCACTCTCTCGGGCATGGAGTGGGGATGGATATCCACGAATCTCCAAGCCTGTCCGTTCGCAGCCAGGATATTTTGACTCCGGGAATGGTGATGACGGTTGAACCGGGAGTCTATTTGCCGGGACGGTTCGGGGTGCGGATTGAGGATATGGTCCTTGTCACGGAAACAGGGTGCGAAATATTAAGCCAAGATATAAAATAGTATTTATATTAAAAAAATTTTAAAGAAATAATTTGAAAATGGAGGAGATATGACGATCACAATTAATCAGCTTGATATAGGGATGGGATTGCTTATTGACAACGATATTTGTCTGGTGAATGAATACCATCATGTCAAGCCCGGAAAGGGAAGCGCTTTTGTGCGCATTAAATTGCGGAATTTAAAGACCGGCAATCTTATCGAGCGGACGTTTAAAACAGCGGACAAGCTGGAAGACATCGCTTTGGAAGAAAAGGAACTGGAATATCTTTATCACAGCGGCGACCATTTTTGTTTTATGGATCACACCACCTATGAGCAGGTCAGCATGACAGACGAAGAGGTCGGGGATGCGGAAAAATTTTTATTGGAAGGCCTCACGGTGTCAGGATTGAGTTATAATGATAAAATCGTGAAGATCAATCTCCCGAATTTTATTACCGCCCGGATCGCTGAAACCGAGCCTGGCATTAAAGGGGATTCGTCCAGGTCAGGAACCAAGCCCGCCAAAATTGAAACGGGGACTGTTGTGCAGGTCCCGCTTTTTATAAATGTCGATGACTGGGTGAAAATCGATACCCGAACCGGGATCTATGTTGAAAGGGTCAAAAATGAATCTTAAAGATATTAAAGCGATTGTGGAGTTGATGAACGAAAATGAGTTGACGGAAATTGAGGTGGAACGGGAAGGGGAGAAGCTGAAGATTAAGAAAGCCGCGCTGGAAACGGGGGGCCCCGTGATCCGTCCGGCGGTTGAATACCGCATGCCTGTTGCGCCGTCCGCGCCGCCCCCGGCGGAAGCGGGGAGCGCGGGTGCCAAGGCCCAGAGTAATTTAAAGATTATTTCGTCCCCCATGGTCGGGACGTTTTACCGGGCGCCGTCGCCCGAATCGCCGCCGTTTGTGGAGCAGGGGCAGACGGTCGAAATCGGGCAGGTTGTCTGTATCGTGGAAGCGATGAAACTGATGAATGAAATTAAATCGGAGGTCCGGGGCAAAATCGTCAAAATCGCTGTTGATAATGCGGAGCCGGTTGAGTTCGGGCAGACGTTATTCGAAATAGAATCTGTATAAGACAAAGGCTTAAGGTGATTCATGTTTTCAAAGATATTAATTGCAAACCGCGGGGAAATTGCCTTGCGCATTATCCGGGCCTGCCGGGAGCTGTCGATCCCCACGGTTGCGGTTTATTCTGAAGCGGACAGGAATTCCCTGCATGTCCGCTTTGCGGATGAGGCGGTCTGTATCGGGCCGGCTAAAAGCGCGGACAGTTATTTGAACATCCCGTCCATTATTGCCGCCGCGGAGATTACCGACGTTGAGGCGATTCATCCCGGGTACGGGTTTCTGGCGGAGAATGCGCATTTCGCGGAGATTTGCGAGTCCTGTAATATTAAGTTTATCGGCCCGACCCCCGAGGCTATCCGGCTGATGGGGGACAAGGTCCAGGCGCGTGAAACCATGCGGAAGATCGGCGTGCCCTTGATCCCCGGCGGGAAAGGGATCGTTAAAAATCAGGAAGAGGCCCTGGATCTGGCTAAAAAGATTAAGTATCCGGTCATCATTAAAGCCGCGGCCGGCGGCGGCGGCAAAGGCATGCGGGTCTGCCATAATGACGTGACCTTGACGAGTTCGTTTGCGATGGCCCAGAAGGAAGCCGAAGTGAATTTCGGGAATCCGAATGTATATATCGAAAAGTATATCTCTGATCCCCGGCATATCGAGTTCCAGATTATTGCTGATATGCACGGCAATATCATACACCTGGGCGAAAGGGATTGCAGTATTCAGCGCCGCCATCAGAAGCTTCTGGAAGAGTCTCCTTCTCCGGCTTTAAACGAAAAAATCAGAAAAAAAATGGGGGATACCGCCGTGAAAGCGGCCCGGGCGGTGAATTATATCGGCGTGGGGACCATCGAGTTCCTGCTCGATAGCCAGGGCGAATTTTACTTCATGGAAATGAACACCCGCATTCAGGTGGAGCATCCGGTCACGGAGATGGTGACCGGCATAGATCTGGTTAAGGAACAAATAGCGGTGGCGGCCGGCCAGAAACTCAAGCTGAAGCAGGAGCAGGTTGTGATCCAGGGGGCGGCTATCGAATGCCGGATCAACGCGGAGGACCCGTATAATAATTTTATGCCGTCGCCGGGCAAGATCGAAGAATTGAACCTGCCGGGGGGCTTGGGGGTTAGGGTCGATACGCACATTTATCCGGGATATATCATCAGCCCGTTCTATGACTCGATGGTCGCGAAATTGATCAGCCACGCCCCGACACGGCCGGAGGCGATTAAGATTATGCGCCGTGCCCTGGAGGAGTTGTACGTCAGCCCTATTAAGACAACAATTCCCCTGCATATGGAAATCCTGGATCACCCGTTGTTCCGGGCCGGAGACGTATCGACGCATTTTTTGGAAAAGAATTTACGTAAAGATGAGCCGACAAAATAACGCGCGTGTTTTTTTGCCCTGGCTCCGTCATGAGCGTGTTGAATATGTTAATCCAAAGGAGGCCCCGTGAAAGACCTCAATAAGGTGGAGTTGGGTTCCATTAAAATTCATAAGCAGGTTCTGGCGGATATTATTCAATCCGCGGTCATGACTGTCCCGGGGGTGACGCTGCTGACGAAAGATTTCGGAAGCCATCTCGTGGAGTTGGTGGGGGTGAAGAAGATCCCGGGGATAGCCGTTACGATAGAGAAGAACAGCCAGGTCACGATCGAGGTGAAAGTCAAGGTGCGTTTCGGGTTGAACCTTCATGATGCAGCCCGGCAGATTCAGGAAGCGGTGCGCGCCGCCATTGACAAGACCGTTGACATCGATCTTAAAGATATTAATGTCAACATTCAAGGTATCGAGAGGGGGGAATCATGAAAATAGTGGCCCGTTTTGGTGTGTTGTTTTATGGGGTTTTGACTATGTTTGTCGGAGTGGTGCTGATCCTGTTCGTTACGCATTATCAAGGCTATGCGCTGCTGCCCCTGAAGGATGTCGTGGCCTATCTGGAAGCCATTCATTTCGACACGGACAAGCGGGTGTTTGTGGCCGGCGCCGGATTGCTCATCCTCTGGGTGAATTATATTTTTGTTAAGGCCATGTCGGATGAAAGACAGCGGGAAAAAACCATCGCTTTTGACAACCCGACGGGACGCGTGAGTGTTTCCCTTGACGCGCTGGAAGACTTGACCCGGCGGGTTATCGCCGGTGTTGAGGAGGTCCGGGAAGTCCGTTCCAGCATCCGGGTGGGGAAGAGGGGGCTGGAAATTAACGCACGGCTGATCTTGAATACGGACGTGAATATCCCGGAAATGACGGCGCATTTGCAGGATCTGGTGAAACGGAAAGTTCAGGATACCATCGGGATTGAGGAAACGCCCAGTGTCCGTATTCATATTTCTAAAATTATCCCCGGGCAGAGAAAGCCGAAGCGGCTGAAAGAACCCGAGGAGGCCCAGGCAGGGTCGCTGAATGTCCCTTATCAAGGTTATCGTGTTTAAATATAGCTTTATTTTTGGCCTAAACTAAGGAAGCCACTATGAAAAAACTTGGTATTTTAACCGGCGGCGCAGACTGCCCGGGGCTCAATTCGGTGATCCGGGCCGTCGTGCGCAGCGCTATCCAGGAAGGGTACTTGGTCACCGGCATCAAAAACGGATGGCAGGGCCTGATCGATTATGATATGCGGGTGTTGGATGTCCGCATGACGTCGGGAATCTTAGATAAGGGCGGGACGATCTTGGGGACGAGCCGGATGAATCCGTTTGACAATCCGGAGCAGGTCCGGCAGATTGGCGAAAATTATAAACGCAGCGGGATGGACGCTTTAATCGCTGTCGGGGGCGAACGGACGCTGAAAGTCGCCCTGGATCTTTATAAAGCCGGATTGATTCGGGTTGTGGGGGTTCCGAAATCCATTGATAACGCTTTGTCGGGGACCGAGTACGCCTTTGGGTTCGACACGGCGGTCAACGTGGCGACGGAGTGTATTGACCGTTTGCACACGACGGCGGAAAGCCATCACCGTATTATTGTTATCGAAGTGATGGGCCGGTATACCGGGTGGATTGCTTTGGAAGCCGGGATTGCCGGCGGCGCGGATCTTATCCTTGTCCCGGAAATTGAGGTCAAGATGGATCATGTGTGCAAGGAACTGGAACTGCGGCATAAGCGGGGAAAAACGTTTAGCCTTTTGGTTGTTTCGGAAGGGGCCCGTATTAAAGAGCTGTCGGACATGAAAACGCCGGATGGCAAAAGTGGGGACCGCAGGTTCGGCCGGGTGGCTGAAACGGTGGCAAAAATTATTGAAGAAAAAACGGGATTTGATACCCGTGTCAGCATTCTTGGCCATATTCAAAGAGGGGGAACGCCTACAGCGTATGACCGGCTCATCGGGACCCAGTTTGGTGTTAAGGCCGTGGAATTGGTCAAAAATAACCATTTTGGCCAGATGGTCAGTCTCAGACATAATAAACTGCATTCAGTCGACATAGAGAAGGCGGTGCAGAAACACAAGTCGATCGATATGGATTTATATAAGATGTCAAAAGTGTTTTGTGTCGGGTAAAGGCGATGAAACAACAGATATTAAGCGATCTCAACCGGATTTTTGAGGAATCTATCGCCGTGAAGAAGCAGACGCTTCTTCAGAACGGACAAGAGATTCAGCGGGCTATTGACGTGATTGTCAAGGCGCTGCGCCGGGACAGGAAATTGCTGGTGTTCGGCAACGGCGGCTCAGCCGCTGACAGCCAGCATCTTGCGGCGGAATTCATCGGCCGGTTTCAGAAAGAGCGGGCGTCTTTTCCGGCCATAGCCTTGACGACAGACACTTCGGCTTTGACAGCGTTGGGAAACGATTACGGATTTGAACATGTTTTTTCCCGACAGATAGAAGGCCTGGGGCGGAAAGGGGATGTGGCCTTGGCCATCTCCACGAGCGGGATGGCGGGGAATGTCATTCGAGCGGTGAACCAGGCCAGGACGATGGGCATCACGGTGATCGCCCTGACAGGCCGGGACGGGGGGCAGCTGGCGCCTTTGGCTGATGTCAAGATCGTTGTGCCGAGTTTAAGCACCGCCAGAATCCAGGAAGCGCATATCTGTATCATCCATTGTTTGTGCGAATGCGTGGAAAATTTTCTTGGGGCAGCGTGAGGGAGAGACGGATGCTTTCCAAAGTGGTTCCTGTATCAACGCTTGTGCGGCATGTGGGGCGGGCCCGGCGAGATGGACGGAAGATCGCCTTTACGAACGGATGCTTTGATATTTTGCACGCCGGGCATGTGCGGTATCTGATGAAGGCCAAGAAAGGCGGTCGTTGCCTTATCATCGGGTTGAACAGCGACCGGTCTATCCGGCGCATCAAAGGCCCGCAAAGACCGATTAATAAACAGCAATACCGGGCGGAGGTGCTGGCGGCCCTGGAATGCGTGGACTGGATCACGATTTTTGATGAGGAAACCCCTTACCAGCTGATTAAGGCCGTCAAACCTGATATTTTGATTAAGGGGGCGGACTGGAAAGGGAAGGCCGTTGTCGGGGAAGATCTTGTGAAAGCCCAGGGAGGCCATGTTGAGCTTGTGACATATGTCAGAGGCCTTTCGACCACGCATATTATCGAAACGATAAAGAAAACGTGCGGAAAAAATTAGATAAAAATATTTACCGTGTTATTGACGCGAATTTTAACAGGGCGAAGGAAGGGTTAAGAGTTTGCGAGGATGTTTGCCGGTTTGTGTGGAACAGCCGTTCTCTGACAAAACAATTTAAGGACCTCCGGCACGCGTTGACCGCCGCGGTGTCGGCGGCCTGGAGGCGCGAAGGGGTGAGGACACGGGAGGTGGCCCATGATCAGGGCCGTTTCTCGGTCCCGGCCGAACTGACGCGAAGCGGTGTGGCGGATATTTTTTACGCCAACGCTCAAAGGGTCAAAGAATCTATCCGGGTTTTGGAGGAGTTCGCTAAGCTTTTTGATCCCGGCCAGGCAGAGGTCTTGAAAAGCCTACGATACAGGCTTTATGTTCTGGAACAGAAAGCGCTTCTCCCGGTGCGCCGGAGCCTGTAAAGGCGGAAAACAACGGGACATGCGTTATGGATAAGATTCGAAGACAGTTGTTGCGGGCAAGGCTTTACATTATTTTGGACACGCAGGTTCACGATTACCCGGTGTTGTTTAAAATTTTAAAAGAGTCTGTACGCGCCGGCGAGGTTATAGTACAATTACGTGACAAAAACGGGAAAACGCGTGATTCCCTGCGGTTTATCCAAAAGGCCCTTGGGTTTTTGCGGCACCGTGTCCCTTTTATTGTGAACGACCGGGTTGACTGGGCTTTAGCCACCGGCGCTTCCGGGGTTCATTTGGGACAGGACGATATCCCGCTTTCGGCCGCCCGAAAAATTCTGGGGCCTAAAGCTGTCATCGGCATTTCTTGCCAGACGTTCACCCAGGCTCGCCAGGCTGAAACCGGAGGAGCGGATTATATTGGGTTCGGCTCGGTTTTTAAAACCCTGACGAAACCCGAACGTTCCCCGATGGATCTGAATCTGCTGGCGCGGGTGGTCAGGGTATCCCAGGTCCCGGTATACGCGATCGGGGGTATCACGTTACAAAATTTATCACGCTTGACAGAGCAGGGGATGAACCGTGTCGCCGTGACCCGTGCGGTGTGTTTATCCGGCCGGGTCAGGGAGACGACAAAATCCTTTTTGGAAAGATTAAACTCTGTTAGAATGAATGAATCGTGAAATCTGTGGAGAGCACCATGGAGTTATTCAATGAGCATTTAGTTTACACGACCACAGGGAGTGTAAACTAAAAATGCGAATTGATCCTTAGGCGAGTGAGCCCAAGCGAACGAGCCGAAGGATTTTGATTGAATAGCTCAATAAAAATTTGATTGTGAGCGCGAGGGTGATTCAATGGTAGAATATCAGCTTCCCAAGCTGAATACGCGGGTTCGATTCCCGTCCCTCGCTCCATTTTTTTGGCTGGACATGGGTTGAAGACAGAGAAAAAGGAGCCTGGGCATTTTCCCTTTCCGAAGTCAATTTGACGCGCATCGCGGCTTGATGCGGTTTTTATGGATAAGTGTTCTTGTGGTCAGTTTGGCTGGTTGCGCCACCTTGGAACCATCAGACACGCCTCCTCCCGCGTCAATCCAGAAACCAGGGGTTTACCATACGGTTCAGCACGGGCAGACACTGTGGAGTATTTCGCAGGGGTATGATATCAGTATTGACGAGGTTATTCAGATTAATCAAATCCCGGACGCGGCCCGCTTGGAAGAGGGACAGCTGTTGTTTATCCCCGGGGCCAATGAAACCAAAAGCCTTGCCGCGAAAAGCAGTGACCCGAACAAAAATGAATTCGTGTGGCCGGTTCCAGGACAAGTTGTCCGGTATTTTAATCAGGCGGGACAGGGGATCAGCCATAAAGGGATTGGAATTCAGGTCCCCCCCGGGGAAGGCGTTGCCGCTTCCCGGGCCGGCACAGTCGTTTTTGCGGATTATTTGCAAGGTTACGCATACACCGTTATCCTGGATCATTTGGACGGGTTTCATTCTGTGTATTCCATGAATTCCAAGGTCCTTGTTCATGTCGGGGATCACGTTGCCAAGGGCGACAGGCTCGCCCTGGCCGGGGCTCACGGCATGGGCGGGTTGGTTTATTTTGAGATCAGAAAAAGCGGACAGGCAAGTAACCCGTTGTATTATTTGCCCCGTTAACGATGAGGAATCGTCATGAGCCGTATTGATTTGGATGCTTTTTTTGACCGTCGGGACATGTTGGATTTGCTGAAAAGGCGGGTCTTGGATCTCAAAGAGGGCTACCGCCAGAACATCGCATTTTTGGGGGGAAGACACCTCGGCAAAAGTTCCATCCTGGAGAAATTTATCGCGGAACTGGATGACCCGTTTATCATTCCGTTGTATCTGGATCTGGAATATAAGGATTTTGATTTTTTTTACTTTAAGTTCGTTGGCGGCCTGCTGTATCATTATGCCCGCCTGACTCAAAAGCCCCTGCATGACGATATCAATCTGTTGTTGGAAGGTGTCCGGTCCGAACTGCCCTTAACGGCCAAAAGTATCAAAAAAATACAGGGCCTTATGGCGCATCAGCGCCTGCAGGAAGCTTACAGTGAGATCATTGCCCTTCCGCAGGTTTTTACCCAGGAGTCCCGTTTTTTCTGCCTCATTATTTTTGATGAGTTCCATGACCTGGAAGAACTAGGCATGGAAGGGGTCTATGCTGAGTTGGGGAAATGCATCATGACGCAGAAGAAATGCCTGTATGTCGTCACCAGTTCCTGCCCGGTTTTGGCCGCCAAGATTATTTCCGAACGCCTGTCGCTTCTGTTCGGGAATTTTGAGGTCGTCCCCATTGAGCCTTTTTCCATGAAGGCGAGCCGGGATTTTATCGGGTTTCTCCTGAAAGATATTAAGCTCAGCAAAGATTTGAAAAATTTTTTCGTGGACTTCACGGGCGGTCATCCCTTGTATTTGACGGTTATTTCCAAAGAATTGATAACATTGTCTCGTTTGTACGGGCAGCCGGAGATCTTTAATCCCTTGATGATTCAGGCGGTCGAAAATGTCCTGTTTGATCCCTGGGGGGTGCTCAGCCAGCATTTTGAAGTTACCGTTCATGCACTGTGCGAAGGCAAAGGCAACCGGATATGCGCCGCCATCCTGATTGCCTTGGCGGCTGAAAAGCAGCGGATCAAGGAGTTGGCGGCCGGGCTGGGTGTCCGGCAGGGACTTGTGTCTCCTAAATTGAACCGCCTGGTCGAGCAGGGTTTTGTGATGAAGAATGGGACGAGTTATTATATCAAGGATAAATTTTTCGGGGCCTGGCTGAAGTTTGTCCTGCAGAAAAAACTGCGAACTTTTGATCCCGCCCAGGAGCATCAGCGGCAGGCGTTTAAAGATGAAATGGAACGCGTGATCGGGGAATTTAATCACTGCTCCCAGAAAGATCTGCCGACCCGCATTGTGGAACTGCTTTACTGTTTTGAAGATGACGCCGTGCAGATTAATAATCGCCGCTACAAACTGCCTCTTTTTCAGGCGATCAGCACGACAAAAGCGCGGAAAGGGTCCGGAACGTATTATGATGTGATTAAGGCGCAAACCCAGGACGGGGAATGGTGCATTGTGCTTAACTGGGACCCGTTAACGGAGCAGGATATTTCGTCGATTTTGAAGGAATCCAAGAAGATCATCCAGAAACCGCAGAAGAGGATATTGATCTCCTTATGCTCTCTGGATGAAAATACCCGGGTGAAGGCCCTGCAGGAAAGCATGTGGATCTGGAACGAGCATGAAGTCAATACGCTGTTAAATTTTTACAATAAACCTTATATTGTCCCGGCGGGTGCGCCATGAAGATCGGGGTCGTTTCTGATACGCACGGCCGGCCCTTGCCGCCGCAGATGTTGCAGGATTTTAAAACGGTTGACCTGATTGTCCACGCCGGGGATATCGGTTCGCTCGAAACCCTCAAGACGTTATCGGCTCTGCAGGAGGTTAAAGCCGTTTACGGGAATATGGACGGGGCCGATATCCGCGAAGAGGTCCCGGCGGACATGACGATTTCCTGCGGGAATCAAGTGATCGGGATATACCATGGGGAAGGCGCTCCCAAGTCCTTGCTGGAAAAAGTCGGGGAGCGTTTCAGGAAAACAAAAGTCGATGTTATTATTTTCGGCCATTCACACGAATCCTTTAACGAAGTCCGGGACGGGATCCTGTATTTTAACCCCGGGACGCCTAATGACCGGATTTGCGCCTCATGTTGTTCCTACGGGATATTGACTGTTTCCGACAAAGGGATTAAAGGCCAAATTATCAAGGTGAAATAATTTATGGACCGATTATGGGCCCCGTGGCGCCATGAATATGTCACGGAAGCGATCCATCAAAAGAACGGCTGTGTGTTCTGTTTGATTTTCAAGGCGCGGGAGGACCGGAAGAATCTTATCTTCGCGCGCTCCCGGCACAGTTTTGCCGTCTTGAATTTGTATCCGTACAATAACGGACACACCCTTATTATTCCGGCCCGGCATGTGAGCGACTTGGATAAACTCTGCCCGGAAGAACAGCTGGATTTTTTTGACTTGATGTCTGCCAGCAAGCGGCTTTTGCAGACAGTCCTGAAGCCGGACGGGTTTAATATCGGGATGAATCTGGGCCGGGTCGCGGGCGCCGGTGTCCCCGGACACGTGCATATGCATGTGGTCCCGCGCTGGAAAGGGGACGTGAACTTTATGCCGGTTGTTAACGGCACCCGGGTGATTTCTCAATCCATGAGGACGCTGTTTCAACGGCTTAAGAAAGCTCAGGCAGGCCAAGCCTGACGGGGGTGTCTTGAGGGCGCAGATGACAGGGGAGAGGCATGCGTAACCGTTTAGATATTGAAGAACTTGAAACACAGAACTTGGCTCCGTACGCGATGAAGAGCCGGGAATCCTCGGGGAGGATTTACCCGGAGCCGGCGCACGATTACCGCACCTGTTATCAGCGGGACCGGGACAGGGTCGTCCATTGCGCGGCTTTCCGGAAGCTGGAATATAAGACCCAGGTGTTTATCGTCACGGAGGGGGATTATTACCGGACCCGTTTGACGCATACGCTGGAAGTCGCGCAGATCGGCCGGACGATCGGACGTTGTCTGCGTTTGAATGAAGACCTGATCGAAGCGATCGCCCTGGCCCATGATCTCGGCCATCCTCCTTTCGGGCATGCCGGAGAGGAAGCCCTGAATAAAATTATGAAAGACGCCCGCCTGGGAGGATTTAATCATAACCAGCACAGTTTTGAGATTGTCCACAACCAGGAAAAACGATATCCGGATTTTGACGGGTTGAACCTTTCCCGGGAGGTCCTGGTCGGCATCCTGAAGCACCGCAGCCTGTATGATGTGCCAGCGACGGCGGGGAAGGAGATCGGAGAGGGAACCACGCTGGAGGCGGAAGTTGTGGACGTGGCGGATTCATTGGCCTATTTAAATCACGACGTTGACGATGGGCTGACTTCGGGATGCCTCCAGGAGGAGGACCTCGTGTCGAGCCGGTTGTGGGAGACGGCCCGCCGGAACATCCGGCCGGGAGCCATGAGCCGTGAACTTTTAAAAAGCCAGGTTGTCAAGCAGCTCATTGATATGCAGATTAAAGACCTGATGAAAACAACCGATCAGCGTCTTCGGGGACTTCAGTTTAAATCATCCCGGGACGTTAAGGCGTTTCAGGGAAGCATCGTGGGCTTCAGCGCTTCGATGCGCCGGGAAAGGGATTTCCTTCAGACGCTGATTAATACCAAGCTGTATAACCATTACCGGGTTTTGCGGATGACCAATAAAGCCAAGCGCATTATTAATGACCTTTTCAGCGTCTATGACAATGACCCCCAGCAGCTGCCGTACCATATTTACAGCCGGGACCGGAAATACACCCGGAAAGAAAAATACCAAACGATTTGTCATTACATCGCGTCCATGACCGACCACTTCGCGCTGGAAGAACACAGAAAATTATTTAATCCGTACACGAAGGTTTAAATTTCCAGGACAACAGAATTTATGACCAGGCCGAAGAATCATTATTTTCAGAATAAGTACGAGATCAAGACGCATGAGCGGTACAAGCGGATCTTGTCGGCCGTGCATATGGTGTACCGTCTGGTCAATTCGACTTATAATGTCAAGGAATTGTCCCTGCGCCTGACCCGGCTTCTCTGTCAGTTTATCCGGGGAAGATCCGCGCGGGTTATCCTCCTGGACCCGGATAAAAAAAAGATTGTGCTGGTGGCGATTTTTGACAACAAAATCAATATTCTGCTCGACAAGAAAAACGATCTTGAAAAAATTCCGGCAAGAGAAATCAATGTCACCGAAGGCTATGCGATTCATGAGAAGAGGCTGCTGGGGCTCCCCATGGTGGCCGACGATAATATCGGCGCCATCTTTATCCGGCGAAGCAGCGGAGAACCCCCTTTTACCGAGTTCGACCGGGAGATGTTGTCCGTTTTCGCCGAACAGTCAGTCACCGCTATCAAGAACCTGCAGCTTTATGAACAGCAGCAGAAGACGATCCTGGGGAGCATTAAGCTGATCGATAAGCTGCTTGAAAAACAAGGCCGCCGCACCGGCCCTCACACCCCGGTTTATTTTTATGTCGCGAAGTCCATCGCGGAAATGCTCAATATCGGGCAGGACGGAATTGATTGCCTTTTTTATGCGAGCGTGTTGCACGACGCGGGCGCGATTGATGTGCCTTATGATATCCTTTCCAAAACGAGCCAGTTGACCCCGGAAGAGTTTAATGTCATCCGGGAACTTCCCAATAAAAGCGCGGAATTGATCAGGCCGGTGGACTTCCTGGGGCCGGTCCTGCCTTTGGTGTTGCATCATCATGAAAAATATGACGGAACAGGATACCCTTCGGGGTTGAAGAAGGAGCAGATTCCTGTGGGAGCCAGGATTATGGCGGTCGTGGATGCCTTTGAAGCGATGGTGTGCGGCCGTCCTTACCGGGAAAGGTTGACCGTACCGGCGGCTGTCAAAGAAATCCAGATGAACAGCGGCACTCAATTTGACCCCAAAGTCGTCAAGGTCTTTACGGAGCTCTATAGGCGAAAAAAATTCAGAGATTACTTGAGGAATATTAAAAGATAAGTTAATAATATATTATGTCTGTTTTTCAAAGGAAACCAACTCAATTTGAACTTTTCCCCAAGGCCAAGGAGCTGCCGGCGTATCCGGCACGCCGGACATTTTTTGGCGGCAAGTTGAGTTTGTCCATTGAAAGTATTACGATCCTGATGATGGCGGTGGTGGTGATCATGGTCATGTCTTTTTCCTTGGGCATGGAGAAGGGAAAACGGATTAGTAAAACGATGATTTTAAGGATGCTTCATCCGGAACTGTCGGTGCAGGCCGCGCTTCAGCCGCCGGCCGCCCCGGCAGAGGAAGCTACGAACCTTAATCCCGACAATAAGAGAGAGGCCCAGGCCCCGGCTCCGGAACCGTTGGCGCGGGTCGATCAGAATGCGGCCGGCTCCGGCACCCCGGACCGCGCAGAATCCGGGGAAGAAAAAGTTGTTGACAAGTTCTATACTATTCAGGTAGCATCTTTTAAAAAAAGAGATATGGCGCAAAAGGAGGCGATGCAATTACAGGATAAGGGCTACGATATTATGGTGGTCCCTAAAGGGCAGTATTCCATTGTGTGCGTAGGGAAATTCCCTGTTGAAGAAGAAGCCAAAGTGGTGTCGAAGGAATTAAAAAAGAAGTATAAAGACTGTTTAATAAGGAGATTATAATTATGTCGCTACATTCATCCTTGCGGGTCGATACGGCCGGAGCACAGCAGCGGACCGTGTTGACGCGTCTTGAACGCATCAAAGATCTTATGAAAAAAGACCTGTGGAAGGAAGGGCAGAATGTCGTGGCCCTGCCGAAAACAAAAATTTTGAAGGTTAAGGCGAAGAAAACAAAAGTCAAAAAAGAAGAAGAGCCAGCCGCCAGTGCGCCCGCGAAAAAATAATATTTTCATGGGGAAAATCGCCGGATCGCTTCGTCTGTTTTTCAGCCGGGGGAGGAGGGGGCTTTTGCCCCTGGCCGTGGCAGCTCTTATCGCCGGTACGGGAATAGAAACCTTCCCCGGGAGGGGCTGCGCAGAAGACGCAGGCTCGTTCCCTTTTGTCGGTGAGATCAGCACTCAAAAATATCTCAACATCCGGGCCGGGCAGAATACGAATTTTGAGAAAGTTGGCCAGTTGCTGAACGGGGACAAAGTGGTTGTTGTCGCCAAGGATTATGACTGGTATAAAATTAAATTGCCAGAGAACGCGGACAGTTATATCAGCGCGAAATATGTGAAGATGCTGAGTGAAGGGATTGCCGAAGTCTTGGGGGACCGGGTGAATATCCGGGCTCAACCGCGTATCGAGGCGGCGATCCTTGGCCAGATCGAAAAAGAAACTTTGGTCCGGGTGTTGGACCAGCCGGATTTGCAGTGGGCAAAAATTGAGCCTATTGATGAAAGCTACGGCTGGGTGGCGGCTGAATATGTCAGACGAACCGACCTCCCTGTGCCCCCGGCACGGGTGGTCCAGTTACCGATAAAAAATATTTACGTGAAAAAACGCATGGCGGAAGAGGCCGCCCGGAAAGAAGCCCAGACTGCGGAGGAAGCGCAGCCCCCGAAAGATCCCAACTCGATATCCGTTCAGGGAATTATTATTGACGTCAATCAGGAGACCCTCTCGGCGGATATCCGTCATAGCATTGTGCTGGAAAACAACCAGGCCTATTATCTGAAGGGCTATCGCCGCCTGTTTGATATTTTTCTCCACAACAAAGTCAGTGTGGAGGGCGTTGCTCTCCCCGAGATGAATACGTCTCATCCGGTCATTTTTGTCAACCGAATCAGTTATGTGCTCTGAGATTTTAGAAGGACAGGGCCCCTCGCTACCCCATGGGTGATATTATCCTTTTAGTCGTTGTTTTGTTTGTTTCGGTTATTCTGCATGAGGTCGCTCATGGCTGGATGGCGTATTTTTTGGGTGACGCGACAGCCCGCCAGGCCGGCCGGCTGACGCTGAACCCGTTGAAGCATATTGACCCTTGGGGAACATTCGTTGTCCCTGCCGTCTTGAAGTTCATGGGCTTGTCGCCGATCGGCTGGGCCAAGCCGGTTCCAATTAATTTTTCTAACCTGCGGGTTCCCAAGCGGGACATGATTTGGGTGGCCTTAGCCGGGCCGGCTACGAACATCGGGCTTGCCCTTTTTTCCAGCCTGTTGCTGAAGGTCGCTCCCGTTGTCCCTTTTGCCCGGGACCTGCTCAGTGTCGTGATTCTCCTGAACCTGCTTTTAGCGGCCTTTAATCTGATTCCGATTCCCCCTTTAGACGGGTCGCGGGTCGTGATGGGGCTCTTGCCGACGCGATGGTTGAAGAGCTATGTCCGGCTGGAACCCATCGGGCTTCTGATTGTTTTTGCCGGGCTTAATCTGGGGCTGCTGGATTTTCTTTGGGAGGAAGTGGTCCGCTGGGGGTTAAAACTGGGAGTGAATGTGTCTGCCTTATAACGCAACGGGGTAAAAAGGGAGGACGACGTCATGATCAATATTAAAGTTGATCTGGGCGAGAATAGTTATGAGATTATCATCGGGCATAAAAGTCTGCCGGAGTTGGGAGCAAGGTTGAAGACTCTCGGACTGGGAGACGATGCCGTTATTATCACGAATCCGGTGGTCCGGCAACTGCACGGGAGGGCATTAAGCACTTCGTTGAAGAAAGGCGGGTTTACGATTAAATTTTTTGAGGTCCCGGACGGGGAAGAAAGCAAGTCCGCGGCTCAGGCGTTTAACCTGATCGAACAGGTCGCCAGCTATAACGTAAAAAGAAAAATATTTATCCTGGCTTTCGGCGGGGGAGTGATCGGAGATCTGGCGGGCTATGTCGCCGCTGCGTACAGGCGGGGGATTCCGTATGTGCAGATCCCGACCACTTTTCTCGCGCAGATTGATTCTGCTATCGGCGGGAAAGTGGCGATTGACCTGCCCACGGGAAAAAACCTGGTCGGCGCTTTTTACCAGCCCAGGCTGGTTTTCAGCGATGTGTCGCTTTTGTCCACCCTGGACCAGCGGCAGATACGCAATGGCTTGGCGGAGGTTATTAAATACGGGGCGATCTGCGACCGGAATTTTTTCGAATATATTCATAACAACATAGAAAAATTGTTGGCGCTTGACGCAAAGGCCCTGCAGGAAGTCGTCGCCAGTTGCAGCCGTATTAAGGCCAGGATTGTCATGAAGGATGAGCGTGAAAGCAAGGGGATGCGGACGATCCTGAATTTCGGGCACACGATCGGTCATGCTATTGAAACGGCCAACCGGTATAAAGATTATCAGCACGGGGAAGCCGTGGCCTTGGGGATGAGGGTCGCGGCCGGCCTTTCCGTCCGTTTGGGATTTATCGGCCCCAACAGTGTCGAGAAACTCAATGCGGTTATTACGGCCGCGGGCCTTCCTGAGCGGATCAAGTATGTGTCGTTAACGGATATTATGAAATATATGGAGCACGATAAGAAATTCTCGGGGAAGAAAAACCGTTTTGTTCTTCTGACCGCCATCGGCAGCGTGAAGGTGGCCGAAGGCGTCGAGCCTAAGGAGATCGAGGCCGCTATCCAGGACGTTATGTGACCGTGCCGCCGGATTTTTAATGTCCGAGGACTTTAAGGATCTTTATGTTCTGGTTCCCGTAGGAAAGATGGACTTTATCCCGTTCGATTTCCACGATACGCATTCCGTTTACGATGTCCCCTACCTCATAAATTTCATTATTGATGAGAGCGACGCGTTTGTCCTCCATGGTCATGATCCCGGAAACCTGCAATCCGTCGGGAGATTCCTGCCCCGGGGCGGAAGACGCCTGGCGGTTTTTTGCGGTGAAGGGGCCTTGGCCGAAAAATTTTAATAATCCGGCGGTAAGCGCCAAAAAGACCACCACAACAAGCCCTATCCCAAGAGGGATTTTGCTTTTCCGGCTTTTAAGCGGCGCTGGGGGGGAAACAGGGGGAGGCGGCTTGGGCGGGTGTCCGGCTGGCGGTGTTGCCGGGCCGCTGTTTTTTCCCGCCGGGGGCTTGGCAAAACGTTCATCGCCAAGTTGGGGAGATGATCCCTGGACAGTTTTGGCTGATGAGCCCTCCGGGGCCGCTTTCGGGTTTCCGTCCGGGCTCATGGTCTTTTGGGTCTTTTTCAGTGCGTCATTGATAATGCTCATTGTTAATTTACCTCTCTGGCGCATTTGTATATTATTTTGTCGTCAATAGAAAATGTTTCCTGGACAAAGCCGGCTAACAGGGCCCGGTCGCAGAGCATATTGATGACCCGGGGCGTGCCTTTGGATATAAGATGAATCGCGTCAATGGCTTTGTCCGTGAATTGAACGGGCTGCGGCCCGTTATCCTCTTTTCGGGCGACCTGCAGGCGGAAAGTCAGGTAAGGACGCAGGTCCTCTTTGTCTAGGGGCAGGAGATGAAAACGGACGGCGACTCTTTGATTTAACTGCCGCAGGGAGGGCAGTTTAAGTTTGTCCAGCAATTCCGGTTGTCCAACAAGGATGATTTGCAGGAGTTTGTGTTTTTCTGTTTCTATGTTGGACAGGAGCCGGATTTGTTCCAGCTGGCTGGCTTTCAGGTTTTGGGCTTCGTCAATGATAATCACCACATTGCGGCCGAGCTCATTTTCTTCGATGAGAAAGGCGTTTAAGGCGTCGACCAGCGCGAGTTTGTTTTTATGGTCCCCTCTGATCCCGAAATCTTTCAGGATCAACTGCAGCAACTGGATTTCCGAGAAAGAAGGGTTGAGGATGAGCGCGGTGCGGACATTGTTGTCCAGCCGGGTGAGCAAGGTCCGGCACAGGGTCGTTTTTCCTGTCCCGATTTCGCCGGTTACGACCATGATCCCTTTGCGTTGTTGCACGCCGTACATCAGATGGGAAAAGGCATCCCTATGTTGTGAGCTGCTAAAAAAATATTCAGGATCAGATGTCATATTGAAAGGGGGGTCCTTAAAACCGTAAAATTCTATATACATGGGCACAATTATATCATGCTGTCTAAATGCGGTAAACGAGGAATTGAGGAATATTCGTCTGTTGTATCGCTTCCGGTTGTGACGGCCCCCTCCCTTTGTGCGGGGCCGGGCGGGACGAATCGGATGGGAAGAAGAAAAAAATAATTGTCAGTGGAATATTCTATGTTATAATTCAGCAAAAGAAAAACAAAAAAAATATACGATTAGTGTTTGAGAAAAGAAGATACAAACGAATTGCCTTTCGGGAGGCCGTGGAATTTCATGTTTTGCCCGGGACTTCGGCCCAGGGTACCCCGCTTCCGTCTTTTGGGGGGTCCCTGAGTTGGGATTTAAGCGAAGGAGGGTTGCGTTTCCGCGCATACAGTTTTATCCCGCTTAACACGGATTTGTCCGTGGAGTTCTCCGTGGAACATGACCGTACGGTCAAACTGGTCGGCCGTGTTGTGTGGATTCAGAAATTGCCGCATTCCGAGCAATATAATTTGGGACTGGAATTTGCCAAGACTCCGCAAAATATTCACGGGCAAAAGGTCCTTCACCGGTATCTTATGAAATACTTGTATCCTAAAAAGAAATTTATGTGAGTGTCGTGGTTAATCTTAGGGAAAGGAGCGGGAAGACGTTATGGCAGATCAAGATGAAGCTTTGAAGAATTGCGCGGCCTGCAAAAAAGCCGTTATGAAAGCAAAACGGTATTACCGAAACGGTAAATATTATTGCAATCAACACTGTTGGGAAAAAGCCAAGGCAGCGGCTAGCGAACAACCGGCAAAGTAAGCACGCCGCCTGTGGCTTTAAGGAGGAATTGTGAACCAACAATTCAGCGGAATGGACCGCAGGAAGTATCCTCGAACGCAGGGGAATATCCCTGTCAAAATTTACAGCGATGATTTTGATGTTGTGACAGAGACTAAGAATTTGAGCCGCGCTGGGGTTTATTGTCAGGTGGATAAGTATATCGAACCCATGACCAAGTTGAACATCCACCTTTTGCTTTCCAGCAAAAAAGAGGGGAAGACGCAAACAAAGAAAATTTCTTGTCAAGGTGTTATTGTCCGGACGGAATCTGTCCCCGGCACGGATATTTTTAACGTGGCGATTTATTTTAATGATATCAAGAGCCGCGACGCGGAAAGCATCGCCGACTTTATTGAAACCACGCTGGGTCAAGAGACGGAATCGGCCGGATAACCCCTCGGCGCCGGGAATCCGTCACGCGCCGCCGAACGTTTTTTATTTTGGAGTTTCCGTATGGAAAACATATTAAATTTGTCCCCTGCGCAATTGCTGTTTGCGATGTTGCTGCAAATATGGATTTTTGTGGTCTTCCCGGTTCTTGTCCTTAAGAAACTTAATTATATGACCGATCTCCTGGAAGGCCTGTACGTGGAAAATGAGCAGGACAGCGGATCGGCGTGAAACGTTGTTGTGCTGTTGTCCTGTCTTCTCACCCCGCCATGAAGCGTCTTTGCCATGATTGAAATCGTGTATCAGGATGATGATTACGTGGTTTTTAACAAGCCTTCCGGCCTTGTGGTCATCCCGTCTCCAGGACCGGAAAAGAAGTACATGATTGATTTGGTCAACGCCCCTTCATTCCTGGCGGAACACTTAACCGGTCCGGCTCCCCGCGGCCGTGATCAACGTAAGCTTTATCCTTGCCATCGCCTAGACCGGGAAACATCCGGAGTGATTCTTTTTGCTAAAGGCAAAGCCAATCAGAAGGCCATGATGGAGGCGTTCCGCCGCAGAGAAGTGACAAAGACATACACCGCCTTTGTCTGCGGGCGGGTTTCCCCCCGCCAGGGCACGATCCGCCGGGCCATTGAAGACCGTTACCGGAAACTGTCCGGGAACAGCGCGAAGAAAAGCGCCGTGACCCATTATAAAGTCCGCGCGGAATATCCGCTGTTTTCGGTCGTGGACGTCGTCCCTGAAACCGGGCGCAAGAACCAGATCCGGATCCATTTCCGGGATGCCGGGCATCCTTTGGTGGGGGAACGGGTGTATGCCTTCCGGAAAGATTTGCCTGTGCATTTCCGGCGCTGCGCCCTGCATGCCGGTTTGCTCGTCTGGGTGCATCCGGTTTCCCGCCGGACGGTCAGGAGCGAGGCTCCGCTGCCCAAGGATATGAGGGATTTCTTAAAACAATATCAACCTGCAGGTTTGCATAAGGAGGGTAAGGGTGGCTATCACTGCCGAGAAGAAAACCATGAATGAATGGGCGGATATTTGCCATGCGATCGCCGTGGAAAAAGGATTTTGGGACCAGGAACGGAATGTCGGGGAGGCGCTGATGCTTATCGTGACGGAGCTGGCCGAGGCCATGGAAGCTTACCGGAAGCAGGATGACGAAAATTTCCGGGAGGAACTGGCCGATACTTTTATCCGGCTTCTGGATTTTTGCGGGGGGTTGAAAATTGATATCGAGCAGGAGATCGTAAAGAAATCTTTAAAGAATAAAAACCGGCCGTATAAGCATGGGAAAATTTGCTGAAATGCGTTTGGAGAAAAACATCACGGCCGCCCAGACGGTAGCCCCGGGGCCGTTTTGGGGTGTTGTCCTGTCCGCCTGTTTGATTTTTGCTTTGAGCGGCTGCGCTAAAGCGTATATCCCACATTATTTGCAAAGCCGGAATCCGTATGTCCGCCGGTTTCATTCCGGGTTTGAACACGCCCGGCAGGCGATCATTTTGGCTTTGGCCGAGGAAGGCTGGATCGTGGAAGAAGAAACCGATCCGGTCGTTTACGAACGCCATCCGTTCAACGACCTGGACGCCCAGCAGGTCCTCCTTATTTCCAATGACCGGGACTCCTGGTCTATTTGGGGCCGGCGGCACGCCATCGCCAATGTCTTCCTCCGGCACAAGAACGACATCGCGGAAATTGAAATCCGGGTGGCCACCGTGACAGAGGGCTGGCTCAGATCCGGGGCCCGTTACCGGGAAGATTCTCTCGTGGAAGGGATCTTTGATCGAATCGGGCAATCTCTCGGAGGGAAAGCCGCGCCGTAGCGGCCCGGCTTGCGCGGTTCTGGTTCTTCCTGTTTTTATAGAGACGTTATCTCCCGCCGGGTATCTATCCTTGGGCGACTTTTTTCACAGGACATGATGAATAAATTTATTCTTAAAAGCAAATTCCACCCCGTCACCGAGCAGAACGAAGCGATTGATAAACTCACGGAAGGGATTCAATCCGGGGCTCCCTCCCAGGTGCTTTTAGGCGTGACCGGCAGCGGGAAGACGTTTACTCTGGCGAATCTGGTTGAGCGGGTTAACCGGCCGGTCCTGGTGATTTCTCATAATAAAACGCTGGCTGCCCAGCTCTACAGCGAGTTCAGAGAGTTTTTTCCGGAGAACGCGGTGGAATATTTTGTCAGCTACTATGATTACTATCAGCCGGAAGCGTACATTCCGCAGACGGATTTGTATATCGAAAAAGACGCGTCCATCAACGACCGTCTGGACCGCCTGCGCCTCGCCTCCACCACGTCGCTGATGACCCGCCGGGATGTCCTGATCGTGGCCAGCGTGTCCTGCATTTATAACCTGGGCTCTCCGGACGATTACCAGGGCCGCCTGACGTTTGTGGGATGCGGGCAGGAACTGGACCGGGACCATCTGATCAGCCAGCTCATCGACATCCAGTATGAACGGAATGATTATGATTTTTCCCGGGGGAAAATCCGGGTGCGGGGGGACAGCGTGGAGGTTTTTCCGGCCTACCGTCAGGACGCGGTGCGGATTGAGTTCTTCGGGGACACGATTGAAAAAATATTTCAAATAGACCCGCTGACCGGGGACATCAAGACAGCCCTGCAAAAGGTGGCGATTTATCCGGCTAAACATTTTATGGTGTCTTCTCCCCGGATCGAAGCGGCGCTCAAAGAAATTGAAGGGGAACTGGAGGCCCGGGTCGAATATTTTAAACGGCAGGGGAAGCTCTTGGAAGCGCAGCGCCTGAACACCCGGACGCGTTTTGATATGGAAATGCTGCGGGAGATCGGATATTGTCATGGTATCGAGAATTATTCCCGGGCCTTGTCCGGGCGGCCGCCGGGCAGCCGCCCGTTTTGCCTGCTGGATTATTTCCCGGAGGATTTTCTGGTTATTATTGACGAGTCGCATGTGACCATCCCCCAATTGCGCGGGATGTATGAAGGCGACCGCGTGCGGAAGGAGACGCTTGCGGAATACGGGTTCCGCCTGCCGTCCTGCCTGGATAACCGCCCCTTGCGTTTTGAGGAGTTCCGGCAGATCATCCATCAGCGTGTTTATGTGTCGGCCACGCCGGGGCCTTACGAGATTCAAGACAGCCAGGGCCGGATGAGCGAGCAGATTATCCGGCCGACCGGGATCGTGGACCCCCCGATTACCGTTAAACCCACGGCGGGGCAGGTGGACGATCTTGTGGCGGTCACCCGTCAGCGGGCCCAGCGCGATGAACGGGTTCTGGTGACGACGCTGACAAAGCGGATGGCGGAAGATTTGTCGGAGTATTTGCAGGAGCAGGGCATTCAAGTCAAATATCTGCATTCGGACATTCAGACGATCGACCGGGCTAAAATTTTGCAGGATCTCCGGATGAAAAAATTCGATTGTCTGGTCGGCGTCAATCTTCTGCGGGAAGGCCTGGATCTGCCGGAGGTTTCTCTGGTGGCTATTTTTGACGCGGACAAACAGGGGTTCCTGCGTTCGCGGACGTCTCTGATTCAGGTGGCCGGCCGGGCCGCGCGCAATGTGAATGGCGAGGTCATTATGTACGCGGACACGGTCAGCGCGGCGATGCGGGAGGCGATTGAGGAATGCGACCGCCGCCGGGCTATTCAGATGGACTTTAACCGCCGGAATAATATTATCCCCCGTACGATTGAAAAGGCGGTGGGTACGGCGGGAATTGCGGATTTGGCGTATGAGGATGCGGAAAAGCTTGTCCGGGAAACCGCCGGCCTGGACGAAGAGGCCTTTCAGGTGTCCAGCGCGATTTCTGAATTGGAGCGGCAAATGGAGCTGGCGGCGCGGAACCTGCAGTTTGAGAAAGCGGCGCTGTTGAGAGACCGTATTCAGGAATTGCGGGAGAGCGGGACGACCGATCCGGCGGACACGTTCGGCAAGAAAACGCGGAGGAAGAAATCATGAGGGCTAAGAGAGGGGATTATACGACTCGGGAGGTGGCTTTCGTTCAAGCGCCCCTGAGGCCCTTAATTGTTATTAAGGAATCGGGGGGGCTAATTCACTCAAGCCACCTCCCGAGTCGTATTTATTTTTATCTTATCAACCGTGTGTTAAAATAAATTTTCTATGAGTAAGAACACAAAAAATCAATATCTTGTCGCGGTGGATATCGGCAATACGGCCGTTCATCTGGCCCTTTTGCAAGGATTGCGGACCGTGGCGGAACACAGGATTTCTTCTCGCGGGACCGCGCGTCAGATGAAAAAAGAAATCACTGCGGTCAGCCAGGGGTGGGTGCGAAAGGCGCCGGGCGTGAGCGGTGTTATGATCTGCAGCGTTGTCCCTCCTTTGACCGGACGCGTCGGTTCGGTATGCCGGACGGCTTTTGGCTGTAAACCCGTTATTGTCGGGAAGGATGTCATCCCGCCGATTCAAAACCGTTACCGGGTTCCAGGCCAGGTCGGACAGGACAGGCTGGTCGGGGCCTTCGCGGCAAAATGCCTTTACGGCCCGCCGTTGATCGTTATTGATCTGGGTACGGCCACGACGTTTGATATTGTCTCTGGGCGCGGTGATTATCTGGGGGGCGTGATTGTCCCCGGTATCGGGCTTTCCGCCGAAACCCTGTCCTGCCGCACGGCGCTTTTGCCTTGGGTGCGGGTGCGCAAACCGCAAGGCCTGATCGCCCGGGATACCGAGAACAGCATTATAAGCGGTTTATATTATGGCTATGGAGAAATGATCAAAGGCCTGGTCCGGGAGATGAAAAAGGAAATACCTTCGGCGCCCCGGGTGATCCTGACCGGGGGCTATGCTCCGCTGTATTACCCTTATGTGAAAAAGAATGTTTCCTGTTTAGACGAAACATTGATCTTTAAAGGGATGGCATTGATGTGGTCAACAGGAGCTCCCTCGTCCTCCCCCTGAAATTTTTTATGTTTCCGGCCGAAGGCGGTTGCCGGGTGTGGCCGGTTGTTTTTATCCGCTTTCGCAGAAGACCGCAGGCAGGCCTGCGGTCTTCTGTTCCGGGGATATCTGCACGCAGATTAAGAAGGCAGGCCATCGCGCGCCGTGAGTAGCGGGCCGGCCCCGCGCTCATGGGGCGGGCTTCTTTTCCCCGACGACAAAAAAAATTTTTTAAAAAACTCTTGACAAAAAACCCGAATTTTATTAAATTAGCACTCTGCCGAATGAAGTGCTAAATCAATGAATTAAACGTAACCGGTTCATTTATCTTTTAAGGAGGTGCGGAAGTGAATATTCAACCATTAGCCGACCGAGTTATTATTAAACCCCTGGAAGCCGAAGAAACAACCAAGGGCGGGATTGTTCTGCCGGATACCGCTAAAGAGAAACCGCAGGAAGGACAAGTCCTGGCTGTCGGTAAAGGCAAAGTTTTGGATAACGGTACCGTCCAGGCCCTGGAAGTGAAAGTCGGGGATCATGTCCTTTACGGCAAATACAGCGGAACGGAAATTACCACCCGCGAAGGGGACGACGTTTTTATTATGCGGGAAGACGACATCCTGGCTATTGTCAAGAAAGCGAAGAACTAAGGCAAGCTATCCTTTGGCCATAAAGCAGATTTGCGTTTGAAAGGGGGAGCCCTTTTAGAGCGTGGCCGAAATTTCAGAGAAATAATGCGGAATAACCACAAGGAGAAGTCAAATGGCAAAACAACTTAAATACGGAGACGAAGCCAGACGGTTGATTCTGGACGGCGTCGAAAAACTTGCCCGGGCGGTTAAGGTGACGCTGGGGCCCAAGGGGCGCAATGTTATTTTGGATAAGAAATTCGGTTCTCCGACTGTCACCAAGGACGGGGTCACTGTAGCCAAGGAGATCGAACTTGAGGATCCCTTTGAAAACATGGGCGCGCAGATGGTCAAGGAAGTGGCGGAAAAGACCTCTGATATCGCTGGTGACGGCACTACGACCGCGACGGTCTTGGCCGAAGCGATTTACCGGGAAGGCTTAAAGAACGTAACGGCGGGCGCTAACCCGATGGAGCTTAAACAGGGGATCGACATCGCGGTGAAGAAGGTGGTTGAAAAAATCGACAAGCTTTCCAAAAAGGTTGACCTGAAAAAAAGCAAGGAAGTCGAACAGGTGGCGACCATCGCCTCCAACAATGATCAGCTGATCGGGAAGAAAATCGCTGAAGCGTTTGAAGCTGTCGGGACGGATGCCCCGATTACCGTGGAGGAGTCCAAGACGATTCATACTGAGCTTAAAATTGTTGAAGGGATGCAGTTTGACCAGGGTTATCTGTCTCCGTATTTTTCCACGGATCTGGAAAAGATGGAGTGTGAGCTGGAAAAACCGTACATTTTAATTTATGAAAAGAAAATTTCCAGTTTGAAAGACGTTCTGCCTTTGCTGGAAAAAGTGGCGAAGTCCGGCAAACCGCTGGTGATCATATCCGAAGACGTGGAAGGCGAAGCTTTGGCGACTTTGGTTGTGAATAATATGCGTAAGACGCTGGTGTGCGCCGCTGTTAAAGCGCCGGGATACGGCGACCGCAGGAAAGCGATGCTCGAAGATATCGCTGTCTTGACGGGCGGTAAAGCCATCAGCGAGGATCTGGGGATCAAGCTGGAGAACGTGGATATTTCTCACCTGGGACAGGCGAAGAAAGTGAAGATCGATAAAGAAAGCACGACGATCGTGGAAGGGGCCGGCAAAACCGAGGACATTAAGGCCCGCATCAATCAGATCAAGAATCAGATTGAGGCAACGGAATCGTCTTATGATAAAGAAAAACTGCAGGAAAGACTCGCTAAGCTGTCCGGCGGGGTGGCGATCATTAATATCGGCGCCGCGACCGAATCGGAAATGAAAGAAAAGAAAGCCCGCGTGGAGGACGCCCTGCACGCGACCCGCGCTGCCGTGGAAGAAGGGATTGTCCCGGGCGGCGGGGTGGCTTTGTTAAGGGCCATTGACGTGATTGACTCCCTGAAATTGACCGGGGACATTCGAACCGGGGCGAAAATCGTCCAGATGGCTATGGAAGCGCCGGTCCGCCAGTTGGCTACGAATGCCGGCCTGGAAGGGGCGGTCATTGTTCAGCGCCTGAAACAGGAAGCGATTAACATCGGTTACGATATAAATAAAGATGAGTATGTGGATATGTTTGAATCCGGTATCATTGATCCGGCGAAGGTCACCCGTTCAGCGTTGCAAAATGCCGCCAGTATTGCCGGTTTATTGCTGACGACGGAAGCCATGGTCACGGATATTCCGGAAGAAAACAAAGCCCCCATGCCGGCCATGCCTCCCGGAGGAATGGGCGGGATGTATTAATACCGCTAGATCAGTTTTGGAAAATCAAACGGCAGGGGCAACCCTGCCGTTTTTTATATCTATATATAAAGTATTGACATTATCCATCAATTCCATTATATTAAGGCATCTAAAAATGTAAAATTTTATAATCTCTATTAAATTGATAATGATTTGGAGGTTTTAGGGCTATGGCAGAATGGATTGGTATAGGTCGAAGGGCGAGAAGATGTTATGGTTTTGATGAAGTCGCCTTGGTCCCGGGTATGGTGACTGTAAATCCTAATGAAGTCGATACGAAATTTGTTTTGGGAGGGATGGAGTTTAAAGTCCCTATTATGGCTGCGGCCATGGATGGTGTTGTGGATGTTAGGTTTGCAGTTGCCATGGGGAAATTAGGCGGGATCGCGGTGCTTAATTTAGACGGGGTTCAGACCCGTTATGATAATCCGGAGGAAGTTTTAACAGAAATCGCAAAAGCTAACCCGGAAGAAGCGACAGAATTTGTGCAGAGTATTTATCTAAAGCCGGTCAAAGAGAAATTAATCGCCACCCGGGTTGAAGAAATCAAAAAAGCTAAAGTGCCCGCTATTGTGAGCTGTATCCCGCAGAACGCCCAGAAATACGGCCAAATTGCCAAAGAGGCCGGGTGTGATATTTTTGTCGTCCAGTCAACGGTGGCGGCGGTGAAGCATATTTCTATAGAGTATAAAATTCTTGACCTGGAAAAGTTTTGCGCTTCCATGGATATCCCTGTTATTATCGGAAACTGTGTCACGTATGATGTGTCATTGGAGTTGATGGAGGTCGGGGCGTCCGGGATTCTTGTCGGCGTCGGCCCGGGAGCCGCCTGCACCACCCGGGGCGTTTTAGGGATCGGCGTTCCGCAGATCAGCGCCACAGTGGATGCCGCGGCCGCCAGGGATTTTTATTTTAAGAGGAAAGGGCGGTATATTCCGATTATTACCGATGGCGGTATGCGGATCGGCGGTGAAATATGCAAAGCCTTTGCCGCCGGAGCCGACGCCACCATGGTGGGCTCGGCTTTTGCCAAAGCGGAAGAGGCCCCTGGAAAAGGTTACCACTGGGGCATGGCGACATCCCATGCGAATCTTCCCCGCGGAACGCGCATTAAGGTCGGGACAACCGGGACGCTGGATGAAATCCTTAACGGCCCGGCCAAAGTCGACGACGGGTCACAGAATCTTGTCGGCGCGTTGAAGACCTCCATGGGATCGCTGGGGGCCCGCAACATCAGGGACATGCACGACGTTGAAATCATTATTGCCCCTTCCATTCAGACCGAAGGCAAGATGTTCCAGGTCGGGCAGCGCGTCGGTATGGGGAAATAATCTTCCTATTGATCCGTTTTCGCAGAAGACCACGGGCCGTCCGGTGGACGAAGCGGAGAGCTAAACAAGGTCTTTTGTTTCGGGGATGTGCGCACGTATGTTAAGAAGTCGGATCGTTCCACGAAACGAATTTTTAACAGGTCCCGCGCCCATGGGTGTGGGGATTCCATTTATAGCTTATCAGGGGGCGGGATGCGGACATCGGAACCTGGGCGGTGTTTTTTTAAGGTTTTATGATTTTGATATCATCTCCTTTATGCCCTGATTCGTTGCGGCTTGTTTTTTAAAAAGAGAGCAAAATAAGGTGGGTCCCATGAGAGAAACCAAAAAAACAATATCCAAAAAGAAAATCCTGTCCTCCCGGGCCTTTGGTAAGGCGATCAAAAAGAAAAAAACCTTGCGCCTTAAACTGCCCCAGGGTAAAAGCAAGTTCACGGTTAAAATTACCAAGCCCCGTTATAAGGATCTTATTTTGGTGCTGGATTTTGGCTCCCAGTATACTCAACTGATAGCCCGCCGTATCCGGGAGAATAAGGTTTTCAGCAAAATCGTTCCGTACAATATTGACCCGGAAAAGATCCGTAAGTATAACCCTAAAGGGCTTATCCTTTCCGGAGGGCCTTTAAGTGTTTATGATAAAGGGGCCCCGGAACCGAACCCGGACATATTCAAGATGGGGCTGCCGGTCTTGGGGATCTGTTACGGGATGCAGGTTATTTCTCATGTCTTCGGCGGGAAGGTGCAGAAAAGCAAAGAACGGGAGTTCGGCCAGGCGGAACTGTTCGTTGACAGCAATAAGGACCTGTTTGCCAACATGCCGACCAATTTGACCTGCTGGATGAGCCATTCTGATTGTTTGACCAAATTGCCGTCGGGTTTTGTGTCGATAGCGCATACCTTGAACGCGTCGATGGCGGCCATGGCCAACCGCAATAAAAAGATTTTTGGCGTTCAGTTTCATCCGGAAGTTATTCACACACAACGGGGCACGCAGATTCTCGTTAATTTCGTTTACCAGATTTGCGGATGCCTGCCGCGGTGGACGATGGATAAATTTATCAATGCTTCCGTCAAGCAGATTCAGGACACGGTCGGGAGAAAGAAGGTCGTCCTGGGCTTGAGCGGAGGGGTGGATTCCTCTGTGACCGCGATGCTGTTACAGAAAGCCATCGGGAAGCAGCTGACCTGTATTTTTGTCGATCACGGCCTTCTGCGGAAGAATGAGGTGCTGTCTGTCCAGAAAACCTTTAAGGGCAATTTCCGCATGAATCTCGTCACCGTGGACGCTTCGAAACGTTTTCTCGCCCGGCTTAAAGGCGTGGAAGACCCGGAGCAAAAACGCAAGATCATCGGGGATGAGTTTATTAAAGTGTTTCAGGAAACCGCCAAGAAAATGAAGAAAGTGGATTTCCTCGCGCAGGGGACGTTGTATCCGGACGTGATAGAGTCGATCTCTCCTCTCGGAGGGCCGTCCTCGGTTATCAAGAGCCATCATAATGTCGGCGGGCTTCCGAAAAACATGGACTTTGAGCTTATTGAGCCGTTGCGCGAACTTTTTAAAGACGAAGTGCGGGTGATCGGCAAACACCTTGGCCTGCCGGAGAATATTATCCACCGTCAGCCGTTTCCGGGGCCGGGGCTGGCCATCCGGATTCTTGGTGAAGTGAGTGAAGCGCGCGCCAATATCCTCCGGGAAGCAGACGAGCGTGTTATTGAAGAGATTAAGAAAGCAGGCCTTTATCATGATGTCTGGCAGGCGTTTGCCATCCTGCTTCCTATCAAGACCGTCGGCGTCATGGGGGACCAGCGGACTTATGAAAATGTGATCGCGATCCGCTGTGTTTCGAGCGTGGACGGCATGACCGCGGACTGGGTCAAGCTCCCCTATGATCTGCTGGGAAAAATTTCAAACCGGATCATTAATGAAGTCCCTGGAGTGAACCGGGTCGTTTATGACATCAGTTCAAAACCGCCGTCGACTATTGAATGGGAATAACCCGGGCCTGCCCTCGGGGCCCCTACGTCCCGTCGTTGTCTGCGATATTTTTACCGCCGCCTGAAGTGTGCTATAATACAACCCAATAACTGCCGGCCGTCAGGCTGTTTAACCCTTGTAAACGGTTTTTAATTTTTATGAAGTATCATGCCGATTTTGTCCATTTGCACGTCCACACCCAGTACAGTCTGCTGGATGGGGCCTGCCGGGTGAAAGAGCTGGTGAAAAAGGCCGCGGAGTATAAACTGCCGGCCCTGGCCATGACGGACCACGGTAACCTTTTCGGCACGGTTGATTTTTATCAAACGGCTGTCAAGCACGGTGTGAAACCGATTATCGGCTGTGAAACGTATGTCGCCCCCGGCAGCCGGCTTGATAAGGGGGCCCAGCAGCCCGGCCCGTCTCACCTTGTCCTTCTCGCCAAAGACGAGACAGGGTACCGGAACTTGCTTAAACTTGTTTCTTCCGGATACCTGGAAGGATTTTACTACCGCCCCCGCATTGATAAAGAAATCCTGTCGGAGTTTAAAGAAGGGCTGCTCGGGACATCCGCCTGCTTGAAGGGCGAAGTCGCCCAGAAACTCATGCAGGGAGATTTCTCGGCCGCGCTGAAATCGGCCGATGACTATCAGCAGATCTTCGGAAAAGGGAACTTTTATCTGGAACTGATGCAGCATGGGATTTCCGAGCAAAAGACCGTGAACGAAGGCCTGTTGAAAGTTTCCTCGGAGCTGAATATCCCCTGCGTGGTGACGAACGACGTCCATTACCTGGAGCAATCGCAGGCCAAAGCCCACGAAGCGCTTCTCTGCATTCAAACCCAGTCTTTTCTCAATGATCCTAACCATATGCGGATGAAATCCGATCAGTTTTATTTTAAAGACCCGGAGCAGATGATGAGGGAATTCAGCTGGGCCCCCGAAGCTTTGAGCAACACGCTGGAAATCGCGGATAAATGTAATCTTCAGTTGAGGTTTGACCAGTATCATCTGCCGCATTACGCTATCCCCAGCGGCGAGGGCAAAGAGGATTTTCTGCTCAAGTTGTGCTTGGAGGGCATTCAGCGGCGTTTCGCGGGCCGGAACGACCCGGCGATTCAGGAACGTTTGGCGTATGAGCTTAAGATTATCAAAAAAATGGGATTTATATCCTATTTTCTTATTGTATGGGATTTTATCCATTACGCCAAGCAGCGCGGAATTCCTGTCGGCCCGGGGCGGGGTTCTGCGGCCGGAAGCCTGGTAAGCTATTTGATCGGCATTACGGATTTAGATCCTTTGAAATACGGCCTTTTGTTTGAAAGGTTCCTGAACCCGGAACGCTCGGGGATGCCGGATATTGACATTGATTTCTGTTTCGAAAGGCGGCCTGAAGTCATCGAATATGTGACGAACAAGTATGGAAAGGACAACGTGGCCCAGATTATCACCTTCGGGACGATGCAGGCCCGGGCGGCTATCCGTGACGTCGGAAGAGTCATGAGCGTCCCGTACGCGGATGTGGACAAGCTCGCCAAGCTGATCCCGGCGGAGCTCGGTATGACGATCGACCAGGCCCTGCAGGTCGAGCCGCAGCTTAAAAAAATCGTCCAGGAAGACGAGACGGCCGCGGAAATTTTGGAAACAGCGCAGGTCCTGGAAGGCTTAAACCGGCACGCCTCTATCCATGCCGCCGGGGTGGTGATTGCCGACCGTCCGTTAACGGAATATGTCCCGTTGTTTAAAACGACCGACGGCCAGATAACAACCGCTTTCTCCATGGACGGGATCGCTAAGATCGGGTTGTTAAAAATGGATTTTCTGGGGTTGCGGACGCTGACAGTGATTGATAAGGCGGTCAAGCTTGTGCGGACCCGTCATTCGGTAGAGCTGGATATCAGCCGTGTCCCGTTGGACGATAAAAAGACCTACGGCCTTTTAAGCGACGCCAACAGCTTCGGGGTTTTCCAGCTGGAAAGTGCGGGGATGAGGGAACTGCTTAAGAAAATCCGCCCCAGTCAAATGGAAGACCTTATTTCTATTTTGGCTTTGTACCGCCCCGGCCCCATGGGCAGCGGGATGCTGGAAGATTTTATTAAAAGGAAGCGGGGGGAGATTCAGATTAAGTACCCGCACCCCAAGCTGGAACCCATCCTGAAAGAAACTTTTGGGATTATTATTTTTCAGGAACAGGTTATGCAGATGGCGAGCATCCTGGCCGGGTTTACCATGACACAGGCCGATCATTTGCGCCGGGCCATGAGTAAAAAGATCCCGGAGGTTATGGAAGAAATGCGGCGGACTTTTGTGGACGGCTGTCAGAAAAGCTCGTCCATCAAAGAATCAGAGGCGAATAAGCTTTTTGACCTTATTGATTATTTTTCCGGGTATGGTTTTAACCGCAGCCACTCGGCCGCTTACGCGTTAATTTCTTATCAGACCGCCTATCTGAAAGCGAATTATCCGGTGGAATTTATGTGCGCCCTGCTGACCTGCGAAAAGGATAACACGGATAAAATCGTGGAATATGTCAAGGAATCGACCCATATGGGGATCACGGTTTTGCCCCCGGACGTGAATGAAAGCGTGACGGAATTCCATGTTGTGGATAACCTCTCGATCCGTTTTGGCCTTTTGGGCGTGAAAAACGTCGGGCAGACTGCGATAGAGTCGATTGTCGCGAACCGCAACGCGGACGGGCCTTATCATAGTCTTTATGATTTATGTGAGCGCGTGGATTTAAGGCTTGTGAACCGTAAGGTCATAGAAAGTTTGATCAAGAGCGGGGCCTGCGACTGTTTTGGCCTGCGCCGGGCACAGCTTACGGCGATGATCGACCAGGTTTTGGATATGGGCGCCAAGGCGCAGCGGGATAAGGCCTCGGGCCAGTTTTCTTTTTTTAACATGGAGGAAACGGGGAGTGGGTTTTCCAAGGAAAAAGAGCCTGTCCCTGACATCCGGGAGTGGCCGCAACCCCAGATTCTCGCGTATGAGAAAGAAACGCTGGGATTTTATATTTCCGGACATCCTTTGTCTCATTATCACGCGGAAATCCGCGAGTTTGCTGATTTTACAACTAAAACGCTTAAGCAGGCGACAGACGGTCAGGAGATTAAATTGGTCGGTATTATTGCCGGTATTAAATACACGACGACCCGTAAAACAAATGAACGGATGGCGATTGTAAAATTTGAGGATATGGAAGGGGGCATTGAGGTTGTGATATTCCCCTCGACTTATCAGGCTGTTGCTCCCAGCCTTGTGGAAGGGGACGTTGTTGTCGTTGTGGGCCGGGTGAGTTTCCGCGATGATGTTGCGGGGCTGGTCGCCAAAGATATCAAGAAAATAGATGAAATATATAAAGTTATCAAGGCTATTAAGGTCGATTTATCGGGTTTGAACGAAGAGAGCCTGGAGAAACTTAAAAGCAAATTGTCACTCTCGCCGGGTAAGACACCGGTATATTTAAATCTGAATACAAAATCAAGAAAAAGCGTTCAAATACTTGTCGGGGAAGACCTTTTTGTCACCCCTAACGAAACTTTGATGAATGACATTAAAGAACTCGTTGGAGAAAGCCGTTTAAAAGTGAATGTTTAACGGGTGATTTTTGAAGAACTTATTCAATGAGCATTTAGTTTACACGACCCCAGGGAGTGTAAACTAGACATGCG
>ENA-UPTA01000135-UPTA01000135.1-activated-sludge-metagenome-genome-assembly--contig:-NODE-135-length-78358-cov-6.125512_pt1 | contig 78358 bp, 82 predicted proteins | sample MGYA00238184_ERZ773361 | MGnify/ENA primary metagenome ERZ773361 (study PRJEB29100, sample SAMN05720205) | activated sludge metagenome | isolation source: anaerobic digester from wastewater...
ATCTCCTGTTGTCAGCCCGCCTGCTTTCTGTAATTTTCAGCATTTTGACATTACTATTTTTGTACCTTTTGGTCAAGGAATCCCTGGATCAGGAAACGGCCCTGTTCTCTCTTCTGCTGTTGGCCGTCAGCCAGCTTCACATCGGGTTCACAAGGATTGTTGATGAAAACGGATTTTTAATATTTTTTGTCGTTATGACGCTTTTTTTTATCCAAAAAGCCCTGCGTAACGGGCAAGGATATTTTGTTCTCCTTTCCGGGCTGATGATGGGACTGGGTGGCCTCGTCAAAGGAACAATGTTTACCATGCTGCCAGGTCTTCTTCTTCATTTGTTAATCAACAAAAAAGATCCCTACCCGTTCTCCACAAGGAAAATTTGTCTATTTCTTCTTGTCGTGGGGCTAACCGTTTTTCCCAGCGTTTACTGGGACATGGTGCATGAATACACCGATTTTAATTATCATGCTGACAAAGCCGATTTTTTCTTTTTCAGTTTTATTCCTCTCGCCTTGTTCTTGGGGGAAATCATTGTATTCTGTTTGCGCAATATTGATGACGCCACATTGATGCAGTTGGTTTCGTATGAATATCCTTTTTGTAACTGGCTTATGGGATTGATATGTTTAACAGGGGCGACATGCTTCATAAACCGGGAGAAGAATGAATTTATTAATTTGCTTAGATGGATTTTTGGGTTTATTTTTATATTTTTTTCGTTGGTGAAGGCCAGATCCGGAGGCGGAGCAAACTTTCATCTTGATAATTTCTGGTGGGCTATTGTTGCCGTCATCCCGGGAGTTATCCTGGGGGCAGCGTGGCTTTTAGATATGTCTCGTCGTTATACGCCCGTTAAATATGTTATAATACCGGCCATCTTGTTTTATTTGACAGTGAACAGTTTAAATTTTGTTTACTTCCCTGCGCTCTGTGCTGTCCCAAGAAGAAGTTTAAAGCTTTTTGAACTTAATCGAACTGCCCAATCCTATATGGATAAAAATTTGCCGGATAAAACGTTAAAAATACAGGAATATATCAGACAGCATTACCGATAAAACCACAGGGCCGAATCAATATGAAAGTTAATTTAGCAACCCCAAAACTGGCTTGGATGTGCGGTCTTATTTTTGGGATGTATGTCTTAGGAACGCATGTTCTGGCGTTCCTTTCCCGTTCAGAATTTTCACAAGTTTATATTTTCCCTCCCGAGCAGCTTACATTATTAACCGTCATAATTAGTTTTTTAATTTTTGGCTGCGGGTTTATAATGATTTTCTTTATCCCCGGCGGGATCTTATGTCTGCATTTTAAGCGCTTGCACAATGATCTCCCGGGATTCCTGACAGCCGCGTTTTTTTCCAGTATCGGGATTTGTATCCTGGGGAGCTCGATTTATAAAATCCTGGGGGGCGGCATTTTGTGCAGGAATAATTTTCTGTGGATTGTCATTTTGATAACAGCCTTAGAACTCATATCGCTATTATGGAAAAGACACCGCCATCCAACCCAACAGCTCCCAGGGAATATGGTGTTTTCCCTGTCAGCTCTTATGCCATATTGTGTTTTGATTCTTCTGGCCACGTTGTTCCTCCTGACTTCAGGCCGGGCCCTTATTAACGGAGCCCCTGTGGCTTATCAATATGACCCCAAAACGGTTCTGGCCATTCCCCTGGGAGAGCAGTCGGATTCTCTTGAAGCTTTCGGCCTGGCGCATAGTCTTCGGACCCATCTTTTACCGTACTGGGACCTGGAATATGCTGATAAATTCGGCTATGTTTTTACGGATACCCCGCTGTATCCTTATGTGGCCCTGTTTGCTATTTTACTTTTCGGGGAAAGCTTCGCGGCTGTGTCTCTGTTGTCTGTCAGTTTTATTATTATGATATTTAGCTCTGTTCTGGCCCGGGGGTATCCGCGGCGCTCCCCAATACGTTTTGTAACCTGTGCCGGGCTTATGTTCGCCTATCTTTTTTTTCTTCTCAAAGAACCGGCTGTCTTTGTGTATGTGGAACATTTTTTCCTGCTGCAGATTATTCTGGCTTATATCTTTCTCCTCAGGAAAAATAAAATTGCTTTTTGGCTTGCGGCTACCAGCGCGACCCTGACAAGATTTTATGGAATCTTCTTTATTGTGTTGGGGATCGGCGCTTTATTCATATTTTTTAAAGAGAGACGAAGGGAAATCCGGGCCCTGCTGGCCGGATATGGACGGATTGTTGCCGGTATATTGGCCGGCATCTTGTTGATGGGTGTTATCACCGGGGATACCGGCACGTATATAAAATGCCTGTTCATAGAGCATCTGAATCGTCTGGACTATTTTTCCTTACTCCCCAGGATATACCCGCAGGACGTCGTGTATCGCCCGACGCCGGATTTTAACCAAAGCATCCGCTTTCTCGCCTGGACGTTAGGAGCGACCGTGTTCACGTTCCCGGCGCTCTTTGTTTTTGGAAACGACCGGGAAGAACGGTTTTACTCATGCATAGGATTAGTTTATTTTTCCCTGGTTTTTGCCAGCACCTACAGCTTACCCCGGTATGTGCTGCCGCTCATCCCGTTTGCCGCCATGGTCGTGAGCAGCCAAGGAGAGAGGCATGGGGCCCAGAGGACAGAAAGGGAGGTGGATTGATGAGCCCCAGCCATCATATTTTGTTAATCCGTGCCGGATATGCACAGAGGAAAAAAATTGACCATCCTCTGCATCACCCACCGCCGCTGCCCCTGAAATACGCCCAGGCCCTTCTGGAACAAAACAGCCATTTCAAAACCAGGATTGTGGATGGCCTGATTGAGCCTATGCCGGATCAAGCGGTCTTGGCTATGATTGAGCAATGGCCGGTTCACACCGTGTGCGTTGAGATCGCATCGCCGTCCAGTGAAAAAGGGCTGACGCTGTGCAAAAGTATCCGGGAAAAACATGCGGATATTTTTATTGTCGCCGTCGGCTCTGACGTCAGCGAGCGTCATCTGTTTTATGCAAACACAACCGGCCTTTTTGATGTGATCCTGAAGGGGGAGTTTGAACTGGAACTCAGCCGCTTGATGGCCCGTGTTCAGGAGAGGGGGAAAGCCGACGTTATTCCGCTGTACGGGATTTCCGCTTTAAACCAGGAGGGGTGCCTGGTGCCCGACCCGGGCGCCCTGCCTATCCTGGAGTGGACCAGGCGTGATCTTAAAAAATATCCTTACCGCTACCCTTTGCGGCTTCCTAAAAAAATACGGCCGGGTTATGTCGCCAGTTCACGGGGATGCCGGCACGGCTGTTCCTTTTGCTCTCCGTCTGTCAGGAAAAGTTACGGGAAGAAACTCCGGATGCGGCCGGCCGGGCATATCCTTCAGGAGATTGAAAACCTGCAAAGATTAGGCGTCAACATCATTGTGTTTGAAGATGACGATTTTACGGGAGATCCCGAACACGTGCGTTCACTCTGCGCTGAAATACGGCGCAAAAAATTAAACATCCACTGGACCTGTCACGCCCGGATTGACGAAGTGACCGCTGAATTGCTGCGCGACATGAAAGAGGCCGGATGCGTTCTTATCCTATTCGGCGTTGAATCCGGTTCCGCAAAAATTATCCGTTTACTGCACAAAAGTTCCCGGGAGCGTGACTGGAACTCCCTGGCCCGGGAAACTTTCCGGCAGGCGAGGGCCATCGGCATCGCGACCTGCGCCTTGTTTATGGTGGGGAACCCTCAGGAAACCCGGGCGGATGTAGACGAGAGCATCAAGCTTGCTTTTGAATTACAGCCGGATTTTATCAAGGTGCACAACTTCACGCTTTATCCCGGGTCGCAGGATTACAAACGCTACGGCGCAATTCCCGACCTGTCTGCCGCGCCGCACCATTACCTTCGGCCCCTTGTCAATGTAAGCCGGTTAACAGACCAGGAATTAAAAATCCTTCAGAAAGAATTTTACAGGAGCTTTTTTTTCAGGCCGGGGTACCTCTGGCCTCACATAAAGAATTATTCCCTTTTTTATCTGTTCAACTGGACCTGGAGTTTCAGGATGATCAGTGAGCTCCTTTGTTTTTTGCTCTCCCGGGGACGGCAGGGGGCAGGCGGCGTCCCGTCAACAACATAAAATAAGGATTGGAATATGCCCCCTTTTTACGGAACCGTTTCCTGGGATAAGCTACTCACGTCAGACATCAGGAATCGTCTGAACGCACTCGCGCCACACGTCAAAAATCATTCCCGGAAGGGTTCTGCTGAAAACCCGCATGTCCTTCTTTCTTCTCAAGCCCCTGACGGGGAGAGGGGGGATTATTGTGAAATCCCGGGGTGTTGTGTGTTATTTAACGGCATCCTTTATAACGCGCAGGAACTTCTGCCGCTTTTACCGGAACACGACCGGGCTTGCGCCCGGATATGCCAGGCCCGCTTGGTCGCCTCTCTTTTTCAAAAATTGAATCAGACCTGTTTCACCCGGTTCAACGGGGATTTTTCCCTCGCCCTTCATGACGTTCCCCGGCAAACATTTTATTTGCTCAACGGGAAACTCCAGCCCAGGAAAATATATTATGCCTGGCAACAGGGATATTTGTTCTTTGCCGAAAACATGGAAACCATCGTCAAGATGTCGGGATCACTCCCGTCGTTTAACAGCCGGTTTTTGCCGAAATATTTTGCCTACGGCTTTGTCCCCAGCCCCCACACCCTGCTAGAAGGGATCCATCGCCTGCCTTCCGGGAAATTCCTGCAATTGAAACAAACCGACCTGACTTTAGAGACTTATTGGGACATCCAATTCAACGAAGAGAAGAGGGGGGCGGGCCAAACGGAAAAGACAAATTACAGCCCAAAAACCTTCCATGTGCTGTGTGAAAGCACGCAACGGCGTTTTAATGCCGGCGCCCGGATTGGCTTATTTTTAAGCGGCGGGCTTGATTCCAGTTCTTTAGCGGCTGTGCTAAAACATATCAGCCCAGAGACCCCTCTGCAGACCTTTACCGCCGTATTCAACGAAGAATCCTTCAATGAGGCCTCCCGCGCCCGGACTGTCGCATCTTTTTTTCAAACGCAGCACCATGAAATTTTATTCACGCAGGAGAAGGCCCTGACATTTGTGACAGATTGGATAGAACGGCTGGATGACCCGTTCTCGGACGATGACGTTATTTGCGGAGGGGTCCTTTCCCCGGTGGCCGAAAAATCCGCGGAGGATGTTTTCCTGGGGGAAGGCCCGGACGAACTGTTCATGGGCTACCCGTCATTCCTGGCTCATCGTATCACGGAGATCTACGAACGCGTCCCGGCCTTGGTCAGAAAATATTTTGAAAGAGCCGTCAGCGTCCTGCCGGTATCCTACCGATATTGCGCCTTTGACGCGCGGTTCAACCAGTTTCTAGGCGGTGTCGGCTATCCTCCCGCTCTCCGTGACGCGGCCTGGTGGGGCCCGTTTCCCCCGGCTTCTCAAAAACCGTTATACCGGGATGCGGGGTTCTCTTGGGACGCCGCGGATATTTTTCAAGACGTGTTGGCCGCGCAGGACCAGGCCCGGGCGCACACATTTGTGAATCAGATTTTAACGGCTTATATTAAAATTTTAAGTGAACGCTGGCTCATGAAAGTCAACGCCGTAAGCCGGGGCACATCCCTGCGGTTTAAAATGCCGTACCTGGATGACGACTTTATGGCCTTCGTGAACAGGATCCCCTGGCAATATAAATTAAAGCCGAAATACATTTTAAGACAAGCGATAAGCCCTTATCTTCCTCAACGTATCGTCCGGGGAACCAAACGGCCGTTCTTTGTCCCGCTGGCCCTCTGGATTAAAAATGGTTTTCAAGGGCTGATCGGCGGCATTTTAACCCCGGAGAACCTTCAGCAGGCGGGGCTGAATCCCTCTACGGTTTTAAAGATGTGCGACGAACATTTTTCCGGGCGCCGGAACTACGCCAGGCAAATATGGAACATATTTATATTGATCGCCTGGCACCGGAGAATTCGAAGGGTAGGGCAGGGCTTAAATTTTTAGTCGTATTGATAAATAATCTGCATTAAATCATGCAGATTAAGCGCAACGCCTTTCTGATACCACGAGTCGGGGACGCGCAAGGTGCTTCCCTTGGCCACAAAATCAATAAAATACTGGCCAATATAACCGATAGACCTAAAACGCGTGAAATGTGCGAAGCCCAGTTCATTTAATCCATGCTCCTCCGCGACCTTCCTGAGCGTGCCGCGGGAAAAAAATGAAAAATGATATTTGTTAATGTAATGCCAATTTTTTCCGCACAGACGCGCAAAGAAACTGTCCGCATTAGGCGTACAGACATAGATCACAGCCCCACGATTCAGCACCAGGCCGAGATCGTGGAAGAAGAGCCGGGGGGCCCGGACATGTTCCAGCACGTCTGAAATAATGACCGCGTCATATCTGGCCTGCGGAGCGGAAACCCCGGGCAACCCCTGAATGTCTGTTAAGAAGAAAAACGGCTCCCGGGAAAGATACCGGTTATATAAAGCCGCGGAAGGTTCAATCCCGTAAGCGTCAACCGAGTCCCGGCGAAGATAGCGCACGAGTTTCCCCGTGCCCGTGCCTATATCCAAGACACGCAATCCCTTTAAAGGCTTAAACCGTTCGATCCATGCCAGCATCCTTGAAAAATTTACTGCGTCTTCAGGGGAATCTTCTAAATAATGGATATACGCAGGCTCATATTCTTCCAGAGTGTTATGATCCAGATTAGGGTTTTGCGTCTGCCCGGAAAACAGAAAGCCGCATGACAGACAGCGGAAATAGGGAACAGCATTTTTCTTGAAAATTTCTTTTATATGTTCTGTGGAGCATAAGGGACATGGGCTTATCATATCCATCCGCCTCTCGAGAGAATAAGGGTCTTGCGTATCAAGTCTACTATACAACAATTGAGTTTAAATGAAAGCAGAATCCTCCTTATCTCCTTTTTCAAAAACTGGGAAGACATTCAAGGAATCCAAGGTGTGCCCTCCCGAGCAAGATCTGAACTCAATTAACCGCAGCAAGCTGCGGGGTCCATCTCCTTCGGCTCGTTCGCTTGGGCTCACTCGTTCAGGATCAATTCGTATTTCTAGTTTACACTCCCTGGGGTCGTGTAAACTAAATACTCATTGAATAAATTTATGGGAAAGAGAGAAAATAATGTTAGAATGGATTCCATCATGAATAAAGCCATCAGCGTTTCAAAGTTATCAAAATGTTTCAATGGCATCAGCGCGGTTGACGGGATTTCTTTTGAAGTCGAGGAAGCCGAGCTGTTCGGCTTCCTGGGGCCTAACGGCGCAGGGAAAACAACGACGATCAACATTCTTTGCGGCCTGATGAATCCCACGAGCGGGGAGGCCCGGGTGAATGGGTTTGATGTCATGAGTTCCCCCACGGAAGTCAGGAAATCCATAGGGATTATTTTTCAGGACCCCAGCCTGGATGAGCGGCTTACGGCGCACGAAAATTTGAATTTTCACGGGATGATTTACCATCTTCCCCCAAAAATCAGAAAGGCGCGTATTGATGAAGTCCTCAACATGGTGGGGTTATACAGTAAAAAACACAATATCGTGCGCACGTTTTCAGGCGGCATGAAGCGGAGGCTGGAAATAGCCCGGGGCCTGATGCATAGACCTAAAGTCCTGTTTCTGGATGAGCCGACCATAGGGCTGGACCCGCAGACAAGACAATATATCTGGGATTATATCTTAACCCTTTCCGAGATGGAAAAAATCACCGTTTTTCTCACGACACACTATATGGATGAAGCGGAAATATGCCAGCGGGTCGCAATTATGGACCATGGCAAAATCGTGGACATAGACATGCCGGACACTTTAAAAAACAAATACCGTGTTTCTTCCCTGAACGAAGTGTTCCTGCATGTGACAGGCCGGGAGATAAGGGAAGGGGAGTCCCATGGGAAAGAGCGGCTCGGGGTCTTTCTTCGCGCCAGGCATAAGATGAGGTGACGTATGGATTTCGACGCTATACATATGATTTGGGTCCGGGATATTACCCGCCATTTCCGTGATAAAGTGCGGCTTTTAGGCTCTATCTCCCGGCCTGTGATGTGGCTGCTGATTATGGGCACGGGGCTAAGGGCCACATTCTCTATCCCGGGGGTGTCTTACTCCCATTTCATTTTCCCTGGGATTATCGCGATGAACCTTATTTTCGCAGCCATGATATCGACCATCAGCATTATCTGGGACAGGGAATTCGGTTTTCTCCGCGAAATCCTGGTGGCGCCCATACCGCGCAGCTCGATTGTCATCGGAAAAGCCTTAAGCGGCTCGACCGTCGCTTTTATTGAAGGCCTGTTTGTCCTGGCCTTCGCGCCTTTTATAAAAATAAATCTTTCCGTAGCCGCGCTTTTCTTGCTTTTACCCCTCATGTTCCTGGTTGCGTTTGTATGCACCAGCCTGGGAATCGTTATCGCGGCAAGGATGACATCTTTCGAAGGGTTCGGTGTCATATCCAATTTCATCATTATGCCGATGTTCTTCCTGAGCGGGGCCGTCTTTCCCATAGACAACCTGCCTCACTGGGTGAATTACGTTATCCGGATGAATCCTTTAACGTATGGGGTTGACCTTTTGCGATGGGCCAGTCTGGGGATAAACACATTCCCGCTATATATCAATTTTCTGTTTCTTCTCAGCTTCGCGTCGGTCATGCTCATGATCGGGATTTTCGAATTTACTAAACGTGACTAAACGAAAAACATACCTGCGGGGGGCCGGATACACCGGCAGTTAGAATAAACTGGGGTGATGCGGGGATGGGGATGACGTTAAAAAAAGAACTTACTCTTTAAAGCACAGGACTTATTTAAACAGGTCGCCAAAATCATAAGCCGCGACCTTAGGTTGGATCCGCAAGAACTCGTTGATAAACTTTTGGCCAGAGAAGAGGAGTCAACCACCGTTCTGCGTAAGGGGCTGGCCATTCCTCATATTGTCGTAGAGGGGAAAAATATTTTTCAATTGGTATTCATCAGGGCCCGGACAGGGGTTATCTTCCCGAATGATGAACTCACGCATATCATATTTATTCTCATCGGGTCTCTGGATGAACGGAATCTCCATTTAAAAACCATTGCCGCTATCGCCCAAATTACCCAAACCTCCGATTTTGATAAACAATGGATGGCGGCCAGCAATAAAGAAAATTTAAGAAACATACTTCTCCTTTCTGAAAGAAGAAGGGCTTAAGCCGTCTGGGTATTCATGGCCGTTTCTTGTTTAAAAATAAAATAAGGACATTTATGGAAAAAATCAACTCTTTTGTCGCTGACATTTCTAATTTTCATTTGAATATGCTCCTTGTGCTCGGGCTCGCCTTATTCGGCGGAACGATCGGGGGCCGGTTATTTCAAAAAATCAAAATTCCGCAGGTTGTCGGCTACATCTTCATTGGGTTTCTTTTGGGGCCAAGCATTGTGGGGATTATTAACTCACAGATGCTTCAGACCCTCGTGCCCTTCAGTCATTTCGCGTTAGGGCTTATCGGGTTTATGATCGGCGGGGAGTTAAACCGTCAAACCTTAAAAAAATACGGCAAACAATTTGCGGTGATCCTGCTCTTTGAGGGGATGTTTGCCTTTATACTCGTGACTCTGCTTATTGGAGGAATCGGAAGCCTATTTCTTAAAGACACGAAAATGGCCTGGTCCTTGGCTTTACTTTTAGGCGCCATCTCCTCCGCAACGGCTCCAGCCGCCACCACCGACGTTTTATGGGAATATAAAGCGAAAGGTCCGCTGACAACAACAGTGTTCGGTATTGTGGCTCTTGACGACGTTCTTGCAATCATTTTGTTTGCTGTCGCGTCTAGTTTAGTCACGCATCTTTTGGGCCTTTCTCAAGGGGTTTCTCTGACGGCGTTTCTTCAGCCAATTTACGAAATCGGAGGAGCCGTTTTCGTGGGAGGGATCTCCGGGGTGATCCTTATCGCAATCATCAACCATTATCAGCAGAAAGAGCGCATGCTTGTCTTTTTGATCGGCATGGTCCTGTTTGTGCTCGGATTCTCCGTGGCCATCAACGTCAGCATGCTTTTGGCCGCCATGACGCTGGGGATCATTGTCGCCAACGGCCTTTCTTCGATGAGTAAACAGGTTTTTAACATCATTCAAGATTTCAGCCCGCCGATCTTTATTTTGTTTTTCGTGCTGGTCGGGGCCAGGCTGAACCCGCAATCCTTCACGCCTGCCATGTCGGTTGTCCTTGTCCTGTATCTGATCGGGCGGACAGGAGGGAAAATGAGCGGGGCCTATTGGGGCGCCGGTTTATGCCATGCTGACGAAGCTGTCAAAAAATATCTGCCCTTATGCCTGTTCAGCCAGGCCGGTGTGGCCGTGGGGCTTTCTCTGGTGGCCTCTCAGTCGTTGGATAAGGAGATGGGCAATATGGTCATCGTCATTATAACCATGACCACCTTTGTGGTCCAGCTGCTCGGGCCGCCCTGCGTGAAATACGCGGTTGTTAAAGCCCGGGAGGCCGGAAAAAATATCACCGAAGAGGACATCGTGCGCACCGCATCCGTGCAGGAACTCATGGACAGCCGCTATCCGATCATTCATGAGAACACCCCGGCCGAAAGGATACTGGATATTTTCGCTAAAAGCCCCTATACCCAGTATCCGGTTGTGACCCCCCAGGGAAAACTAAGCGGGGTGATTAACATCGATGGTATTAAAAATTCTCTTTTGTTTGAAAAAGCGGATCAGCTGCTGCTGGCCGCCGATCTCAAAGAACGGTTCCCGCACGAGGTGACACTCAATACGAGTTTATGGGAAGCCAAAAATTATATGGACAATTTCCGGTTGGGTTTTCTGCCCGTCGCTGATAAAGAAGGGGTCATCCTTGGGGGCTTTGACCGGCGGATGTATAAAAAATTTGTATCCACGAAACTCTTGGGATTATAGAAAAATGTAAACCACAAGACAAAAATTATCATGTCTTATGCTTGAAAAACTTATTCAATACTTCGTTAAACGCCCTCTTTTGACGAACCTTATCTTTCTTACCGTCATTATAGGCGGGGTCCTGAGCTGGCGGTCTATTAAGAAAGAGGAGATGCCCGATGTCACTTTTGACAGGGTACGTATTTCTGCGACCTACCCCGGCGCGACAGCCGAGGAAGTCGAACATTTTGTTATCAAACCCATCGAAGATGAAATCCAAGGTCTTGATGGCATTGACCGCGTCACCAGCAGCGCCAGTGAGGGGCAAACTGATATAACCGTTGAGATTGAAAAAAATTATCCCGACAAGGATGAGGTTATTACCGAAATCCGCAATGCGGTCCTTGATGTCGACCAGCCGGATGATGTGCGGGATGACCCGACCGTGCGCGTTTTTAAAACCGCATACGGGTACAAACATATCCCTCTCTTACGAAAACACCCCTGCGATCAGCTCAACAACGGAAAAGTCCCAACTGGATTTCCTGGTTTCCCAGCCGATCGCCGAGAATGCGTTCGGCCATGCCACCCGGCTGCAGGATAAGATTTCCGGCATTGAAATCGACGTCATTCGGTATCAAATTGCCGAGGCATACGAAGACTATTTGGCCAGCCTCATCAATATTTATTATGACTGGTATTCGGCGTGGGAAAATCTCAAAATCGGACAATCCTCCTATGCGCAGAATAAACAATTATTGGACAACATGAACCGCAGGGCCCAAAACAAAATCGCCCTGCCGGTGGATGTCAATAAGGTCCAGCTTTTGGTCATCGCCAAGGAAGAAAACATGATTTCCCTGAAGGAAATATATGAAAATTATACACATCTGGTCAAAAAGACCATCCGGAGCGACAAAAATGCTGCTTGGGTTCCGCAGGGCCCCTCCGGATTCCATGATTTTGAAGTCAATTTCGAAGAACGATACAAGCACTTTACCGATTCGAGCCGGACTTATGCGATCCTGAAGCTGCTAGAAGAAAAAAGTTCCCTGGATGTCAGGAAAAACGCGGATGCTCTTTTGCCATCGACAAACCTGATGTTTGGCTATACGATGGAGGGACCCCGATGGGGATTCAGGAGGAGGCTCATATGGTTTACACGGGGATTTCCATGGAATGGCCCTTCCCGGGACAAAAGGAGCGGGCCAAACATAAGACTGCGGAAATTGATTTTCAAAAAACGCGGCTGACCCATCAGAACAAATATCTTGAACTCTATACCGATTTAAAAAACCTTCAGCTTCAGGTCATGAGAGAGAAAGAACTCATACGGCTGGCGGATGAAAAGATTAAGTTGTCTGAAGCCGTCCTAACGGATGAGACCCGGAACTATTCATTTGGAAAAATTACCTTGAACGATTATATCGACGCAGTCAACACGGTCGACCTCAATCAATTCAATAAGATTCTGCATACTGTCGAGCTCAAGAAACTCCATCTGGAATGGTTCCGGCTGACCGACCGTTTAATTAATAAAACACTTTCAAAGAATAAGGACACACCCCCCGATGGCCATGGGGCCGCAAGCCCTTTAAGACGGGGCCGGCTCTTATTAGGGAAAATTTAAGGAAATGTGTATGCAAAACGGGAAACCGCCTTTATTGGAATTTAATGACCTGACGGTCCTTAAAGGAGGGAGGGTTGTCCTGGACGCCCTGTCTCTAAAAATTTATGAAGGCGAGGATGTGGCCATCCTAGGGCCTAACGGAGCCGGAAAATCCTCGCTCATCAAAGTCATTACCCGGGACTATTATCCCATCCAGCCCAACCATGGCTGCCCGTTCAGGATATGGGGGCAGGATCAGTGGAATATCTTTGAGCTGAGGAAATTATTGGGGATCGTATCCAATGACCTTCAATACACCTGCACGAGAGACACAACCGGGGGGGACGTTGTCCTGTCCGGATTTTTCAGCAGCATCGGCTTGTATAAAGAACGGCTGACGCCTGTTATGAAACGCAAAGCCCAGGAGGTCATTGATTTTCTTGAAATAGGACATCTTCAGCACCGGAATATGAACGCCATGTCCTCCGGCGAAGCCCGCCGTTTCCTGATCGCACGGGCCCTGGTTCATGACCCCAAGGCACTGATCCTTGATGAGCCAACCAACAGTCTTGATCTGCATGCTACCTATAAATTCACGGACATGATCCGGAAAATCACCCAGGCCGGGACAAGCCTGATTCTGGTGACGCAAAACCCTTCTGATATTATTCCCGAAATCAAGCGGGTGATCCTGATGAAGGACGGAAAATTTTATCAAGACGGGACTAAAGAGTCTGTCCTGACGGGAGCGAGCATCAGCCGTCTGTTCGGCTCTTCCGTCCATATTATGAAAAAAGACGGATATTATTACGCCCTGCGGGCGTAAACTGAAAAACTGATTAACACAGGAGAAGGCCATGAATCCAGTTATTGAGAATATTTTTTCCAGAAGATCCGTGAGGAACTATGACGCTAAGCCGATTCCACGGGACACGCTCATGACGATCATCGAAGCCAGCAACATGGCGCCGAGCGGATGTAATGCCCAGGGATGGCGGTATATTATCGTAGAAGACTCGGGGTTCCGGAAAAAACTCGCAGACCTCGCCTTACCGAAGTATCAAAAATGGATGGAGAATATTTCCGGCCCGCTCAAGGACCTGCGGGAAGAAATTGACAGAAAGACACCCGACCCGGTATATTATTCGGCGCCGATTGTTGTGTTCGTTGTCGGTTCAGGGATGACCGCTGATTTTGACTGCTCCATGGTATGCCAAAACATCATGCTCGCGGCCCGTTCCTTCGGCATAGGCAGCTGCTGGGTTTATTTCGGCCAACTGGTCCTAGAGGACGCCGAAGTCAAAAAAATATTTGCCCTAAATCCCGATGAGAAAGTTTACGGGCCGATTTTGCTGGGGTACCCGCTGGAAGGATTCCCGGAAGCGCCCACGAAGAAATCACCGGAAATTCAATGGATATAATACGGCAAAAAAATAACGTGGGGGAGAACACCGTGAAAACAATCCTGTTTTCTTTGTGCTTTCTGCTTCTGCAATCCTTTGTGTTGTACGCTCAGGACATCGACAAGGCCCTTTTAAAGGGATACGAGGCCGCTCTGGTCATTCACAACAGGGCCAGCGGAGAAGTTATCAACCCCAACCCGGCCTTCAGTTCCAGACGGCTGTCGCCCTGTTCGACTTTCAAGATTTATAATACTCTGATCGGATTAGAACTCGGCCTGATCCAAGGGCCGGACGAACCGTGGTATCAATGGGACGGAGTCCACCGCGCCTTCAAGGAATGGAACCGGGATTTGACTCTCCGCGAGGCCTTCCAGGTCTCCTGTGTGCCGGCCTATCAGACTTTAGCGCGCCAAATCGGGGAAGAGAAGATGAAAGGGTATATCGGCCTTCTTGATTACGGGACGAAAAATATAGCCTCCGGGATTGATACCTTTTGGCTCCCCCGTCCGGAGACCACGTCAATCATGATCAGTGCTGAAGAGCAGGTTGCCCTCCTGGATAAACTTTTAGAGGGGGATTTGCCATTCTCCCGCGATACCATATCCGTATTGCGAAGTGTTATGGAAGTGGGCAAGACAGAACAGGGGACGCTTTACGGCAAAACCGGGTCCGGGCTTGATGACGATGGAAAAGCCAATCTGGGATGGTTTGTCGGGTTCCTGGACACTCCTCAAACAACCTATACTTTTGCGTGCAACATTATGGGAGGGGACAATCCTAGCGGCAAGACCGCAAGGGGCATTGTAGAAGATGTCTTAAGATCAATAGGGCTTTTTTAACGTTAATGAATTTTTGCGGTTTGGATTTATGCGTATTCTTGTCGTGAAAGATGAAACAAAACTGGCAGGTTTCATAAAAAGCCCCCCCCCCAAGCAACTTTACGCCATGGATGTCGCTTATGAGGGCAAGAAAGCCTTTTCGTGGCCGAGCGGAACCCGGATGATCCAATCTTATTGGATATTATGGCCCCCCATACCTGCCCTCTAACCTCGCACCGAAATTCCATTGACAAGATAATTTTTTGGAAGTAGCATATGGGTCAATGTGACAGGGTGGCCACATGGAATATCTAACAAGGAAGTCCTTTTGAGAAAAGATATTTTCTGAAAGGACTTATTTTTTTCTTCATAATGAGTCTAAGTATCTCAAATATTTTCAGCCGGAAGACTATGGGGAGTGCAGCGCTGCTCTCATTTCTCATATTAACTCCGGCCGCCGCCTTGGGAGAAGAAGGGGGCATGACTGCGGCATTGCTGAAGGAAATATCCAACAGTCGTACAGAGGAGATATTTCCCCTGCTAAAACCCATCCCCCTGCCCGCGGGCTTATCCGTTCATCTCCTCATGCTTTTTCTGTCCGCGGGCATAATGCTTTCCCTGTTTTCTTACACGAAAAGGAATGCCTGTTTACGCCCCCGGGGGCTGCTCGTTGCCGTTGAGAGTCTTATCCTTTTTGTCCAGGATGACGTTGTTTTTCCGGTCATGGGGGAAGACCGGGGCAAAAAGTGGTTGCCGTTTTTCTGTACGTTATTTGTTTTTCTCTTAATTGTCAATCTCCTGGGCCTTATTCCCGCCTTTAAAACCGCGACCGGGAATATCAACGTGACAACGGCCTTGTCTCTTATGATTTTAGGGCTCATTTTTTGGGAGGGCTTCAAGAATCTCGGGCTAAAACATTTCTTCATTAATCTCTATCCGACAGGGACGCCCTGGCCGGTGGGTTTTTTTGTGGTTTTTTTAGAGTTCAGCGGTTTATTTATTAAAACGGCGGTCTTGAGTCTTCGCCTTTTTGTCAATATGTTTGCCGGACATTTAGCGATCAGCTCATTTTTAGTCCTGATTTTCGTTATCAGTCCCTGGGTCAGCGCTGTGTCCGTTTCGTTTTCGGTTTTTACGTATCTTTTGGAAATCCTGGTGGGATTTATCCAGGCTGTCGTTTTTACACTGCTGAGCTGTATTTTTATCACATTGTCCAGCAGTGGTCACGAATAAGTCAATACTTGAAGGAGGAAGTCAATGGAATTAACTACAATGTCACACGCAATCGCTGTTATTGGCGCGAGTATCGGTATTGTCGGAGGCAGTATAGGGATCGCGATCATCGGCGCCAAGGCCATGGACGCCATCGCGCGGCAGCCGGAAGAGAAAAAGGATATCCGCACGAATATGATCCTGCTGGCAGCCTTAATAGAAGGGTTGGCTTTTTTTGGCGCGATCGTCGCTTTGCTGGCCATCTTCACAAAATAATTTTACTGTTCTTCCGCAGGATTATTTTGATTGTTAAAGAACGTGAATACAATTTATTATGTGAACGAGACATGACGTTTCTCGTATTGCAATTGCAGGAGGCATACGTATGGTATTGTTTCAATTAGATCCTGGGCTGGCCCTCTGGACCTGGGTTGTTTTTGGCGTGACGTTCTTCATTCTTCAGAAATTCGCGTTCCCTCAGATTTTGGGAAATATCCGGGACCGTGAAATGATGATTTCCAAGGCCGTTCATAAAGCCGAACAGATAGAAAAACGCCTTTCCGAGATCGAAAAGGAAAAAGACGATATCCTCAAGGAGGCGAAAAGGCAAGCCAACGAAATATTACAGCAGGCCCGGCTGCACGCCGAATCTCTGAAAAAAGATATCCTGAAGAAAGCGGATGAGGAGGCGAAAGCCCTCCTGAACGAAGCCAAGGTCAAAATTGACGATGAACGGGCGGCCATGTTCGGGTCTCTGAAATCCGAGATTACGGATCTTGTCTGCGACACTTCGGAGAAACTCATCGGCAAATCATTTGTGGAAGAAAAAGACCGCCAATGGGTCAAACAATTGATTGAAACCATATGAACGGGCCAACAGTCACCATCAGGTACGCCAGAGCGCTTTATGAGGTCGCCGTTGAGAAGGGGGTTCTTGACAGGGTTGTCGAAGACCTGTCTCAATTAGACAGGATCATCAACCAGACCCCTCCCATAAGGGCGTATTGCCTGAAGCGCCATAAAGACCGTATTCTTGAGATGAACTTTGTCGAGATCGCTTTCATCCCTTATGTGAGCGACTTAACCGCGGCCGTCTTAAAGACCGCGGTCCGAAACGGGAGGTTGTCCGCCCTGGTGTACCTGCCCGCGGCCTTGAATCAGCTCAGGGCTGAAAAAGCCGGGATCACGGACATAACCCTGGAAACCACGCGGCCGGCGGACCAAACCCTCCAAGAGGCGGTCAGCGCAAGAATGAGTTCACGATTGGGAGGGAAAATAAAACTTACGACCCGTGTCGTTCCCGGACTGCTGGGAGGGGTCAGGATTTTATGGAATAACCGCATGATCGATCTGTCGGCCTCCGGGCGTTTAAAACAAATACGGTCAAAAATCAAGGCCGTCTGACAATAGGAAATTTTTATGCGTAACGAAATAAAACCACAGGAAATTCTGGATGTCTTAAAAAAGAAAATCGCGGATTTTGACGCTCCTTGCGCAGAAACAGAAACGGGCCGTATCATCCAAGCCGGCGACGGGATCGCCCGGGTCTGGGGGTTAAACAAGATTATGGCCGGCGAGCTTGTTGAAATCGAAGCGGATCATGACAAAACAGTCTCCGGCATGGTCATGAACCTGGAAGAAGAAACGGTCGGAATTATTCTGTTCGCTGATTATGAATATGTCAAAGAAGGATGCCTGGTGCGCCGGACCACCCGGGTGGCGGAAGTCCCCGTCGGCGAAGGCCTCTTAGGCCGAATCGTCGACCCATTAGGGAATCCTATCGACGGGAAAGGCCCGGTCAAAGCATCCGCGCGCCAGAAGGTGGAAGTTAAAGGTCCTGGCATCACGGACCGTAAAAATATTGATGAACCGTTGCACACCGGGATTAAGGCGATTGACGCCATGATCCCGATCGGACGCGGACAGAGAGAGCTGATTATCGGCGACCGCAAGACAGGCAAAACGACCATCGCTATCGATACGATCATTAATCAAAAAAATTTAAAAGACCGGGATAAAGTTTATTGTTTTTACGTAGCCATCGGGCAAAAGCGTTCCTCCGTGGTCCAATTGATCGAGACATTAAGAAGACACGGCGTCATGGAGTACACCACCGTTGTCTCCGCGACCGCATCTGACCCGGCTTCTTTGCAGTACCTGGCTCCTTACTCGGCCGCCGCCATGGCGGAATATTTCCGCAATAACGGGATGCACGCGCTGGTTATTTTTGACGATCTGACCAAACATGCCCAGGCTTACCGGGAGTTATCTCTCTTAATGCGCCGCTCGCCGGGCAGGGAAGCCTTCCCCGGAGATATTTTTTACCTTCATTCCCGGCTTTTGGAAAGGGCGGCCAAGATGAGCCAGGAAAAAGGGGGAGGATCCCTGACGGCCCTTCCGATCGTGGAAACACAGGAAGGCGATGTTTCCGCCTATATCCCGACAAACGTCATTTCCATCACCGATGGGCAGATCTTTCTTGAAACCAACCTGTTTAATTCCGGCCTCAGGCCGGCCGTCAACGTGGGCATTTCCGTTTCTCGCGTCGGCGGGGACGCTCAAATCAAGGCTGTTAAGCAGACCGTCAGTTCACTCAGGATCAATCTCGCGCAGTTCCGCGAGTTGGCCGCATTTATGCAATTCTCCTCCGATCTGGACACCGCGACAAAAAACCAGTTGGAGCGGGGCAAGCGGCTCATAGAAGTCCTCAAACAGCCGCCATACTCTCCCATAGACATTTATAAACAGGTCATGATTTTGAAAGCCGGCGTTTCCGGCCGTCTGGACAAATATCCCACCTCCAAGGTGTTAAGTTACCAGAACGAACTGTTCTCCTATCTGGAAACAAACGGCTCATCCTTTATGGCCCGTCTCCGGGAAGAAAAAAATTTTAATGAGGAATTGGAGAAGGAAGCGGTTAATATCTTTGAAACGTTTGAAAAGCAGTTTAATCCCGACCTCGCGGAAAGTGACATCGATTCCGGTTATGGCATTAATATTGCGATGGCGTTAACCCAGCAGACGTCCAGGATTAACAGGGAAATGCTGAAACTGATTGAACAAATTGCCGCATACGATCTGGCGACCCCAACCCTGGAGCAGGAGCTGGAAGAGATCATAAACGGGAAAGAGGTCCAGGAGGAACGGCGGGTCGAGCACCTGCTGGAGACGTGCCGGATATTTGATTATGACAAGTCCGCGAGAATGGATGACCTGTTTAAGAAAGTTTCGGACGCGATGGCCCGGGATCTCGGGGGAATCAGCCGTCAAGAAATATTCGACAAGCTGATCCAACGGGAAAAATCCAGCTCAACGGCGATTTCCCCCTTCTTTGCCCTGCCTCACATTGTCCTGGAAGGGAAAAACAAATTCCAGATGATCATTGTCCGTTCGCTTAAGGGGATAAAATTTAACGACACCATGGCCAAGGTGCACGCCATGTTCTTCCTGGCCGGATCCATGGACCAAAGGCATTTCCATTTGGTTGTTATTTCCAATCTGGCGAGGCTGGTTCAAGACCCGGACTTTGAAAAATTGTGGCTCAGGACCCGGAACCTGAAAGTTCTCAGAAAAACACTGATGACAATGGTCGGGAACAAAAAGAGTTAAATACGATGGCAAACCTTAAAGACTTAAGCGGCAGGATAGCGACGCTTAAAAACATGCAGAAGGTCATGCGGGCCATGAACCTGATCGCCACAATCAAGCTGCGCAAACTTTTTCGCCTGCAGTCGTCTTTAGAGCTCTTTGAATCCCTGCTTGAAAAAATCGCCGGAGATATCCAGACGGCATGCACCCCTCTGTCTCATCCTATAGCAGGAGGAGGGAATAAAATTGAAAAAGTCCATGTCGTCGTTTTCAGTGCCGATAAAGGGCTATGCGGCCCCCATAACACTTCGGTTCACAAAGCGCTCGACCTTTTCATGCTCGGCAAGGCCAGCCAGAATATTGCCGTTGAGGTAACATGTATCGGCAAACGGGGGGCCAGTCATTGCAAAAGGAAAGCCTATACAATTTTTCAGCAAATGGAAATTCATGAGCGCGGTTTCGATGTCTCCTCTGCGGCGCAGCTGGCGTCAACGCTTGTGCAGCGGTTTTTTAACAATGACATCCAGCAAATTCATATTATTGCGAATTATTTTGTGTCCACACTCCAACAAGACACCAGGACAGCACAAGTCCTCCCGTTCCCGTCATGCGACATGAAAGATATAGAACGGATGGCGGGGGACATCTCTTTTGAGCCGGTCCCGGACGAATTCCTTCAGGAAGCCGGGACACTGTATTTTTATTATAAATTGATGTCCGCGCTCTTTAATTCTTATTTAAGCGAACAGTCTTCACGAATGACCGCGATGGAAAACGCGACCAAAAACTCTGAAGATCTCATCAGACATTACGTGAAACTGATGAACCGCGCGCGCCAGGCGAATATCACCAATGATCTTATTGAAATTATTTCCGGGAAAGAGGCTTTGAAAGGATCAATGTCATGAAAAAAGGACAACAAAAAGTGGGAATAATCGAGCAAATTCTTGGACCTATTGTCGACGTCCGGTTTGAAGGCGCTTTGCCGCCGGTGTTTTCGTCTTTAACGGCAACGAATCCCTCCATCAATGACCGGCAGGATAATTTGGTGCTGGAAGTCGCTCAACACATCGGGGACAATACTGTGCGGACCATTGCCATGGACTTGACAGACGGGCTTTCCCGGGGGATGGAAGTGTGCGACACGGGCTCGCAGATCACGGTGCCTGTCGGTGAAAAAACTCTAGGCCGCATTATGAATGTCGTAGGAGATCCGGTGGATGAGCAGGGGCCGATCGACGTTCAAGAACGCTACCCGATCCATAGGCCCGCCCCGGCTTTCCATGACCTGAACACGTCTAACGAAATCCTGGTCACAGGCATTAAAGTCATTGATCTTCTGGCGCCTTACATGAAAGGGGGCAAGATCGGGCTTTTCGGCGGGGCGGGTGTCGGGAAAACTGTTTTGATTATGGAGCTTATAAACAATATCGCCCGGGTTCATGGCGGATATTCCGTTTTTTGCGGCGTCGGGGAAAGAACACGGGAAGGGACACAACTGTTCAGCGAGATGAAAGCATCCGGGGTGATTGATAGGACCGCGCTGATTTTCGGGCAGATGAACGAGCCCCCCGGCGCAAGAGCGCGTGTGGCCCTTTCCGCGTTGAGCGTGGCCGAATACTTCAGGGAAGAACAACAGCAGGATGTCCTGCTGTTTATTGATAATATTTTTCGGTTCGTCCAGGCTGGAGCGGAAGTCTCGGCGCTTCTGGGCCGGATCCCTTCCGCCGTTGGGTACCAGCCGACCCTGGCCACCGAGCTGGGGGAGTTAGAAGAGAGGATCGCCTCAACCAAGCAAGGGTCGATCACCTCGGTCCAGGCTGTCTATATTCCCGCGGATGATTACACCGACCCGGCCCCGGCAACAACCTTCACCCATCTTGACGCGACAACGAATCTCAGCCGGGCGATCGTAGAAATCGGGATATACCCGGCGGTGGACCCTTTGGCGTCATCCTCGCGTATGCTCTCGGCCGATATTATCGGACAGAGGCATTATACGGTCGCACGGAAAACCCAGGAGACCCTGCAGGTTTACAAAAATTTACAAGACATTATCGCGATTATGGGGATGGATGAATTGTCGGAAGAAGACAGAAGAACGGTAGAGCGGGCGCGAAAAATCCAGAAATTCTTATCCCAGCCTTTTTCGGTGGCCGAGCATTTCACCGGCATCAAAGGGGCTTTTGTGCCGCTGGAAGATACAATACGTTCTTTTGAGGAAATTCTTGAAGGAAAACATGACGACCTTCCGGAACAGGCCTTTTACATGGTGGGCACGATCGAAGAAGCGAGGGAAAAAGCGAATAAATTATGAGGAACACCTTTGATCTTATCATAGCCGCCTATAACTCGCTTATCTATAAGGGCCCGGCGGTGTATTGCGGGGTAACGACACCGGCCGGATCACTTGGTCTGGAAGCGCATCATGAGCCTTTTTTAACCGTTCTAAAAGAAAACTCCCTGATCCATTACAGAACCCCATACGCAGAGAAAAAATCCGTACCGGTCCGCAACGGGTTACTCTCGTTCAAAGATAACACATGCGTTATGACCGTTTCCATGACAGCATAAAGAAAATCTTATAGCAAGACCCGGGATTGACCGTGTGATAAAATGAACACAGGAAGGATATCCATTCACCATTGAATAAAAATAATAAAAAATTGATTCTCCTGGGGGCTATATTTTTCCTCACCAGGGCTGTGTTGTTAGGACTGGGTGTCCAATATGATGTGAGCCCCCTGGGATTTTATTCGCAAATTATCGATCCGCAACTTTTAAAAACCCGTTTATTCGAAAGCCTGTATTACCTTCATTTTCAACCGCCCCTTTTTAACATGTTCGTGGGAATCGTCTTAAACCTTTTCCCGGAGCAGTACCCGCTGGTTTTTAACGCGTGTTATTTGTTTTTGGGGTTGCTTTTTACTCTTTCCCTTTTCACGTTCATGGAAAAAATGAAGGTGGATAGGAAGGTTAATTTCTTGCTCACGCTATTATTCATGATGAATCCGGCGGTCATTCTGTATGAAAATTTACTTTTGTACACTTACCCAGCCGCCGTTTTATTGTGCCTGGCGGCGTTACTATTGAACCGGTATTTAGAAACAGAGAAGACCCGGGCTGCCGTCCTGTTTTTTATGCTCCTGGCGACCCTCATCCTCTTGCGGGGCTTTTTTAATATTTTCTGGTTTTTGCTCTTTCTTTTTTGGCTGATGTTATTAAAACGGCATAAAATCAGGCAGATCGTGTCCGCGGCCATAATCCCTTTGATGCTGATCGTGGCCGTCAACATAAAAAATTATTGTGTTGTCGGGCATCTTTCCCCCAATTCAACCTTTCTGGGCATTCAACTCGCCAATATGACCATCCCATTCTTAACGGATGCGGAATTAAAAGAAGCCATTCAAAACAAAGGGGTCACCCTCACGACGGCTATGGAATGTGACCAACCAAGAAATATCAGCCCCCGGTTAGCCAAATATTTTTCAATCGAGGAGACGGGGATTCCTGTCTTAGATCAAACGAACCTCGCCGGGCATGACGATATCCCCAATCTCAACAGCTTATTTGCGATGAAAGTCTCCGAGATTTACCTTCGGGAAAGCCTCTATGTCTTAAAACATTATCCTCAGGCGTATTTCAGGGGAATGCAAAGGGCGCTTTTTGTTTACCTCCTGCCAAGCCCCACGGATATTAAACTCACCAACCGCAGGTTCATCTTTACTTATGAAAAATTTTATAATTTCATGTTCTATGAAGGATACGCGAACCGGGACTGGTTTCATCACCGGACTTATCTGGGGCTGACGTGTCTGGTTTTGGTGGCCGCCGGTTATTTTATCCTGCATATGTTCGCCCTCAAAACTATTTTCACCGCGAGACGAAGCCCGGATCACTCGTTAGCAAGGAACTCGTTAATTTTTATTTACTTTAACATTCTGTATGTAAGTGCCATCGCGATCGCTTTTGGCCCCGGAGCGACGAACCGCTACCGTTTCGCGGTAGACGCTTTTTATCTTGTCCTGGCGGGAATGCTGTTAACCGGGGTGTATTCCCATATTCGATTCTCCTCTAAAAGAATACCCCTCGAAAAAATATTTAACAATAAAACTTGACAAGATTTTCTTTAGGAATACAATAAATTCAGTTCTTTAAAAATAATGAACATTTAGCAGGGAATGCGGTGGGATTCCGCAGCTGTGCCCGCAACTGTATTTAGGTGTGTAAGCGCCTATAAGTCAGAATACGAAAACCTTCGGGGCAAGAGGTGCTAACCAGTGTAATATTTTTTGAATACCGGTCCCGTCCTCTTTTTAGGGGAGCGGGTTTTTTATTTTAGACGGCAAAGCTTTCCCAAAATACCCGCCCGTAATCTTGAATTCATCGTGATTTAGATCAGAGACGCATGGGGCATTTTTCTAAAATGTCATTCCGTATCGGGACAACGTCCTATATTTATGAAGACCATATCTTGCCGAATGTCCGCAAACTCCGGGGCTCGGTTGATGATATAGAACTCATTTTATTCGAAGACAGAGATTGCGGGAATATCCCGACTCTAGAAGATCTAACCGAGTTAAAAGACTTGGCTGATGAGTCTGATTTAACATACACAGTCCATCTGCCTTTGGACATCAATTTAGGGGATGGACCTGTTTCTAAACGAAAGGGCGAAATTCACCGGGTGGCAAAACTCGTCAACTATTTCTCTGCTCTCAAGCCGCTTGCTTATATCCTGCACTTAAATTTATCCAAAGAAACGGATAAAGATATTTCGGCCTGGCGGCTCAACACCAGTAACTCACTGGAAGGATTATTATCCCTTATAAAAGTTCCCCCAGAAGATATCGCTGTCGAAAATTTACATTTCCCGTTTCATTATGTCGAAGATATTGTCGCGCGAAATAATGTTTCCGTGTGCGTTGATATAGGGCATCTAAATTTACTGCGGGAGGACATCTTCGCGCATTTGCTCAAACACATTAAGCGTACCCGCGTCATTCATTGGCACGGGATATTAAACGGAAAAGATCATCTTTCCCTGCAACATGTCCAGCCCGAGGAAATTAAAGCAATCCTTGATTTTCTGCGGCAGCATCAATACCGCGGGGTTGTGACGCTGGAAATATTTAACCGAAAGGATCTTGACGAGTCTTTAGACTGTATTCAAGCTAAAATTTAGCAGGGAATTCGGTGTAAATCCGAAGCTATACCCGTAACTGTAATCCCACTTTTAACAAAAGGCCGGGTAAGCCAGAACACGAACACCTCCGGGAAAAGAGGGGCTAAAATAATCAAAAGAAGCTGATTATTAACCCAGTCCGTCTCCGGAAACTGGGTTTTTTGTTTAGGAAGGGAAAGAAAGATGCCGGATTCAAACGATGCCGTATTGGCCAAGATAACCGAGCTTTATGAGATGCTTTACCGTCACGACGGTTATGGCGAGATGACCATTGAGATGCGCATATTAAAAAAAGGACAGAAGGAGGTCATTATCCGCTGCGGGAAACAGTTCCGCTTTGTGATCGATTTTGTCTCGGAGAAGTTCATGGCCCCGATGGCCTCCGTATATAAGAGGAAATAAATCAAGAAAGGGGGTGGTCAAAAACAAGAAATACGTCGTGGGTGGGAAACCCAGTCGTCCGGATAACACAAATGTACTCAAGAGTTGTTGATTCTGCGGGGGAATGACGCTCACAATCGAAAAAGGAGTTTTGCAATGAGAAGCAGAAGTAAAATTAAAGGGTTCACCCTGATTGAAATGTTGTTGGTGGTTGCCTTGTTGAGCATTGTGGGGATTATGATCGTCAGACAATTCGGCGACACCGAAAAAGAGGCAAAGAAAGTTGCCGCTGCGCATAACAAGAAGACTTTACAGCAAACGGTTCTGGATTATCAAAGTTTGTACGGGGTCTTCCCGTCCAAATGGCATTCCGGCTTAGCCGCAGATGATTTATCATCCGTGGAAGGGTTATCTAAAGAAGTCGCAATTAATATGGCAGCAACAGCAACTGATGACGCCATTGTGGATCGGTATACCAATGGTTATCAGGTTCTTATCCCCGGGGCCAATGTCCAAGGTCTTTCTCTAGGGCAGGCAGAGGCACTTCACGAGAACTCAATCCATCAACTTGTAAAGGGTGGATATATGCCGGTCAGTAATCCTAGTTCCACAGCCGGCACCGTTCCTGTCGCCGAAAACCTGGTTGCCTGGGTCCTGACGGGTGGAGTGGAGTTATATCGCGGAGGTAGTCTTGAGGTTACCAATTACGATGCGGATTATAATACTTTAAATAGAGCAACACTCGGCACAGAAGTCGTTACTATCAACGGCGATCCACTTTCCAATTCGCAATATGGTACTGACGAAGCAGTGGTCTTGGTTGCTTGCTCTAAGGAACTGTATTGGAGTGGCGTGTTAAAAGGTGACCCGGATGCGGATGGGACGGGATATTTCGGTGGGGAATTTATCAAAGACTCCCAAATAAGTCTAACTGAACCCCCTCGCGACCCTAAGACCCGGGATGCCAGCGCTTTTCCGTATTATTGGGCCGTTTTTTATATTTCTCCGTCCCAGGTGGGACAGGATGCAGGTTATTCCGCGAAACTGTTAGGGGTTCTGGATGGCGATTTGAATCCTGTGCAGTCATAAATAAAACGGGTCGCCTGAATTATCAGCAGATTATCTGGGGTAAAGCAGTCTCTGCCGGCTTTAAGGGAAAGGCAGGGACTGCTTTGCCCGTGGTTAGGATTAAGAAATAATATTTATCGTATTTAATAAATTTGAAATGGATTTTTTGAATGAATTTAAACAAAACACGCCGAAACATTCTTAGGAAAGGTTTCACTCTCATTGAACTGCTTTTGGTGGTTGCGTTGATAGCGACAATAGGTGGCATGGCCGTTATCAGTTTCCATAACGTTAATCGAGGGATGGAAGCGTCTTTGATCACGACGGAACTTTCTGTTATCAGAGAATCCTTGTTAATTTTTAAACAAGATATGGGAGAAGCGCCGCAGTTTATTGCCGAACTGTTGCAATCACCGGCCCCGGACGCGGAAGATAACATGGGGGGGTGGTGGTGGCGGGAAGACGGAAATTATCCTGTGTCCGACGCTTTTCTGCCGACGCTCCCGGATTCGAGCTTGTTTTCGTATGACCCGGCGACGCGTCGCGGCTGGAATGGCCCGTATTTACGCGCCGAAGTTTTCAGCGCCGCCGACAACGAACTTAGGGAAACAAGAATCAATCCGGACGGCGCACCCAATGTTTCGGGAACAATCAACTCGGACAGCGCGGTGACCCCGTCAAAAAAGATGGCCATACTCAAGTCCGATTACAGTAATTTCCCACAAAAAAGTGATGCCGGCATAAAGGTCAGTCATTATCAGTTCAATTTTGATGATGATTCCGGTGAAATCGCCATCCGGTTTCTGGATGACCCCACAAGTTCTTCCCCGAAGATTATTGGAGAAACACGATCGGGTATAAAACCATGAAAAGGTATTTTTACGGGAAATTACAGGGCATGTCTTTGATAGAACTTTTGTTTGTGGTGGTCCTTTTGGCTTCGCTTTCCCTGGCGACATTAAGTTTAATGGATAATGTGGACGACAAGGAGCGTTACCGGGGAACACAGAACCGTCTGAATGCGATACGCTCGGCTATTTTGGGCCCGGAAACGGTTGTGGACACCCATGGGAACTATATCTCCGGAGGCTTTCTGCAGGATATCGGCTGGCCACCGGTCTCGCCATCTGATCTCATTGACCCGCAGCCTTCATATTGGGAAGACTGCCCCCGGACATATGACAACAAGTGGCGGACATTTTATGGCTGGGCCGGCCCCTATATGACCGCTCTGCCTTTGAGAGAAATTGACAAAAAACAAGGAATCCAACCGACACTTTACGATGGTTGGGGGAACGAATTTTATGGATGGAAGAAAGACGAAGCAGAAAACATAAATATATGGTCACAGTATAGCCCTGTTTATCCGCACGAAGGAGTTGAAACCCAGGCTCATTTAACGATCCGCAGCTATGGGGCGGATGGGCCTGGGGCTGCCGGCACCGGACTCTTTGACGAGGATATCCCGCATGAAACCCAGCCATTAGTTCCTTACTGGGAGTGGGCGATTGACATTAAAAACTGGCCGATAGAGCTAATCAATGAAAGCGATCAAACCTTAATGTTTAATAGCGATTTTCGTTTTATGATTGTCGTCCCGCACTGGCAAGACACAACACCCGGGGGACAGTTGGATTTTTGGCCACCGGATCCTGATGATCCGAATGATACCGATCAATACGCGGGGAATATTGGGGCAGCGTATATGGCCAACGCAACGACTCCGGTTGAAATCCCCGCCCACAGTTCAAAAACATTCTTTTTCGGAGGAGAGAATCCCCCCAATAGCGTGCCCCGATGGGTCCCATATGGACGCCGGATGCTTTTTATCGTTAATAAAGATGCGGGAACCAGCGGTACAGCCGAAAGGTTTACTGATTTTTCTGCCGACTTTACAACAGGCTGCCCCTATGATGATGGATCGGGAAATATTGAAGAAAATGCCTGTGTTGAGGTTTTTATTTCCCGCCATCTATCAAAGGGGCAGATTAAGTTTTACCGTTAACAGAAAAACAAAAAAATGCAAAACAAAATTTTTCATAAAATACCGGATAAGGAGATGTTTTCAGAGGCATGAAAGAGCTTTTGATCGTTGAATCCGATGGGTTGGTTGTCCGTGCCGCGGTTATACAGAAAAGCGGTAAAGGCAATGTCCGTCTCCGGGCGTATACAGAGTCGCGCCAAGTGGATTTACCGGAGGCATTAAGGGAAACCGTCGCGGGAATAGATAAAGCTGGTGTTAAGCCGCCCATGAACGCCATTTTACTGGATTCGCACGTTTATACGACAATCCTGTCCCTTCCGGTTGATCCGGCAAAACAGCTGCTTTTTAACGAGATGCAGGAACTGGTTCGCTGGGAACTTGAACCTTACATGGCCCAAAGCCGCGTAAGACGATTGGGCTCTATCCTGGAAGGACGGGGCTATCTTACAAACGGCGATGTTAAATGGGTCATGGAATTTATGGAGAAAGAAAATAAACGGATGCTTAAATCCTCCAGTGATAAAAAACTTCCGCGCTTCGGAGAAACGGCCTTAAGGCTCGGGTTAATTTCACACGAACAGCTGGAAGAATCTTTAATGCTCCAGCAGCCCCTCCAGGAACCCGAAGGGGAGATCGTCTGCGGGTGGACTCCTCTGGCTGAAAAATCCCTGAATGGGCGATGGCGTTGGCTTGTGAGCGGAGTAGCCGTTTCATTCCGGGAGAGCGCCGTTCAGTCGTTTGCCCAAGCTGGAATTCATTTACAAGCCATGTATTCTAACGTCGGAACCGCGGGCGCCAGTCTTAACGGGCAGATGGGGAACACCTGCGGGGTGTTCGAATTTCAGGCAGGGACGTTAGGATATACCCGGCTCACCGCGGGACGAACCGTAACTGCCCGGTTCCACTTTAATGACGATCGGGCGAATCTGGTTAATCTATGCCTGGAGTTACTTGAGGGAGATGTTGAAAATCTTTGGCTGGCCGGACGCTGGCCTGATATTGACGGCGCCGCCGGCGAAATCACCGTCCAGGCAGGACGTCCCTGTCAGAAAATCCCGGTTCAAACAAAACTTTCGTCATTAGATGAAAGCGACCCGTGGGCTTTCGCGGGCATGATCGGAGCTTTCCGGCACTTTCTCAAACTCGTGTCTCTGCAGACCGCTGTATACGTCCCCGCGAATCTCCCCCCGACCCCTTTAAACCAGTATAAATACTACCGGCAAGGGGTTGTTTTATTGCTTGTGGCTGTCCTGGGCGGCCTGGGAGGAAAACTATATCAATCAAAATCTTTACATCTCACAAAATTAACGGAAGCCACCGGCAAGCTTGAGGAAACACGGGTAAGAATAAATAAGCTCGAAACGGAAATTAAAGATTTGCGTCAAAAAAAAGCTTTTCTGAGCGAAAAATTGCCCCAACGGGAAGCCATGATTCCTTATCTTATGAAAGTCCTGCAATCAGCCATGTCGCAGGAAATTATGCTCAACAGTTTTTATGAAGATGACGAAGGGATCATCCATATTGAGGGTTGGGGGTTGTCCATCAGGGCTATTCAAATATTTAAACTGGACATCTCAAAGTGTTTAGAGCGTTTCCGTTTGAATTCCCAGGATTACCCCATTCAGGAGAAGAAAGGCTGGCGGGATATCCACGGCTACTCTTTTAGATTTGACTTGGTTCCCGACGGGATTTCGACAAATGCTCCGTCCCCGAGGAATAAAGGAGGAACGCATTGAATCCTGACAAAATTAAAAGTCCCACCCCCAAATTAAATTTTTTTGCTATCACGGTTTCAACAATCGTTTTAGGGGGCTTCATCGGAGGCACAATTTTTTTTATTAACGAATATCGTCTCTATACAAAGAAGCACAGAGATTTTTATCGGAATAAAAATGTTCTGGCTTCCTTGGAGAAGATAACAGCAGAGCAGGTACAACTCGAGAAGCGCTATAAAGAAATGCAGCGGACAGGTAAGGACCTGGATGAGCACGTCAAGCAAATGGAGAAACGGTTTGCCCCGATGGCTCCGGAGACATTTGAACACAATAAGTTTCTGGTAGTAGACTTGGCCATGCGTTGCGGCTTCAGGATAGTAGATGAAAACATGCCGGACCGGGCCTCGCAACCTGTGTCGCCCAAGAATTCCTATAGAAACGCCGGCCACAAAGGCCCCAAAAGGCGTCAGGCCCGGGAAACTTTTCTTGACCTATATCCTTCCGGAGATTTATACAAGCGGCCTGTTTTAAAATTTACGGCCGAGACAACATTTTCAGGGGCCTCCATTTTTTTTGAAAAGCTTCAGTCCCTGAACTGGCATGTGACACCCATTCACTTCTCTTTTGACCGGATTGAATTGAAACAACCGCCTGTCTCGCGCGGCGGACAGAGATTCACTGGTTTCGGGCAGCCGGTGGGACAAAAAAAAGCGTTTTTATTGCATGGCCTCCCCGGAAGCTTGAGGCTCAACTTAACGCTAGCACTTTAAAGGAACTGTCATGGCACAAAACATGAATATCCGGCTTGAAATCATGCTTGAACGATGCGTGCAGATGGGGGCGTCTGATTTGCACATTTCGCCGGACGCGTTCCCTTATATCAGACTTCACGGGACATTGTCCAAAATAGGGGAAGATATCATTGCGGCGAAAGAAGCGGAAGAAATTATTTTGAGTATGCTGAATTCAGAACAGCATAGGACGCTGGAACGGGAGCGGTCCCTGGACATCGCTTTTTCTTTTAAAAATGTTGATCGTTTTAGAGCCAACATTTATCTGGAACGAGGGGGACTCAGCATCGCGATAAGAAAGCTGGAGAGTGTATTCCGTACTTTTCATCAGCTTGGCCTGCCTCAAACAATCGGGGCGTTGGCCGATCTGCGCGACGGACTTGTTTTATTAACAGGCCCTACCGGCAGCGGGAAAACAACGACGCTCGCGACCTTAATAAACCGTATTAATACGCAACGATCCTGCCACATTTTGACGATTGAAGACCCGATTGAATATATTCATCAGAGCGCAAAGAGCCTTGTTCACCAGAGAGAGTTAAACACAAACGTGGGGAGTTTTGCTGAAGCGGTCCGTGCTTCACTGCGGGAAGACCCCGATGTCGTGCTGGTCGGAGAAATGCGCGATCTGGACACCATGCGGACAGCTATTACCGTTGCCGAAACAGGCCATCTTGTCTTTTCAACGCTTCATTGCGGGAATGCCGTTGGGGCCCTCGACCGTCTTATCGGGGCCTTTCCCTCGGGTGAGCAACAATCAATCTCCCAGCAGCTTTCGATGATTTTACGGGCCGTGATAGCGCAACGGCTGCTCCCGACAATAGACAGCAAAGGGCGCGTCCCCGCCGTTGAAATACTCCAGGTCACAAAGGCTGTTGCGAACCTGATTCGAAATTATAAAACGGAACAACTCTATTCTATTATGGAAAATGGCAGCCAGGAAGGGATGATAACCCTGGAGCAATCTCTGGCTGAACTGGTAAAAACGCGAAAAGTAAGTTTTGGAGATGCGCGCAAAGTGGCGGAAAACGTGCGTGTTCTCGAGCAGCGGTGTCGGATAGCGCATATCCCCCGGCCTGAACGGGAGGAAGAATAGTGGCCTTGGCGTTACGAACACTTATTGAGGCGTGTGTCCAGGCGGGGCTTATCGATCTTGATACGGCCGGTCTGGTGCGCCAGGATGTGCAAAAGAAAAAAATTGCCCCGATGGAAGCGATTTCATGCCGTGGTCGTATTCCGGAGTCCTCTATCTACCAGGCGGTTGCCCAGTGGAAAGGAATCCCTTATTTCAGCCGCGATCGTCTTCATCCGTTGCCGGAGGTACTAAAGAAAATTCCTCGCGGCCTGATTCAAAGGAAACAGATCCTCCCTGTCGCCAGGGAAGGGGATGAAATCTTTCTGGCCAGCCCGTTCATGGAGGAAACCGAATATCATCAGGTCCGCGAAGCCCTCCGCATGGTGCTCGACCAGCCGTTCAGATTTGTCCTGGCGAGTCCCGAAGATTTGAAATACGCCGTGGAACAGGCGTTGCGATTGATCAAGCATGACGACTTTACCGGAATCCAGGCCGTCGAAGACACCGTCAAATTTGTGGATAAAATGATGCGCGAGGCCTTTATATGGCGCGCCTCGGATATTCATGTCGAGCCGGAGGAAAAACATTACCGGATACGTTTCCGCGTTGACGGAATTCTGCAGGTCTATCAGGCGGGGCTTTCGCGGGAAGCGGCCAACACCGTCCTTTCCAGGATCAAGATCTTAGGCGGGCTTGATATCGCCGAAACAAGGGAATTCCAGGACGGAAGTTTCACCTACGCGCTGGAAGGCATGGACGCCGGGTTCCTGGATATCCGGGTGGCAACCGCACCAACTCGTTACGGAGAGCGGGCCACATTGCGACTCCTAGGCGTTGATGCCAAAATGTTGACCCTTGAAATGCTGGGGTTTCCGTTGGCGATTTACCGCCAATTTGAACAAATGATTAAACGGCCGCACGGATTAATTCTCATTACAGGCCCAACAGGAAGCGGCAAGACGACCACGTTATATGCCGCGTTACGGGTGATTAATCATCCGGGGAAAAATATCCTGACAGTGGAAAATCCGGTTGAGTATCATATCCAAGGGGTTTCTCAAATACAGGTTGATACGGCCGGGAAAGTGACCTTCGCCAGCTCCTTGCGTTCGCTCCTTCGCCACGACCCGGATGTCCTCATGGTGGGAGAGATCCGGGATTTAGAAACCGCCCAAATAGCCCTGCGGGCCGCGATTACCGGACATATGGTGTTTTCAACGTTACATACAAACATGGCCTGTGGTTCGATTACGCGGCTGCTTGATATGGGATGCGAGCCTTATTTACTGGCCTCAACGCTGACGACATCCATCGCCCAACGGCTTGTCCGGCGTCTTTGTCCCGCTTGTAAACGGCCCGTGCGGATTTCAGAAGAGGACCGCATTTTTCTCCGCCAGCGGGAAAAGGATATCACCTTATACGAAGCTGTCGGCTGCATTAATTGCCAAGGGACAGGGTACCAGGGACGCATCGGGATTTTCGAAATGGTCCGCGTGGATAATAAACTCAGGAAACTCATCGCCCGGGGTTGTGAAGAAGACAAACTTGGGATGGAGGCGTCATTTTTGACAACGCTTTATGATGATGCCGTCGCCAAAGTCTTAAACGGGACAACCACCGTTGAGGAAATTAAACGCATCATCGTGGCCCGGGAGGAAGAATAAAGATGACGTTATTTCAATACAAAGCCGTCAACGCCCACGGGCAAAAAACCCGGGGAAGCCTCAACGCCGCTGATTCTGTATCCGCGGCGGCGCTTTTACGTGAAGAGGGGCTGTTTATCCTGAAGCTTGCTGAACAAAAGACGGCTCAGGAAGAAGGCCGATGGCTCATTCAGTTTAAGCATCTTAGACTGTTATTTTTACCGGTTACGAAAAATGATGTCATCTTTTTCCTCCGGCAGCTGGCCTTGATGCGGCGGACAGGGTTGACACTACTCCAATCTCTCGAAGTATGCCGGAACCAGTCATCAAAACCGCATCTGGCGCAAATAATCGAAAAAACCATGCAGGCCGTTGAGTCCGGATCGAGTCTGTCTTCAGCGCTGGCCTGGCATAAAAAATATATCCCGGAAATCGCCATCAAAATGATCATGACGGCCGAGGTCACCGGGGAGCTCTCCGAAATATTAGATCAAATTGCCGTTCAAATGGAACGGACGGAAAACCTGAAAAACACAATTTTGACAAGTTTGATGTATCCGGCGCTGGTTGTCCTGATCATGATCGGAGTGGTGACTTTTCTGGTTACAACCGTTGTGCCGAAGTTTTCTTCCTTCCTAGCGCAAAAGGATATTGCTTTGCCCGCATCCACGCAGCTTTTGATGGACATTTGTGATTTCTTGACGAAAAATAAACTGAAAATAACGATTGGTCTCGGGACCGGATTCGCGGCGGTCTCGCTTGGTTATTTGCTGCCAAGAGTACGCCTTGTCATGGACCGCATTCAACTCTCCATACCGGTATTGGGTGGCATCTTGTCAACCGCTTTCATCGCTTATTTCACCCGTACCATGGCGATTTTATTACGCAGTGGTGTTTCTCTTTTGGAAAGCATCCACATTTTAAGCGTAAGCCTGCCCAACCGCGCGATTTCGCGACATCTGGCTTTCGTAGAAAACGAAATCTTGAAAGGGCAAAGTTTTTCCAAAGCGTTGCGGGCTAATATCATCCCGCCGCTTGTGACAGAAATTGTAAATATCGGAGAGGTGACGGGGTCTCTGGACCAGGTGCTGGAGGAAATAGGGTCTTTTTACGAACAAAATCTACAGCGCCAGATCAAATGGATGACGACATTATTTGAACCAACGGTTATTCTTATGGTAGGGGGCGTGGTAGGTTTTGTGTATTTCGCTTTTTTTCAAGTGCTATTTCAACTGACGAGGATGTAATAAAAACAAAAAATTACCAACGAAGGAGAATCAAAGGATGAAACACCGATATTTTTATTTTTCCATAGCGCTTACGCTCCTTATGCTGGCGGATTTACCGTGTGGGCTATGGAGGCTAACCTGCCACGCTGAAGAGACAATGCACAACCACAAGACAACGACCCCCCAAGCCCCACAAAACCACGACGAAATTCCCGGCATCCCTAAACTTGACAAACCGGGAGAAAGGAGCCCGTTTCAACCTTCAGATTTGATGCAGGAATATGCTGCATGGGGGGCACCTTTAGCCGAGAACGGGGCAGATTGGTATATGCAAAATATCCCGAAGATTACCGTTCGCGGTTTTATTGAAACCGAAAAGATGCCCCCCACGGCTCTTATCGATATTGATGGAGAAGGGGTGCATTTCGTAAAAAAGGGGGATAAAATTTCTTTACAAAAAAGCGGGAACACGCTCACGTTGTTTGTCCAGGAGATCAATCCCTCGGAAGTTTTAATTAAAATTATGCCATTCGATCGAATATTATCTATTAGATAAAGGATATGTCCGCCGGCGCATTGAATGACAGCAGTTTGAAAGAAAAGGATGACATGATGAACAAACTGAAAGACTTACTCATAACAATAGGCATTGGAGGCCTTTGGGCTGCCCAGGCTTTCGCTCAGGCGCTTCCGGATACAACATGTTTGATTCAACGTCTTGAACTCAAAAATGCCAAACTTTTTGACGCGACGCACCTTATCGCGAAAGCAACGGGGATCAACATCGTTGCGTCCCCTGACGTGTATGATAAGCCGGTCAGGCTCTATCTGGAACGCATAAGCGCCCGGGAAGCGATTAAGACCATGTGCAAACTCAATAACCTTTGGTTCGTTGAAGAAGATAACACCATACGAATTATGAAAGCGGAAGACTATGGCAAAGAGTTGACAATCCGCCGGGATGAAAAAACCTATGTTTACAAGCTGAAATATGCTTCCTGTCTATCTGTGGCCGAATTTATCCAAGGTTTGTTTGGCAACCGTATCGAATATCTGGAACCGAATGAATTTGAAAGCTATGGGCATGTGGGGACAGATAAGCAGGGGGCCACCGGCGTTGCGGAACAAGACCAGAATCAATATATAAATGACAGTTACTGGCAAGATAATGCGTACCGGACACGGACAAAGCGGTATGATTCCACGTATGCGGCGACCCGGCAGGTCCAGGAAGTCCTGAAAATCGAAAAAGATTTGACCTCCAAGAAGATTGAGGAACTCGAAGCAAAAAAAAAGGGAGAGCCGATCAAGATTGAGGATGCCCTTGACCTAGCTCATGAGAAGGCGATCGTTTATTTGGGAGTTTTTTTGCGCAATAACTCCATCGCGTGCCGCTCGGTTGATTTGAGGATTTTACAGGATATCGATGACTTAATAAAACGGGTAGATACCCCAACCCCGCAGGTTTTGCTGGAAGGGAAAATTCTGGAGATAACGTTGACGGATGACTTTAAATCGTTTTTTGATTTTAATATGACCTCTGATTCGTTTAAAAACACAGCGGCTGTCGGGAATTTTTCTGCCCTAGATTCCTCGACGTTCATTTTCCAGTCCCTCCATAATGAACTGCAGACACGCATAGAATTATTGGAAAAAAACGGCCAGGCCAGAATTGTCGGAACCCCCATGATTCTTTGCGCCAATAACGCTCCTGGAGAATTCTTTATAGGTGAAGAAAGGCCGATTGTCATTAATTACGAGCAGGAAATCCGGGAATTCGAAGCGCGCACCACCGAGACGATGCGGCCGGTGATCGAGCTACGCTCTATCGGGACAAACCTCACCATTACACCCTCTATTAATGAGGACAGGACTGTCACGATGCGCTTCCTGGCAGAAATTGATTCTGTCAACCGAGAAGGGGCGACGATCAGTGTGGTTAATCAAACAGGAGAAATTATTGCGCTTCCGATAGACACGGTTGATTCCTCCCGGGTTGAGAATATCATTGTGGCTAAGGATAACGCAACCCTGGCGGTGGGGGGGCTTATACGCGAGACTGACGAGAATTCCGAGTACAAAGTTCCCGTCTTGGGTGATCTCCCCCTCATAGGCCTTCTTTTCAGGAAAAAAGAGATTGAGAAGAAAAAAACAGAGACGGTTTTCCTAATCACGGCGCATTTAATGATGGCTCCGAACGAAGGGGAGGTGATATCCGACAAAACGATATCCAGGGTTTCCGATCATCCCTATATAAAACGTCAGCAGGAACATTTGCTGCATTATGACGAAGACAATAAAAAACTCAAACGTATTGTTAAAAGCCAATATTTATCGGAGAGTAATGGCTACAAGGAAAAAGATACGCCGCAAATTGTGCATGTAAACACAGAAGCAAACTTTGCCATAATCGATTTGGGTACACAAGACGGGATTAAAAAAGACGATATTTTTTCAGTCTATCGTGACGGTACTTTTGTGGGCAAAATTAAAGTGCACAATGCTCGTTTAGATGTATCATCAGTGTCTGCGTTAGGAGACATCCATTTAAACACGTTGCGAGAGGGCGATAAAATCCAACGGTAACCTTATCATAAACCCTTCTGTGTATTAACGGGTATCAGGGACTATGGGACAACTTATATTTATCACCGGAGGAGCCCGGAGCGGGAAAAGTTCTTATGCCGTTGAACAGGCTTGCCTGATTCGGAAACGGAAAATTTTCATGGCCACCTGTGTTCCGGGTGACGAGGAAATGCGCCTGCGGGTCGAGATGCACAAAAAAACGCGCCCTTCATCATGGCGGACAATCGAGCCCGGCAGCGGCTTAGAAACGGCATTAAAAAAAGAGGTAAAATCCAGCGTCGTTATTTTGATCGACTGCCTGACCCTTTTTATCGCCGGGCTACTCATGAAAAGTTTTTCCAGTAATCAAATTATAGAAAATGTCCAGTGTCTTTTACAAACCATTAAAGAGGGTCTGGCAACGGTCATTGTTGTTTCCAATGAGGTTGGCTCCGGCTTAGTGCCTGAAACAAAACTGGGGAGGGATTTCCGGGATATCGTGGGGGTGTGCAATCGTACGGCCGCCGCGTCAGCTGATGAGGTTTATTACGTTGTCGCGGGGATCCCGCTAAAAATAAAAGGCGACTGCAAATGATCATGATTGAAAACGTCCTTTTGAAGACTGCCCCTATGGACGCGGCCATGATGATGAAGGCGCAGATTCATCTGGATAATTTGACAAAGCCGGCACAAAGTCTTGGAAAGCTGGAAAATTTTGCCAAAAGGGTTGTCGGGATAACGCGGAATCCCCGGCCAATCTTTAAAAATAAAATTATTTTTACACTGGCGGCAGATCATGGCGTCGCCCGGGAGGGCGTCAGTTCTTTCCCTCAAAAAGTCACTGAGCAAATGATTTATAATTTTCTGAACGGAGGGGCCGGGGTAAATGTCCTTGCCCGCCATATAAAAGCGCGTGTTATTGTCGGGGACATGGGGACAATCGGAGTTATTAAAACAGATCATCCGGATTTCTTCAGCAAAAAGATTGCGGGCGGCACAAAAAATATCATCAACGGGCCGGCCATGACTCAAGATGAGGCGATCCGTTCTATCGAAGCGGGTATCGAACTCTTCCTCAGCGAACATCGTCGTTGTCCCATTGACATTGTCGGGTTGGGAGAGATGGGCATTGCGAACACAACAGCAGCGAGCGCCATTACAAGCTGCGTGACAAGGTCGGCGGTGAGGGACGTGACGGGGAGGGGGACAGGGATTACCGAGGACCAGTTGAAAAATAAAATATTCACGATACAGGAAGCCCTGAAGACTAACACTCCGAATATTAATGACCCCGTTGATATCTTAGAGAAAGTCGGGGGGTTTGAGATCGGAGGGCTCGTTGGCATCATCCTGGCCGCGGCCGCTGAACGGGTGCCGGTCGTCCTTGATGGATTTATCACGGCCAGTGCTGCATTGCTTGCGACAAATCTTTCCCCTTTATCGAAGGAGTATCTTTTTGCCAGCCACAATTCAGTTGAACGTGGACACCGCGTTGCCTTGGAGGCGATGGGGCTTGAGGCGATGTTCGATTTTAATATGCGGCTGGGCGAAGGGACAGGGGCCTGCCTGGGGATCAGCATGATCGAAGCCGGAGTCAAGATATTAAATGAGATGGCAACGTTTGAAAGCGCAGGAGTGGCACGCACATGATAAGGATCATAACCAGAAGTCTAACAGCTTTCCGTTTCCTGACAATTATTCCATTTCCCGGGACATCGAGAAGCCGCGATGTGCCGGAAGAATTCGCTCAATCCATGGCGTTCTTCCCGCTGGTCGGGGTGGCCATCGGCGCGGGCCTTGTCTTTATCGCGGAAGGGCTGGCCGGCCGGACCTCCTGTTTTCTGCAGGCAACGGCCCTGGTGGTTTTCTGGGGCTGGATCAGCGGGGCCCTGCATTTGGAAGGATTTGTTGACGCGGCAGACGGCTTTAGCGCGGGTCCGGATAAGGAAAAAATACTGGCCGTCATGAAAGATGTGCATTGCGGAGCGAAAGGCGTTGTCGCCGTCGTGTTCCTGGCCGCTTTAAAAATAGCGCTTGTTCATGATATCTGCGCGGGGGGGAGAGACGCCGCGCTTGTGGTCATCCCGGCGCTCGGGCGGTGGGCCATGGTATACGCGGCCTCCCTGTGTCCTTACGGGGGCAAAACAAAAGGACTGGGGGCGGCGTTCACAAAAGAGGCCGGAAGCAGCGCGTTGATCAGCAGTACGGTGATTTTAATAATTATCGGCATCTCCCTTTTAAGGTGGAATTTTTTTATCCTGATGTTGTTGCCCGTCACTTTCTGTTCAGTGGCTATTGTTTATTTAAGAAAAAAGCTTAACGGCGTTACCGGGGACGTCCTGGGGGCGCTCAATGAGATAACGGAGCTTTTCGGGTTAGCTTCGATTTTATTATGGAAAACTTAAAAATGCTTCAGTCCGCGCACGGCGGCAACATAGATGAAATCTGCCGGCTGTCCGGCGTTAATCCGGACACGATGGTTGATTTTAGCTCAAATGTTTCCCCTTTCGTCCCCGAAAAGCTCATCCGGGGTCTGATCCGTGCCAGTATTAATACGATTGGCCGTTACCCTGACAGGGAAAATCTGGAGTTACGGCGGGTGATCGCAAAACGGCTCGGTGTCCCCATCGAATGCACTGTCGTTGGGAACGGGGCGGCTGATCTTATTTATAGGGCGGTATTTACATTGAGACCCCAAAAGGGGTTAATCGTTGCCCCGACCTTTAGTGAATACGCTAAGGCCCTTCATTATGCCGGGGCCAAAGTGGATTTCTTTACCACTGACCTTAGAAATAAATTCCAGGTGTCCCTTGATGAATTGATAAGACAGATCAAGGAGCACGACACTGTTTTTCTATGCAACCCCAATAACCCGACGGGTCAGACAGTCGGCAAAATAGAACTGCGGGCCATGATTCAAGAATTTAGCCGTAAAAAAATTACATTGCTTTTAGACGAATCATTCATCGACTGGTGCGAAGAAAACAGCATGTATTCTGAAGCCGCCAGTAACGGAAGAATCCTGGTCATCCGTTCAATGACAAAATTTTACGGCTTGGCCGGGTTACGTCTCGGGTATGCGGTCGCAGATAAAAGAACCACGCGTCGGATTTCCGCTTGCGGGCAACCATGGCCGGTCAATGGTATTGCGCAAACAGTTGGAGCTGGCCTTTTGCGGAACCGGGAAATCATGCTTGAAAGTCGGGAACAATTAATCAAAGAGCGGGATTATTTGTATCGACGGTTATGCCGGAATATGAAGCTGCAACCCTATCCGACACAGGCTAATTTCATCTTCATCCGCATTAAAGGGCTGTCTTCAACTGAATTGACTCACGCCTTGATGAAAAAGGGAATTTGGGTCCGTGACTGCAGCAATTTCCGCGGATTGGATCGCCAGTGGATCAGGATCGCCGTCCGGAAGCGTAAAGAAAATATGCGCTTAATCAAAACGTTGGAAAAAGTTTTAGCGTAAAGGATACTTTAATGATACTGGTCATCGGAAACACACGGGAAAGTTCAGAAATGGTCCGTCTGTTGCAAAGTCAAGATTCTGTACAGGGCGAGTCCAGTTTACGGAGTTCCTATGGAGAACGCGTGTCCCAAGGCGTTGTCTTCTTGCCGAGGAGTTTAAATTGCCCGATGACGGTACATCTTATCAATAAATATAAGGTTCAGACCGTCATTGACGCGGCACCCATATTTTTTAAAGGCGCCTCACAAAAAACTATGGCAGCATGCCGTGAAAAGGAAATTAGATATATCAGATTTGAGCCGCTTCGAATTCATTTGAGCCCCAGCCGGGACATTTATCCAGTGAGGGATATTAACACAGCGTGTGAAAAAGCCTTAAGTCTAGGGAAGACGATTCTATTAAATGCTGGGAATAAACACATTGAATTTTTTTTAAAAGAACTACTGACTTTTAAAAAAGAAGTTGTTGTCCGCGTTTCGGAACCCGGGGCCTTGGCTGGGGTGATAACGTTAGGGATAAAAACGCAAAATATTATTTTCGCAGACCGCGTGTTCTCGGATACATTTCTCAGGAGTCTCTTCAAAGAATATAAGGTCGATGTTTTGGTAACCCGGGAGTTAGGAGAAGGGCACGGGACGGCGGAAGAATTGAAAGCCAGCGCCTCGGAAGGGATTCCTGTTGTGCTTGTCAGCCGTCCCGATTTGAAGTACCCGGAATGCGTGAATAATTACGACCAATTATTAAGAACTCTTTTAAAGAAAGACAAAAGGTCTAATGAAAGTTAAAGCCCTTCAGATTTGCGGAACGGGTTCGGGTGTCGGTAAAAGTCTGCTCAGCGCTGCCTTATGCCGGATATTCCGTCAGGATGGGATACGGGTATGCCCTTTCAAAGCCCAGAATATGGCATTAAATTCATACGTTACCCAAGGAGGTGGTGAGATCGGTCGTGCACAGGCTGTGCAAGCACAAGCCGCCGGCCTTGAGCCAATGGTGGACATGAATCCGATCCTCATTAAACCTTCGGCAGACAGAAAAGCGCAGATTATCATACGCGGCAAGCCGCTTACGGATATGTCGGTCTATTCCTATGTGAAGTACAAGAAAAAAGCCAGAAAGATAGTCGAAGCTTCCTACCGGAGGCTCGCCAGCCGATTCGACCTTGTCGTCATTGAAGGGGCGGGCTCCCCGGCGGAGATCAATTTAAGAAGTCATGACATTGTCAATATGGCTATGGCTGAATATGCGGACGCCTCCGTAATTCTTGTGGGAGACATTGATAAAGGCGGGGTTTTTGCCTGGCTCGTTGGGACTTTGGAGCTTCTGACTTCGGGAGAGAGGGCGAGGATCAAGGGATTTATCATTAATAAATTCCGGGGGGATAAGCGGCTGCTTCGTTCGGGTGTACGGTGGCTTGAAAAAAAGACAAAAATTCCGGTGCTGGGAGTTGTCCCATATTTTAAAAATATCCGAATTGCCGAAGAGGATTCCGTTCCCCTTAAACGGCAGTCCTTTAAGAAACAGAGGCACCCCGGGGATATGCTTGATATGGTTGTGATTCATCTGCCGCATATATCCAATTTTACGGATTTCGACGCTTTGGAACGGGAACCGGATGCGCGGCTCCGTTACGTCCAAAACCCACGGGAATTGGGAACCCCTGATGTTATTTTCTTGCCGGGCACAAAGAATACTGCTGCGGATTTAGGATTTCTGAAAAAAAACGGGATGCTCGAGGCGATTACGGATTTTATGGCTAAGAATTCACAGGCCAATCTCATTGGGATCTGTGGCGGATATCAGATGCTGGGCCTAGAAATATATGATGGAAAAGGAGTTGAGTCAGGAAAAGAAATCATTCGGGGCTTGGGCTTTCTGCCGGTTGTCACCACATTCGATAAAAAAAAGACGTTGACACGGGTTGTCGCCCAGCACCAGGGAACTGGAGACTTCGTAAGGGGATATGAAATTCATCATGGACAAACGCAGCTTATCCAACCAAGCATGTCCGTATTTAAAGTAACCGAAAGGATGGGAGAAAAAACGCCGTATTTTGACGGCGCTGCCTCGCGGGATGGCCGTATTTGGGGGACATATGTGCATGGGATATTTGACGCGGATGGCTTTAGAAGAAATTTCTTAAACAATGTCCGGCGGGCGAAGGGACTCTCTCCGCTTGAGCAGACATATTACATCGATGACGAAAAAGAATTCGACAAACTGGCCGCTTTGGTCAGAAGTAATCTCGGGATGAAAAACGTTTATTCTATACTGGGTATTAAAGCATGACTTCCGTCACGGCTTTGATTTTCGGGTTTCTGATGGATTTGGTTATCGGCGATCCCCAGTGGCGCTGGCATCCGGTACGTCTGACAGGGCGGACAATTGCCTGGCTGGAAGGGCGGATGAACCAAGGAAAAAACAGAAAAATAAAAGGAATCTTTTTCCTGATCCTCCTGGCCGGGAGTACCGGGATTCTGGTCCAAGGCATATTGTCTATTTCAGCAAAAAATCAATGGCTTGAAATTATTGTTTCGGGGGGGGTGATTTATTTCACGATCTCCGTAAAGTGCCTCGCCGATGAAGCTCAAAAGGTCGCCTGGCACCTCGAAGCCGGGGATATTAACCTGGCCCGGAGCAGTTTGGCCATGATCGTTGGCCGGGATACCGAGGCTCTCAATGAACGAGAAATTGTCCGTGCAACGGTTGAAACAGTTGCAGAAAACACGATGGATGGGATCATTGCCCCATTGTTTTATGCGGTACTCAGCGGGCCTTGGGGAGCATGGGTTTACCGGGCCGTGAACACCTTGGACTCCATGGTTGGGTATAAAAATAAACGTTATTGGGACTTCGGCTGGGCATCCGCCAGGTGTGATGCCATACTGAATTGGATCCCGGCTAAGATAACAGCACTTTTCATCAGCCTGGCTTGCGGATTTTCCCAATACGCCACAGGGGCATGGCGGTGGACATGGCGGCATTTGTTAAAGGGGCCGGAATTTAATGGTGATACGGTAGAAGCCGCCATGGCCGGAGGGCTGCGGGTCAGGCTTGGAGGCATAAATTTTTATGCAGGCACCTCCGTGAGGAAAGCGTTTATCGGCGATGACATTGAATCTTTATCGGTCCGGCATATTTATCAAAGCATCAGGATATCATATGCGTGTGGCATCCTCATGCTATTAGCTTCGATTCTTATTGCGGGAAGGGACGTAATCCTATGAAAGTCGTGGGGCTATGGAGCGGCGGCAAAGACAGTTTTTACGCCTGTTATCTTGCGAGAGAAGCCGGACATAATATTATCACGCTTCTTAACTTTATCAATACTGCTGGACATGCATCGTTGTCGCATGGACTTGATGCTTCTGTCATTGCCTTACAGGCCGGAAGAACAGGAATCCCTCTTGTGCAGAAAAAATCACCCGGTACGGGTGAATATCGCAAGTTCTTTCTCGATCTTATATGCGAATGGCGAGAATCTAGCGGGATCGAAGGCGTTGTGTTCGGAGATATTTATTTGCAAGCGCACAAGGATTGGATCAGTTCAGTCTGCCGGGATGCCGCAGTAACGCCTCTTTTCCCTTTATGGGGAAAAGAGACGCGGGAATTAGCCGGGGAAATGATCGAGGCGGGCATAAAAGCCATTATTGTCGCCATAGACAGCAACCACCTTGGAAAAGAATGGCTGGGGCGCGTCATTGATGATGATTTTTTAAATACTCTTCCTGGATGTATCGATATTTGTGGTGAGCAGGGAGAATTTCACACATTCGTTTTTGACGGGCCGATGTTTACGAATCCGGTCATCTTCCAAAAAGGCAAAAAGGTCAACCGGGATGGGCATTGGTTTATGGAAATTATAATATAGCGCGGAAACGGGGGGGATCCTATGAGAATAAGAATTCTTTGTTTGAGTGCGGCAATTTTCTTCGGGATCTCACTCGGCGCTTCCCGGGCAGGCTCTTTGAGGATTATTTCTTTGGGGCCAGCGTTGACGGAATCAGTTTTTACGCTTGGTGTCTCGGATCAGCTTGTTGGTGTAACGACCTATTGCACGAAGCCTGTGCAGGCGCAGGAGAAAGATAAGGTCGGGGCAGCCGTTGAATTCAACGTTGAGAAAGTCCTGACACTCAATCCAACTCTGGTTCTAGCTACATCCTTGAGCGATCCCAAGAGTGTGGCGAAGTTACAAAGTCTTGGGATTAACGTCGAAGTCTTTCCTGCTGCGCGGAGTTTCAATCAGTTGTGTGAAGAGTTCCTGCGTTTAGCCGCGCTTATCGGGGAGCAGGAAAAGGCCGAAACGATTCTCACGAAAGTCAGGGCCGAGGTAGAAGATATCCGGGGGAAAACATCCGTTTTACCCAAGCCGAGCGTGGTGGTCCAGGCCGGAGCCAATCCCCTTTGGGTGGTTCCCCAGGATTATTTCATCAACGATTTCATTGAATACGCTGGTGGCGAGAATATTATTCCCGCCGGGAACGGACATTTCAGCCGGGAGAAAATACTGGGACTCAACCCGGACGTCATAATTATAACGACGATGGGGATCGTCGGCGATGAGGAAAAACAAAAGTGGGAACAATACCGCAGCATAAACGCCGTGAAAAATAGGCGCATTTACATCGTAGATAGCGATAAATTCTGTTCCCCGACACCAGAAGGATTTGTAGAAACATTAAAAGAAACGGTAAAATTGCTGCATCCCGAATATGAAGAATAAAACTGTTCAATGGTTTTGCTATACTGGGAGTTTTTTGGCCCTGCTCCTGGGTATAGGAGTGTTGTCTTTATGCGTGGGGTCGGCGGGCATCCCGGTTAAGGATGTACTATCCATCCTGTTTGATAAACAAGGGCTATCCGTTCAGCACAGCATTTTGATGGATGTACGCCTGCCGAGGATAATTCTGGGGATTGCTGTAGGCGGTTCATTGAGTTTAGCGGGGGTGATTCTGCAGGGGCTTTTCCGCAACCCCCTGGTCGAACCGTACACTCTGGGCGTTTCGGGCGGAGCCGCCTTAGGTGTGGCTCTAAGCATTTTACTGGGGTTGCATCATTGGATGGGCTGGACCTTGCCTCTTTTCGGCTTCACCGGAGCTCTGGGCGTCATAGGACTTTTATATATGCTCAATGCCCGGCGCGGGATTGTCCGGCTGCAGGGATTATTGCTGAACGGCGTTATGTTAAGCTTTATCGCTTCTTCGCTGGTTATGCTGATCCTCTCGTTATCCCGGGCCGAAGACGCTCACGGCATTATCTTCTGGATTATGGGGGGGCTCGATGAACCGCAATGGAGTGTTATCCGGGTCGCCATCTTGGGGGGGATAACGGCTTTGGCCGTTTCATTCTGCTTCGTCCGGGATCTGAACGCGATCTCTCTTGGAGAAGAGGAGGCGAAACATCTCGGGATAAATGTCGAGAAGACCAAGCGGGTGCTTTTTTTGATGACGGCGTTTTTAACGGGGTTAAGCGTCTCTGTTTCCGGCATGATCGGTTTCGTGGGGCTTGTGGTTCCGCACGCGGTCCGGATGATCGTGGGCAGCGATTACCGCCTGCTTTTACCGTCGGCTTTTCTGGGGGGCGGAGCGTTCCTGGTTTTTTGCGACATGCTGGCCAGAATTCTGATTATGCCGCAGGAGCTTCCCGTGGGGGTTATGACCGGAATTTTAGGCGGGAGTTTTTTTATTTACGCACTTTCAAGGCTCGAAAATGGATAACCGAAATTATGTACTGACGGCAAAACGGGTCACCGGCGGTTATGGCGGGAATCCCGTGCTTTTTGATGTCGACTTCGGGGTCAAGGCCGGGGAAATCCTGGGCATTATCGGGCCGAACGGCTCGGGAAAAAGCACGTTGCTTCGGGTGTTATCGGGCGTGATTGTTCCGTCTCCCGGATGCGTGGAATTGAACGGACAGGCGTTATCCGCGATCCGGATGGAAAGATTGGCGAGAGAGCTGGCCGTGGTTTCCCAGCACCATCCCGCGACCGACATGACGGTCGCGGAGTTTGTTGCGTTGGGACGGACTCCTTATTGGAGACGGTTCCAGTTCTTTGAAACCCCGAAAGATCGGGAGGCGGTCGATAAAGCGCTCCTAGCGACAGGGACGGAAAAATTCAGGGAGCGGTTATTGAGCCGGATGAGCGGGGGGGAACGGCAGTTGGTTTTTATCGCCAGAGCGCTGGCACAGCAGCCGCTAATTCTTCTTCTGGATGAGCCGACAACATACCTCGACATTACCCATCAGGCACAGGTCCTCGATCTTATCAGAAAATTAAATAAGGAAGCGGGGATCACGGTTGTGATGATTCTGCACGATCTGAACATCGCCGCGGAATATTGCCAAAGGCTTCTTTTGCTGGATGGAGGACGCGTCTGCCAACTAGGTCTTCCCGAAGATGTTTTGACGTACGAGATTATTGAACGGGTTTACAAAACCGTTGTTCTGGTCAAACGGAATCCGGTTTCTTTAAAACCGTGCGTTTTTCTTGTCCCAGAAGAGAAAAGAGGGGCGCATGCCTAAAAAAGGCCTAATTCAAATCTATACAGGTAACGGCAAAGGGAAAACAACGGCCGCTATCGGGCTCGCCGTTCGCGCCCGGAGTCATGGACACAAGGTCTGTTATGTGTATTTTCATAAAAATCCCGAAAAGTGGGGATATACGGAACATCATCTGCTGCAGCAAATCGGGGTCGATGTTTTTGGTTTTGCTAAGGCGAGCCTTTTGTGTGACAAGGGTGTCTCCAAACAGGAATTGCGCCAGGAATGCCTCAAAGGGCTGGAATTTCTCCGCGCTGTCTTTCAGAAAAATAGGTATGACCTCCTGATTTTAGATGAAATAAATATCTCCCTACGTGACGGTTTTTTGATGCCGGATGAGATAATCGGGATTTTATCATCGAGGCCCGCACGGCTTGAGATCGTATTGACCGGACGTGGAGTTCCTCGGGAAATAATAGAAATGGCTGATCTGGTCAGCGACATCCACGAACTGAAGCATCCTTATAAAAACGGCGTCCCGAGACGGATTGGGATCGAATACTGATCATAAATCAAATAATGAAAGGAGTTTAAAATGCCCCGACTTGTAAAAATTTCTTTGGTCGTTTTGTCCTGGTGCTTATTTCTGAGCCAGGGGATTATCTCAGGGGATCCGGGAATTCCCCAAGATAAGGCGAGCGTAAAGAAAATTATTGTTGAAATTGATTACGGCAGTACTGTCTGCCCGGCACGTGTTGTTGAGGTGCCTTTGGTCAAAACCCAGACCGTGCTCGAATTGTTAGAGCGGGTGGCTACGGTTGAAACTCATCCTGTCGGCGAATATGTCTTTGTCACTAAAATTGACGGGGTGGCAGGGGAACGCGGTAAAACGGCGTGGTATTACACGATCGACGGGAAGTCTCCGAAAGAGTTAGCATATTCAAAAATTCTCAATGACGCGCAACGTGTCAAATGGAGTTATAAAAAGGATGTTTGCTCTTGGAGGGTTGACGGGACGCCGGCTCCAGAAGAAGAAGGCGTTCCCGGGAAAAAATAACCGGCATTGAAAAAACACGAAAAACTTTAATTTTTCATATCCGTTGGTACAACTACCGGGGCTTGGTCAGGCCATGATAGAGCGATTAAACAGTGGTCTGCCGTATTCATTCCTCGTTGTACGGCTAGAGTATAAATCAGCGGATAAAAAAATTGTGGGCATGAAATTATTAATACAATTGACATAATGATTTTTTGGGGTTATAAATAGAAACATTTTCTATTTAAGGAACTTCCATTGAAACATTATTTAGAAAAACTTAAACAAAGCGGTCTTAAGTTAACGCCGCGCCGGCAGGCGATCATTGAGCTTTTTATGGATTGTAACAGCCACTTGACACCCGAAGAAGTGTGGAACGGGCTTAAAAAGAATTTCGAGCAATGCGGCTTGCCGAGCGTGTACCGCAATCTCGAGAGCCTTGTAGAATGCGGGGTACTCACGAGAATCCAGCAATTTGACCGCAAGAAGCATTATGGATTATGCACAGCAAGCCACAGTCGGCATCATCATCATATTACTTGTGTCCGGTGCGGGAAGGTGGAGACCATTCCGGGCTGTGCCCTTGTCGATAAAAAGAAAATCAAAGGATACACCGTGATTAACCATTATATGCAGGTCAACGGAATTTGTGACCAATGCACAAGTAAATAATTTTTTGCCGGTTCAACAGAAATTACTGCTGTATACAAAAATGTGTCAATACTGCGGGAATACAGGATTGTGCGGTTTATTTTGGGGGGCCATTATTATTAAAAGCTGGCGGCACGGGAAAACGATATTGTTTAAGACCATATTCAAAAAATTCCGGGATGGAACCAATATCCAGTAAAAGGGGCTTAAAGATGTTTAACAAAATGACGAAAACATTATCGGTATTTGTGATATGGATGCTGGTAAGCATCAAACTCACGTCTGCCGGTGAGCCTCTTAACGTTGTTGTTTCTCTGCTGCCGCAAGCGTATTTTGTTGAACACATCGGGAAAGACAAAGTTAATGTTTCCGTCATGATCCCTCCCGGTGGAAATCCGCACACCTATGAGCCCACGCCCAGCCAATTGACAAAATTGAGTCAAGCGGATATTTATGTCAAAGTCGGCAGTGGGGTTGAATTTGAACGGGAGTGGATGGATAAGCTCGTATCTTTAAATAAAAACATGCTTATCTGCGATTCCTCCAAGGGGATCAAGCTGATTTCCATGCGCGCGCATGATCATGATGACGATTCAAGGGATCACGCCGATGGCGAAACAGGGGAGCCTCACGCCGAAGAAGGCCGCCACCCCCAGAGAGGGCAGGACCCGCACGTGTGGTTATCTCCCGATAACGCGATCGTGATGGTGGCAAACATCCGGGACGCACTGATCGAACGGGACTCTAATAATGAAAGGTTCTACAGCGATAACGCGACCCGGCTGATTTCGGAATTATCCGATTTCAAAGAAGAAATGACCCGGCAGTTGGCAGGCCTTCAAAATAAAAAATTCATGGTCTTTCATCCGTCGTGGGGATATTTCGCGGCTGATTTTAACTTAACCCAAATCGCCGTCGAACACGGGGGAAAAGATCCCACGCCCAAACAGCTGATCGCCCTGATTGAAGAGGCCCAAAAGAATGGCGTAAAAGTCATTTTGGTGTCCCCTCAATTCAGTCAGAAAAGCGCGCGTGCCGTAGCAGACGAGATTGCTGGACGGGTCGAATCCATCGACCCGCTGGCCAAAGATTACATGGACAATTTGCGCAGACTTGCGGATATCCTGACAGGTAAAAAATGAAAAAAGAGGTCGTCAAACTAACCGATGTCTGGGTCGAGTTCAATGGCGTCACGATTTTACAAGAACAAAACCTGACCCTTTTTGACAATGACTTCCTGGGCATCATCGGACCTAACGGCGGCGGAAAAACAACCCTGCTTAAAGTCATTCTCGGCCTGGTTAAGCCGTCACGCGGCGAAGTCAGGGTCTTCGGGCAGGCTCCGGGTGGGGTCCGAAGAGACATCGGTTATGTCCCCCAGTTGTCCTTTTTCGACCGGGATTTCCCGATTAATGTCATGGATGTTGTCTTGATGGGACGGCTGTCTATGCGTTCGCTGTTTCAGCCCTTTACGAACGAAGATAAAAACGCGGCGCTTATGGCGCTGGAAAAAGTGGAAATGTCAGATTTGCGGCACCGGCAGATCGGCAAGCTTTCCGGTGGAGAACGGCAGCGGGTCTTTATCGCCCGGGCGCTGGTCGGCAAGCCGAAACTGTTACTTCTGGATGAGCCGACCGCAAGCGTTGATCCCAAAATGAAGACAGGGATTTACGATTTGCTCGAGGAGCTCAAAAACAACATGGCCATTATTTTAGTGACGCATGATATGGGTGTCATCTCAAGCCATGTGGATAAAATCGCCTGCCTGAACTGTCAATTATACTCTCATGATGATAAAAATATTTCGCGGGAAATGCTTGAGGCCGTGTATCACTGCCCGGTTGATCTCATCGCGCATGGGGTCCCGCACCGCGTCTTGGATGAACATAAAGGGAAACGATAATGGGAATCCTGCACTATGAATTTATGCAAAATGCCCTGTTGGTCGCCGTCCTGGCAAGCATCGCCTGCGGTCTGATCGGGGCCTTAGTGGTGACCAAAAGAATCACTTTTATAAGCGGAGGGATTGCTCATGCGGCGTTTGGAGGGATCGGTCTCGGTTATTTTTTGGGGATTAACCCGCTTTATTGCGTGATCCCGTTCAGTCTGGCATCGGCCCTGGGGATAGGGTGGATAAGTAAAAAATTTAAAATTGCAGAAGACACGACTATCGGTATATTCTGGGCCATGGGGATGGCGTTAGGCGTTGTTTTTATAGGGCTCACACCGGGATACGCCCCGGATTTATTCAGTTACCTTTTTGGGAATATCCTGACCGTTCCCCGTAGCGATGTTATCCTGATGCTTTTCCTGGACCTGTTTATTGTGGTCATCGTGGGCCTGCTTTACAAAGAATTCCTGGCGATAAGTTTTGACGAAGAATTCACCCAGGTTTGCGGGGTAAAAGTGCAAGCGGTTTATTTAGTCCTGTTATGTCTGGTGGCGCTCACGGTCGTTTTGCTGGTACGAATCGTAGGCATCGTATTGGTCATCGCGTTATTAACCATGCCGGCCACCATAGCGAAGATGTTTACTTTCAGCCTGAGGAAAATGATGATTTACGCAATTTTGGTCGGCGCCTTGTTAAGTACCGGGGGATTATGGCTATCTTACGTCCTAGACTTGGCATCAGGAGCGACCATTATCCTTTTTTCCGGGACAGTTTTTATGCTGATTTCCTGGTTACAGCATGTCCACAGAGCCCGCGTTCAAAAAACAGACTAAAGAATTGTCAGCAGAAGAGGGGGGCGGGTTTAACGGCCAAGGGCTGTTGGGTGGTCATTCCATAAACTCCCGGGTGGAAAGGATGAGAAGATCATTTGTCTTAGCGTCTCCATAGAAGAAAGCGAAAGGATATGGGAAACCGCAGAATAGAAGAAACCCATAAAAATAATGACCTTTCTGCTTCCAGATGCTGAACAGAAATGGAGAAAATTTTTGGCATGCCATCGATTATTAACCGATACCCTATTAGAGGGAACCGGCTACCCGTCAGGGTCACGTTGATGGGATGGCCAAATTCCTTCCTTGACAAAACTACTGTTTTGGGAATAAATTAATAGGTATATTAAGTTAAAATAAGTTATTTTTCGATAGCACAAGATAAACGGTGGACAACAATATTAAAAATGGAGGTGAACATGGTTAAAAATCCTATTATGACAACGCGAGAGCTGGCGAATTACATTAAATTAAATGAAAAGACCGTTATCCGGATGGCACAAAACGGTACAATCCCTGGAGTTAAAATCGGGAATCAGTGGCGGTTCCATTTGGCAGCCATAGAAAGATATCTGCAAACTGATTTAGCAGAGTCGTCCAATGGTGATTTAGATTTAATCATCGGCACAAAAGAAGATATCATTCCTTTGTCACGTTTGACCGCGCCTGAATTTATAAAAATAAACTCTCCGGCTCAGACATCCGAGCAGGTATTCATGGAATTATGTAAAATAACTTATGAGGGTGGTTTAACCTCAAAGGATAACAACCTCCTGCAGGGATTAAAACAACGGGAAGAGATGTTAAGCACGGCCGTGGGGAAGGGCGTGGCGCTTCCTCATCCCCGGCATGTGTCACAGCAATTATTCAACGAACCTAAAATTATTATCCTGCGTTTAAAAACAGGGATCAACTTCGAGGCGCCGGATAAAAAGCCTGTCAATTTATTCTTTATGCCTTGCGTTTCCAATGAATTTGCGCATATCAGATTATTAGCTAAAATTTCCAAACTGCTGCATGCTTCCAGCATCATGGAACAAATTATGAGCGCGCCCACGAAAGAACAAATCATGCGGCTCTTGCTCGAATTCGATAAACAACATTTATTCCCCAGCACAAAACCGCAGGCTTAGAGAACAAACTTAACTGTGGTGACACCTATAATAATCTGAAATCACCGGAACCTCTTTATTCAAGAGCGTCAAAATAATACTCATAAAATTTTCCCCTAAAAATAAGGCATTTTTTAGGTGTTATGGAAGAAACAAGTCATTCAAATATTTTGATATCAATACAGCGGTTAAGGAGTGATAAGCCATGAGGACAAAAATACTGTCTGGTATGGGAGCAATTTTGATCAAAGAAGACAATCCGACATGAATATCCTTTTATTAGTAGGGATATCTATATTTTTAGGAATTCTGGGTGGCAAGGTTTTGCAGCGATTCAAAATACCTCAGGTCGTTGGGTATATCATGATCGGTGTTATGATGGGGGATTCTGTCCTGGGGCTTTTCCGGGCCGAGGAACTCCCTGTTTTCACCCCCGTGATCAATTTTACTTTGGGGATTATAGGGTTTGTAATCGGCACGGAATTAAAGCGTGAAGTTTTCAAAAAACACGGGCGTTCCATTTATTTCATTCTTGTCAGCGAAGGGATATTAGCGTTTATTTTGGTTTTTGCGTCCGTGGCTCTTATCACCAAAAAAATTTATTTAGGGCTGCTTTTTGGCGCCATTGCTTCCGCGACTGATCCGGCGTCCACAGTGAACGTGTTGTGGGAATACAAAGCGAGAGGCCCATTAACGACAACATTGACATCCATTGTCGCTCTTGATGATGGATTAGCGCTCATATTGTATGGGTTGGTAAGCGTTTTTTCCAAAGCCATGATTACTCATGAAAGTTGCTCTCTGTGGAGTTATATTGGCCTGCCATTGCTGGAGCTGCTCAAGTCTTTAACGATCGGCGCAGCGGCGGGAATAATTTTGACAAAACTTATCAAGCGTTTTGCGAAAGAATCCATATTAGCTATTACATTAGGGGCGGCGGCGATGATCGTGGGCTTGTCTCTTTATCTAAACCTGGATTTAATCCTCACAAGCATGATCATGGGTATGGTTGTCGTCAATATTATTCCTAAAATAACAGAAGTTTTACATAAAAAAATTAAAGAACTCACAACGCCGTTATATATCTTTTTCTTTGTTTTCGTAGGGGCGAGTTTAAATATTCGCGTTTTTTCACACATAGTCATACTCAGCGTTGTGATCGGGTATTTAATCAGCCGGAGCGCAGGCAAAATTTTGGGAGCCATGTTGGGCGGATATTGGGCAAAAGCCCCCAAAAACGTTACCAAGTATAGCGGTCTTTGTCTCATGACTCAAGGTGGGGTTGCCATGGGCCTTGCCATGTCTATCGCTCAAAACTTAAGTCATGCGAGCCAGGAAGGCGGAAATGTGGGAGTTATTATCATAAGCGTCGTGGCGGCCACAACTCTCGTGGTGCAATTAATCGGGCCTATTCTTGTAAAGTTCGGCATTACGAAAGCAGATGAAGTGGGGAGAAACGTAACCGAGGAAGATATCATAGAATCCAGCCGGGTTTCCGATTTTATGCGCAAAAATTTTTCTTTTGTAAAAGAGAATGCCAGCCTGGATCAAGTCATGAAAACAGTGAAAGAAATGGCCTCTTATCATGTCCCGGTCATAGATAATCACGGCGAGATTACCGGGCTCATATCTTTGGGAGAATTAAAAAGTGTCTTCAGGGAAACCCAACTGGACGATGTTGTCTTAGCTAAGGATGTCGCGGTTTCTGTGGGAAAAGTGCTTTATCCGGACCAGCCCCTGAAAGAGGCGTTTGAAATTTTCAACAAAAGAGAAATCGAGTATTTACCGGTTGTCGCGAGTGGGAACTCAAAAAAGGTGGTCGGGATTGTAGAGTATCATCCCCTGGTTGAAATGGTCAACAGAAAAACCATAGAACGTCAGGAAAGTTTAGATAAAGACCCGAAATAGATTATGAATCATAATATTAGGAAGGGTGCTGATCAGCGCACAACGGGCTGATGGAGCCTGCTGCCGTCTGTCACGTTCCCCACTCATTCAAACGCTTCTCAAAAATAAAATTCCAGTTTTCAAAGAAGGCGACATTGCCCAAGAAATCGGGTTAATCATCAGAAAAATGTTCCCGGTATTGGAATCGGCGCATTGCTGGGCGGCCTCCTGGGGGCATGCCGGTCAAGGCAGAAGAGGGACAGGCCCATGAGCGAGCACTCCTTTGCACGGCGCGTGATATGGGCTTTGGGGTATCCATAGTGGGATTCATTAACGCCTCATGAAAAAATTTATCTCTATTTTCATTATTCCCCTAATATAAAAAGGGTTATATCTTATGATCCACAAAAAATGCTTGACTTTTTTATTCCCAATGTTAGAGTATTCTAAATTTTATTGGGGTGTCAAACTTTATATCCATGGGAAATATAACACACAATTTGTCTTCTACAATGGAAGATTATCTCGAAGCGATCTATGAGCTCAAACAAGCTAATGGAGTGGCACGCGTGGGCGAAATAGCGGGCAAGCTGAATGTCAAGAGTTCAACAGTGAATTCTGCTATTAAATATTTAACTGAACAAAATTTGGTTGTTCATGAAAAATACGGATACATCGCCCTGACAGAAAGAGGCCAAAAACTCGCAGCTGAAGTAAAAAGCAAGCATGATATTCTCTTCCGTTTTCTTACAGAATTCTTAATGATTGACGCGGCGGCGGCAGAAAAAGAAGCTTGTTGCATTGAACACGCAATAAGCCAGGAAACTTTTATCCGGCTGACCAAATTTTTTGCTTTTTTAGAAAAGGGTTTTCGTGATGAGAAACCCAGGATATTAGAATTGTTCGAGGTCTATTTAAAAACAGGCAAACGTAAGAAATGTGCTTGTAAAGATCAGAATTGTCAGGCTGATAAATAATTTTTTTAAAACAAAAGTTAGATTAATAGAAGTTATTCCCGGGAACATAAAAAGGCGGGCAGAATGAAAAAAATAAGTGATTTAAGGCCTGGAGTTCAAGGCAAAATAAAAAAGATTGAAGGGCCCAGCAATCTTCGGAAAAAACTCCTGGATATGGGGATCATTCCGGGCAGTCCGTTTGAAGTTGTTAAACTCGCCCCTTTGGGCGATCCGATTGATGTCAAAATAAAGGGGTATCACTTATCCCTCAGGAAAGCCGAGGCCGCGACAGTCCTGGTAGAAGTGGAGGACACATGATTCGATTAACGACCATAAAATCCGGGGAAAAAGTGATTTTGATTTCAGTCGACGGCGGACGATCCTCCGAAAAAAGGCTTCTTGATATGGGATTGATGCCGGGAGAAGAAATTAAAGTCATCAATAATCCAGGCTGCGGTTCTTTAACCGTCAATCTCAAGGGCGCGCGTGTGGCGTTAGGCCATGGCTTAGCCAGTAAATTAATAGTGCGGGAGGCCTAAAAAAACCATGCCCGGGGCAAAAAACAAAATACTTGTCGCCCTGGCCGGGAATCCGAACTCCGGGAAATCAACCATATTCAACAACCTCACCGGAGCACACCAGCATGTCGGAAATTATCCAGGGGTGACTGTTGAAAAAAAAGATGGCAAGGTCAAACACAAAGGCTATGAAATCACCTTTGTGGATTTACCGGGGACATACAGCTTATCCGCCAATTCGGAAGATGAAATTGTGGCTAAGGATTTTATTATAAACGAGAAGCCGGATGTGATCGTACATATTGTGGATGCCTCCAACCTGGAACGCAATTTATATCTTTACACACAGCTCGCCGAACTTGATGTCCCGATAGCCATCGCGCTGAATATGAGCGACATGGTGGAAGCAAAAGGGTATACGATTGATGATAAGGAATTAGAAACGCTTCTCGGAAAACCGGTAGTAGCGACCGTCGGCAACAAAAAGATTGGAATGGAGCCATTGTTTGAAACAATTATATCGTTATATGAAAAACAGATCTCAATTGAAAAAACCGGCGTTGATTACGGGGAAGAGATTAAATTAGAGTTCGGGAAAATCAATAAATTATTGCAAGAAACTAAAAAAGAGGGCAACGCCTATCCTCTCGAATGGCTGACGATCAAACTCCTCGAAAACGACCCTTCAGCTATTGATATCGCAAAAAAGCTTCCTGCCGGTGCCGGGATTATCGAACAAGTGGAAAAAAGCAGAAATCATCTGCGTCAGCATTTCGGGGATGACGCGGAAGTCATGATCGCCGACAGACGTTATGGTTTTGTAAGCGGGGTCTTTAATCAGGCCGTAAAGCGCACCACTGTAGAACAACGGTATGATCTTTCTGACAGAGTCGATAAAGTCGTTTTAAACAGATTCCTGGGCCTCCCGATTTTCGCGCTTGTCATGTTTGGGATTTTTAAATTCACCTTCACGTATTCCGCACCGGTTGTCGGCTGGTTTGAGGGATCATTCGAGTGGCTGGGCGGTGTTGCCGCTTCTATTATCCCGGAAGGGTTGCTGCAGTCATTTATCGTCGACGGCCTAATCGGGGGAGTTGGCGGGGTGCTTGGTTTTTTCCCCTTGGTTTTGTTCATGTTTTTCGCAATCGCTTTTTTTGAAGATTCAGGGTACATGGCCAGGGCCGTGTTTGTCATGGACAGAATTATGCATAAATTCGGCCTTCACGGGAAATCGTTCCTTCCCTTGATGATATCGACCAATGGATGCGCTGTCCCGGGGATGCTGGCGACACGCACACTTGATAGCAAGAAAGACCGCCTCATCACCATGATGGTAACGCCCTTTATGATCTGTGGGGCCAAATTGCCTATATTCGCGTTATTCATTGGTGCTTTCTTCCCTGCCACCCAGGGGGCGAATATAATGTTTCTTATGTACGCGCTGAGTGTGATGATTGCCTTTGCTTCCGCATGGTTACTCAAAAAATTCGTACTGAAAGGAGAGCCGGCGCATTTTGTTATGGAACTGCCTCCCTATCGCATCCCAACCATACAGGGATTATTGCTTAAAATGTGGGAACGGGGATGGTTATACATCAAGAAAGCGGGCACAATCATTCTTCTTGTTTCCGTCCTGATTTGGGCGGGCTTTACTTTTCCTCACATGGAAGGGAAGGAAGGGATGAGCGAGAAAGCCGTTGCCGCGATGCAAATGGAACAGAGTTTCGCCGGGCAGCTTGGAAAACTTTTAGAGCCGGCGGTAAAGCCGCTTGGTATGGATTGGCGTGGGGGGATTGCCCTTGTGGCAGGTGTCGCAGCTAAAGAACTTGTGGTGAGTACACTCGGGACAATGTATTCGCTTGGGGAAGTCGATCCGGGAAATACAGAGTCTTTAAAAGATTCCTTACAAAACGATCCTTCATGGAATCCGTTAAAAGCGTTGGCCTTTTTGATGTTTTCATTGATTTATTTACCATGTTTGGTGGCTATGGCGGTGTTTTACCGGGAGTCGGGTTCAAGCTGGAAATGGACAGGATTTTTAATTTTCTGGTCCACGGTTCTGGCGTGGGGGGCCGCCTTTATCGTGTATCAGGGAGGCGCCTTGTTAGGCCGGGGGTAAATTTTGGAAAAAATAATTATATTTATGATCGTTACAGCTAGTTTTATATTACTCATCCGTCATATTCGCAAAGCGGCCAGAGGGGATACGGGATGTCAAGGATGTGTCAATCAGAATAATTGTAAAAAATAAATTTTTCGAATCTTCAATTCAGAGGCCCTTTCAAGAGACGCATGTCATATAACATCTTTCCGTCATGGTGAAGGTGCCCAAGAAGCGAAAATGACGGAATGGGCGGAATGGGTGAGAGGAACAGATAAAATTATCATATTTTGACAAAACAAAAATATCGGAGGAAAATATCGGGATACCAGACCAATTTCAAAATGGGGTGAATAGACGTAATGATGTTTGCGTAAATCATGGCCTATGAATGTGCGCTCATCACGTGGCGTTCTGTTGTAAGAAAGACGGGCCTGATATAAAAACTTTAGAATGGACGCATTAACAAAGGAGTTTTAAGTGACGGGAGCGGAAATATTAGTTAAAAGCCTCGGGGATCTCGGGATAAAACATGTTTTTGGTTATACGGGAGCGGCTATACTGCCGGTTATGGATGAACTGGGCAAAAGCCCCATTCAGATCATCGTGAACTCAAATGAACAATCGGCGGCCTTTGCCGCCGCCGGATACTCCAGATCCAGCGATACCGTCGGGGTTGCCATCGTTACTTCGGGGCCTGCTATCACAAACACTTTAACCGCCGTAGCGGATTCCTACGCTGACAGCATTCCCCTGATTGTTATTGCCGGACAGGTGCCCGAGCACAAGATCGGGACCGATTCGTTTCAGCATATTGATGTGTCCGGTGTTTTTGGCCCCACGGCGAAAAAAGTTGTCCTTGTTGACAGCATCGACAATATTGAATCGATTATCAAAGACGCTTACTTCCTGGCGAAGTCGGGCAGGCCTGGCCCTGTTGTTATTGATATTCCTATTAATTTGCAACAAAGCATCAACAAATACGAAGGCCATAATCTTGACCGGTTTGAGTCCGTCTACAAGAACGAATGGCATCTATCGGAAGACCAATGCGGGCATTTCTTCCGTTTGCTTAAAGAGGCCCAGCGTCCGTTGCTGTATTTGGGCGGCGGGCTTAATTCCAGGAAAGGGAGTGACGCCATACGCCGGTTCAACGCCATTTTTAATATCCCTTCTGTTAACACGCTTATGGCCAAAGGGGTGGTGAATGAGAATGATCCGGGGTCGCTCGGGTTGTTGGGGATGTTTGGCACTCCGTATGCCAACAAGATCATTCAGAAAAATGATTTCTTCTTTGCGATCGGCGTGCGCTGGGACGACCGGGTTGCCGAGAAAGTCGGGTTCGCTATTGAGGCCAAAATTGCTTATATCGACATAAACCCGCAGAAAGTTTATCAGATAAGGAACGAACGTAACCCGGACTTTTCCTTTATCGGGGACGCGGCCTGCGCCCTGAATGACCTGACCGAATACGCCAAACGGGAGAATATACAAATCGCTATTGATGATTGGTTCCAATACGCAGTTAAACTCAAGAAAACATGGCCGCTCAATTACTGCCGTGACGGCCGATACATTCATCAGGCGGAAGTGCTTGACCTTTTAAACAGTTTTATTACGGATGATTCGATCATCACAACCGGCGTCGGGAACCATCAGCTTCTGGCCGCCCAGTATTTCAGAATGAGCAAACCGAAATCTTTTCTTACTCCCGGAAGTTTTGGCACGATGGGTTTTGGCATGCCCAGTGCGGTCGGCGCTTATTACGCCAATCCCGGCTCAACCGTTATCGTCATTGACGGCGACGGAAGTTTCAAGATGAATATGGGAGAGATGCATACGATCGGGTCTCTCGGGTTGCCGGTCAAGATACTTCTTTTGAATAATAAAAGTGACGGTATGGTAAGGAATCTTGAAGATGTGGCGTATGGCAAAAGGCACTCCGCGACAGAAAGGAAAACCGATGTCAATTTTGCGGAACTGGCGAAACATTGCCACTATGCATTTGCGCAAAGAATCGTTTCCCGCGCGGACCTGCCTGAAGCGCTCGGATCTTTCATAAAAACACCGGGGCCCTGTTTACTGGAGGTGATGACAGACATGGAAGAGGTTCTGTATCCGGTCGTGCGGGCGGGATGCTCATATAAAGACATGGAACTGGGGCCGTACATCAAGGAAGTCGCGGGGGCTTAAAATTCAAAAAGGATTATTTATGAACGTATTAGAAAATATCCCATACAGCGACGATAAAATGGGCAATCGCAAGCTGGTTGACGAAAAGCATCTTCTTGTTATGCAAATAGCGTTAAAGCCCGGACAGAGTGTGCCCCAGCATAACGCTAATTCAAATGTTCATCTGCTCATTATCAAGGGCAATTTGGCGGTTCATCTTAACGGTGCGGAGCAGCAGGGTCAAGAAGGGGATTTATTGCCCATTGCCTATCAAACACAGATGCTTATTAAAAACAGCGGCACCCGTGACGCGATGTTTTTGGTGTTCAAGACCCCCAACCCTTCGGAGATGCTAAAGCCAAGAACATAAAAATCAGGGACATTTGTTTTGTAGAGTGCAAAGACAGGCTCATTCTCAACCGTAATCAATCTCCCTATGGAAACAAATCGCTGGCCGGCGGCGGATTCATGTTCGGCCGAACTTGGAAGACCATGGATCTAAGCAAAGAGTGTATTATCAAGACAACCGGAACCCCATTGCCTGTGGCGGGAAAAAATGATAGGGGAGGGAAGCGATAGGGGCGTGACTTTTTAGACTCTGTTGTCTTTCATAAATTTTATAATTTTAAACATGCGGGATTGTCTATGGCTGTTTTGTCTAAGATAGTTCATGCACACAGGCCAAAACAAACGTCTTCTTCGGATGACGTATTCGAATACCGTTCCGTAGCAAGGAAACGGTTATGGCTTGCTCTGACCGTAACGGGCATAGTCATGCTGGCGGAGGTCGCGGGCGGGATTTTGAGCAACAGCCTTGCGTTAGTCAGCGATGCGGGCCACATGTTCACTCATTTTTTTGTCCTGGCTGTCAGCCTTGGCGCGATTTTTTGCGCGGCCAGGCCGGCGTGCCATCATAGGACTTTCGGGTTCTTCCGCGTAGAAGTTCTGGCTGCCCTTTTCAACAGTCTCTCTCTTTTTGGTATTACCGGCTGGATTGTCTATGAGAGCGTTTTGCGGATTCTTTATCCGGCTGCGGTTATGAGCCTTCGCATGCTGTCCGTTGCGGTCGTGGGCCTCGCAGCCAATTTAATAAACGCCGCTCTTTTACGTGGGACAAATAAAAACGACCTGAATGTGCAAAGCGCCTTTGTCCACATGGTGGCTGACACGCTGTCTTCTGTAGCTATCATCATCGGCGCAATTATTATCCGATTCACGGGCTGGGACATCCTAGACCCCTTGCTGGGGATAGCGATTGCCCTGGTGATCCTTCGCTGGGGCTGGGGCCTTTTTATGGATTCAGTCCATATCCTGCTTGAAGGCGCTCCCAAAGGGCTCACGACTGATATCGTGAAAAAAGCCCTGCTTGAAGGCGTGCCTCAAATAAGGGAAATCTGCGATCTCCATATATGGACAATCACTTCAGACATGTACTCGATGACGGCCCAAGTCAGGCTCACAAAAGAGTGCTCCATGGAAGAATGGAAAGACATTAAAACAAAAATTAAAGCCATAGCCGATGAACGCTTTGACATAGAACACGTGACGATAGAATTCGATTAAAATCGTAGACATCCGTCAGTTCATATGATTTTATACACTTGCGAGAAGTATCATAAACTAAATATAAATGAATATAAAAACTGTCCCCATAAGGGTTGGGGGACGGAGACCTAAAAGACAAGCCGCGGAGAAAATTGTTTAAGCCCTTGTGAAACTTAATTTTGGAAAGTATTTTACATAAATTTAGGAAGGGAATAAAAAAGAAGTATTATAAAATTAGCCATGACTTTTGAAACTGTTTTACTATGGATAGCCGTTTTACTGTTCTCGAGCGTTCTGTCGAGCAAAATCTCGGACAAATTCGCAGTACCGGTTTTGTTGCTTTTTCTGGCGGTCGGGATGCTTGCCGGATCCGAAGGGATAGGCAAAATTTATTTTGATAACGTTCAACTGGCAAAAAATATCGGTGTTCTCGCCCTCATCTTTATTATCTTTTCAGGCGGGCTTGATACTAATTGGAAAGACACAAAATCAATTATTATCCCCGGGATCCTGCTTTCGACTTTTGGGGTCCTGCTCACGGCAATCATTACCGGGTTGTTCGCCGTTTATATTTTTAAATTTTCTATGTTAGAAGGGATATTGCTTGGTTCTGTCGTTTCATCCACAGATGCTGCCGCCGTATTTGCTATTTTAAGATCAAAACGAATCAGTCTGAAAAAACCACTAAAGCCGCTGTTGGAATTCGAGTCCGGCAGCAACGACCCGATGGCTATTTTCTTGACCACGGGGGTTTTAAGTTTACTGACTCTGAAAGGGCCAGGGCTCCTTTGGCTTGTCCCGAGATTTTTTTTGGATATGGGAATGGGGGCGCTCACCGGTTTTTTTATGGCAAAAGCCATTATCTTCTGTATTAAGCGGCTTCATTTGGATTATGAGGGTCTATATCCGGTCGCAACCATTTCGTTAATCTTGTTTACTTATGTTATTGCCGCTTTTTTCAAGGGCAATGGAATCCTTGCGGTCTACCTGGTGGGGCTTGGCTTGGGGCAGGCGGAATTTCCTAATAAAAAATCCATCATGAAATTTCACGATGGATTGGCCTGGATCAGCCAAATTACCATGTTCGTAACTTTAGGACTGCTCGTTTTCCCATCTCGCTTGGTTTCGCTGACCGGGACAGGGCTGCTGATTACGATTGTTCTCATGCTTATCGCCCGTCCGGTGAGCATTTTTCTGTGCTTAAAGCCATTTAAATTCCCGATGCCGAAGAAAATCATGATTTCCTGGGTAGGGTTAAGGGGGTCGGTCCCGATTATTTTGGCCACCTTTCCTCTGGCGGCCGGGATTGCGCAAGCTGAAACAATTTTCAATATCGTATTTTTTATTGTTATCGCTTCAGTTTTTATTCAGGGCACGTCAATTCCTCTGATTTCAAAACTTCTAAAGTTGGATGTGCCCTTACCGGCCAAGAAGGCGTACCCCATAGAATTCGAAAAAGTTGAAGGGATTGATGCGGAGCTGATGGACATTATCGTTCCATATAATTCCGAAGCTATCGGGAAAATGATCAAAGAGTTGAAGATCCCGGAGAAATGTTTGATCATGCTTATTTCAAGAAATGATAAATTCGTTATTCCGTCCGGGACAACCGTAATTGAGAGCGGTGATGTGCTGTTAGTTCTTGCGAACGCACGGGATTTATCTGCCTTACAACAAATTTTTGCACACTTTAAAGAATAAATTTCAGGAGCAAAAATGCGAATTTTGTTAGTAGAAGATGAAGTAAAAATAGCTAATTTTATAGAGCGCGGATTAAAAGAGGAGAATTATATTGTCGATGTGGCCTCCGATGGGGAGAAAGCCATGTTTCTAGCAGAAACAAATCCGTATGATCTGATTATTCTTGATATCATGCTTCCGCAGATCGACGGCCTTACGATATGCCGGGAGTTACGGAAAAAAAAGATCAATATACCCATTTTAATGCTCACCGCAAAAGACCGGGTCAGAGATAAGGTTTTAGGATTAAATGCCGGAGCGGATGATTATCTGGCCAAGCCGTTTGACTTTGAAGAGCTCGCGGCCAGGATCAGCGCATTGCTGAGAAGAAACAGGGATGATAAGACGGGTATTCTGAAGGTTGCCGATTTAGAACTCGATCAAATTCGTCATAAAGTTAAACGAGCGGGAAGAGAAATCCAGCTTAGCAGCAAAGAATTCGCGCTTCTGGAATACCTGATGCTCAATGCCGACCATGTCGTGACCCGCACAACGATCTCCGAACATGTCTGGCATGAGGATTTCGACAGCTTCACAAACGTTATTGATGTATTTATCAGTTTTTTGCGTAATAAAATAGATAAGGATTTTAGTAAACCGCTTATCCATACCATTCATGGTAAAGGTTATATGATCAGGGAATCATGATGCGTTTCCATCCCATTCATTTTAAACGCCGTATTTTTTACATCATACTATTGAGTGTGCTTTTAGGAATTTATTATACGGTTCTTTGGGGACGCCATCCCAATTTCCGAAAGATCGAAATGGTTTATTATTTTTTAACACCATGCTTCCCGGTTTTTTTACTGGGTTATTTAATGAGCCAGCTTTCAATAAGAAAAATCATTAAACCCATCAAAGAAGTTGCAGAAACAGCCGAGAGTATTACTCATGAGGATTTAAGCAGGCGGGTTAAGGCCGAACATGCTGGTGAAGAAACGCAATTCTTGGTTAAGGCTTTCAATGATATGATTTCCCGCCTTGAATCCGCCTTTGCCTATATCACGGAATCGAGTTCATATATTGCCCATGAGCTCAAAACTCCTCTCGCCATCATGCGGGGAGAAGCGGAAGTTGCCTTAAAAAAGGAACGGGATAAAGAAGAGTATAAGAAAGTTATTATTGGGAGTCTGGAAGAAACACAGCGGATGTTTAAAATTATTGAAGACTTGTTATTGCTGACCCGTGTCAATTATCGTTCCGAAGATATGCACCTGTTGCCCTTGGATTTAAGCCAATTTGTTACAGTGTTGTTTGAAAAAGCCAAGATTTTAGCCGCAGAAAAGAATATCACGGTCGATATTCAAGTCCCCGAAGCAACGGCCTTTGTGAATGCGGATGAACAAACTCTTCGGCGTTTATTTTTAAACCTTATTGATAATGCCATCAAATACACACCTGCGGATGGAAGGGTGGATATTGTTGCCCATTTTGAAGCCGAGCGCATTAGGATTTCCATCGCGGATACCGGGATCGGGATTGAGCAGGAAAATCTTCCAAGGCTTTTTGATAAATTTTTTCGCATCGAAGGAAAAACAAAAGATCCCGGCCCGAACAGCGGATTGGGTTTAAGTATCGCGCAATCGATAGCAAAACTGCATCAAGGTAAAATCACGGTTTCCAGCCAAATCGGGGAAGGCACTGTTTTTACCGTTGATCTCCCACGGATTACCGGTATCCCTTCCGGCTCTACGAATAATCATTAAAAAATTTAATGATTATTTAACCTTTCGTTAATCTCCTTTTTGATATATTCATATCACAGCAGCGACTGAAAATTATTCAACAATTTGAGATTAAACTATTTCAAAGGTTGCCGTTTATTGTTTTAAAGGGATCCATGACGAGGAATTGAAAATGATGAGCATATTGATAGTCGAAGACGAGGACAAGGTTCGAAAGTTACATACGGAATTACTCGAGAATGAAGGGTATACAGTGGCAAGCGTTTCTGATGCCGTACAGGCCAGTGAAATTTTATTAAAAAAACATTTCGATATTATACTGCTGGACATCAATCTTCCCCATGTGTATGGAAGCTTATTGTTTGATCTGATGCAAGTATTTCATAAGGGCATAAAAGTCATTGTAACGAGTGTTTATCCTATTGAAGAGCAGCGAAAAATAATGAAAGATGCCGCAGATTACTATGATAAAGCCCAAGGCGTCGATATTTTGCTTGATAAGATCAAGAAAATCGCCCGCAGTATAATGCCTTTAAACACGATACTGATTATAGAAGACGAATTCAAAATAAGACGGTTGTTCAGCAGGCAATTGAAGGATCTCGGATACCGTACCCTGGAAGCCGAAGACGGGGAGTCGGGGCTCGAATTATTTTCGAAAGAACCGGGTATAGACTTAGTCATTCTTGATATCGCACTTCCCAAAAAAATTGGCATGAAAGTTTATGAAAGCATCAAGGGAAGGACTCCTCCGGTAAAAATTATCGTGTCCAGCGTCTTCCCGAAAGGGGATCAGCAGTTTTTGATCAAAGAAGCGGACGATTATTTTGATAAAGCGGAAGATGTCGGCACCCTAATAGAAAAAGTTGAACGTCTGCTTAATACTGGCAACAGGAATTAACCATGTGCCCCTATCTTATCCTTAAAGAAAGTGACCCTTTCTGCGAAGGGACATCATCGGGCAAGGTTTTTTCTCCGCGGCAGAAGAGACAAAAAGAATATTGCCTCGGCAGTTTCACCCAGTGTGTGTTTTATCAATTAAAAACAGGATGGGTCACGGAGCTTGAAGGATCAATGAGCCACAACCGTGTTCTGTAATGCATGAAAAGGGAGGCATTCCCGACATGTCTTTTCTTAGCCAGCAAAATTATTTTGTCCCGATATTGATTCCTATCTTAATCTTTCTCGCGCGGGCTGCGGACGTCAGCATGGCGGCTGTCAGGATTATTTTTGTCAGCCGGGGGATCAGGGCCTTGGCGGCCATTATTGGATTTTTTGAGATGCTTGTTTGGCTTATTGGCATATCTCAAATTATGCAAAATTTGGATAACCCTATCAACTATATTGCTTTTGCAGGCGGATTTAGCATGGGCACGTTTGTAGGGATTACCATCGAAAGAAAAATCGCCATAGGCAATTTGGCTGTCCAGTTTATAACAAACAAAAATCCGGCCAGTTTATTGAAATATTTTCGTGCCCAGGGATACGGCACAACGACGATTGCTGGACAAGGGGCCGCAGGGCCGGTAAAAATTGTTTTAGTTGTTGTACGGCGGAAGCTGTTGAATAAGGTATTAAGCATAATAAAAAATTTTGATCAAGATGCTTTTTATACTATCGAAGACGTACGAGCTGTGGCCCGGCTTAATCCGATTATTTAGGAGCGCGGAAGATTTGAGAAGCGGGAAAAAATCAAACATTGTTATCGCTGATAAATATTATGATCCCGGTCATGGCTTTAGAGAAATTCTGGAAAAATCGGGTTATCATACAGTTTCCGTGTCCAGCCTTTCGGCAATATTTGATTTGTTGGCTCAGAACCGCGTGGACCTAGTTATTGTTGGCATTACAACGACGATTGAATTTTGCGAAAGTATCATACGACAAATTAAAAAGATGGACTTAAAGATCCCGGTTATTGTGGTGTCATCGCTTCCGGATATCGGCGGGAAAGAGGAGTTGATGGAATTGGGGGTGAAAGAGTGGATCAATAAGCCTTTTGATATGAATCATGTTAGGCAAAAGGTCGATGAATTGCTGCATGTTTAAAAACATCCTATCAGATAAACAAGCTGCTGCCCGGATCATAGAGCCAATGCCGGAGCATAAAATCATGAAAACTAAAAAGCCGAGTATGTTCAAGCTGATCACGGCTATTCTCCCCCGGGGGAAGACAAAAATGATAATGCCGGTTGTTAAAGAGGCGGGTATTTTTGGCGCCACGGTGTTATCGGGCAAGGGGCTGTGCGCAGAAGAAGGGATGCGTACTCTTGGCTTCCGGATTGGGCCTTCCAGAGAAGTCCTGATTCTAATAACGCTTGATCGTAACACACATAAACTCGTCAGATTACTTGAAGAGCACGGTAAATTAAAAGACCCGGGCGAAGGGATAATTTTTGTAATGGATATCTGTCAAGTTGTGGGATAAAAACAGGAGGATAATATGGTAACAAAAAATATTTATATTACTGATAAAGATATGGAGAGGCTGCGGGAGCTGATAATGGCGGCGCGCGAATTTAAAAAAGAAGAAGAGAAATATTTGCGGGAATTAGAATCCGAACTGAACAAGGGTACAATTGTGAAACCTCAAGATATTCCGCCGGACATTATCACAATGAACTCAGAAGTTCATTTACTAGATCTGAATACAAAAGAAGAAACGACTTATCAATTGGTTTTCCCAGACCAGGCTGATGTCAGTCGGGGCAAGGTTTCAATTTTAGCCCCGATTGGTACGGCATTGCTCGGATATAGCGTTGGGGATATTATTGAGTGGAAGGTGCCTGCAGGGGTTGCGAAACTGAAGGTTGAAAAAATCATTTATCAACCGGAAGCGAGTGGCGAAGATCTCTCTTAATATTATGGACGTCATAAAACGGAAGGGGGGTGAGAACGGATGGGAGATAAAGTCGCGAACAAGAAGAAAGCTAAAAAAAAGAAGAAGTAATAATTTTTTATAAGAATCCTCCTGTTAGACCTGTTCATGGGAGGATTCTTATAATTAAGAAGTATTATTTATCCTAAGGAGTGTAAAGAGTGCTCCTTTAATCTGATGACTTCCGTGATCACAACACGGCTGTTTTTGAGGACGATTTCAGCAAAAAAAGGAGCTTAAGTGCAATGAGCGTTATTACATGCCCAGCGAGATAACCTGGCTTCTGAAAACACTCGGGTTTAAGACAATCGATATCTTTGGCGCAAAGTTGGGAGCATACTCGAGAAACGACAAGCTGACCACAGAAGACTTTCAATGCTTGTTATCGCAAAGAGAAGCAGGACTGTTTTAGCCGGACATGGTCTTTGAGAGCATTTTCCCCTATGACTGGCCGGATCCGGCTCAGTCATAGGGGGTTTTTTATGCTTGGGGCGGGTCCGCCCGTCTTCCCCAAAGTGCTTTCGCCTTTATCGCCATGCCCATCACGACTATGATTCTCTTGCCGTTGTCGCTTCGTTAATCTGGATTGGCTATAGTAACATTTTTTTGCATTATCTTTGTGTCCTTTCTGAACGACCTCGGTTTTCGAATCGCGTTTATGGCGGCTATCTTGCTTTCAGGATTGCTTATGTTCCTAAGCCAGCGCTTTAAATCCAGATTATTGATAATTCTCAATTGGTTTGCGGCTTCAGGTATAGCTGGCGTTGAAGGAAGTTTTATGTTAGCCTCTTATTCAGGGTACGAACCATGGGGTGGGAAGCCGGGTATCTAGCCCGTTATTTTGGGCTTTGGATGGATGACCGCCGCTCATTATTCCGCTTTGTCTTTTAATATACGGACAAGAATTGAAGACGCGTTGATAAAAGATGCCCATTGAACATTGAGTCAAGCATCAGACGGGGCCGGGGTATTCGCAAAGAGCAAAGGCGCGAAAAATATCGAAATCATGCTATAGTCGTATACATTCATATGAAAAATCGAAGCCAAGGGAGGCTAAACTCATGAAAAAAGGGTTGTTGCTCTGTTTCTTTTTCTTCTTAACACCCGTCGCATTTGGAGGGAATCAAGAAATTGAGAAGTTTATCGGAATCTGGATGTCTGACGGTCGAGTGCAATTCATCGCCGAAGCGCAAGGAGATTCTATCGCCCTGGAAGCGCCCGTAACACAAGGATGGAAAACGGAGTTTAAAGATGTGCAAGTCAAGGATGGCAAACTCACATTTAATACCCTCTCGACCCGTGAGGAGGGGACTCCCAGCTCTCATGGCCCTTATTATCATGAAATCTACGAAGATGCTGATGGAATTATGTGGATGAGGCTCTCATCAAAACCTTCTTTAGAAAATACATCTAAAATACTTCTTGTCAAGCTATGGATGGATAACCCGGAGACCTCAACCCCGCCGCCTGGACGTTCCGGTTTGGGAAAGGCCGGAGACGAAGGGAGACATCAAAATCGAGCCGCCCGTGCGCAAGATGATATTAATATCATGGAAGTTGTCTTATTTCTCAATGCCAATCAAGCTCGGAATGGGTCGGCGAGCTTTAAGACGGATAGAGAAAAAAAGACACTGCAATATTTCGACGCAGAAGGACGGATCATGGAAGAATCTTACATTGATGAAAATAATAATATCATCACAAAAACCTTTAATGTGACGGGTGACGTGACTTCTCACGCTACAATCACTCCTGAAGACATTGAAGAATACATAACCCAGGAATCGGATTATGCAAAAGAAATCAAGAGAGTGGCTAAGGTCGCGTTAAACAAATTGGCCGCAGCCGCCGAAGCTTATCGTACTTCACACGATGGGCAATATCCAACCGATATCAAGGAATTACTCGGAAAGACATCCGCCCTCCCAAGAGACTACTGTGCCGAAGGTATGGAACAGTATAAATTTAGTTGTGAATTTAGAGCGGACGGTTATACATTGACAGCCACGCCGAGGTTTTTTAAAGACAATCCGGGTAATTTGACCTACCGTATGATCACGGGGAAAGTGTTAGAGGAAATCGATCCAGGAAAACAAAGAAAATAACACCTGTTTTTTCCTAAAAAACCACCTTAAAACACAGAAAGAAATTACATATGGATTGGATGATCCTAGGAGTTATTATTGTCGTTTTAGGAAGTTTTTTTGTAAATGGCTACTTAGCCAACAAAAAAAATAGATCTGCTCTATGGATGATTTGGGGATTTATATTTCCATTAGTATCAACGATCATTCTTGCCAGCTTATCTCAAAACCAAAAAAATCTTAGGGAACGGAAAGAAGGAAATCTTTTTGGTAAAATGTTTTTATTCTGGATTGTTTTTTTCAATCCAATTATGTTGGCAGTTGAACAATCAGCCAGTACTCATCCGATTATGAGCACAATTGGAATTGTTATTTTCGGGATTTTAACAGTCAAAGATGTTATTGTATTTATTAAAACCAAAAAAAGAACTTACCTGAATGCAGTATTTTTGTTACCCTGTATTTTTTATTCATTATGGTTTTTTGCAAAAAAAGAAGACATTATTAACTTGAATCAAATAACGCAAATAAATATTGTTTCTACGCTAGCGGCATATAAAAATACCCATGGTAAATATCCTGATACATTAGAAGATTTAATCCCTGACTACATAGAATCTATAAATGATTGGCCAAAAGTTTATTGTCATTTAGAGCCAGGAAAAATGTCTTATGAAAAAATACCCAAAGAAAATGATGAATTTAAATTGTTTGGAAGATGCGGCTATAAATTTTTTGAATATGATTCCATATCAAAACAATGGAAAACGAAAGTACATGAACCTTAAGGGCCTTCAATTTTTTAGACAAGAACGGCAGCTCAGTCTAAACAACAAAAATCGTATTCGTTCCTCTGCCTTAACCGATGAACACCAAAAGTAAAATTTAACAACATTATGGCAAACAACACCTTACAACAATTGAAAGTCGTGCTTAAAACCTTCGGCTGGCCAGCGGCAAATTTATAGCGATGCGACAAGAAGCTTGGCGAAGGCGGTGGTCGGGGCGCTGTCAGAAAGGGTTAAAAATGAAACAATGGTATGAATCATTATTTGAGAATTACGCTCACAAATACGACAAGGAATGTTTTGTTCAAGGGACTGTGGGCGAATGCGACTTTATCGAGCAGGAGGCCGGGCAAGATAAATCCATAAAGATCATTGATATCGGTTGCGGCACCGGCCGCCATGCTATTGAGCTGACCCAAAGAGGGTATACCGTGACCGGCATTGACCTTTCCGAGTCACAGCTTGCACGAGCGAGGGAGAAAGCCCAAGCGGCGGGTTTGACGATCAATTTCCAGAAGCATGACGCGCGGGCCCTTCCCTTTGAGGGTGAATTCGATCTGGCGATCATGCTGTGTGAGGGCGGATTTCCTCTTATGGAAACAGATGAGATGAACTTCGAGATCCTCAAGAACGCGACAAAAGCGCTCAAAAATAAAGGCAAGCTCATTTTCACCACCTTAAACGGATTATTCCCGCTGTTTCATTCTGTCGCTGACTTTTATAAGTCAGCGCAGATCGATGGCCAGTCACAGTGCAAGGACTGCTCCTTTGACCTGATGACTTTCCGTGATCATAACACGGCTGTTTTTGAGGATGATTCCGGTCATCCAAGGGAACTTAAGTGCACTGAGCGCTATTACGTGCCCAGCGAGATCACGTGGCTTTTAAAAACACTCGGGTTCAAAAAAATCGACATCTTCGGCGCGAAGCTCGGAGCCTACTCGAGGAACGACAAGCTGACCACGGACGATTTCGAAATGCTCGTCGTTGCGGAGTGAGGCGTCTACCATCTTTTACAGGGAAGCCTCACGAAGGCCTGAGGACCGGCGTCCCCTGGGCCCAGGGGCGGAGAAATAGATATGGCATCGGATTTGTCGTTTGTCGAGTTTGTTGCCGAACAGATGAGCGAGGCCGGATCCATTACGTACCGGAAAATGTTCGGAGAGTACGCCCTGTATTGCGAAGGGAAGGTCATTGCTCTCATTTGCGATGACCGGCTGTTTATCAAACCTACCGACGCAGGCAGGAAATTTATCGGGGATGTTGTCGAAGCTCCGGCGTATCCGGGAGCAAAGCCGAGTTTCCTGATTGAAGACAAATTTGAAGACCGGGAATGGATCAGCGGTCTGGCCAGGATCACCGCCCGCAGTCTTCCCGGGCCTAAACCTAAAAAGCAGAAGGCGGGCCGGAATAACAGGTAAATGGTTCATCAGGATTTACATAAAAGTCTACCTGTCCACCTATGGCTTGTGGATAAACGCTGGGCATTGCTTGCGGGAGCGTATGAAAGACGCTAGATTTTCTTTTATCTCTGGAATCGTTTCTTCCGGTCGTTTCCTGATCCCCGGAATAAATATCCTTATTGTGGTGATGGGGTCCCTCGTGTCACCCGGTTCCGCTTGGGAAGAACCGGGGCCATTAACTGGGGAGCAGGCGGTATCGATTGGCCAGGAGGACCTGCAGGCTCGCCCGCTTTACGCGAGGCTGGACCAAACCAGGCAGCCCCGGGCGGAGGCGATTGCCTGCGAGGGTAATAAATATTCTTACCGTCATTGCGGCCCTTATAACCACCAGCCTGCCCAACAGGGATATTCAAACTATTGGATTTTGGAATACGCGCTGAAACCTGAGCAGGCCATTACGCTTAACATCGGGGCCTTGCAGGCTTATTGGCTGTTGATTGATTTGGACACGGGGAAGGTGGTGGAAGAGGATGATTTTGAAGCGCAGTGGCTGGTCACATATCTTTTGAAAAAGATGTGGGCCGGGTTTGAAGGAGAGCAACAGGCCGATATATTTCAGATAGGATATTTCCTTTACTGGTATCAGGGGGAGCATGCCAAACAATTAAATGCGTCGTTGACAGAATTTCTTTGGATGCCCGATGAAATTTATAAACATCAGCTGTTGAACGATTTGGGGGCCGCATTGTTCATCATGGGGGAAGCGTCCTATCGGAAGCAGGATTATTGCGCAGCCAAAAAAATTTTTAAAATGCTGATCGATGATTTTGGGTATGCGCAGATATTATCATCCAGGTGATCCTATGGCATCGAGACCGGCCAGACAGTTAAACCCAAATTTTTCATTATGCGCCCCCTCGCTTGCGCTTTGGGGCGGCTTGACCATTGTTCTTTCTTTCGTTAGTATTATCTTCCCGGCCAAGGTTGAAGCTTCTTTATATTGGAAACCGGTGGACGCAGCCGAGCGGCGTTTACTGGAGATGGAAGATAAATGCGTCAGCCAGGATAAAACCGATAATATCAACGCGAATGCCGGGGATATAAAACCTGCCCCTGTAACAACAGTTTATCATTCCGATAAGCCGGGAAGGGCAAAGGGGGAGGCCGATAACCAACGTGTGAACATACGGCCTATCCGTTTGGATCCTTTATGGCTAGGGTATACGGCTTTGTTGGCGGTTCTGTTGGCGCGGGCTATTTTGCGGATTTGGCATTGAAACAAAAAGGGACAGCTCAATGATCGATGACCGTCGGCTATTAAGGAAGGCTCCCGGTGGTGTTGGTGGGGACAGCTACCCGGGAACAAGGAGATTCCCAAAAAAGGATGGCTATGGTAAGACAAAAAACGCTTGAAGAGTCGATCATCAGAGCAATGGATGGGACAGATCCGGAGCTTGTCCCTTTTTTGCCATACATACTCCAGGATAGCTGGGAAATCGGCTCTGATCCCAATACCATGATTGATCTTGTCCGCAAACACACGCGAGATCATGCTGACCTCCGGATACTTGATCTTGGTTGCGGGAAAGGGGCGGTGTCCGTAAAAATCGCCGAAGAATTTAAATGTGAATGTCTTGGCATCGACGCGATCAAAGAATTCATAGATGAAGCTGATCGCAAGGCCAAAGAACACGGCGTGGAGCGCCTGTGTCGGTTTGAGGCGGGTGACATCCGGGAACGGGTGAAAAGTCTACAGGGATTTGATGTCATCATCCTTGGTTCTATCGGGCCTGTTTTGGGCGATTATTCCCAAACGCTTGGATCGCTTAAAGACTGCGTAAAGGGTAACGGGATAATCATCATCGATGATGGCTATATCACAAATGACAGTGATTACGTTCATCCGCTGGTGCAAAAGCAGGATGTCGTTTACCGGCAGATAATAGATTCTGGCATGAAACTTATCGATGAGGTTGTTTTCGACAAGGATTACATCACAGCTTCGGATGACGCCATCTACGAAAGCCTGAAAAAAAGGTGCCTTGAGCTGATTGAACAGTTCCCGGGGAAAGCCACGCTTTTTACGGACTACATGAAAAGGCAGGAAGAAGAGAATGTTGTTTTGGAAGAGAAAATAGTCTGTGCGGCGATGGTGATCCGGCGTTTAAGCTGATGTGTCCTTTCCCAATCTTAAAACCTATGGCCGTGTCAGAGCAGGGGGGAATAATATCGTTAAGAAGGAGGGAATAATAAAAATAGGAGTATTTATTTCAAGTAATGACGCTAAGATATGTTGGAGTGCTTTACGCTGTACAAATGGGCTTGGAAACATTGGGAAGAATGTAATATAAACTTATGAAATAATCTTAAACGGTAAAGGAGAACAGTATGAACACGATAGAAAAAGCTTTAATTCACGGGTTATTTATTCATTTGCATCACAACATCGATAAGGTAATAGATTTCAAAAAATTCCGGGAATTAAATCTCCAGGTTGACAAGGTTTGGCCAAACGCTTTGGCGATAGGGCCGGAAAAAAATGATGATGCCGCGGTCTTTCAAATCCCGGGCATGAAAGGTTTTGTGGTGGCTAAGCTGGAAAGCCATTGTTCTCCCGCCGTGCCAAGGCCGTATGACGCTGCTGCCACAGGGGCCGGAGGATCAATGCGGGATATTGTCGCTATGGGTGGCCGGCCGATTTTCCTTTTGGATTTCATCGGGACCAGGCCTCTCGATCAGGAAGTTGTCGTCGGACCGTGCGGTTTTTCGGGACGCTGCACATGCGGTCAATGTAAGGTGATGCTCAGCCATGAGAGGTTGAACCTGATGGTTAAAGGATTAAGCGATATGTGTAAGACCATGGATGTATTTATTGTCGGGGGAGGATTCTCTACGTCCTTTTCCGATATTGTACCGGCCATTGTTGTGTCGGTCATCGGGAAATTAGTGACGGATAGGCCTTTAACCAAACCAGCTAAAAAAGCCGGGGATAAGATTATCATGATCGGCGTGACCGGCAATGATGGTAATGATACGCTTTACCGTGCCGGCTTGGTCAAAGAGATGCGTCCCGCCATAGCCTTGTTTAAAGAGGAGAGGGTTGCCATGGAAGCAGCTCTTGCCGCTTTCGGTACGGGGATGATCAAAGCCTGCTCTGATTGCGGAGCCGCCGGTCTGGGGGCCGCAGTGTGTGAATCAGCCAGGTATGGGGGATTAGGGGCAACGGTAGATTTGTCTAAAGTTCCGGTTTCAATCAAAGACATTACCCCGCAGGAAATTTTAATTTGTGAGACGCAAGCCCGCTATCTGGTTCAGGTCGCGCCGGAATCGCTCGACGCAGTACTGAAAGCCATACGGACTAAAACTGATAATGTCGCGGTGATTGGAGAAATTACCCAGGACGATAAAGAGACTTTTACATATAAGGGAGAGACCATTGCCGTTATTCCCAATAAACCGTCGCAAGAGACGTTAAAGGCTCTCGAAAGCGGCGCATAAGAAAAAAACAGCAGATTCGAATAAGGTTAAAAAGTCAACTCCCTTTAAGGAGATTATGTCTGAAATTGATATGGTTAAAAAAGCCTTAGCCGATTTGAGTGCTCAAGAAAAAAAAGAAGCGGCGCCATGAAGGTTTTTGTCAAAACCTTCGGCTGGCCATTGGCCACCTTATAGACGCACGATGATGAGCTTGGCGGAGGCTTTGGTAGGCATAGATTAAGGGCTGATCAGGGCAGAGCGACAACTTCCGCATAAATTCCCTACGACTATGTCTTAAGGCATGGAAGTAGGGTTTTTTGTTTACGGGTCATTGGAAGGCTGGCTTGGGGCGAGGAACGGGTGAGGTGCAGGAGCCAGTGATAGTAGTCAAAAAATCGGTGACCGGGGGGGTATTCCCGGTTTGGAAGTCGGCCGACAGCAAGCCGTGGCGGCAGTTTCGCTTTAGAAATCGCAGAATGGGGGAGGGGGGGCGAACGGTGAGGCATATTATGGGCAGTTTCTATTGACAAGCTATGCCTTTAGGGATATAGTATATCTCGTTCAGTGAAGTTGCGAAAAGCGTAACATTGCAGAATAGGATATACACATGAAAAATGGCTATAAGAATCTTTCAAAAGACGAGCTGTATCTTATCTCCAGAGCAGAATTCGAGAAACAGACGTTGATAACCACGCAGTTTGCTCAAAAACTTTTCCCCAATAAGAACAAGGCTTCAAGGGTCCTCGTTTTTCTGACCAAGAAGGGGCGTCTCATCAGGATCGAAAAAGGTAAATATATTTTGGTCCCGATCAAAGCGCCTAATCAGCAATGGATGCCAAGTGAATTCATCGTTGCCGATCTATGGATGGGAGATACGCCATATTATATCGGATATTTTACGATGTACAATTATTGGGGTTTTACCGAGCAGATCCCCCGCACAATTTTTGTTTTGAACACCGCGAAATCTTGCAAGAGAGAGATTAGCGGCATTCGTTATGAAGCGGTGAAGATTGATTCTAAAAAATATTACGGTGTTGAAAAAATCAAGGTCGAAGATCGAGAAGTAAATGTAAGCGATAAGGAGCGCACGCTGGTTGATTTTGCCTATAATCCCTTGGGGTCTTTGCGCAATTTTGAAATCGCGTTACAGGAAAACATTAACAACATCGACATTAAAAAATTCATTTCTTATTTAATAAAATTCCCGGTTGTTTCCGTAAGAAAGCGAGCCGGATTTTTATTGCAGGAATTAGGGTGTCAGGATAAGACGTTGGATTTACTGCGCAAAAGCATTGGTGAAAAAAGGGTTCTCGTACTTCTCAACCCATACAATCAATCCCGCAAAGGAAAAATTAATAAGGAGTGGATGGTCATTGTTAATCGATAGAGAAAAACTTAAAGATATTATTCCCGCGATCGCTGGCAAGATGAAGTTCAGGCCCGCTATTGTTGAGAAAGACTATTACTTAACGGTTATTCTCAATAATATCGAATCACTACTGACGGATAAGGTGGTCTTTAAGGGCGGGACATTGCTTAATAAGGCGCATCTCAATTATCATCGTTTAAGCGAGGATTTGGATTTCACATATAACGCGGAATTCGCGAATCGCGCTACCCGGTCTAAAGCAATCACCCCTATTCGGGAAAAGATGCTGGCATTCTTAAAAACTCTCGGCATGACAAGCGATAAGCCTGAAGGTGAAGGATTTAATGATTCAACGCAATATGTGTTCAAAGTAAAATATCCCTCTATTTTAATGGCAAAAGACGACATCATTAAAATTGAAGTGTCCCTGCGTCAGCCGCCGATTGAGTCCCCTGTTCATACCCTGATTAAACATTTTTATCAGGATCCTTTTTCTGGTGAAGATTTATTCCCCACCGGAAAGGTATGGTCGCTTTCTTGGAAAGAGGCTGTTGCTGAAAAGCTCAAAGCCGCTATATCCCGAAAAGATGTGGCGATTAGGGATTATTATGATCTTTGGTATATCTCGGAATTTGGGTTTGATTTCTATGATAAAAGTTTTATTAAGCTCTTCAAACGCAAAATAACCGATGAGGGTTATGCCGGAGATTACAAAGAAAATTTCGGACTCAGTAGCGACAACATTGCGATATTGAGAAAACAGATCGATGGACTTCTTAGGCCGGTCATCCGCTCCGGCGAAGAATTTGATTTCGATAAAACCTTAGAACGGTTTAATGTGATTTTACAAAAAGTGTAATCCGGCGTTGCTAACGTCCTGACGTTGTGGCCACCGGGAAGTGCAAGTGAAGAACAGAGAAGAGAAGAATGGTGAAGGAAAGAAAAGTGACAGGCATAAAGTCTTTGCCGGAGGATGACAGGCCGAGAGAGAAACTCCTCAAAAAGGGCGCGGGGGCTTTGAGTAATTCAGAGCTTCTGGCTATTCTTCTTCGCACTGGCACGCAGGGCACCAGCGCCATTGACCTCGCCCGCAAAATACTCAAGAAATTCAGCACATTTCGCAATA
>ENA-UPTA01000137-UPTA01000137.1-activated-sludge-metagenome-genome-assembly--contig:-NODE-137-length-78099-cov-6.390844_pt1 | contig 78099 bp, 70 predicted proteins | sample MGYA00238184_ERZ773361 | MGnify/ENA primary metagenome ERZ773361 (study PRJEB29100, sample SAMN05720205) | activated sludge metagenome | isolation source: anaerobic digester from wastewater...
TTGCTGCTGCGTTTGTGGCGCCGTACCCTGCGTGTAGTAGCACTGAATCAACCTCCCATTGGCCATCCTTGCGTTTACGCGCTTCAGCACCGAGATTTGCTGCTGCTCACCTTGCAGAGGATAGATCATGATATCGCCGTGATGGTCTCTCGCTCCCGGGATGGTGAACTCATTGCTCGCCCTCTGGCCCGCCTGGGTTTTTTCCCGGTGCGCGGCTCAACCTCCAGAAGCGGCTCCCAGGCTTTGAAAGTTATGGTTAGACTGGCCCGTGAACGCAGCCTGGCCCTAACGCCAGACGGCCCCAAAGGCCCTGCCGGATCAGTTCAGCCCGGAATCCTCCAACTTGCTCTGCTGGCTCAGGTCCCCATCATTCCAGTGGTCGCCTCCGCCAGCCGGATGTGGCAGTTGGATTCTTGGGACCTCTTTCGCCTCCCCCATCCCTTCAGCAGGCTCACCGCCATCTATGGTCCTGAGATTTGGGTGCGCTCACGGGAGGATTTTCCCGCCGTTGAAGAGGCCATTCGCCGAGCCTGGCAAAATCTCCAGTCCACTTCCCTCCGTCAGTAATCAAAATTATTGCCCAATAGAGGAAATCTGCGCTTTCGAGTCAGTAGGATCGTCCAGTTTTACAGGATAAAAGAAACAAGCCGGAGATCATCTCCGGCTTGTTTTTAATTTGAATGATGAGACTTATCTGGACAGGGCGCGCTCGGTGAGGCGGCGGACGTAGTTGGCAAGGCGGGCAGGCGAGAAGCGGTCGATCTTAGCATCGCCGTAATCCTGCCAATCGCTCTGGGCGGTGGCAACCATAACATTATCCACATACTTGTGGTTCATCTGGGTGATCTCAAGGGAGTATAGAGAACCGTCTCCATGGTCCTGCACGACGTTCGCGGGGAAGGTGTATTCGCGGACGGAGGCAGCCAAATCAACATCGGCAACTTCGTCATCGTAGGGATCGTCCGGATCGAAGGCGTAGGCAGAAGCGGTCTGGCTTTGGTTGCTGGCTTCGAGGGTCCAGTAAATGTAAGCGCTTTGGGCGGGGTTGAAGGTGAGCGGGAAAGTCCCGTCGGCATTGTAAACAATCGTTTGGCGGGTGTTGACGACGGTTTCTCCGTCCACGATAAGCTGGAAGTAGTAGGCGTTGCCGGGAGTAAGGTTTGCCCCACCCGTCCAGAAATCGCCCCAAGCGGAAAGCGCGACGGTCTCGCCACCGATCTTGAGTTCAAGCGTGGTGGGCTCGACATAATCGCCCATGGGGCCAATCCACATCACAGTAACGATGTGGCTGTCTTCTTTGCCTTCGGGGCCGGCAATAGCCATCACGGACCATTTGGCGTCTTCAGGCTCGGTAATATTCTCACAGCCGGTGAGGAACAAGCCCAAGGCGAGCGTTGCGATAATCATCAGTATAAAGAATTTACGCATTTAATTCTCCTTTTGTTTTGGTTTCTGAGAGTCTTAATCCTGTATCTCCCGTTATTTGTCAAGCTTTTATTGATTTAACGTAAAAAGCGAGTTCTTTTCCCAAGATCTCCTGGACAGCTCTCTACGCTATATACCACCTCGATATCACAATCCTGCAATTTTTTCATTTGAACAATTTCCCCAATCCCCATAACTGTGTTTGTCACTCCCAACAATGCGACTATATTGTCTGAAATACTCAATACCAAACGACAGATTTCCTGGAGGAACGATGCAAAACTACTACAAGCTAACTCTCAAGTGCCCCAAATGCGGAAAGGAACTCGGCGACGAGACCAAACTCATCGACAAAGTTCCCGCTGTGAAACTAATGGCGCGCACCGGCCAAGAAGAAGGCTGTGTATGGCTTTCAGCCCTTTACGGAAGCTACAGCAAGGAATCCAGCCTTTCACCCCGGGACGGCGAGATCAGTGTCTTCTCCTGCCCCCATTGCGGCGGTGACCTAACTTCAGAAGAAAACTGCAACATCTGCCAGGCCCCTCTCGTGGATTTTCACCTCTTTGAAGGCGGCAAGGTCTCCATCTGTTCACGTGTTGGCTGCACCAAGCACTCAATCGAGTTCGAAGACCTCAACACTGCCATCAACCATTTCTTCAACGAATTCGAGATTCAAGCCCAACGCCCGGAGTAAGGAGCGGTCCTCACTCAGCCTGGCAGATTCATACCCCAGTCGGGTAAGATTAATTCAACTCATACAGGATTGGTAATTATCACAACAAGCCGCCTCTCAAAAGGCGGCTTTCTTATTTTCCAATGACTTCTTACGATTTCACAAAGTATCTGTGAAACCCTTGAGTCGCTATTATCACATTCTTCTTAGTGAACCGGCAGTTAAAACCCTACCTATGCTCAGGCGCTGGCCAAGCCAGTGGAAAAAGCCCTTCGGACTGCTTTCGGGCTGAACACCCGCATCCACTTGATTCAAAAAGAGCCATAAAACGCTAACTTACTTCAATATCCTACCAGTCTCGTCCTGAGCGCCCGCGACCTTCCCTCTCTCCCGCCTCCCGCCAGATTCTCGCATTAAATGCGGGTATCATGCGGGAGGCAACTCTGGAATCAAAGAAAGGGCCTTAACGGCCAGTAGGCTCCGCTTTGACAAGGCAACTTCAAACACACGCTATCGCATACAATATGAGGGAGTTATCCACCCGGTATGAATGAGAACCAGAACAAGCAGGAATGAGCTTCGACTCCGGCATGGTATTTCAAATATGACAAACAGGTTTGGTTTCGGAACCCCCATATGCTAACATGGATTTTTTCATTGACAGCAGTCCGGTCTGAAAAGAAAAGGAAACGAGCGTGGACATAACGATGTAGTTCACCGCTGCTACAAAAGCAAAGGAAGCCCATGATGAAAAAAAGCAAAGCCCAAACAAGGCGCATGATTGTTCAAATCGTCAGTTTGGCGCTTGCCTTGGGGTTTCTCGCGCTTGTGATTCGGGGCACAAACCACAGCATTCATGAAGCCTGTCCCTACGCTTTTGTTTGTTTTGGTCTCAGCGGCAGCACCTTCCTGAGGTTGGGAGGCTGGGCCATGGCCGGGATGGTCGTCTTTGGCTTCGCCATGCTGGTTTATACGATATTCCAGGGTAGGAAGTTCTGTGCCTGGCTGTGTCCGTTGGGAACAGTCCAGGAACTTTTGTTCTCCCTGAGGGGAAAGAGTTACCGGATGAAGCACAGGTCGCCTTTTTACGTGGAGCGCAAGCTGGCCTTTCTTAAGTATCTCATCCTGTTGATAACAGTAGTTCTAACTCTGCTGGGATTTAATTATCTCTTCATCAGGCTCTGTCCCTTTTATTCTCTTTCCTTGCTGCCCAAGCTGTTCGCGCCGGGTATTTTGGTCCTGGGCATTGTATTACTGATTTCCTGTTTCAGCGATCGGGTTTGGTGCCGCTTCCTCTGTCCTTATGCGGCTTTGATGAACATCTTCCAATGGCTGGGTGATACGGTCGGGATTCAGCGGAAAAAGATCAGAAGAAACCTGGAACGCTGCACCGACTGCGGTTTGTGTTCGCTCAACTGTCCCATGAATATCAACATCGCTGAAAATGAATTCGTGCAAGACCGCAACTGCATCCACTGCGGCCTCTGCGCAGAAAGCTGCCCCAAACCGGGAACCTACACCGAGGAGCGCGAATGCGAAAACCAGCCGCGATCTTGATAACCCTGCTGCTTGTTGCTGTGATAGCCTTGCAGATCCTGGCCGCCCTGAATATCTTTCCCAAGCAGGAACGGGTGAAAATCTGCCCCGTGGACGCCATATCCATGCAGAACGGTAAAGCAGTGATAGACAAAACAAATTGCATCGGCTGCCGACGCTGCGTGGCAGGGGTGATGGTTCCTTCCGGATATTTGGAACAGAATTCCGAGCTTGTTGTAGATTCTTTAGGCTCCTCTATAGAGAAACCTGGTATTCTGGCTACAAATCCACCATTGGAAAAGATAGAGGAAACCAAGAAAACTCCGGCTTTGAAAAAGACTCCTGAGACCGAGAAAGCTCCGCCAGCTAAGAAACCTTCAAAGCCTGTAACCGCTGCCACAATCGAAGCCGAAACCAGCGAATCAAAGCACCGGGTTGATGCTGTTAAATGCATCGGATGCGGCATCTGCACCATCTACTGTCCCACGGGCGCGATTACTATGCTTAACAACAAGGCGGTGATCGACCCAGCCAAATGCATCAACTGCGGCATCTGCAAAACAGGCAACAAAGCTGATTTCAAGGGTTGCCCGGTGAAGGCCATCAGTGTGCCCTAATGCTTTGCTCAAACGTGCTTGCTGGCAGCAAAGGAATAGCGTTCCAAACATTCTACTGTCCTTGATCGCGAGCTTTCAGGACCCAAGATAATAAATAGCGGTTGACCAAAACCGCCCTGTAAATAAAATGAGAAAAAACCAAAATACAGACATGGAGGAAATCATGAGAAAAACCGTTGTGGTTAGCGCCAAGCGGACCCCCATCGGAAGTTTCGGAGGAGTTTTCAAGAATGTGTCGGCAGTGGAACTGGGTGTCGCCGTTCTTAAAGCTATCATCGCAGAAACCAACCTGAAAGTCGAACAGATCGATGAAGTGATCCTCGGCAACGTTTGCGGCGCCGGACACGGACAGAACATCGCCCGTCAAGTGGCCATCAAAAGTGGTGTTCCAGACCACATTCCAGCCTATACAGTGAACAAGGTTTGCGGCTCAGGCATGAAAAGCGTGACCCTGGGCGCGTTGATGATCGGCACTGGCGAAGCGGACATAGTTGTTGCCGGCGGCACTGAAAACATGAGCCAGATCCCCTATGCGTCGATGGACACGCGCTGGGGTGGTAAAATGGGAGACAAAACTCTCACCGACCTGATGATCCGTGACGGCCTTAGCGACATTTTCAATGATTATCACATGGGAATGACGGCTGAGAACCTCGCTGAAAAATATCAGATCAGCCGCGAGGAACAAGATCAATTTGCCACGGCCAGCCAGAATAAAACCGAGAAGGCAATTAACTCCGGCCGTTTCCGTGACGAGATCGTGCCAATCATCATTCCCCAGCGCAAAGGTGATCCCCTTGTGATCGACACCGACGAATTTCCCCGCAAGGGCGTGACAGTGGAAGCCCTGGCCAAGCTGCGCCCTGCCTTCAAGGCAGACGGCAGCGTTACTGCCGGCAACGCCTCCGGCATCAATGACGGCGCGGCCATTCTTTTGCTGATGAGCGAAGAAAAAGCCCTGGAACTAAATCTGCCCATCCTTGCCACTCTGGTCGGCAATGCCTCCGGAGGTGTGGATCCCGCCATTATGGGATACGGGCCGGTTCCGGCGATAAAGAACCTGCTGGCCAAAACCGGCTGGAAACTTGAAGACATCGAACTGGCTGAGCTCAACGAAGCCTTTGCCGCTCAATCCCTGGCTGTTTTCAAAGGCTTGGAAATGGAAGGGGTAGGCAAACTGGATATGGACAAAGTTAATGTCAACGGCGGAGCCATCGCTTTAGGACATCCCATCGGCTCCAGCGGAGCCCGCATCATCGTTACCCTGCTGCATGAAATGGGCAAACGCAACCTCAATAAAGGCCTTGCCGCCCTCTGCATAGGTGGTGGAATGGGCATAGCAACCCTCTGGGAAAGGAGTAACTAACATGGCAGACAAACTGAAACTGGACAAGAGCATGGCTCTGTATGCCGAGGCCAAAACCCTCGTGCCCGGCGCTGTGGCCGGCATACGCAGACCCTACAACTTCGTTGAGGGCGAATACCCCATCTTCTTTGAAGAAGGCAAGGGCGGGCGCATCCGCGATGTGGACGGCAACGAATACATAGATTACCTTTGCGCTTACGGCCCCATTATCATTGGCTACCGCGAGGAAGAAATCGACAACGCGGTGATCGAGCAAATCAAGAACAAAGGCTTTTGTTTCTCACTCACCCAATCCATCCAAAACAAGCTGGTGCAGAAGCTGCAGGAAGTGGTTCCCTGTTGCGAAATGGCCGCGATAGTGAAGACCGGCAGCGACGCAACCACCATCTCCATCCGCGTTGCCCGAGCTTACACCGGCAAGGTGAAAGTTGCACGCTGCGGCTATCACGGCTGGCACGACTGGTGCGTGGAAGTGAAAGGCGGCATCCCAGAGAAATTCTACGAAGATGTCATCGAATTCCACTACAATGACCTCGACCAACTGGAAGACATCCTGAAAGCCAATGCCAACGATATGGCCGCCATCATCGTGACTCCGGTTGGCCATCCCCTGGCAGCTGAAGTGCAGATGCCCAAGCCTGGATACCTGGAAGGCGTCCGCAAACTGGCAGACAAGTATGGCTGCGTGCTGATCTTCGACGAAATCCGTAGCGGTTTCCGCTGTTCCCTTGGTGGCGCGCAGGAATTATTTGGAGTAACTCCAGACCTCTCAACCTTCGGCAAGGCAATGGCCAACGGCTATCCGATCGCAGCGCTGGTGGGCAAGCGGGAGGTCATGGATGTCCTAACCAAGGACGTCTTCCTCTCCTCCACCTTCTTCCCCAATTCAGATGCCCAGATTGCGGCCCTGAAGACCATCGAGATCCTTCAGCGTGACAAGATTCTGGATGTGGTGGCAGCCAAAGGCAAAAAGTTCGGTGAAGATGTGGAAAAAGTGGTTGCTGAATCCGGTATTCCAGCCCGTTTTTCCGGCTCGCCATGGATGCCCTTCATCACATTCCCGAGAGATGAAGAAGGCCTTTACAAAAAGCTGCGGGTGGAGTTTTACACCCAGCTCATCCGCCGGGGTGTTTTCCTTCAGCCTTATCATCACGGCTACATCTGCTACCGTCACACCGACGCCGACCTCGCCTTCACGGTGCAGGCTATAAAAGAATCGCTGGCCGAGCTTAAAAAGCTGGCCTGAATATAAATGAACCGTCTGCCGGGGCTGGATTTCCAGCCCCGGACAGCTATGCTTTACTGAGGATCTATGGCAAAATACATCTTCGTGATAGGCGGCGTTCTATCTTCCCTTGGCAAGGGGATCGCCACCGCCTCCATCGGTTTGCTTCTTAAATCAATGGGTTACCGCGTGGCAACCCAGAAATTTGATCCCTATCTGAATGTGGACCCCGGCACAATGAGCCCCTTCCAGCACGGCGAAGTTTTTGTGACTGACGACGGCGCTGAGACCGACCTCGACCTGGGACACTATGAACGTTTTGTAGATGAAGCCCTAACCCGACACTCGAGCTGTTCAGCCGGCCAAATCTACGAAAGGGTGCTGCAGAACGAAAGGAAGGGAATATATAAGGGTAAAACGGTGCAGGTGATTCCGCACGTGACGGATGAGATAAAGCGCCGCATCCAAAAACTGGATGCCGATTACGATATCATCATCACCGAGATTGGAGGAACCGTAGGCGACATCGAAATCCTGCCCTTTCTGGAAGCCGTGCGCCAGTTGCGACTGGACCTTGGCCTGCAGAACACCCTCTACGTGATGCTTACCTATATTCCATTTATCCACGCAGCGGGCGAGCTAAAGACCAAACCCTCCCAACACAGCGCCTACAAGCTGCGTGAGATCGGAATCCAGCCTGAGATACTGCTCTGCCGCTCGGAAAAACCTTTTGAAAGCGAGATTTACGACAAAATCGCCCTCTTCACAAACGTGCCCCGTGCCAATGTAATCAACGCCATCGATGTAAAAAGCGTTTACGAATGCCCCATCACCTTCAAGAATGCCAATCTGCACAAGATCATATGCCGTCACTTCGGATTGGAATGCAAGCCTCTGCGCCTGACCGCCTGGAACAAGTTCCTGCAAAACAGCACCAGTTGGGAGCAAAAAGTCACCATCGCCGTCTGCGGCAAATACGTAAAGCACCAGGATGCCTATAAAAGCGTCGAGGAAGCGTTGTTCCATGCCGCAGCCCACCATAGGATGGGGCTGCAGGTGAAATGGGTGAATTCCGAACAGAAATTCAAACCATCCTCCCTGGCAAAAATACTCAAGGACGTGGACGGAATCCTGATCCCGGGCGGATTTGGAGTAAAGGGAATCGAAGGCAAAATCGCCATCGCGGAGTATGCCAGAACACGCAACATACCTTTCCTGGGCATCTGTCTGGGCATGCAGGTTGCTGTGATAGAATTCGCCCGCCACGTTTGTCACCTCAAAGACGCCAACAGCACAGAATTCTTTGCCGACACACCCCATCCGGTTATCCACAAGATGGAAGACTCAATCTACCAGAAACTTACCGGAGGCACAATGCGGCGGGGGGCTTATCCCTGCAATTTGGAGCCAGGTTCACTGGCCAGAAAGGCTTACGGCCGTGCCAGGATCAGCGAAAGGCATCGGCACCGCTATGAATTCAACAACGCTTATCGGGATAAGCTAACCTCCAAAGGCATGTGCCTGAGCGGCTTTTCACCTGACGGGCTTTTGGTGGAAGTGGTGGAACTTCCCAAAAAGGGTTTTTACCTCGGCGTGCAGTTCCATCCCGAGTTCAAATCCCGTCCAAACAAGGCACACCCCCTTTTCCGGGATTTCTTCGGTGCCGCCCATGCCTATTCTTCCGGTAAGTCCAAACAGTAGATAAGAAAAGACTTCTGCCGCCTTTGTGTAAATATTTCCACTAAATTGTGGTTATTTTGGCATATTATGCCTTGACTTGATCATTGTATCATCTAGGATGACATTGCTTAAACAATTATGGGCCCAACATTGGCTTAGGTTTTAGTGTTTTTATATTATGAACCCATTGCTTCAACCCAAACTTCCTCAACATCGTGGCATACGTCACGCGGTCAGGCTGATCGTGGTTCTAATGCTGTTTGTATTGTCCAGTTGCGGGGACAAGTGCATTGATTCTGGCAGAAGCAAGAAAAACAGACCCAGTATGGAGGAAGTTCAACCCGGAGAGCTTTTCAAATTGCGTTACCGGCTGAAATGGCTGCACCAGGCCCAATTCGCCGGAGCTTACATGGCCAAGGAAAAAGGCTTCTATCAGGCATGGGGCTTGGATGTCGAGTTCCTGCCCGGAGGAGGAGATCATCCACCTTACCAATCGCTTATGGAAGGTTCCGCCGACATAGCCAGCTTTAACCTGGTCACCGCTCTCAAGTATCATAATCCCAAAAATCCCGCTGTTTTAATGGCTCAGATATCGCAGAAAAATTCCACGGTGTTGGTGGGGAAAAAGAGTTCCGGAATCAAAACCATACAAGATCTTGATGGGAAAAAGATTGGCGTCTGGCGAGAAGAAGGTGGCGACCACACCCTTTTCTTTCTGGAAAGCCTGGGCCTGAACATAAGAGCGATACCCATGGACTGGTCTGTCAACCTGCTGCTGGAAAATGCTGTGGACATGATTAACGCCATGTACTACAATGAGTATCACCGTTTGCTCATGACCGGTTTGGATGAAGAAGACCTGGTGGTCTTTGACCTTGCGGATTACGGCTTTGACCTTGTTGACGATGGAATCTACACTACCAGGGACTTTTTTGAAAAACACCCCCGGCAGTGCCGGGATTTCACAGCCGCCACCCTAGATGGCTGGAACTATGCCTTCCAGAATCCTGAGGAAACCCTGGCTGTGGTGCTGCGTTACCTGAGGGGAAACCATCAACCGGCAAACCTTGAGCATCAGGCCTGGATGCTGGAACATATAAAGTCCCGCATTCTGGAAAATCCCGCCCGCGTTGGTTATCTCGATCCCAAAGATTTTGATCTTGCCAATCGCATCCTGATCGAGCGTGGCATAATCGACAAACCTGTTGATTACCATACCTTCTACCCCCATGAACACAAGTAAGAAGACCAAATATCTGGGGCAACAGCTCATCTCTTTCATGTTCATCTTCATGTTGATCCTCTTTCTGGTGACCTTTCTCATCACCCGCCAACTGGCCTACAAAGTGATGCGCAGCAACGCAGAAGAAAGCATTAGCAACCTCACAGAGACAAACGCGCAGATGATCGACAAGAACCTCTCCAACATCATGACCATCGCCCAAGAACTGAGGACGGTGATCAACGACGATCTATACACCCCGAAACAGCTTAAGCGCCACATCCACCATCTGCTGATCGATAACCCCAGGCTGATCTCGGTTTGCCTGGCCTATGACAAACCATCCACCAAACGCACCCAAACCTTCTATTTGGAAAACCAGCAGATTCGTAGCATCCCAGCAGAAGATGACGATTACCTTTACAAGGACTGGTTTCAGATACCCTGGCTGTCTCTAAGGCCTTGGTGGAGCGATCCCTGGTTCGACAACCTGGGTTCCAAAGAAAGAGTATGCTCTTACTCCCTTCCGCTCACCATCAAAGGCAAGCATCAAGGCATTATCCGTTTGGACACTCCGATGGAAAGCCTGCACCGCATCGTGAAGCCGATCCGGGTGAAAAAAACCGGCTTTGCCTTCATGATTGCAAGCAACGGCATGATCGTAGCCCATCCCAGGGATTCCCTGGCCATGAACTATTCCGCGTTTGATTTCGCCAACCGTTACGGCGACCAGGAACTGCGCCAAATATGTAAAAACGCCGTGAGTGGCCAAAGCGGCTTTGAGCGCTTCCGTTTTGAAAAACCTGGACCTGATGTCTGGATAGCCTATCCGCCCCTCCTTCCAATCATTGGAGCCTGTTGGTGGAGGTTCCCAACAGTGAGGTTTTTGCCGATTTGCACTCTCTCTCCATTATCACCACGATTGCTTTCGTGCTTGCTTTCCTGATCTTTTCAGGCACGATCTGGTACCGCACCAGTGCTCTTAACCAACCTCTCTCAGAACTGGTGGATGCCATCAAACTGGCAGGGGAAGGCGAGCTGCAGTCTGGCCCGGAGATTGATTCGAACACTTACGAAATCCAAGTTATCGCCGAGAACTTCGAAAAAATGAAGAGCTCGCTAACCAGCCATATAAACAACCTTCAGCAAGTGACCGAGGAAAAGAACCGCATCATGGCTGAAGTTGCCTTTGCTTCGATCATCCAGCGCAACCTTATCCCCAAAAACGATGATGCCTCAAAGTTGCCGGCCAACCTGAAAGCCTTTGGCATCCTCGAACCAGCCGGTGCCATCGGCGGCGACCTCTACGATTATTTCCTCAAGGACGACAAACACTTTCTCTTCGCAATTGCCGACGTGGCGGGAAAAGGCGTTGCCGCCGCCATGACCATGACCATGATGACAACCTTGCTGCGCACGGTTTCATCGGATAAAGACAAGCCGGAGGATATCCTGCACATCCTGAACACCTTTTTGGTGGAAAACAATCCGAAATCCGACTTTGTGACCATGGTCCTAGGCATCATCGATCTTGAAAGCGGGAGTTGCGTGTTTTCCAATGCCGGCCATACACCAATATACCAGCTTAAGGCGGCAGGCGGATTCAGCAAATTCGCCACCACCCATTCCACTGCGCTGGGATTTTTTGACAATATCAAAATCACTTCCGACGTGCTGCAACTTGCGCCCGGTGACAAAATCCTCGTCTTCACAGATGGCGTTTCCGAAGCAGTGGACCGACATGACAAACTATTCGGCACAGACGGGCTGGAAAAGGTTCTGAATAAAGAAGCAGGCTCTTCGCCTGAAGAAACCGTTCAGGCGGTCCTGGCTGCCGTTGGCGAGTTTGCGGACACCCAGAAAAGCCACGACGACACCACCATCCTGGTCGTGGAGTTCCTGAAGCCTCTGAACTGCTGACACACCCTTAACCCTCTATCTTCTGCCACTCTATTGCCTCCCGTCATATTCCCGCACTCGATGCGGGTATTGTGCGGGAGGCTAAAAACTGGATATCAACATACCCCATAAGGGCGAAGCGGCTTGGAATAAATCTGTCTCTCAATCCGTGAGGCAGGCCTCGATGGAGCTTTTCAGATGAGCGGCGAGGGCGATTTTATCGTCGTAAATGGGATCACCCGGTCTCACGGGCGGCAGGATGGTGAAATTCACCCTGGCGGCGTGGATATCGCCGTCGATCTCCAACATGCGCCAGGTGCCGTCCAAGGCGAATGGCACAATGGTGGCGCCAGCCATTTGCGCGAGCTTGAGGCTGCCCAGATGTAAATCAGCCAATTTGCCCCGCTCCGCGCGCAACCCTTCAGGAAAAATGACCATGGGATGGCCTTCCTTCATCACTTTGGCCGCTGCCTGAAAAACTTTGATGGCCTGGCGGGCGTTATCTCGGTCCAGAAAGAAACTGGGTAGCTGGACCATCCACTGCTTGAGCACAGGCACCCTGGCCAATTCCTGCTTGGCAATGAAGCCCATGGGGCAGCCCGCAAAACCAAGGAGGGTTGGAATGTCAAAATAACTTTGGTGATTGCCCATGAAGCAGATGGGATCTTCTAAAGGAATGTTCTCGCGCCCGGAAACCTTCACACGCGTGCCGGTACTGACCACCGTAAACCAGCCCCAAACCCTTGCCACCTGCCAGGTTAGCCTGCGGTAACGGCTTGGTGACAAAAACAGCTTGGTGACAAGGTGAAAAAGCAGAAAGATGAACAACAACAGCATCATGATGACGAAGAAGACTTTCCAGAGAATGCTGGTTAGTTTGTTGAACATGGGTTTTCCTTGGTCAGTCGAAATAGGTCCATTCTGTCCAGATATCGTGCAGGGAGGTGATCCAGCCGCCTTTGCTGATGGCATAGCGCAGGGTACTCCAGTAAACTCCAGCCCAGAGGGGAAAATCTATGGGGTCAAAGGTTACATTGTGCCAGAGCAGAGACAGATGGGACTGGTATTTGTCCGCCATGTCGATCAAACGGCGCAGGGTTAATCTGGCCGCCAGCGGATTCATGTTCATGGCCTTTTTGGAGTGGAGGGTTGTGTCCATTACGATGAGAGGTATCTCCAGCACTCGGAAGGGACGGTTTTCCTCTATGTTGAAGGGATAAAAGGGAAAGGATATCCCCGCCCGGAAGCCGATGTTTTCCCAGTAGCCGAGGGTCGAATCGTAGAGGATTCCGGCGTTTTCGAGAATGCGGAAGCTCTTCTGATAATCGAAATGGAGGTAATGGGATCGGTATCCGCGCACCTCAAATCCCGCTTTGACCAGACGGTCCATCTCTGCTCGGAGGACTTCCTCGTCGAAAGCTGATTCCGGACTGCCATGCAGCCCCACTTCCTCGCCGGCCAGCAATTCTTTGAGCCGCCTCAGCACCTTGGGGTTGGATATGTAGTTTTGGCGTTTGTCCTTAAAATCGCCCTTGCCAAAGAGAAACCAGGTGGCCTTAACCCCGAGGTTCCTTTCCTTCTGCACGATCCAGCGGATTTGGCGGCGGGGATTGTGGATCAGGTTTTTATGGAGGGTGTGGCCGAGGATTTTAAATGTGGCGGTAACAGGGCGTTTGTACCAGGTGCGGAGGTTGTATTTGAGGGTGTCAACCTTCTGTGTACCAGCCCAGTAGTTCCAATAATCCACATCGTGGGAAAGCGATATGCAGAAACGGTTTTCCTCATTCCAAACGATTTCGCGGATGAATTGGGGCAAGGCCCTTTCCATGGCGTAGAGCAGCATCTGGCAATAGACATCGACCACGGGAATATCTGTAAAATCCCATCGGTATTGCAGCGATTCAAAGTAATCAACCCGTCCTCGCTGTTCACCGTGGCGGCTGAGAATATATTCGTGCCAGCAGGTTAGGAAGTAGAAAGCGCTGGCCACGACGTCCTTGCGGAATGTCATGGATTGCGCGCCGATGGCGAAAATCGCCCCGGGCTGGGAGAATAGGAAGGGTATGTATTCCTTCTGATAGAGGCAGAAATCCACTCGGTCCAGGGGATAAAGCTCCAACCGGTTGAAAAAATCAGGAGTGGCAGGATCAAAGTGGATCTTTATTGGATAGGCGCGTTCGCTTTCCGGCCCGTAATAAAGATGAACCCCTTCAATCCTCTCTCCGTATGTGAATTGTGGGTTCAGGCGCAGGATGTTGCAGAACGTCCTCAGCACAAACTCGGCCTTGGGTATGAAATCCCTCGGCAAATCAAGCAGAATGAGGATGTTCGGGAAGCGGTCCATCAGGTTTGGGCTGGCTTACCAGCCTTGGGTGCGGGTTTGGCCATCAGCACCATGTCCAGCACATCCTTAACACTGTCCACCCAAGTGATTTCCATTCCTTCCAGGATGTCCCGGGGAAAATCGCTGATGGTTTCCTCGTTTTCGCGGGGAAGGATGAGTTGGGTGATGCCAGCGCGTTTGGCGGCCAGCACTTTTTCCTTGAGCCCGCCGATGCCTAGAACCTTGCCGGTGAGGGTGATTTCGCCGGTCATGGCCAGATCGTGTCTCACCTTGCGACCAGTGAATAACGACGCCAAAGCTGTGGTAAGGGTAATTCCGGCTGAGGGACCGTCCTTGGGCACGGCGCCAGCGGGGAAATGGATGTGGATGTCATATTTTTCCAATTCACGGGGTTCGATACCGTATTTTTGGTGATTTGCCTTCAGATGGCTGAGGGCGATCCTGGCTGATTCTTTCATCACTTCACCCAACAGGCCGGTTAGGATGATCGTTCCTTTACCTGGCATCCGGGTAGTTTCGCAAAACAAGATTTCCCCGCCGTAACTGGTCCAGGCAAGGCCGGTGGCGATGCCCACCTCTGGTTTGCGGTTGGCCAGTTCCAAACTGAATTTGCGGGGACCCAGGTAATCCTTTACGGATTTGGCGTCGATCACCCGGGCATGGACATCCCGGGAAGCAACTTGCCTGGCTATTTTGCGGTAGATGGATCCAATACGCCTTTGCAGATTGCGCACCCCGGCTTCCCGCACATAATAGCGGATCAGTTCCTGCAGCGCAGATTTGTGGAAAGTAATCTTGTATTCCTTCAGGCCGTTGGCGTCTTTTTCCTTGGGAATCAGGTAATGGCGGGCGATCTGCACCTTGTCATTCTCAAGGTAGCTGGTGAATTCTATGATCTCCATCCTGTCGCGAAGGGCTGGAGGGATGGTGTCCAGCGAGTTTGCTGTGGTGATGAACATCACCTCGGAAAGGTCGAAAGGCAGATTCAGATAGTTGTCCACAAAGCTGTGGTTCTGTTCTGGATCAAGCACTTCAAGCAGGGCTGAGGCTGGATCTCCGCGAAAATCACGGCCCAGCTTGTCGATCTCGTCCAGCATGAAAACGGGGTTGGCGGTGCCCTGGCGTTTAATCTCCATCATAATCTTGCCGGGCATGGCGCCAATGTAGGTGCGGCGGTGGCCGCGAATCTCAGCTTCATCATGAATTCCGCCTAAAGACATGCGGATAAACTTGCGCTTGAGGGCCCGGGCGACAGATTGTCCGATCGAGGTCTTGCCAGTGCCGGGTGGCCCTACAAAACAGAGAATAGGGCCTTTGAGGCTGCCCTTCAGCTTTTTCACAGCTATGTATTCCAGTACGCGTTCCTTGGGCTTGGCCAGGCCATAGTGGTCTTGGGTAAGGATCTTTTCGATCCTGACCAAATCCAGCCTGTCCTTGCTGTAGGTGGTCCAGGGCATATTCACTATCCAGTCCAGATAGTTCCTCACCACGGCATATTCGCTGGCGGCAGGTTGCATTGTGGCCAGGCGGTCAAGTTCCTCGAAAGCCACTTCCTCCACATAATCCGGCAGCTTGTTTTTCTCGATGAGCTCTTTCCATTTGAGGACCTCTTTGCTCACCTCGTCGCTTTCGCCCAGTTCCTTGCGGATGACGTCCATTTGTTCGCGCAGGTAGTAACGACGCTGGTCTTCGCTCATCTCCAACTGGATGTTGCTGCGGATGGCGTTTTCCAGCCGCATCTGGCGAATCATCTCAGCCAGACAGTTGTTCAGGTGTTTGAAGCGTTTCTTGAGGTCGATGGTTTCCAGGATTATCTGGCGGTCTTCGATCTGGAGGTCGAGGTTTCCCGCTATGATATCTGCCACCCGTCCGGATTGTTTGACGTTGCTGAGGCCCGCGATCATCTCATTGTTCAGGATTGTGCTTTCAGAGGCTATCTTTTCCATCAGCTCGATGGCTATTGTGCGATAGGCATGGATTTCTGTGTCTTCCTCAATTTGTTCATGCACAGTTTCCACATCCACCATGACGAAGGGTTCCCTCTGCACAGTGCGCTGAAGGCGGACTCTGGAGGTTCCCTGCAACAGCAGGCTAATAGAGCCGTCCTGATTTCGCAGCATCCGGAGTATGGATACGGCCGTGCCAATCTCATTCAGGCCAATGTCGCTGGGACCTTTTTTTTCACGATCCAGGAAAAAGGCCATGGTTTTATCGTGTGCCAAGGCATGGTCAATGACCAGTCTGGATTCTTCGTCGGTTACCACCAGAGGCATCAGCAGGTGCGGAAACATCACCACATTGTTTATGTGCAGCACCGGCAAGGTTCTGGGGATCCGGCTGTTTTGTTCTTCCATTATGTTGCGCTCCTGATCAAACATAAATCGTAATGTCCCCAGCAGAATGAATTACAAACAAGGCTGGGATACACAGACAATATAACTCTGCAGGTGCCTCAAGCCAAGATCAGGAACAAGATCATGTTGAAGATTCCGAAGACCAAGTTTATACCTGCCACAATCTTCAGTAGCGGCACATAAAGGTATTGGCGGAAGTATTTATAGAAAAACTCCAGGTTGAACTGCTCGTCATATTCGTCTATGCGGTGTTCGATGCGCCACTGCTCAAGTAAGTGGGGCACGGTTTTGCGCAGGATCTTGCTGGCAATGCCGCGCACGGCGTTGGAAACAGTGTTGCGGATACTTTCCTTTAATCCGCCGGGCAGCAGAGGCCAATCGTCCACGAAGGAGGTTTGCTCCCAAACCTTTTGCTGAATCTGCTCTTCAAGGTTGTAAAGATAGCCGGTATTGGCCTGGGGGTTGCCGGCCTGTTCCAAATAACCATGCAAAAGGTCGCGAGCTTTATTGAAAACCCAATCTCGCTTGCGAACAAGAAAACCTGGTGTAAGGGGATTTCTGACCCCAAAGATCTTGCGTTGAGTGGGGTTGAACAGAAACCACTTGGCAAAATAGACCAGCAGCAGGCCGACACCAACGTTCAACACTATAAATAGCAGTGATTTTAGAAACAGCATCTGACCTCCTCAGTCAAGAGACGCTTAAAAAACTTGGTTTAAACATGATTCAGGATGTGCCCCATCTTTTTCTTCTTCGTTTGAAGATATTCCAGATTGGTTTCGCGCGCGGCTATCTCTATCGGTACTCTTTCAATAATCTGCAGACCGTAGCCCTGCAGGCCAACAATCTTTTTAGGATTGTTGGTGAGCAGGCGTATCTTTTTCAGGCCGAGGTCCTTGAGGATCTGGGCCCCTATCCCGTAATCACGCAGATCAGCGGGAAAACCGAGGTCCAGATTGGCTTCCACTGTGTCCAGTCCCTCATCCTGCAGATGATAGGCACGCAGCTTGTTAACCAGGCCGATGCCCCTACCCTCCTGGCGCATGTAGAGGATCACGCCGGTTCCGGCCTCGGAGATAAGCTCGAATGAACGCTTCAGCTGCTCGCCACAATCACAACGCAGTGAGTGTAGTGCATCACCGGTGAGGCATTCTGAATGCACGCGCACAAGCACTTCCGCCTCCGCCTTTATCTCTCCCAGCACCAGGGCGAGGTGATATTCCTCAGACACGGTGCTCACATAGGTAAGGATGTCGAAGTCACCGTAGGGTGTGGGAAGTTTGGCTTGGGATACGCACTCCACCAGCTTTTCGCGGTGGCGGCGGTAGCGGATCAGCTCCGCTATAGTGATGATCTTCAACCCGTATTTTGTGGCAAAAGGGATCAGGTCGTCGAGACGGGCCATTTCCCCATCTTCGCGGATTATTTCACAAATCGCCCCAACCGGCGCACGTCCGGCCAATTTAACCAGGTCCACAGCTGCTTCGGTATGCCCCGCCCGTTTAAGCACACCCCCGGTTTCAGCCCAGAGCGGAAAGATGTGTCCCGGCCGCATGAAATCTTCAGCCCTGCTGTCGGGTGAAGCCAGAGCGATAATGGTCTTGGCCCGCTCGGATGCTGAAATTCCCGTGGTAGTGCCTTCCTTAACGTCCACTGTGATAGTGAATTTGGTACCGTGGCGATCAGTGCTGTTCCGCGTCATTAGAGGAAGGTCCAGACGTTTGAGGGATTCGGCTTCCATGGGTACGCAGAGCAACCCTTTGCATTGGGAAATCATGAAATTCACTTGTGAAGCTGTGATAGCGTCCGCCGCCATTACCAGGTCACCTTCATTTTCACGGTTCTCGTCATCAACCACGATCAGCATTCCGCCATCCGCGATGATCTGGATGGCTTCAGCAATCGTGCAAAAAGGGCTGTCGCCTTTTACTTCAGTCATTTTCACCATTCTTCATTATCGTTTAGGATCGAGAATAAATCCCTTGTGTCTGTGTCAATGCCAAAATAATTCTCCAGCCAGGCCATTGTATAATTAAAGTCTTGCGGAGGATCTACCTTGATATCCAGAGGCTTGCCTGAAATTGGTTGCACGAACTGCAGCCTCCATGCGTGCAAAGCCTGTCTCAGCAGATGGGTTGTGAGCAGTTGCGTCACTTTTCGTTTATAGTTTTCCGGAACTATGGCATGAACCTGCCTGCGGGTGTTGTAAAGAAGGTCTCCCAGAAGAGGCAGGTTGCGATGCGCAAAATGCACTCTGATCTGATGCATCCTTCCTGTTTCTAGTGATACCTTCACCAGCGAGAAGCAATGGAAGTACTTGATTACCTTGTAGTTGGTAAGCGACCATCGTCCTTCAGGGGTCACGCACATCTTGCGTGGATTGCTGATGCTGCGGCCGATGTTGTCTTCAATACTGTCCTCGGCTGGGTCCGGAATTCCGCAAGTTATAGCCAGATAGGTTTTTTTCACCTGGCGTTGGGCGAACATGTCGTTAAGCGCGCTTTGGACCGGGTCATTCTTGGCAATGACCATCAGACCGGATGTGCCTCGGTCAAGCCGGTGCACGATGCCGGGGCGATTGGCTTCCCGACCGCTGGAAAGGTCTTCCCGCCAGCGGAATACGATGGCATTCACCAGCGTCTGGTCAGATGCCCCGTAACCCGGATGGACGATCATACCGGCAGGTTTGTTGATCACGGCTATGTCGTCATCCTCATAAACCACATCCAGGGGAATGTTTTGCGGCACAACCTCTGCAGGCTTAAATTCCGGCAGGGATACATCCACCTCGTCACCCTTGGTAAGCAGATAACTCTTTTTAACCGGGACCTTGTTCACCAGCACACGGTCTTCTTCTATCAGCTTCTCGATGAAGCTACGGCTGTATAGCTCTTGGATGCGTAAATCTACCAAGTATCTGTCCAGACGGTCAGTCCCATCTTTGTCAAAAACAACTTTAATCCTGTTTTGCATGCTCCGTGAAGACAAGTGTATAAACTCCACCGATGGAATCGCCTCTAGCGTTACGCACGATGGCGCCGTTTAGGGTTGCCAGGCATTGGTAATCGTTATCGGGTATCCTGTTGTCATAGAGATTATCGCCGTAACGAAGGGAATCGAATATCTTTTGAAAGATTCGCTGGTCAAATTCACTTTTCAGCTTCAGGTCCTGGATATTGTTGCTCTCATTGAACATGGGGTAGCGCCGCCGCAGGGCGTCGTTGCAATAGCTGATATCGCCGTTATTGAGGGCGATCAGGACCCCCTGGGGTAATAGGTTAATCATTTGTTTGATGCGCTGATCATGCTCGTAAATCTTGTTTTCCTTGGCCTGGTCAAAACCGTGGATGTTCCGCAACATTATCTTCAACCCTTCCAAAAGTGGCACAATATCCTTGTCTCCGGCATGGGCTGCAAGTTCGCCATCTATATTCACCTCGTAATTACCGTGGGCAATTTCGCTGACGATTTTGGCCGTACGGCTCAGGGATTTCCTGAGCATCACCGGAATAAGGTTGTAAATAACCACACCGCAGACAAAGATAGCTAAAACTGAAACAATCAGGGTTGTTTGCAGATCATTGACCATGGTGGCCAAATCCGTTTTCCGGCTGATGATGATCCATAGCAAGAGTGTCTCCAGCAGGATCAGTCCCAGCAGGATGGATATGGCAAGATGATAGCGTTTGCTAATAGAGTGTTTCATAGCAGGTCCCTCTTGTTCGCGACGTCCCGGATCAGGGAGTCGATGGCGTTTTTTCTTCCCATTAGCATCATCACATCCCCTTCGTTGATTACATCATTGGCTCCGGGCATGTCATTCAGCCTCTGTTCCACCTTGTTCTTGCCCTCGTCAGTCACTGTCAGGTAATTGTATTTGATGGCAATCACATTTATCCCCCTGCCAGTGGGCAGAGCCAACTCCTGCAGAGACTTACCGACAAATTCCAAGGGCGCGACCAGTTCAAGCACTACATGGCCGCTGGTTAGATTGTAGTACTCCAGGATGTTTTTCGATATCAGCGTATTAGCCAGTTGCGATCCCACCGTCTCTTCGGGAAGGATGGTGCGCTTAACTCCTATCAGTTCAAGGATACGGCCGTGCAGATGGTTTTCTATCTTGGCGTAGATGATGCCAACGCCGATTTTCTTGAGGATCGCGCAACTGAGGATGGATTCCTGGATGTTGCTGCCGATAGCCATGATCACTGCGTCAACTTCGTTCAGATTCATGTCCCTCAGAGAGTTTTCATCTGTGGAGTCCATGCACACAGCCTGCGCGACCTTGCTGCTAATTTGATCCACCAGTTCCTGTTTTTTGTCGATGGCAAGAACTTCCATGCCGTTCTCTGCCAGGATCGTGGCCACGGTCATGCCAAACCGGCCCAGTCCGATTACCGCGTAACGTGCCATAATTATTCCCTTAGCCGATGGCTATATTTTCCTCGGCATAATTGATATTGGTTTTCCTGTTTCTAACTGCGAAAGCGTAGATCAAAGTCAGCGGACCGATCCTGCCGACGTACATCAGAAGAGTTATCAGAATTTTTCCCAGAAAGGAAAGTGAAGGTGTGATACCGGTGGAAAGGCCCACTGTGCCGAAAGCTGAAATCACTTCGAACATAATCTTTTCAAAAGGTGAGGGTTCCACCAGTAACAGTATCAAAACTATGAAAAAGACCAGGGAGGCTGAAAGAAATACCAGTCCTGCTGCTTCCCGGAAATTGCTGGAAGGGATTCGCCGCTTGAACACGCTGATATCTCTTCTCCCCCTCAGCAGTGAGACCATCGTGAGCCCTAATATGGAAAAAGTTGTAGTCTTGATCCCGCCGCCTGTGGAGCCTGGCGAAGCGCCGACGAACATCAGAAACATGCTAACCAACAGGGTCGCTTTACCCATAGCACCGAAATCAAGTGTGTTGAAACCCGCCGTGCGCGTGGTAACAGACTGGAAGAAAGAACTCAGCAAGCGCTGATGGATTCCGAAGCCTTTCATCGTACCGTAATACTCCATCACAAAAAAGGAGATCATTCCCCCCACAATGAGAAATGCGGTGGTTACCAGCACTATCTTGCTGTGCAGGGTCAGCTTCCGCACAGTGTCGCGCTTGAAGAAATAGCGGTAAAGATCGATAATAACTGAGAACCCCAAACCTCCAAAAATGATAAGCAAAGGAATAACGATGTTTACCACAGCGCTGTCGCGAAACCCAACTAGGTTATCCGAAAAAAGAGCGAAACCAGCGTTGCAAAAGGCTGAAACTGAATGGAACATGGAGAGATAAAGCGCCCGTGCCAGCGAATGGTGATGATAAAACCTGCTGAAAAGCAGCGCTGCTCCTGTCAGTTCTATTATCCCGGTCACTAGCAAAATGTTTTTTAGGAGCTGAGCCAAGTTGATTCTGTTGGTGCCTCCCACCACCTGGCTCATAACGTTCTTGAGCTTCAGATCGATGTTTCTGCCCATTAGCAGGGCAAAAGCCGTCGAAACTGTCATGATACCCAACCCTCCGATCTGGATCAGCAACAGGATCACCACTTGCCCGAACCTGCTGAAATAGGTTGCGGTGTCATAGACTATCAAGCCTGTAACGCAGGTTGCTGATGTTGAGGTGAATAGAGCGTTCACGAAAGGCGTCACTCTTTTTTGTGTTGATGCCACAGGCAGCATCAGCAATATGGTCCCGATAAGAATCACCAAGATAAAACTAAGCATCATGGTCACCGGGGGGTTGTCTGCCAGCCATTTGTAGATTCTGCCCCGGGAGAACCGGAAGAGGATGAAATCCAGTATGAAGTAAGTTTGCCGGACAAGCAGGAAGAAAATGACGAACCTGGCGTTGAAGTTCATCAGCAACAATCCCACCACCAACATAACCGTGTCGAAGATCACCACAATCGGGATGGCGCGTCCTTCCCTTAGCAACAGACGGTGAAGGATAGCCAAAGCCAGCAGGAGCAGATTGACCCAGGCTGTGGCGGTTTGCACCAACTGATAATTTGAATAGTAACTGATCAGGGGTTCCAGAAAAAGAACCAAAAGGCTCCACACGGCCAGTAAATACGCTGCCGCTTCCACTGGGCTCAGTATCAGCTTCAGGATTTTGCGCATACTCACTCAGCGGGCAGCGATGCCACTATTTCTCTGATATCTTTAGCCACCGCTTCGATCTCCTGACCAGCATCCACTTCAGAAAGCAGACCACGCTCGGCAAAAAAATCCTTCAAGGCCAGGGTCTGTTCGTAAAATTCAGCCAAACGGCGAGAGATAGCCTCTGGTTTATCGTCGTTGCGTATGATCAGTTTCCCACCGCAGGCATCGCAAACATTTACCTCGCTTGGCGGATCGCTCACCAGATTGTAGTTTTGGCCGCAATCACGGCAGATTCGGCGCGAGGAAATCCTGGCAATGGCCTTGGCTTCGGAAAGTTCAAGGAAGAAAACTTGCCTCACCTTGAAGTGCTTCACCAAAAACTCCGCCTGCGCCAAAGTGCGGGGAAATCCGTCAAAGATGATTCCCTTGCGATCTGGATGCAGCGATTGGTCTATGATGTCGAATACAAGTTCGTCGGGAACAAGTTCACCGCGGCTGATTATTTCACTCACCTGCAAACCGAGCTTGGTTTTTAGGGAGATTTGCTCCCGGAAGAGATCGCCAATACTGACGTGCTGGAACTTCAGGCTGTCACCTAACAGGTCTGCCTGTGTGCCTTTCCCGCTACCCTGAATGCCGAAGAACACGAAACATCGCATATAAAACACCTCAATTTTGGTAAATTATCCAGATACTCGCAAGCTGTCAAGCTTTTGCCTTTCCAGCACCACAAAGGCCAGCGCGTATTCCTTTTCGTGAGTCAGGGACAGGTGAACGCGATCTGCCGCCAAAGCGGTCAAACGTTCCAGCGCCCCGCCCCTGAGCAGGATGTCCGGTTTTCCGTTTTTATCTGTAAAAACCTCGATGTCCCGCCAATTTACCCTGCCGTCCCAGCCCGTACCCAGAGCTTTCATCACGGCTTCCTTGGCGGCGAAACGGGTGGCGTAACTTTGTTCAGGGTTCGCTTTTCCCTGGCAATGGGTGATTTCGCCCGCGCAGAAAACACGTTCAACGAAGTTTGGATACCGTTCCAGCAGTCTGCGCACACGCTCCACTTTCACGATATCGGTTCCTATCCCCACTATCAATTCTACTCCAAATGCCTGCGTTCCAGTTCCAGCAGGCGCCGTTTGATTTCAATGCCTCCGGCATAGCCGGTAAGAGAACCGTTCGAGCCCACCAACCGGTGGCAGGGAATCACGATGGGCAGGGGATTCTTATTTGCAGCCTGCCCCACCGCCCTACAGGCTCGGGGGCGTCCAATCCGCTCAGCGAGTTGCTTGTAGCTGCGGGTTTCGCCGTAGGGGATTTCCATAAGCGCGTTCCAAACTTCCAGCTGAAAGTTAGTTCCAATGGGTTCGAGCTCCAGCTTGAAAGCCTTGCCATTTCCATTCAGATAGGCCAGCAACTGCTGGCAGGCTTTGGCCATTTCTGGCTCCAGGGCTTCTGCTGCCTTGCCTTTCTCCACAAAAAGCAGCTTGCGGAGTTTTCCTCGCTCCATAACCAGTTCAAGGCCCCAGTCCTCCCAATCCACATAGCCAACTTGCTGTTCGGTCATTCCTTACCTCGGTTGTTTATGTTGCCAAAAAAACGAGAGCCCCTTTCTCTGAAGTGAGTCTGGGGCTCTGAGGGATAGTGTTTCGCAATTAGGCAGTGAAACGTCTGCGCTCTTTGATGCGGCCCGCTTTGCCTTTTGCATGGCGCAGGTAAAAGAGTTTGGCCCTGCGCACCTGGCCATAGCGGACTATTTCAAGCTTATCGATGTTCGGCGAATTCTGCGGGAAAATACGCTCTACGGCAACGCCGTTCGATATCTTTCTAACGGTGAAGGATTTGGAGATTCCCGATCCGCGTTTCTGGATCACGATTCCCTGGAACACCTGGATGCGTTCCTTCGCGCCTTCTTTGATTTTATAATGGACCTTCACAGTGTCGCCGGGGCGATACTCGGGAAAGTCGGTTCTGATTTGGTCTCTGCCAACTGTGTGCAGAATATCCATGGTTCCTCCCATATATGTACTCGGAAGAAAGGCGGTCCAACACGACGCTCACGGCACTACGGACGGACAGATGATTGTAGTCCCCCGGGCCTGTAACCGGCTCGAGGACGTGGTCCGCCGCTTGATGAACTTCATCGCATAATCCATAACCGGTGCCAAATATGAGCAAAACCGGCCTGTCATTTAGGGTGAGAGTTTTCAGATGTCCAAAGGATATCTGGTCTCGCAGCTTCCGCGCTGTCGTGGTAACGATGAGCGGACGCTTTTCTTCCTGCGTTGTTATCTCGTTTATCAACATATCGATCGAATCGCTGGGGCGAATCCGGGCCAGGGCCTGGCTGCGCTGCGGATTATAGGGCAATCCCTGATCCTGCCAGAAGTTTCTGATGTTGTTGAGCAGTTCCTGCTGGCGGGGGTCGGTATGAACAATATAATAAGCCTTAACGCCGTAGGTTTCAGCCGCCCGGGCAATGTCATGGATGTCTAGGTTGCTGATGGAAGTGGTCACGGTCTCACCGGCTTTGTTCAGCACTGGATGATGCGCCAGGGCAATATAAAGGACGCTCATTTGCCCCGCTTCAGATCAGGACGTCTCACCCGGGTGAACCGCTTCGCGCTTTCGTTGGCCCAAGCTTGAATCTTGGCATGATTGCCTTCACGCAGCACCGGAGGGACGCTCTGCCCCATCCAATTCACCGGCCGAGTGTAACAGGAAAAACCAAGTTCATCGCTGCCTGCGCTGAAGGAATCGCTGGCGGCGGATGAGATGTCTCCCAAAACACCGGGCAAGAGCCTCGCCACGCCGTCGATGAAAGCCAGGGCAGGAATCTCGCCGCCCGAAAGGACGTAGTCTCCAATGGAGATTTCATCGCAAACAGCCAGGTCACGCAGTCGCTGGTCAGTTTCCTTGTAGTGTCCGCAAAGCAAGATCACGCGTGACAGGCCGGCATAGTATTCCAGCACCGCCTGATCGAGTTTGCGCCCCTGGGGGGTGAAATACACAACCGGGGCCCAGCTTTCCTTGACCAGTTCAGTGATCGCCTGATACACCGGTTCGGCGCGAAGCACCATGCCGGCGAATCCGCCAAAAGCATAGTCGTCCACCTGATTGTGCTTGTTTCCGCTATAGGTGCGGAAATCGGTGAACTCTACTTCCAAAGCTTTCATGGCTCTGGCGCGGGCGATCATGCTGCTTTCCAGAACGCTGGCAAAAGCTTCCGGAAAAAGGGTGAGGACGTTTATCTTCATGTGGTGCTGGTTGCCAACAGGCTCTCGGCATTGATTAAAACGACCACGCCGGGATCGGGAATTACCTCGCCGACAAAATGGTCAACCTGCGGGATGAGTATCTCCGTCCCGTCGGGAGCGGTAACCACCAGTACATATTGCGCGTTATTGTGGAAATAGTCCGTCACCTTGCCGACTTCGCGGTCCTGAAAAACCATAGTGTAGCCCAGAAGTTCATCCGGTTCGTCGGATTCTTCTTCCTCTGGAGGTAGCGCCAGCATCACCTCGCGGTGAAGCTTTCGTTCCCTGTCTATTCCGTCCTCAGCAAATCTCAATCGCAGCTTACGATCGGATATGTCTCTATCACTAATAGTTACGAAAAACACTCTATCGCTGTTAAAGATCAGAAATATTTCTTCGGTTTCAGTCAGAATCTTGCGGTAATGCGGTTTCACCATCACCTGGAAGAAACCGTCCGCGTCCATTCCGCCCAAACGGCCGACGGCTGTCAGGTCCGAAACCTTCATCTACTCGATGATTTCGAGCTCGGCTCTCTTCCCCTGCTTGGTGCTGACGGCGTTGATGATGGTGCGCATGGCGCCAGCGGTGCGGCCTCTTTTGCCGATCACCTTGCCAATATCGGTCTTGGAAACACGAAGCTCGTAAAGAGTTATCTTGTCGCCTTGAATCTCTGTGATGTTGACTTCGCTTGGATCGTCAACCAGTGCCTTGACCATGAACTCAATCAGTTCCTTCATTTCTTACCTCTTGTGTGTTTTCTGCTGCTTTTCTGCTTTCTATTTTCTGCTCGTGCCGGATCTGCAGGATGCCAGCCTTGCGCAGCAGCGAACGCACGGTGTCGCTAGGTTGCGCGCCGACTCCAAGCCAATACAGGGCGCGATCTTTTTCGATCTGGATTTTGGAAGGGTTGGGTTTGGGGTCATACCAGCCAATGCTCTCTATGTACTTGCCATCGCGGCTCACACGGGAGTCAATTGCAACAATCCGGTAAAAGGGCTGGTCGTTAGCTCCCATCCTTCTCAGTCTCAACTTGACCATTATTTCTCCTTGCTATTATCAATAAGATGAGTCTATTTTGCGCCAACATTTTTGTAAGTCCTATTTTCGTCAAGGGATTTCTCGCTGTGGAAACGCAATTTTTACTTGACATTATTGCCCGGCTTGAATAAAAGAAAACCCATGGCATGGGAGGTGTCAATTGCGTACTTTACTGATCGTCGCTGTGTGTCTTGTGTGCGTTGCAGCCACAGACGGACTTTACGGTAATTCGGCACTTGAAGCCGCAGAAACAGCCGAACAGCTTTTTAAACAGGCATTGTCGCTGTATCAGGATGACGGGGCGGAGCAGGATCCAGCTCTGGCGGTGAAGTTGTTCCGTCTGGCCAAAGACGGTGGTGTGGACGAGGCACAGTATTATTTGGGGCTTTGTTACCTCCAGGGCCGGGGTGTCGGCAAAGATGAAAAGCAGGCGTTTCGCAGGTTTCATCTTGCTGCTGTTGCCGGTGTACCAAAGGCGATGACGGCTCTCGCAGATCTATATCTGGAAGGCGTTGGAACACAAGCCGATACAGATATTGCCTTAAAGTGGTACATAAAAGCTGTTGCCGCCGGTGAATCCAGAGCGATTGGCATCATTGGGGTAAGATTGCTGGAACAGGATAACCCTGATGTTGGCAGGGCACTAAAATACCTGCGTCAGGCTGCCTCGGATGGCGATTCCAGGGCTCAGAACGCCATCGGCAGGTGCTACAAAGAAGGAATTGGCTTCAAACCAGATTTGGCGAAGGCGATAAAGTGGTTCATCCGTTCTGCGGAACAGGGTCATCCGCCCGCCTTGGTGAATCTCGGGAACTGCTACATGAATGGCGAGGGAGTACTGAAAAACGAGGATGAAGCTTCCCGTCTGTACGCTCTCGCCGCGGAGCAAAACTACAGTTGGGGGCAGTTCAAATTGGCTGGGTGTTATGCCACAGGCAGGGGCATATACAGGAATTTGCCAGAAGCCATGCGTCTTTATCGCCTTGCGGCGGAACAGAATCTGCCCGAGGCTTGCTATAACTTGGGATACTATCTCCAAAGAACCGAAGCGGGGATTACGGCAAACTTGAAGGAAGCCGAGCTATGGTTTGGCCGGGCCGCGGAATTGAATTTCGCACCTGGTCAGTTTGCCCTAGCTTTTTATAAATACCACGGCACAGGTATCGGTGTCAATCGCATTGAAGCCTTTCGTAACTTCAAACTAGCCGCGGAACAAGGCCCCGCAGAGGCACAGGGATATCTCGGCCTGATGTATCTGAAAGGGCAAGGCACCTGGCCGAATCCAAAGGAAGCTGTCAGATGGCTGGCTTCAGGAGCGGCGGCGGGTTCCAAGGAAGCGCAGTATTGGCTGGGCACCCTGTATGAAAACGGAAAAACGGTGTCCATGGATCAGGAGCGCGCTTTCAACATGTTCCGGCTTTCCGCTTTGCAAGACCATTCGGAATCCCAGAACAAACTCGGGGAGTGCTATCTCTACGGCCGCGGGGTGGAGCGTGACAGTCTGGAAGCCTATTACTGGTTCGTGCTATCAAGTTCTTTCGGTAGCGTTGACGGATATACCAACAGGATCAAACTTATGCAGGAACTCTCGCAGGAACAGATAGACCTGGTCAACAGCCGGGCGGATGTCTGGCTTGAAGAACGTGGTATGTGGGTGCATACCTCCTATTTCAACAAATGAGGTTATCCCGGATTTCTGGTTCACCCTGGTTCGTTCTTAGCCCTCGCTGATGTTTCCCTGTGTTGCCTCCCGCCAAATGCCCGCATAAAATGCGGGAATCATGCGAGTGTCATGCTAGATGGGAACTAGCAGGGGTTAATGAGGGACGGATGGTTTCTTATGTCGCTTCTGTGTTACCTTGATCCAAAGCCAGGTGGGCTATCTTGTCCACCAGGTCCACAAAGCTGATCCCCACGGCCTTGGCTGCCATCGGGGTCAGGCTGAGCGTAGTCATCCCGGGGAGGGTGTTCACTTCCAGGAAATACGGTTTTTCTCCGTCATAGCGAAAGTCTATCCGCGCGTAGCCCCGCAATCCGAAAACCTGCCACAGTCGCACAGCGTATGTCTGCATCAATTGGGCCACTGATTCTTCGATTGGGGCCGGGGCCAGATATTCAGTGCGTCCGGCGTTGTATTTGTTGTCATAATCATACCAACCACTCAGGGGCTTGATCTCAACCAAAGGCAGGGCCTGGCCGTCAATCACGGTAGCCGTAAGCTCGCGGCCAGGGATGAAGCGCTCCAAAAGCGCGCTGGAGCTGTATTTAAGGGCATGCTGAGATGCTTCCCGAAGCTGCTCGACACACTCCACCTTGCTGATGCCGACCGAGGAGCCGCCATCGTTCGGCTTTACGATCAGGGGTAGCCCCAGCTTGTCCACTATGCCCTGAAGGTCGCGGGGATCGTTATAATCGCCCAATTGGTCACCGCGAAGCAACACCCAGTCCGCAACAGGCACCCCCTCCTCCCTAGCCATCAGTTTTGACACGTATTTGTCCATGGTGAGGGCGCAAGCCTGGAACCCCGACCCCGTGTAGCGCAATCCAACGAGGTCCAGGGCGGCTTGCAACTGCCCGTTTTCACCAGAACCGCCGTGCAAACCAAGAAAGACGAGCTCGGTTTCCAATTCCTGCATCCGCTCGATCAGTTGGCCCAAGGTTGAAAAATCAGCCGGATCAAGTTCCGTGACCTCATAACCCTTTACTCTCAGCCCCTCCGCGACCGCCGTGCCGCTTAACAGCGAAATCTTCCGCTCGGAAGAGTCGCCGCCTTTCAAAACTGTTATTCTTTCCATGCTTCCTCTGATTTTCAGCTTATATAAACCGCCTCAGCGCACTATCTTGAAGAACATCTCCAAATCAAGACCCAGAGCTGCTTTGAACCTTGCCACATCAGGATAGTTCGCGCCGCAGAAATCCAGGCAGGCAAACCTATCCTTGAGCATCTCCACCAACAGCAGGCTGTGCAAGGTGCTCGCCCCACTTTTAAAGCTACTGGGAAGGGTGCTGCGCATGATGGAATAGCCGCGCTGGTCGTTTATGCCGCCTAACACTATGTTGGTGCTGACAATGCGGTCCTGCTCCATCAGGTTGAACTGAGCCAACAGGCCGTCCCGGTGCAGCCGCTCCATCCAGGTCTGGAAGGCTTTGAAGGACAATCCCAGGCTCTTTTCTTTGCGGTCGTAGAGGTCCTTGATCAAAGTGATGAATTCCTCCGGACGGAATTCCCCCACCAGCTTGTAATCGTGTTTTCTGGCGGAACGCAGTTTCTCGCGTTCGTCTCTCAGCATTTTCATTTCTTTAGCGCTGTTGTAGGAGAAAGTGTAATAGGGTAAGACTTTCAATCCCTGCCAGGTGAATCCGCGGACGTCATAATTGTGCGGCGACAGGTTGAATTGCATCCGTTTATAGCGGGATTTCAGCCACTTCGCCACTTCCGAGGTTACCTTGAGTTCGTCCAGCAGATTGCGGTTCGGCTCACGCTCCGGTTCCCAGAAAAACCACAAACCCTGATAGTAAGAACTCATGGGACAGATCAGCCGCCTCAGGCCCAGGCTTTTTTTTTCATACAGCGGCAACACCGCGACCAGTTGTTCGCCTTTGTGGCAAAGCAATTGCAGCGCTTCCAGCTGATGCAGTTCCTGAACCGCCAGCATAAAGCGCGGATCGATCCAGATGGGGGGAGCTGGCAAACCCTGGTCGGAAGGAGCACGGAGGCTTATATCATACATATGAGTACTTTTTCAGGATGTTGATCAGTTCCTCAAGTTGGAAGGGTTTGAGGATATAATCCGTGAAACCTTCCTCCATCGCTTCGGAAACCGTTTTCACGCCGGAATAGCCTGTCATGATCAGACAAAACACGTTCGGATAGGCCTGACGAATCTCACGCATCAGTCTAATCCCGCTGGCTTGCCTGTGGCCGTGGTCGATCAGGGCCAGCCCATATTGTTCTTTTTGCAAATGCTCCTCCGCCTCCTTGCGGTTCTTGGCGATGTCCACAACATATCCTCTTGAGCGCAAAAAGTCGCCTATAACTTCTCGCAGAAGCCGGTCGTCGTCAACCAGCAGGATTCTTGTGTTCATTTCACCGCCTTGGCTTGGGTTGATTTTTCCACACCGCGTCCTGTCCTTTTCAAGCAACTGTCGGAGTGGTGTCTTTAGTCTAGCTTGCATTTTCAGAAATCCCCACAAAAATGTCAACTAAAATAATCCAGACCCATCTGCTTTTCCCCTTGCTCTGAATTTCATTTTTATATTGACTGAATTCGGACTATATTATTAGTGGAATCACAAATACTGATGAGGTACCAATGAGAGGAAAAGTCAAGTGGTTTAACAAGAATAAAGGTTACGGCTTTATTATTACCGAAGACAACAAAGAATACTTCGTGCACTGGAAGTCCATCGTCACAAATTCCCCCAGGGAGTTGAAAGTGCTCGAACAGGACGAGATCGTCACTTTCGATTTGATGGAAACAGACAAGGGCACCCAAGCTATCAATATTATCAGGATTTCCGGCTGAAATCCGGCCAGATCCATGTTTTGATCAGGGACGGAAGCACGTTGCTTTTGTCCCTGTTTTTTTAACCTATGCCATTTCTGCCCACGAACCTGAAGGAAGCCCAAGCCCGCGGCTGGAGCGAACTTGACGTTATAATCGTCACCGGGGACGCCTATGTGGACCATCCCAGCTTTGGAGCTGCCATCATTGGCCGGCACCTGGAAGCGGCAGGTTTCCGAGTGGGAATCATTCCCCAGCCTGATCCCGCCAGGGACGGGGATTTTACCGTTTTGGGAGAGCCCCGCCTGTTTTTTGGCATCACGGCTGGAAACATGGATTCCATGGTCTGCAACTACACGGCCCAGCGCAAAAAACGCAATGAGGACGCCTACAGCCCCGGCGGCAGGGCGGGTTTGCGTCCGGACCGTGCTTCGTTGATCTACGCGAACGTCCTGAAGCGGCTCTACAAAAAGGTTCCGCTGGTATTGGGAGGCATCGAGGCCTCGTTGCGCAGATTGGCCCATTACGATTTCTGGCAGAACAAGGTGCGGGGCAGCCTGCTGGCCGATACCAAAGCCTCCCTTCTGGTTTACGGGATGGCGGAAAATGCGGTTGTAGAGATAGCCCGGTCTTTGCGGGACGGCAAACATGCAAACGAACTGACCGAACTCCCCGGGACCGTGGCTTTCAGTCCGGAACCGCCTTCCGAGGATGATCTGGTGCTGCCAGACAACCTCGCCTGCGCTGACAAACTCACCTTTCACCGCATGACCCACCTCTTCGAGGAAAACCAGCATAGCAGAACCCTTTTCCAGTTGAACGGCGGCCGCTGGCTGCGGCATAATCCTCCAGCGAAAACGCTTTCGCGAAATGACATGGACGCGCTTTACGCCCTGCCTTTCGAGCATGCCCCCCATCCGCGCTACGGCCAGCAAAAGATTCCGGCCTTCGAACAAATCAGGGATTCGCTCACCTCGCACCGCGGCTGTTACGGTAGCTGCAATTTCTGCGCCATTTCTTCACATCAGGGCCGGGCCATCCAGTCCCGGTCGGCAGATTCCATCGTTAACGAAGCCAAAAGCCTCTCCACGCGCCGCAAGAAAGCCATAACCATCACCGATGTCGGCGGCCCCACTGCCAACATGTATGCCTCGAGCTGTGAACTGGGCTGGCCGGAAAGCTGCAAACGCGCATCCTGCCTCTATCCGAAGATTTGCCCCCGGCTCAAGCCAGACCATCAGGAGCAGCTTCGTCTGCTGGAAAAGCTGGAGCATCTGCCCCAGGTCAATCACGTTTTCATCGCTTCCGGAATCAGGCACGACCTGGCTTTGCGAAGCCCAGACTACATCTCATCCCTAGCCACAAAATACACCGGAGGACGTCTAAAGCTTGCCCCCGAGCACAGCGTGCCGGGTGTTCTGCGTCTGATGGGAAAGCCAAATGTCAGCAGCTTTGAAGAGTTTTCCCGCGAGTTTCTCCATGCCTGCAAACAAGCCGGCCTCAAGCGCCAAATCATCCCCTACATCATCATCGGCCATCCCGGCACCACAATCCAGGACGCTCTGGAACTCCGCAAATGGCTGATCCGGAACCGCCTGAAGGTGGAACAGGTGCAGGAATTCACCCCAACGCCAATGACGATCAGCACCTGCATGTATTACACGGGACTGGATTATTACACCGGCAAACCCATCCACGTGCCGAAACCTTCAGAGATCAGGCGCCAAAAAGAACTCGCCCTCTGGCATTTGAATTGATATCCTCCCCGACCCTTTCACTCATCGGAGCCTCTGCATTCATCAAAAGCCTCGCTCCAAGCTGATTTCAGCTTTTGTTGGCTGTTTATTCGCCCTTTGCCCTATTCCACTCACAACCCATTCACTTCCCGCTAACTTCCCGTTTGAAGTGCGGGAACTCAGCGGGAGGCGAAAAAGAGGTGGACTGGAAGGGGCAAAGGAAGGGTAAACCACCGGGAAAAACAAAACCCGGGCTTCCACCCGGGTCTGATAGTGTTGGTCGGGATGACAGGATTTGAACCTGCGACCACTTGAACCCCATTCAAGTACGCTAGCCGGACTGCGCTACATCCCGGACCGTGGAACCTAAAAAAAACATACCCCGTTTTTGACAAGCAAAATTTGTATTTGACATCCCCGCCCCTTTGGAAAGGATGGTCTATTCGCTAGCGCAAGTGTGCATTGAAGCCGCAAGCGCCAAGTTTCAGAAAGGAAGACGAAGATACAGTGAGTTTGATCCGTGCGCGTGATTTGTCGCTGGAGTTTGGCGGCAATTACATCCTGGACCAGGTGGACTGCAGTTTGGAGCAGAACAGCCGGGTGGGGCTGATCGGGGCCAACGGTTCCGGTAAGACGACCCTCATCCGCTTGTTTCTTGGCTTACTGCAGCCAAGTTCCGGAGAGGTTTTGCGCGCCAGGAACTGCCGCGTGGCCTGGCTGCCGCAGGATTTCAAGCTCGAACCGGACATCACACTGCTGGAGCATGTTCGCGCCTCCCGAGCCGACCTGATTTCCCTGGGAGATGAGATAGACCGCCTCTCCCGGGAACTTGCTGCCACCCACAGCGCGGAGACCGAAGCCCGGCTGAATCTTTGCGTGGAGCGCTACACCAGCCTGGGCGGCTACGAGTTTGAAAACGAGCTTAAATATGTGCTCACCTCGCTTAACCTGCCGCCGGATACTTGGAATAAGTGCTGCGGAGATTTCAGCGGCGGCGAGCAAACCCGTATCTGCCTGGCCGCCATCCTGTTGCTGGAGCACGAGTTGCTTATCCTGGACGAGCCCACCAACCACCTCGACCTGGCGATGATGGCCTGGTTGGAAAGATATCTGCTGAAGCAAGCCAAACCCTTTCTGATCGTATCACACGACCGCCAGTTCCTGGATAACACCGTGAGCAGCATCTGGTGCCTGCGCGAAGGCCAGATATCCGTTACCAAGGGCAATTACAGCTCTTTCAAGGCCGCTGACGAAATCGCCCGCCTCAGCCAGGAACGCCAGTATGAGCGCCAGCAAAAGTTCATCGCGGAAATCCAAGCCTACATCCAGAAATTCATCGCCGGAACCCGCACCAGTTCAGCCCGCTCGCGCCAAAAGATGCTTGAGCGGATGGAAATAGTGAAAAAGCCGGGCCAGCAGAAGCAACTGCGACTGCCCGTGGCGGCCGGAAAACGCAGCGGCAATGACGTTTACACCCTCACCAACCTCTGTTTCGGCATCCCGCCGGAGCTCGAGCTTGCCCGGGAGCTTGACCTCAAAGCCCATTACCGTGATCGTATCTGTGTTATAGGACCAAACGGATGCGGTAAAACCACCCTTTTGAACATCCTTCTCGGGGAACACGAGATCATGGGCGGCAGCCTCAAAACCGGTGCCAGCCTCGATATTGGCTATTACGACCAGCATCAGGTATTGCTGGATGACAGCCTCACCGTGATGGAAACCATCTGGCAGCTTGTGCCTCAGGCACCGCAGGGCTATGTTCTGGGCTGGCTGGCGCGCTTCGGCTTCCGCGGCGACAATGTGGATAAAAAGGTTCACGTGCTTAGTGGCGGCGAGCGTTCCAGGCTTTACCTCTGCCAGATGATCCACGAAAACCCCAATCTGATGATACTTGACGAACCCACCAACCATCTGGATATTGACATGACCGACGCCCTGCTGGAAGCGCTGAAAGCCTTTTCCGGCACAATCATCTTCGTTTCCCACGACCGCTGGTTCCTCAGCCAACTGGCCACCAAGTTCTGGGTTTTCCGGAAGAAAACTTCACCAGAAGGAATCTACACCACCGTGGAGGAACCCGACTGCGACTGGCAGAGAGCGATCGAGCTGTCTTTCGAGGAACCGGAACTGACCAAGGCCCCTCCCCCACCCCGTGAGCGCAAAAAGAAGGTAAATCCCTGGTATCTGGAGCAGATACATCTGAGTATTGAACAGGGCGGGCAGCGCCTCGGAGAACTGCAGAACGAGCTTGAATCCATCCACATAGAGCTTTCGCGCTCGGAAACTTATGCGGAACCGGGACGTCTCAGCACCCTGCAAACGCGGATGGCTGAGCTCGAAAGCGAGATCGGGACCTTGGAAAGCCAGATAGACGAATGGGAAGAGCAGTATCTGCGGCAAAGCTATGAACAATAAGCGGATAGGATTCACCACCTCCTTCCCCGTGGAAGTGGTTTTCGCGGCGGGGCACACTCCGGTTGACCTCAACAACATTTTTGTGGAGGGTGATTCAGCTACGCACGTCCGCAACGCTGAGCTGAAAGGCTTTCCGCGCACCATCTGTGCCTGGATAAAGGGTAATTACGACGCTGCCCTCAGCGCTGACCTTGATGAAGTTGTCGGCATTGTGCAGGGAGATTGCTCAAATGGCGCTTCGCTAAGCGCGATGCTGGCAGAAGCAGGATTGCCGGTCTGGCATTTTTCCTTTCCGCTGGAGCGCACCTGGGAAGCGTTGGATGCCGAGATAATCAAACTGGAAGCGCATTTCGAAGTTAGCAGGGATGAGGTGATGAAGGTGAAAAGACGCCTGGATGCCATCCGCGCCAAGCTTAAAACGCTGGATGAATGGACCTGGCGCGAACGCCTTGTGACCGGCAAGGAAAACCATATCTGGCTGGTGAATTCGTCTGATTTTTGGGGCGACCCTGATCGCTTCGAAGAAGAGCTCGATTCCTTTCTGCGCGACGCCGCCAACCGCGATCCCATACCCTACGGGCTGCGCTGTGCCTATCTTGGCGTGCCTCCCATCTACCGTGATATCTATGACAGCATCGTTCAACAGGGCGCGGATGTGCTCTACAATGAGGTGCAGCGCCAGTTCGCGATGCCATCTCTATTGCCGGACATCGTGGACCAATACCTCGCTTACACATATCCCTACAGCGTTTTCGAGCGTCTGGAGGATATCCTGCCCCAGCTCAGCCAGCGCCGCATCGACGTGGTGATTAGCTACACCCAGTCTTTTTGCCATCTGCAGATCGACAACATTCTGCTAAAAAAGCACATCGACCTGCCCTTCCTCACTCTCGAAGGAGATCAGCCGGAAGCGCTGGATAACAGGACTCTGCTGCGTTTGGAGAGTTTTTTCGAGGTGCACGGATGAAGCGGGTTCTGCTGGCCATGAGCGGTGGTATCGATTCCGCTGTGAGCGCCGTTTTGCTTCAGGAACAAGGTTTCGAAGTGATGGGTGCCACGATGCGTCTGTGTAATTCTGATGGTGACCCCTACGGTGTGAGCAGCGGCTGTTTTGGCCCCCAGGAACCGCAAAACCGGCAAATACTGGAACGGGTGGGGAAAAAACTTGGCATCCAGATCCTGACAATTGACCTGAGCAAGCAGTTCGAAAACGAGGTTCTGGAATATTACCGCTCCAACTATTTAGAAGGAAGGACACCCAATCCATGTGTGGTCTGCAATTCCCGGCTGAAATTTGGCCTGCTGCCCAAAATGCTGAGGGACCAAGGCATGGAATTCGACCTTTTTGCCACCGGACACTATGCCAGAATCCGCATCTGTGAACAATCCGGGCGATGGCAACTGCTCAAAGGCATTGATCCTCTTAAAGACCAGTCCTATTTCCTTTGCCTGCTTACACAGGCACAACTTGCCACCACGCTTTTTCCCCTGGGCAAACTCACTAAAGCCAGGGTGAGGGAAATTGCCAGTCTGCACGGCTTGGATTTTCTGCTCAGCAAAGCCGAAAGCCAGGATTTCCTGAGCGAGGAGGACCATCCCCGCCTTTTCAAATCGGCTAAAATCGAGCCGGGAGAAATGGTCGATCCCCTCGGCAAAGTTGTGGGAAATCATCGCGGCTTGATACATTACACTATCGGCCAACGCAGGCATCTGGGCCTTAGTGGAATGTCCGAACCCTGGTATGTGATTGGACTTGATAATAAGCGAAACCGGGTGAAAGTAGGTCCCCAAAGCTTTCTATACAAAGACCGCCTCACGGCAACCAAGGTAAACTGGGTTTCAATCCAGCCCACCAGCGCTGAAACCCGCGCCGAAATAAAGATTCGCCTGGCCCATAACCCTGTTCCTGGCACACTCCGAATCCTGCCAAACGGCTCTGTCGAGGCGGTGTTCGATACTCCGCAAATGTCAATAACCTCAGGGCAATACGCTGTTTTTTACGATGGAGACATCCTTTTGGGAGGAGGTACCATAGTCTGATGTATTATGTGATTAAAGTCCTTGTTTCTGCCGCCCTGATCGTGCTGGTCAGCGAGATTTCCAAACGCAGCACCATCTTGGGAGCGGTGCTGGCCTCCATCCCGTTGGTTTCTTTCCTCGCCATCCTCTGGATATACCTTGAAACTAAGGACACGGCAAGGATCGCGACTCTTTCCACGGAAATCTTCTGGCTGGTGCTTCCCTCGCTGGTATTTTTCATCCTCTTCCCGGTTCTGCTGAAGCGCGCTATGAATTTCTACATCGCCTTTGCCATCTCCACACTGGTGATGGTGGGCTGCTATTTCATAACGCATTGGTTGATAAAGCTGAAATGAAGTCGGGAACGGCCTTACAGTATTGATGATGGCGTCCAGATTGGCGTGATTCAATGGCAGAATGAAGCAGGGATAAACGATGTCCAAACCCGCTCTAATATCTATTGACACAATCTGCACAGGCAAAACGATGGGCATATGATTAGTATAGAATGGGATAAAAATCGCTGTCCAAATAACATTGAACTGCCTTCGGGCTGGGTTTTTTACACCTTCCGGCAAGGCGACGAGCCTTTGTGGTGTGGCATCACACCCAATGTGGCACAGCGTTTGAAGGTCATCCGCCAGAAAGCGGAAAACGACTCCCGCTATGGGGAAAATTCCTCTGCCGCGGATACTTTGCGGATAGAAAGCTATCCGCGGGCGATCGACGCCCTAATCCGCTTCAAAGTCTTTCTAAGCAAGCAACAGCCCCGTTTCCAGCATGCCATGCGGACCAGCAGTGACTATGTATATCTTGCCCTTGATGCCCGCCGTTTCCCCTTTGTCTGCGTAAAAGAGGACACGAACGACGACTGGACATATCTGGGGCCATGGCGCGGACGCTTTTTCCTTACCGATGTGATAGACAGCTTCGCGCGCATCCTGAAGCTACCCAACTGCGAAACTGACAGCCATCCCTGCGAGAAGCTGGAAAGCGGCGCCTGCCAGGGCTGGTGCCAGGCCTTCGCGGAGGATCTTAGCGAAGACCAGAAACCTGATCTGGAAAAGCTCGAGACCCTTCTGCGCGAAACATATCTGCATCCCCAAAACGGCATTCTGGAGATGATCTCAAAAGAACGCGACCGCTATTTCGATGATCTCGAATTTGCCAAGGCGGACCTGCTGGATGACGAGATCGAAAAACTGACCCAATACCGCGACTGGCTCAATTTCCTTTACGTGACCAAGTCTTTGAATTATAATGAAGAGAAATTCGGTGTGATGAACGGCCTTATGAGCTGGTGTCTGTATGAAGGGATGAGCTACGAATTCGCCAACGCGCCTGTCTCCTATCGGGACAACGAGCTGCTGGCGATCAACCTAATCGACACCGATGAAGCAAGATTGCTCTATGAATATCATGTTAAACATCGTAAAGGATAGTCTATGTACGAACAAATAGATGAGTTGGATATTATATTTAGCAGCCATCAAGGCAAAGTTCGGGATATTCACGACCTTGGCGACAAACTGCTGATCGTCACCAGTGATCGCATTTCCGCCTTCGATGTGGTTTTCCCCGATCCGCTTCCCGGCAAGGGAGTGATCCTCAATCAGATCGCGGCGCACATCTTCAGAACTACCGCGCACATCGTTCCCAACCATTTCATCACCGACAAAATCGAGGACTATCCGCCTGAACTGATGCCTTTTAAGAGTTATCTTGAGGGACGCAGCATGTTGGTGAAAAAGCTGCGCGTCATCCCCGTGGAATGCATCGTGCGCGGCTACATCAGCGGCTCTGCCTGGAGCGAATATCAGCAGTCGCGCAGCATTGGCGGCATGGCCATAGAAGAAGATTTGCGCGAAAGCCAGAAATTCGCCCAACCGCTTTTCACTCCATCAACCAAGGCCTCAACAGGCCATGACGTGAACATCAGCTTCGAGCAGATGAAACAGCGCATGGATCCCGCCATTGCCGATTACATCAAGGAAAAATCCCTCGAACTATACAAATGGGCACACGCGAAGCTGCTGGATAAAGGCATCGTATTGGCCGATACCAAATTCGAATTCGGAGCTCTCGGCAACAATATAATCCTCGCCGATGAAGCCCTTACCCCTGATTCCTCGCGCTTTTGGGACCTTTCGCTGTATGAGGTTGGGCATAGTCCTGCCAGCTTTGATAAGCAGATCGTGCGCGATTACCTCATCAGCACAGGTTGGGACAAACAACCGCCCGCGCCGTGCCTGCCGGAAGAAATTGTGCATAAAGCACTTGAGAAATACCGGCAAATCCGAGACCTAATCGTTGGAGATTGATCCATGCCCAAAAGAATATGCATAGTGGATGACGAAGAAAGCATCATCGCCGGTCTGAAGCAGGAATTGGAGACGCTCCGACCCGCCTGGAAAGTGGTGGGGTTCAACAGCGGTTTGAACGCCATCAGAGAGATCATCAGCGGCGGCATTGACCTCGTTATCACAGATATAGCCATGCCGGACATGGACGGCTACGAGCTTTTCTGGCGTATAAAAGACCACGATCCCAGCCTGCCCGTGATCATGATGACGGGCTTCGGCTACGACCCCAACCACGTGCTGGTGCGGGCCAAAACCGACGGCCTGCAGGATATTCTGTTCAAACCGTTCGACATCGACAAACTGATAGCGTTGATCGAAAGCAAACTTGAACCGGAAGGTTGATTGACGGATTTCGCAGACCGGCACCTTAAACGCCCCTCACCGCTCAGCGACCTTCTCAGTCCCCTTGGCCGGATCAACTCCCTTTTACAGACACAGCGCCGTAAGCGGCTTTCCAACAATGCCTGGCGTCCACATTGCAAGGTGATAAGCATCGGTAACATCGTGTGCGGAGGCAGCGGAAAAACACCTTTCACCATCTATCTTGCCGCCCTTATGCAAGCTTCCGGATACAGGGTCGGAGTTTCGCACAGAGGCTATAAGGGCGGACTGGAAAAATCCGCTCCCACGCTGATTTCAGGCAGGGATGGCTTACTGCATGAAGTTGAAGCTGCGGGCGACGAAGCTCTGCTCATCGCCAGCCGTCTGCCCGGCATCCCCGTGGTGGTGGGAAAACACCGTGTGGCAGCAGTTTCCCTGTTGCTGGCTAAGTATCCCGATCTTGACGCGGTGCTTCTGGACGACGCGTTTCAGCACCTCAGCATCGCCCGCGACCTGGATGTAGTCTGCTTTGAAGCGGACACCGGCTGCGGCAACGGAAGGGTTCTGCCAGCAGGATATTTGCGCGAACCTCTCACTGCCCTCAACTTCGCTTCCCTGATTGTCGTCAACCACAAACACCCTTACCGCGAAACAGAAGCTGGTAGTGACTTTTGGGCTGAATTTCGCAAACCCTTGCTCCACTACAGGCTGCAACCGCGGGATGTGGTCTCGGCTGATGGCAAAGAGATGGAAATCAGCAGTTTGAGGAGGAAAAAGCTGCTGCTGATAAGCGGAATAGCAAATCCCGACTCGTTTGAAGCAACTCTGAAAGCAGCAGGGCTAAGCTGGCTGCATCACTTCCGGTTTGCCGACCACCACGCTTTCACAAACAAAGCAGAGATCAGGCGAATGGCTTGCCTGGCTAGAAAATACGGAGCCGAAACGCTGCTTTGCACAGAAAAGGATCTGGCGAAACTGGCGCGGCACGGGGAAATAAGGGATATGCTGCTGGCATTGAGGATGGATCTCGTTTGCGAGGACGAAGAGGCATTGATGGGGTTGGTAAAGCTTAAAGTTCCTCTTTCATAACATACAGATAACGCCCTGGGTATGAATGTTTTAATTGATGTTTGAAGTAACCGGGAAGAAGCAATGCCGTCTGGCCATGAAGGCCTTGCCCCGTGTCCCTGAAGCGCCTCCCACATGATGCCCGCATTTGATGCGAGTATTTTGCGCGTGGCGTGAGAGGGGAGTGAATTCGGGCGCTAAGGACGCAACAGGCAGGATATTGCTGTGGGGAAAGTAGCTTTTACTCTCTATGAAATAGGTTTCTCTTACAAAGGCTCTCTTTCAAACGCCCACAAGGGGCTATTGATCCAGATTATTGGCAAAGGCTTGCCACTGAGCCGCGACCACGATGCCAGCCGTTTCCGCCCGCGTGATAAGATCCCCCAAAGTGATCTCTGTCAAACCCTCCATCAGCTTGAATTCCGCCTCGCTCCATCCACCTTCCGGTCCGATCAGGAAACATGGCCGTCCCACCTCTTCCTCCGTCAAATGATGCAACCATCTATCCGGTTTGCGTTCCGAGCAGAGGATGGGAGTATAACCGGCTTCGCGAATGGTTTCCAAAGCGGTTTCGAGCTTTTGCGGATGACGTATCTCAGGCAGCCAGGGATTGTCGCATTGCTTGGCGGCGGCAAGGCTGATCCTGCCAAAACGGGTTATGGTATTGTCCATGGCCTGGTGTATCGAATGCTCCGTGATGAGAGGAAACAAAGCCGATACGCCAAGTTCGGTGCATTTTTCCACCAGCAGCTCATCGTTTCGGTTCCTGAGGAGGGCGAAAGCTATCGCGAAGGGATGCCTCCGCTCTTCTGGGAATTTTATCTCCGTGAGCCTCAACAGGACCGAGTGCGCCTCCAGTTTTTCCACCTTTGCGGTGGCGAGAGTGCCTTTGCCCGAATTAAGCAGCAAAATATCTTTTAGGCGGCGTTTGGCCACCCGTGCCAAATGATGGAATTCCTCGCCTTCGAGCCTTACAAGACTATCCGTTTGCAGCCTTTCCAGACCGGGATAATAAACAGACGGCATCGCGCTACTCTGATTATGTGAAGAAATCCTTCAGCTTTTCCTTGAAGGTCTTGCCGGGCTTAAGTTCGCGCTTCTTGTTGAGATCAGCGAGACGTTTGTAAAGCTCTGTTTCCTCGCGTGATAGCCGGCTGGGAGTATGGACGTTTATCCGCACTATGAGGTCACCGCGGGAATCGCTGTAAAGGCCCTGGATGCCTTCCCCCTTGAGACGGAATTCCCTTCCGCTCTGGGTTCCGGCGGGAACTTTCATCCTGGCTTTGCCGGTGATGGTGGGCACGATGATTTCGTCTCCCAGCACAGCCTGCGTGAAATGCACAGGAAACTCGAGGACCACATTGTTGCCGTAGCGTTCGAAAAGATCGTCCCGCCTTTCGTTCACCTGCACCAGCAAATCGCCGTGGGGGCCGTTGCGCAGGCCGATATGGCCCTGACCGCGCACACGCAGGATTTGTCCTTCCTCCATGCCGCCGGGAATCTTGACCTTGATTTCTTTCGTCTTGGCCATTCGACCTTCGCCGTAGCATTTGGAGCATTTATTTCGGATGATCTTGCCTTCACCGCGGCAGGAAGGACATTCGGAGACCGTCTGCATCTGTCCGAACAACGATTGGCGCACTGTTCGCACCTGACCAGTGCCGCGGCATTGGGTGCAGGTTTCGGTGTTTCCATCCGCGCTGCCGCTGCCGTTGCAGGCGTCGCAAGCTGTTTTGGCGTTGATCTTTACGGTCTTTTCGGTGCCGAGGGCGATTTCTTTCAGGCTGAGTGAGAGCTCGATGCGCAAATCGCTGCCCTTGTTGGAGCGCGACGACTGCCCTCCACTTCTTCCAAAACCTCCGCCAAAGATGGTGTCGAAGATGGAGCCGAAGCTCCCACCGCCAAAGAGGTCGCTGATGTCTTCAAAGCGGCTGAAATTTTCCCAGTTGAAGCCGCCGCTGCCAAACTGTTGATCGATGCCCGCGTGCCCATACTGATCGTAAATCTGGCGCTTGTCCTTGTCGGAAAGGACCTCGTAGGCTTCGGAGGCTTCCTTGAACTTCTCCTCCGCTTCCTTGTTGTCCGGATTCTTGTCAGGATGGAACTGCATCGCCAGTTTGCGATACGCTTTTTTGATCTCGGCTTCATCTGCCGTCTTGGGCACGCCCAAAACTTCGTAATAATCTCGTTTCGCCACTTTTACTCCTCTGCTCGCGAATAAGGTGAGGCCCCGGCGAAAGATATTCCCCGCCGGGACCTTTCATATTTATTTATCATCCACAACTTCGAAATCGGCGTCGATTGGGCCTTCAGATTGTTGCGCTTCTTCGGCAGGCGCTTCTCCCTGGAAACCCTGTTGGTCAAAGCCGGAGGTGTTTGGTCCTTCCGTACCTTGCTGCTGCTGCGCCTGAGCGTAGATGATCTCGCCGAGGCGCTGCGCTTTCTGTGCCAGGTTCTGCTTGATTGATTCGATTTCGGAAGCCTCAGTTGCTTTTTCCATACTCTCTTTGGCGTTCTTCAGCTCTGCTTCGAGCTCGCTCTTCTCACTTTCGCTCAGCTTGTCGCCATATTCGCGCAGGCTTTTTTCAGTGCCGAAAATGAGGCCGTCGAGCTCATTGCGTGCGGAGATGAATTCCTGCCGCTTCTTGTCTTCCTCAGCGTGCATTTCCGCTTCTTTAATCATGCGGTCGATGTCATCCTTGCTCATGTCACCGGCGCGGTCGATGTGGATGGATTGCTCTTTGCCGGTGCCCATGTCCTTGGCGGAAACGTGCAGGATGCCGTTGGCGTCGATATCAAAGGTGACTTCGATCTGCGGAATCCCGCGGGGGGCGGCAGGAATGCCGACAAGGTCGAAACGGCCAAGGGACTTGTTATCTTGCGCCATGGGACGCTCACCCTGCAGCACATGTATGGTGACCGCTGTCTGGTTGTCCGCGGCGGTGGAAAACACCTGGCTTTTTTTCGTGGGGATGGTGGTGTTGCGCGGAATGAGTGACGTCATCACGCTGCCGAGGGTCTCGATTCCCAGGGTGAGGGGCGTAACGTCGAGCAGCAGCACATCGCTAACCTTTTCGTCGCCGGAAAGGATGGCGCCCTGGATGGCGGCACCGATGGCCACCACTTCGTCAGGATTGAGGCTGCGGTTCGGCTTTTTGCCAAAGAATTTCTCCACCGCTTCCTGCACTGCGGGGATGCGTGTGCTTCCGCCCACGAGCAGCACTTCATTGATATCAGAGGCGCTCACCTTGGCATCCGCCAGGGCTTGTTTGCAGGGTCCGAGCGTACGCTGGACAAGGTTTTCCGTGAGACGGTTGAATTCAGCCAGGCTGAGGTCGATGCTCAGATGCTTGGGGCCGGTGGCATCGGCAGTGATGAAGGGCAGGTTGATGTTGGTTGTCTGCGTGCCCGAAAGCTCGATTTTGGCTTTTTCAGCGGCTTCGCGCAGGCGCTGCATCGCAATCGGATCCTTGGAAAGGTCGATGCCTTCCAGTTTCTTGAACTGATCCAGCATCCAGTCGATGACGCATTTATCAAAGTCGTCTCCGCCAAGATGGGTGTCGCCGTTGGTGGAGAGCACTTCAACCACGCCCTGTGATATGTCGAGGATGGAGATGTCGAAGGTGCCGCCGCCAAAGTCGTAAACGGCTACTTTCTGTTCTTTTTTGTTTTCCATGCCATAAGCCAAAGCCGCGGCCGTGGGCTCGTTGATGATGCGCTTCACGTCCAGCCCGGCTATCTTGCCGGCGTCTTTGGTGGCCTGGCGCTGGTCGTCATTGAAATAGGCGGGAACGGTGATCACGGCTTCCGTGACGCTCTGTCCCAGATAGACTTCCGCGGTCTCCTTCATCTTCGCGAGCACCATCGCGGAGATTTCCTGCGGGGTGTAATCCTTGTTGTCGGTGTCGATATGCACAGCCGCCTGGCCTTTGAGGCCGGACTTCACTTTGAACGGCACCTGCTTCATTTCGGAGCCGACTTCGCTGAAAGAGCGGCCCATGAAGCGTTTGATCGAAAACACCGTGTTGATGGGGTTGGTGACAGCCTGACGCTTGGCCAGTTGGCCAACAAGACGCTGTCCGTCCTTAGTGAAACCTACCACCGAAGGGGTGGTGCGACCACCTTCAGCGTTGGTGATTACGACGGGTTTGCCACCTTCTACAACTGCTACGCAGGAGTTGGTGGTACCCAGATCTATTCCGATTATTTTTCCCATTTCTTATTCCTCCATGGTACTTTTATTTAATTTCAATGTTTATGCTATCGGAACCATTGCCGCTGGAAGGCTTATCCTCCACGGGCGGATCGGTTTCCGCCTGATTGGCTTCATATTTGCCTGAAGAAACGGCCACACGTACGGGGCGAAGCACCTTGTCGTGCATGGTGTAGCCATTTTGGATGACAGCGGCCACAAGGTTGGCCTCATATTCGCTGGGAATGTGTGCCAAAGCCTCATGCAGCGCGGGATCGAACTCCTTTCCGAGGGCATCGATCCTGCACACGCCTTCCTTGCCAAGGACACCGCGCAATTGCTGTTCGATCTGCGTTACGCCCTTCACGAAGGCGTCTTCGCGCGCAGCTTCTTCAACCTGGTTCAGGGCGCGCTCGAAGTTGTCCATCACGTCGCAAATCTCCAAAGCCAGTTTCTGCGTGGCCAGCTTGATCCAATCGCTCTTTTCGGCAATGCTGCGGCGGCGGTAGTTCTCAAATTCCGCCATGCTGCGCAGGTATTTGTCCTTCAGTTCCTGATTCTCCTGTTCCAGTTCAGTCATTCGCTTCATCAGGTCCGGCTCGTTTTGCGTTTCGTCACTGGCGTTGGCTGCCAATTCTTCCGAAGCTTTTTCGGCTGCCTGTTCTTCCTGAAATGCTTTCTTTTCAACGTCTTCGTTAAGTTTATCTTTTTTCTTTTTCACATCTTCTCCTATTTGGCCACCATCATGCCTTTTCTGGTGGTTTCAGTGATGGTTTGCGTGATGTCGCGGATCAGCGGGACGAGCTTGCGGTATTGGGTGCGCAGAGGAGCCACAACACCGAGGTAGCCGGGAATCCCGAACACCTCATAGCGGCCGTAGATGAGACAAAACTCCGTCCATTCCGGAACGTTGAAATCCTCTCCCATCAGCACGTTCACCGCTTTACCTCTGTCTTTGCTGCGCATCAGGTTGATAACGAGGTCCTGCCGCTGGATGAAATTCATAAAGCTGAGTATGTTGCGTTTGTTGTCAAATTCAGGCTGCTCGAGAAACTTGACGCTGCCGTCGTAGTTGATGTAGAAATCGCTGATATCCACGAAAGCTTTGTGCAGCTCGCGCAGAAAGGTGCTTACCATGGGGTTGTCGCGGTACATGTTTTCACGCATTTCCACCAGCACACGGTTGGCGATATCGTAGATGCGGAGACCGGCCAGTTCGTCATTCAGATAGCGCACCAGCTTTTTAAGCTGCGCTTTCGTGAATTCCTGCTCGATCTTCATCACCACGGTTTTATCCAACCCCGAATCGAGGCTCATCACGAAGATGTATTTGCTGTTGCCGATGGGAAAGACTTCCAGCTTGGCAAGATAGCCGCCGGAAACTTCCGGCTCGGCCACAAAGCTCAGCTGGTCGGTCTCCTGTGCCAGCATCAGCATGATGTAATGCAGCGCCAGCGGGGTATCCTTGTAATGCTTGATCAGCAACTCGCGCAGCAGCTCCATATTCTGGAAGCGCACGTTTTCGTGCTCCGCTTCAATGAGCCGAAGGTAATTGCGATAGCCCATGATGGTGGGCACACGTCCAGCGGAAGTGTGTGGCTGGCGGATCAGATCTGCCTGCTCCAGCTTCATCAGGTCGAGGCGCAGCGTAGCCGAACTCACTTCAGTGAGATACTTTTCATTCAGCACACGCGATGACACAGGCTCGTTGCTGTTGATGTATTCATCAACCAGCGCGACCAATGCGGTATTGAGTCTGATCTGATTTTTCTTCATGTTTCGGCTGTCACTCCCTTGTATTTATTAGCACTCGCTCGGGCAATCTGCTAATCTAAGGACAAAGTAATCGAAAGCGGGAAATTGTCAATCGAAAAGTGAGACTGCTAAAATCGCCCTAACAGACCTGGCCGATCATCTACGCCTGACCTGAATCAAAACAAGCCCTCCAAGCCCCTCTGTAAACTTCAAAAGAGCTTTGCGCATACTCTTCAGATGCCGTTTTCAATTCTATCAATTGATATATTTCTCTTTCACCGCCCCTGATTTCAGGTTTTATTGATTATTCAATCTATCGATTCCTTTCCACAGCCCCTGGGGAGGTGTCCCACAAACCTAAAACGACATTATATGGAGATATTAACATATATAGCATATAGATACCTATATAACTACTAATTCCTACTATATTAGTATATATTATATCTATCTAGTATATATATCAGTATATTAGATACATATTATCCAGGTCCTGGACTGGAAGGTCGGGAAGGGGCCGTGGAAAGAAACTGATAGACTGATAAATTTATAAAGTCGGTTTTCCCATCTTCCCGATTTCAAGGCGAGAAAGAAAGTTGTGTCATCACACCCAGTCCGGGATTATGAATTCAGAATAACCAGTTGAAACATATGGCATTGTTTTTCCTTCGTCTGGAATATCATGTCGTTAAGCCGCATAATGAACATACCCATAAATGCCAGAACCAGCTTTTGCTTGACACGAACGGCCTCTGAAACTTTTTGAAACACAATTAATCTTTCCAAGGAGCTTTTCCATTGATGGAAAACCATCGGCTCGACAAGCATCCGATCCTCTCCGTCCCGGAGCGGGAGGATGTTCTTTTCACTTTCAACGGCAAGCCCCTCACCGCCAAGCAGGGTGAGATGATCTCCTCCGCTCTCATTGCGAACGGGATCAGCGTTTTTGGCCATCACCACAAGGACGGCAGCGCCCAGGGCATTTTCTGCGCCAACGGCCAGTGTGCCAAATGCACAGTTATCGCAAACGGCGTGGCCGTGAAATCCTGCATGACCCTGGTCACCCCCGGAATGGAGGTCCGTTCCGCAGAAGGCCTGCCAGCCTTGCCGGAAAGCCCTGTCATTGTGCAGCGTCCCGCCATCGAACAGGTCGCCTGCGAGATTCTGATCATCGGCGGAGGCCCTTCCGGACTTGCCGCGGCCATCGAACTGGGCAAACACGGCATCGACACTTTACTTATCGACGATAAACACACCCTGGGCGGCAAACTGGTTTTACAGACCCATAAATTCTTCGGCAGCGAGGAAGACAGCCACGCCGGAGTGCGCGGACACGACATCGGCAAGCTTCTGGCCGACGAGGTGGCCACCCATCCCTCCGTGAAGATCTGGCTGAACAGCACCGCCCTCTTCATTTTCAGCGACAAAAAGGTTGGCATCCTCAAGGATGGCATTTACAAGATAGTTTCACCCCAGAGGATTCTGAACGCCGCCGGGGCCAGGGAAAAGTTCCTCCGCTTCACCGGCAACAATCTGGCCCGGATTTACGGAGCGGGCGCTTTTCAGACTCTGGTGAACCGCGACCTCGTCCGCCCCACCAACCGGCTCTTCATAATCGGTGGCGGCAACGTCGGCCTCATCGCCGGCTATCATGCCCTGCAAGCCGGAATCGAGGTGGTTGGCCTGGCCGAAGCCATGCCCCGATGCGGAGGCTACAAAGTCCACGCGGACAAGCTCAAGCGTCTCGGCGTGCCCATCTACACTTCCCACAGCATCCTCAGCGCCAATGGCATCGAAACCGTGGAGAGCGTAACCATCGCCGAGGTGGATGATAAGTTCCGGATTAAGCCTGGCACGGAAAAGAGCTTCGCCTGCGATACCATCCTGATCGCCGTGGGCCTCGATTCGCTTTCCGAATTCACTCAGGAAGCCATGGAAGCAGGAATTCCGGTTTACGCTGCCGGAGACGCGCTGGAAATCGCGGAAGCTTCCTCCGCCATGTTCAACGGCAAAATCGCCGGACTCACCACCGCCAAAGACTGCGGCCACGAGGAAATCGGGCCTGTTCCAGCGGACTGGCTTGCCAAAGCCGAGGTGCTCAAATCCCATCCCGGCCAGATCAAAGGCTACCAGCAGGGCCTGCCGGAAAGCGGTGTTTTCCCCGTTATCCACTGCCTTCAGGAAATCCCCTGCAACCCCTGCACAACGGTCTGTCCCACAAATTCCATCCGCACCGAGGACGGCAGCCTGCTGTCCCTGCCAATTTACGACGGCGCGTGCATCGGCTGCAACAAATGCCTGCTGATCTGCCCCGGCCTGGCCATCACGCTGGTTGATTTCCGCCAGGATCCGGAAAACCCCACCGTCACCGTTCCCTACGAAATATTCAACCTGACCAAACAAACCGGCGACACCATAGAACTTGTGGATATCGACGGCAATCCGTTGGGTGAATATCCTATAAACGCCGTTCTGGACATGCCAAACCGTCATACCCAACTGATAAAGGTAAAGGTCCCGAAGGCCATCGCCAAACGCGTCGCCTCCTTCAGGGTGCAACCTGCGGAAGTCGGCCAAGCCCTGCCCCAGCCGGTGATTCCGGAGAAGTTGGCTGACGATTCCATGATTTGCCTCTGCGAAAGGGTAAGCGTGGGCGAAGTGCGCCGCCTCATCCAAAGCGGCATCACCAACCTCAACCAGATCAAAGCCATCACCCGCGCGGGCATGGGGCCCTGTGGCGCCAAAACCTGCGATACCCTCATCCGGGGCCTCCTGCGCGAAGAGGGCATCCCGGTGGAAAATGTGGTCCCAAACACCAAACGCCCCGTTTTCGTGGAAGTTCCGCTGGATAAGTTTCCTGATGGAGGCAGCGATGAGTAAAAGCTATGACATCGTGATCATCGGAGCTGGCTCTATTGGAGTTCCAGCCGCTCTGGAGCTTGCCTCCAAAGGCCTGAAGGTGCTGGTTCTGGAAGCTGAAAGCGCCCCCGGCCAGGGCAACAATAAAAAAGCCATCGGCGGCGTGAGGGCCACCCACAGCGATTTTGGCAAGATGAGCGTTTGCCTGCGCTCCATCCAGATCCTGAGCGGTTGGAAGGAACAATACGGCGAAGACATCGGCTGGATGAGCAACGGCTACAGCTATCCCGCCTACACCGAAGCGGACGAAAAGATACTCAAGGATCTGATGCGGGTCCAGCTTGGATTCGGCCTGCACATACGCTGGGTCAGCCCGCAGGAATACAACGAACTGGTGCCTGGCATCAACATGGATGGCCTGCGCGGTTCCACCTATTCAGCAGAGGACGGAAGCTGTTCGTCCTTGTTGACGGGTTCCGCTTACTATTTCCATGCCCTCAGAGCCGGAGTGGACTTCCGTTTCGGCGAAAAGGTGCTAGGCTTCGAAATGTCCGGCGATAGAATTGCCAAAGTTCGCACCGACAAAGACAGCTACACGGCTGGAACCGTGATCAACGCCGCGGGCAACCACGCCCGGGAAATCGGCGCCATGGCCGGGCTCGATCTGCCCGTGCATCCAGACAACCATGAAGCGGGAATCACTGAACCCGTCGCCCCCTTCATGGGTCCGATGGTGGTGGACATGCGCAAGCGCCCCGGCTCTGCCAACTTCTACTTTTACCAGAATCACGAAGGGCAGGTGGTTTTCTGCATCACCCCCGATCCACCCGTCCTGGGCATCGACAACCGCAGCACCTCCAAGTTTCTGCCCCTCTGCAGCAAACGCATGCTGGAAGTCTATCCCCGCCTCAGGCATCTGAAAGTGCGCCGCACCTGGCGTGGACTTTATCCCATGACCCCTGACGGTTTCCCCATCGTGGGCAGGGTGGGCGCCAACCTTGTCAACGCCGTGGGCATGTGCGGCCAGGGATTCATGCTGGGCCCGGGACTGGCAGAACTGCTCGCCCGAATCTGCCTGGATGAACTCACTCCCGAAGACCTCCGCGAACTGGAGAGCTTTGATCCTGACCGTGATTTCAGTGGCATGGAAGCCTTCAAATAGGGCTCTCCGCGAGACTTTACTGGTCCTTAGCGGCCGCGTCCATCCCTCTCCCCCGCCTCCCGTGAGATACTCGCATCGAATGCGGCTATTATGCGTGAGGCGCGCAAGGGACTAAAGACAAGGCCTTAACGGCCAAATGAAAAAGAGCGGCCGGATTGGGCCGCTCTGTGCTATTATCTGGCTCTGTTACTTGCTTACTTTCTGATGCGTCCTGTTAGCTTGCGGAAAATATCCAGGGGTTGCTCCTGCTTTTCTTCTTTTTCGGGCTTCTCCTTTTCGTTGGGCTTGGCTTTCTCAACCGAGCCGCTCTTTCCGTTGCTGGGAGTAGAATTGGGTTTGACTTTTTCAGTCTTGTCGTTGTTTCCGACGCTGGGAATGTAAATCGGCTTCTGTTTTTCCACTTTGATGCCGCCACCGGTGTTTCCACCCGGACGGGATTTCTCGGTAGAAACACTGCCCGGAGTGGGGTAGTTGCCTCCGCTACCGAAACCGCCACTGGGAGGGGTGTATCCGCCGCTGCCGGGATCGGAACCGTGACTGCCGCCATGTCCGCCGCCGGGAGGGGTGATTCCGGAATCGTTTCCGCCTCCACCTCCGCCATGACTACCGGGATGGCCTCCGCTACCTCCGTGGCTGCCAGGATGTCCTCCACCACCGGGAGGGTTGACCCCTCCGCCGCCATGGCTGCCGGGATATCCGGGATGGCCGCCGTGACCACCGCCGGGAGGGGGACTGGGAGGAGTCCAGCCTGGAGGATGAGGCAGATAGCCGCCGGGAGGGGGCGGATACCAATAGTAGCCTGGATAGTAATAATAATACACGGGGCGGGGCCGGTAGTAGTTGTAGGCATAATAGTTGCAGATATTGATGTAGCTACCACCCCTGTCGCGTTTAAGCCGGAAATTGAAGACCGTGGGATAATCCAGGGCCATCCTCTGGCTCGAGTAAAGGAAAGGCACAAACAGATCCTTTTCGATGGGAATGTAGCCTTCCTTGCTGATGATAACTCTGATCACGCGGCCGGGGATGCCTTCCCTTAGCTCCATGTATTCATCCATGAAGACCGGATAGACGGGACTGGGCGTGGAACAAAGGTAGAGGTCTATCTCGGAAAGGTTCACGTCCGCGCCCTTGGGCGAGGTTTTGATCTGAAACGCGCCATAAAGGTCATAGGCACTTAACAGGCCCGCAGTTAGAAGCAGGCAGACGACGAGCAATAATCTGGTTTTCATTTTTTCCTCCCTTGGGAGTTATATTTCTATAGTTTATACAAGGCTAATCCCAAATCCTGCAAAAAAAGATTGTTTTAACATCTGGAAAACGAAGGGCGGAACCGCAGCAATCCAAGGCTGGGACAGATGAAACACGAATCACGCCAAGGATCGGTCACATAATAATCCGTTTTTAATAGATACAATATTCAAGCCATAACTCCGTTTGTCAAGGGCAAAAAAAGCCACCCCCGGGAGTTGGAGGTGGCTGTTGAGGGAGGTTGCGTGAGCAGCAGAGAGCTTCACACTCAGGGTCTGGGATGGCCGGCGTGTCCGCCGGAAGGTGGTTTGTGACCCGGTCCGTCATCGTCGTGGCCGTGACCGCCATGGTTGTTTCCGTGTCCGGGTTTGGGTCTATGGCCGTGAGTGTAGCCATGCCAACCGTGGGCATGTCCCGGGCCGGGCCAGGGATCGATAAAGTAATAATGGGTGTTGTGGTTCCAATGCGGCCAATGGGGATGGGGATGCATCGGCTGCCTCTGAAGGTCGAAATGGAAGACGGTGGGATTGCGCAGGGCATCCCATTGATACCTGGCGTTGTAGGGAACGAAGATTTGATGGCGTATCGGAATGTAGCCCGGTTTGGAGATCAGAAGGTCAAAAACACGGCCGGGAACGCCCCAGTTATAGGTCATGTATTGGTCCATTGTGATGGGGATGGCTTGGCTGGGAGTGGACCCCAGATATTGATTGGTACCATACAGAGTGATCGTGGCGCCTATTGGCTCGGTGTAGATCTGGAAAGCGCCGAAGATGTTCTGGGCGCTGAGCAGTCCGGCCATCAGGGTTAGGCAGGCGATCAAGATGAGTCTCGGTTTCATGTCTTCCTCCTTGGGATTGGATGATTCTACAGATAATACCTGCCCAGCCAAAAATCCTGCATACAAAAAACCGGCCTGAATACCAGGTTAAGGATTCAGGCGCGGTTTAAGGTATTGTTGTTGTGGTGCTTAGAGGTTCTCGATATTTTTCAGGGCTTTGGGCGCGGTGGCGGTAGAAACGCCCTCCAGGGTCAGATAAGCCACCATCGGAGAACCGCTTGCATTCCCGGTTTCATCCACCCGGAAGAGCTGAACCGGGATGCGGATGGGAAGCTCGTTCTCATGGGAGATGAATTTGCCTTCGGCATCCTTCTGGAAGGGATTCTCATAGAGCCAGGCAAGGCCAATGGCGGCATTTCCGTCCTCCGCGTTAACATTCCGGCGTTTGGAACCGAGAGCCAAACGTTGCTCCAGTGATAGATTGGGGGAGTTGATGCTGGAAGTCACTGTGCCGAGGCAGATACCGTCCTTGAAAACCCGGCGGTTCGTGGCGATGCCTTCTGATACAAAGAGGATCAGGGCTTTGCGGGGATTAGCCGCGAAACCCTTTTCCAGAGCGGCCTTTCCCATAAAGTCCGGTTTGGTCATATCTACCGCAGCGTCGAAGAGCGGAGCGTGGATGGGATTGTGCTCAGGGTCATACTCGCTGCCCATCAGAGGCAGACCAAAGGGACCAGCGGAAATGCGGTTTTCATCACGGCCGCCAAGGCCAACCAGCAATCCGCCCAAATCCAAAGCCAGGCTCACGATCTTTTTAAAATCCTCCGCCGCATTGGCCACGGGCAGATAGAGTTCCCAGCCCCAACGATTGGTGTAGCCGGTGCGGCTAATCAGGTAGCGGGCACCGTTGCGCTCGAATTTATTGAAGGTGAAGAAGCTCATGTTCTTTTCCGGGTTATTGCGGTTTTTGAGCACTTCAGCGCCGTAAATCTGTTTGATAAGCTTGTAGGAGAGAGGGCCCTGGATGTCCACTTTCACCAACTGGTCTGAAATATCGGTGGCTTCCACCTCTTCCCCATCCAGTTTGCAGGCCATGATGCGGTCGATGTCAGCGATTAGTTCCTGGCCGTTCACATTGTCAGTGATGTCGTGACCGGCGTTGATCACGGCAATGAATTCCGTTTCCGAAAGGCGCATGAAGATCATGTCATCCTGCACTCCGCCTTGTTCGTTCAGCAGCAGGGTGTATTTGCATGCGCCGATCTTCATGTCGCTCATGCGGCCTGCCAGGGCTCGGTCCAACAACGCGGGAGCGTCCTTTCCGGTGAAGAGGATCTGGCCCATATGATCGATGTTGTAGATAGCCAGATTGTTGATGGCGGCGGCCTCATCCAATACGGAGGTGAGGTAGTTCACCGCCATGCTGTATTCGCCAAAGTTGCTGCGTTTGATATCCTGGAGGGGCAGGCCCTTCTTTTGCGCCAGCAGGGGCAGATACCAGTTTTCCTCCAGTTCGTAGAGGAAGGTCCTACGCGGCGTTGCCGGGAAATCGAATCCTAATTTAGCCATGTTTGACTCCTTGTATGTATTTTATATGTTATCTCTGAAAACTATGCGACCGTCCAGCATGGTGAGCAGCGCCGACGCTTCCAGCCAGTAATCCGGAGGAAGTGCCGTGAAATCCCGCAGGACGATCAGGTCCGCCACCTTGCCCGGAGTGAGGGAACCTGTCCAGCCTTCCGCTCCGGATGCTTTCGCCGCGCCCAAGGTGTAGGCATAGATGGCCTCATGTGCGCTGATGCGCTGCTCCGACAACCAGGAAGGCTCACGCGGGTCCAGATTCTTTCTGCGTTCCACAGCGCTGTAGATTCCCGCGAATGGACTGATCGTCTCGATGGGGGCGTCAGAACCGAAACTCACCGGTATGCCGGCGTCGAGGATTGACCTGAAACTGTAGGCCTCGTGTTTTATTTGGCGCCAGTGGTCTTCTATCATGTCCACATCGTTGGCCAGATGCACGGGCTGGATGGAGCAGCAGGCTCCGCATTCCTTTAATAGTGGGATATCCTGAGGCCGGATGGATTGCAAATGCTCGATCCTGAAAGGGCTTGGGGGCTTTATTCCGCTTTGACGCAAGCGCAGCAGGGCCTGAATTACAGTGAACACAGCGCGGTCGCCGATGGCATGGACCAGGCAGGAAAATCCGTGTTCCGCGGCTTGTTTGGCCAGGGCAAAGATCTCTTCCTCGCTGTGGCGCAGGATGCCGCGATTGCCTTTTGAATGGGGATATTCTCCGAAAATCGCGCCTGTCTGTGAACCCAGGGAACCATCAGCAAAAAGCTTTAAACCGCCCAAGCGATGCCAGTTATCGCCGCTGCCTGTGTGCTGGCCTGAATCCCGAATGTAAGGGAACTCATCCAGATAGAAATGACGGCAGACCCTAAGCAACTGGCTTTGGGAGCAAAAAGCCTCCAAGACCCTGGCTCCGGCAGGGACTTCCATGCTGTGAACGCTCACTAGGCCAAGTTTGTGGATTTCTCGGGCAGCTTGCTCCAAACAGCGGAAGGTCTGCTCGTCGGAAAGCGGCTCGATGAACTTTTCCAGCCCTTCCGAAGCGGTTTCCACCAGAATCCCGGTTGGGTGACCGGCATGATCCCTCTGGATCAGTCCCCCGGCGGGGTCCGGACTGTCAACTGTGATTCCGGCAGCTTTCAAGGCTGCTGAATTACACCAGCGGCTGTGATAGTCTTTGCTGTAGAGGGCTGTGGGGGTGTTGGGGAAAAGCTCGTCCAAAAGCTGGCGGTTCAGATATTGAGACTCATCGATGATATTCTTGTTCCAGCCTCCGCCCAGTGTCCAACGCGGAAGTTCTGGATTATCCCTTCGATAGTTTTCCAAACGTTCACGGATCTCAGAGATGCTGGCACAGCCGGTCAGATTGATCTGTGTGCGGTTTTTGGCGTATTCTGTGAAATGGGTGTGAGTGTCGGTGAAAGCTGGCAGGAGCATGTTTCCACGCAGGTCGATGAGCTCGAAAGGTTCTTTGGAAAAGCGTTTGCATTCATCCAGACTGCCGATCGCAGCAATTTTGCCCCACGCCACCAGCAGCGAGGCATTGAGCATCGCCCCGGGTGTTTCGCAGGTTAGAAGGCGTCCGTTAGTGAAGATATAGTTCATTAATTACAATCTCCAGGGCTACTTCCAGCTTGTCTGGCGGCACAGCGATATTGATCCGCAGCCAGCCCTGTGAAACTGAACCGAACGCCCGTCCGGGAACGCAAATAACGCCTTTGGCCGCAAGGTGTTGGCAAACTTGCAGGTCGTCATCCGGAGTGCGCAGCATCAGATAAGGTCCGGCCGGGGGTGCCATAACTTTTTCCCTCCAGGGTTTCAGCCTGGTTAAAGCTAATTCGCGGTAGGCCTTCAACTGGTCCAAAACTTCCCGGGAGGCAGCCAACCCCTCGTCTGACAAAGCGTACATGGCAAGCTGCTGGGAAAGCCAATTGCTGCAGGTGGATACGTATTGCCGGGCTTTCACAACGGCCTCTGCCAGTTCCGGCGGCGCCAAGGTCCAACCAATCCTCCAGCCGCTCATGCAGTGGGATTTGGACATGCCGCCCAGTACAAAAAGACCGGCTGACTGTCCGTAGAATTTAGGAACAGCTCCAGTAAAAACAAGCCGGTCGTAGATCCCGTCAACGATCATGACGATGCCGAGCTCAGCGCATAGCTTGGTTAAGCGATCTGCCTCCTCTTTAGAAAAGACATGACCGGCAGGATTGGATGGATGGCTAAAAACCAGAGCCTTCACATCCGCGGCTAACAGCTTGGCCCACAGTTCCAAATCCACACTTGAGAGATCACTTTCAAAAGGAAGTCTTATCACTTTGCATTCCAGCATCTTGGCGATGGCGGAATAGGCAGGATAATCCGGGTCTGGGATGGCTATGCAGTCACCGGGATTGAGCAGAGCAAGCATGCTTACGAACAAGGCTTCCTCCACTCCGTTGCAAACGCAGACGGAAGAAGCAGTGTAGTCGGGATGAAGTTTGGCTATGGCTTCCCGCAGCAGCGGAATTCCAGCATTGGGAGTATAGACCGGGGTTTCAGTCCGTAGCAGTTCCAGCGCTTTGCCGCGCAGAAACTCAGGCAGGGGAAATCCCAATTCACCCAAAGCCAGGTTGATGGCGTCGGGTGGCGCAGCCTGCATGATCCGCCGAATGAGGGATAACTCAATCCCTTGCAGGCGATTGGCTTCAGTCATAAACGGCACGCAGGTCCTGCTCGAGCTGCACGGCGTTGTCGGTCTTGGCGTCGCGGTATTTCACGATCACGGGGCAATAGACCTGAAAGCTGGGATCATTCTTCATTTGTCGGCTTCCGGGAACAACCACGGCGCCTTCCGGCACGGTGAAGGAGCCGCCAGGGTCACGCTGGAGAAACTCCTGGCGCACTGAATCCCAGATGGGCGTGGAAGCCGTGATGATGGTTCCGGAGGCAATCACAGCCCGCTTCTGGACCAGGATGCCTTCGTAGATGCCGGTGTTTCCGCCGATGAAAGCATCGTCTTCTATCACCACAGGGCGGGAACCGATGGGCTCAAGCACACCACCGATCATGGCCCCGGCTGAGAGATGGACGTTTCTACCGATCTGCGCGCAAGACCCCACCAAGGCGTGGGAATCAACCAGGGTGCCGCTGTCCACATATGCCCCGATGTTGATGAAGGAAGGCGGCATCACCGCCACTCCGGGAGCAACGAAGCAGCCGCTGCGCGCGGAACTTCCTCCCGGCACCAGGCGCACCCGGTCCTTGAGTGTGAAAACCTTCTCCGGCAGGGTATCCTTGTCAAAAAAGCTCTTGCGTTCGCTCCAGGGGATTTCAGCAAGCTCGCCCATCCGAAAACCAATCAGGATGCCCATCTTGATCCACTGGTTCACTTTCCAGCCTTGTTCAGTAGGCTCGCAGGCCCTGATCCGTCCTTCGTTCAGAGCTTGGATGAAATCCTCGAAGAGGGACCTGTCCGCGGGAGTGTAAACCTCTGGCTTGTTTTTGTATAGGGCAATGATGGCGTCTTGCATGGTTTAAACCTCGCTGATGGCTTTTTTAAGCCGGTCCACTGCTTCGGCTAGGACCGACCTGGGGCAACCGAAATTCAGCCTTTGGAAGCCCGCGCCCTCGTCTCCGAATTTCAGCCCGGGATCGAGAGCCAGCCTCGCTTTGTTGACCAGCAGGTCCGCTATCGCCTTGTCTGAGAGGCCCAAAGCGCGAAAATCTATCCAAGCCAGATAGCATGCCTCCGGCTTGAGCATCTTCAACTGGGGAAGCTCGCTCTCGAAAGCATCAAGCAGAAAGGCCCTGTTGCCTTCCAGATAGGTCAGAAGCGCTTGCAGCCAGACTTCCGAATCCCGGTAAGCGGCGATGGTGGCTTCGATGCCGAAGCTGTTGCCCATAAAGAGATGGTATTCCTCGATGGCGGAAGCCAAAGGCTGGCGCAGAGAAGGGTTCTTCACCAGCACCACCGAGGTGGCGAGTCCGGCCAGGTTGAAGGATTTGGCCGCTGACATACAGCAGATGGTGATATCCGCGAAATCATCCAAAGCCGCGATGGAAACGGCTTTTGCCCCGTCAAAGACCAGATCGGCATGAATTTCGTCGCTGATCACAGTAACGCCGTGCTGACGGCAAAGCTGGCCCATTTTCCGCAGCTCCGCCTCGCTCCAGAGCCTGCCCACAGGATTGTGGGGGCTGCAGAGGATGAAAAGCTTCGCGCCTTTCAGCTTGCTTTCAAGATCGTCAAAATCAATCTCGTAGCGCCCATCCCTCAGCAGCAGCGGGGAGGTGAGCAAGACCCGCCCCTGATCCAAAGCCGCGTTGTGGAAAGGACGGTAAACCGGGGTTTGGATCAGAACTCCGTCGCCAGGCTCAGTCAGCACAGTGACCGCAAGGCTTACAGCCGGCATCACTCCAGGCGTGGAAAGCATCCAGTCGCCGTCCGCCTTGTAGCCATACTGCTTTTCCACCCAGTTCAGAACCGTGTCGTAAAACACAGGCAGGCGCAGATTGTAGCCAAAGATGCCGTGATCGAGCCGCTTTTGCAAGGCTTCCATGATAGCTGGCGCCACGGGAAAATCCATGTCCGCCACCCAAAGCGAAATCAGATCGTCCCGCCCATAGATCATGTTCAGGCCGTCATACTTGAAGCAACCGCTGCCGCGCCGATTGGTAATCCGGTCAAAATCATAGCTCATTGTTCCACCTCGCTCTGCTTTTCCTTCATTCTGCGGATCACGCCCACCATCTTGTCCAGTTCGTCATTCAGCCTTGCCTGCGGGGCCAGGTCCGCGATGTTGTACATGATCTCCATCATCCTGGGAAACGAGGCGGGGCTTTTCAGCACACGCGTTTTTCCCCGGCGGTCGGTGAACTCCAGAAACATGTAATAGGTTATCACCTTGCGCAGTTCCATGCTGCTGATCTTTTCGTATTCGATGGGCACAGAGGGAAGCAACAGATAGCGGAACCAGAGGCATTCCGGGGTGAAAATAACTGAATTCAGCGTGGTGAAATGCCTGAAGAGAGCGTCCAGCGACACGAACAGCACCAGCAGCGGAAGAACCTTCATCAGAAAAGGGCTGGTGGCGCGGATCACGGAGAACAGCACGAAAATGCAGTAGCCGGAGATAAGGATGTGGGCAACAATGCCCAAAACCCTGCTCAACACAGGCACCCGATAACGGACGGGCATGCGCCCCCGAACGGAATTGATATTCAGCTCACGCGGCAAAGGTATTCCCTCCAAAGGCGGTTAACGCTTTCCAGGATAAAGCTGTCGGCTGGAACGGCATCGAAGTGGTTGTGGCGGTCGGGGTCGCCGTGGAAATCGCTTCCGGCAGTCATGTAGAGGCCGTTGTTCTGGCAAATCTCGGTATAGGCCTGGATTTGATACTGATAGTGGTCCGGATGCCAGACCTCAAGGCCGTCGATGCCCATGGCGATGAACTCCTCGATGTAACTTTCCTTTTCCAGCTTGCCCGGATGCGCGATAATCGCGAAGCCGTCAGCTTCGTGGATGACCCGGATCGCGTCTGGAACGGAGAATTCCGGCTTGGGCGAGAAGGCGGGTCGATCGTTGCCGATATATTTGTCGAAAGCTTCATTCTTGCTGGCCACATAACCTCGGTCCACCATGATTTGCGCGATATGCGGACGCACGATCAGTTCACGGCTTCCGGATATGGCAACCACTTCTTCGAGGGTGATTTCCATGCCTAGGTCGGCCAGTTTTTCAATCATCCGGATAGCCCGTTCGCGCCGGCCGATCAGATACATTTCCATCATCTCCACCAGAGAAGTAGAGGCCAGATTGACCCCGAAGGCGAGAACATGGACATCTGAGCCTTCATGTTGTGAACTGATCTCCATGCCGGGCAGGATCCGCAGCGGAGCTATGTCCTTCGGCAGCATCCGATAAGCGTCTGCGGTGTCGTGATCTGTTATGGAGATCAGGTCCAGCCCGATTTGCTGGGCACGCCTGACCAGCTGTGCTGGACTGAGCATTCCATCTGAAACGTTGGTGTGCAAATGTAGATTGATGAGCTTGATGGGATCTATATTCTTAACTATCATAATCTCTTTTTCTATTGACGTATTTCTAGCTCCCCAAAAATCGTCAATGATTATTTTATGCCAAGTTCCCAGTCTGCTGGGAATGGAAAAGCGAACTATTGGAGTTTTGATGGAATACGATCCACTCAAAGACCGTGCCGCGAGTTTGATCAGGGTTTGGCCTGCCGCGCGCGTGTTTTTCTACCGCGTTCTGGATCTGCTGCTGCTGCGCCAGCGCTATGTGAAACTCGCCCTGCGCCAATACCTTCCCATCGACCGTGGATTCCGCTACTACGATGCCGGAGCCGGTTTCTGCCAGTATTCCTGGCATGTGTTGAAGAACTATCCTGCCGCCAAAGTCTTTGCCAACGATCTCAAACGCGATTACCTGGAGGATTTCTCCCGCTACGCTAAAAAGAGCTTCCCCGGCCGCTTTTCCTGGCAGCAGGCGGATTTGCAGACCTTCACACCGCGCAATTCCTATGGCCTGGCAACCGCGATCGACATTTTGGAACATATTCAGGACGATGAGGCCGTGCTACGCAATTTTAATGTAGCTTTGGCGGATGGCGGAATCCTGATCATCTCAACTCCCTCGGATACCGATGAGGCGGCCAAATTCACCTCTGAGCACGTTCGCCCCGGCTACAACAAGGCAGAGCTGGAAGACAAACTCCGCGCCTGCGGCTTCACCATCCTCGAAAGCATTTACAGCTACGGCACCTGGGGCAGCCTGGCCTGGCGCCTCCTACTGAAGCATCCACTAAAGTTGATTGCTCGAAGCAAGCTCATCCTGTTGGCCCTGCCAATATATTACCTACTCGTCTTTCCCCTGTTGGAACTCCTTATGCGACTGGACCTTAAATCCTCCAACCCAACCGGAACCGGAATCATCGTCGTGGCTCAGAAACGTCTCTCTTCTGAACCGGACAGGTAAAACCTCGAGACCGATAGAAACAATTACCCACCGATACTTCCCCTCAGTCAGGTCCTTAACCCTCTCGACCATCGCGCTCCAACGCCCCTCGCCATATCCCCGCATCAAATGCGGCGATTGTGCGGGAGGCAGGAAAATGATCTTAAAAAAGGCCTTAATGGCCTGATGACATCGCTTCGCTTACCAGTGGGTTTCCCGGCTACTTCGCAACCCTGCTATTGTATTCCGCCCCAGAGTGTTACTCACCCGAATCGACAGAGAGCCTCAGAAACACGGCAGAAGCACCGCGCAAAATTCAGCTTGGGGTTATTCCTCGCGGATCACCAACCAGATTGGGAAAGGAGGGATTCCTATTGGGAAAAGGAGCCGATGATCTGCGGCAGATCCTTAATCATTTCATCGAGCAGGTCAGGCCGATTGCCGCCGCCCATGGCGGAATCGGGCCGGCCGCCGCCTTTGCCTTCCAGCTTGGCGGAAACTGCCTTGACGATGTTTCCGGCATGGAATTTGGGTCGCAGCTTCTCCCCCACAACGCAGAGGATCGTCACCTTTTCCCGCGCGGTTGCGAAGAGTAGTGAGATAGCGTCGGGGGCACGGTCTTTCAGTGAATCGCCCAGTTCGCGGAGCTTGGCGGCGTCGGCATCGATTTTCTGGCTGAGCAGCTTGAAATCCCCCAGGTCCCTTATCCTGCGTATGAGTTCAGCAGCCTCGGCATCAGCTTTTTGGGCGTCCAGTTGTTTTAGCTGCTGTTCCAGTTCCTGCACCCGGTTTTGCAGAGCTTCAATCTTGGAATCCAGCATCTTTTCGGGAACGTGGAGCTTATCTGCCAACTGGGCCAGCTTGCGCTGAAGGTCCAGCACAAACTGCTCAGCGGCGCGTCCTGTGAGGGCTTCGATGCGCCTTATCCCCGCGGCGGAGGAGCTTTCGGAAACGATCTTGAAGAGCCCTATCTCACCGCTGGCGGAAACGTGGGTGCCGCCGCAAAGCTCTTTGGAATAGTCCGATACGCTCACCACGCGAACCTGCTCAGAGTATTTTTCACCGAACAGGGCGATGGCGCCTTCCGAGCGGGCTTCAGCGATGTTTTTAAGTTCCACAGAAACCGGGAGGTTGTCGCGGATAGCGGCATTGACGATGCTTTCGATGGAATTGATCTCGACTGGGGTCAGGGCCTGCATGTGGGTGAAATCGAAACGCAGATAGTCAGGACCAACCAGCGAGCCTTTCTGCTGCACGTGTTCGCCCAAAACGGTGCGCAAGGCCTTGTGGAGCAGATGGGTGGCTGTGTGGTTACGCATGATGTCCTGGCGCCGGGGCAGATCGATCTCCGCTGTGACGGGGTCGCTATTAACGGCCCCGCTGATGAGGGTGCCGCTATGGATGAAGTGATCGTCATTCTTCCTCACCTGGCTGACCTGCATCTCAAAGCCGGAATTGAAGATGCGCCCTGTGTCCGCCAACTGTCCTCCGGATTCCGCGTAAAAGGGGCTGCGGTCCAACTGCAAATGCAGCAGGCCGTCTTCGCTTATTCTGTAACGTTGGATTTGCGCGGTGGCGTTGTTCTTCTCATATCCCAAAAACACTGTCGGAGATGAAGCTTCCAGTTCGATCCAGTCCTCGGAACTGGCCTCGAAGGCAAATTTGGAACTCTTGCGGGCCCGGGCGCGCTGGGCTTCCATCTCTTCCTCGAAGCCGTCGGTGTCAACCCTGAGATTCTTTTCGGAAGCCAAGATCAGGGTGAGGTCAAGCGGAAAGCCGTAAGTGTCGTAAAGCATGAAGGCGTCTTTGCCGGAGATGAGATCACCTTCGAGTTTGGCGCAAATCTGGTCGAGATGCTCCAAACCCTTGTCCAGGGCTGCGGTGAAGCGTTCTTCCTCGGCCTTGATCACCATGCGGATATAGGCTTCCTTGCCCGCCAGCTCGGGAAAATGGTGGCCCATGATGGAAATTACGGTATCCACCAGATGGAACATGAAGGCTTCGGCAAAACCCAGCAGGCGCCCATGCCGGGCTGCCCTTCTGAGGATTCGGCGCAGAACGTATCCCCGGCCCTCGTTGGAGGGGAAACCGCCGTCGGCAAGGGCGAAGCAGAGGCAGCGAACGTGGTCTGCGATCACGCGATGTGATGTGCCGGTTTCAGGTGTGTAGGGCACTCCGCTGAGCTCTACCACGCGCTCTATGATTGGTAGGAAGAGGTCGGTCTCGTAATTGCTGTCCTTTCTCTGCAGCACCTGCACAAGGCGCTCGAAACCAGCTCCGGTATCCACAAACCTGTCTTTGAGCGGGGTGAGTGAGCGGTCCGCCTCACGGTTGTACTGGATGAAAACGAGGTTCCAGAGCTCTATGTAGCGGCCACAGTCACCACAGATTTCACAAATGTGGCCTTCCTCGCCCTGACGGGAACAGTGGGCCGGACCGCGGTCAATGTGGATTTCGCTGCAGGGTCCGCAGGGGCCGGTATCCCCCATTTCCCAGAAATTGTCCTTGTCGCCCTGGTAGGAAATGTGGGCGGGATCGATATCAGTGACAGATTTCCATATCTCGAAGGCCTCCTGGTCAGAGTCGTGCACGGTGGCGTAAAGCTTGTCCTTGGGAAGCTTCCAGACTTCGGTAAGCAGTTCCCAGGCCCAGAGGATGGCCTCTTTTTTGTAATAGTCGCCGAAAGACCAGTTGCCCAGCATTTCAAAAAAGGTGTGGTGATAGCCATCCCTACCCACTTCCTCAAGGTCGTTGTGCTTGCCGCCGGCGCGGATGCACTTCTGGCTGTTCACGGCACGCTTCGCTTCCGCTTCCTTCAAGCCGAGGAAGACGTTTTTGAACTGGTTCATGCCGGCGTTGGCAAAAAGCAGGGTGGGATCGTCTTCCGGCACAACCGGCGAGGATGGCACAAAGATGTGTCCACGCTCGAGGAAAAAGTCGATGAAGGTCTGGCGGATCTTTTTATTTGTCAGCACTTGGAGCTTCTCCCAGTCCTTCGACGTGATCGAAGTTTTCAATGATCCACTTTTCCGCGCTCCAGGCTGCCACAGCGCCGTCGCTGGTGGCGGTGACCACCTGGCGCAGAACGGTACTGCGGATATCCCCCGCTGCATAAATGCCGGGAACGTTTGTGTGCATGTGGTCGTCAGTGAGCAAAAAGCCTCCGCTGTCCTGTTCCAGCATGGATTCCAGCAGTTCGTTGTTAGGCAGGATGCCCACATAGATGAAGACTCCATCAACCGGGACGAAGGAAGCCTGTTGGGTCTTGACGTTCACTACTTCCAGCTTCTCGATTTTTCCGTTGCCATGGATTTCCCTAACAACAGAATCCCAGATGAATTCTATCTTGGGGTTCTTGAAAGCGCGCTCCTGAAGGATCTTCTGGGCACGGAGTTCATCGCGGCGGTGGATCACGATCACTTTGGAGGCAAAGCGGGTTAGGAAAAGCCCCTCTTCGATGGCGGAATCTCCTCCGCCGACCACTGCCACCACTTTGTTTCGGTAGAGCGCGCCGTCGCAGGTAGCACAGTAGGATACGCCGCGGCCGGTGAAACGCTCTTCCCCCGGCACGTTGAGCTGTCTGGGATGGGCGCCGGTGCAAACGATCAAAGCCTTGGCGCGGTATTTATTCTCTTGGGTTTCTACTATCTTGCAAAGCCCCTCCAGACCAATGGCGGTAACCTCTTCGTCAATTATATGGGCCTGGAAGCGTTCGGCCTGCTGGCGCATTTTATCGGTGAGCTCAAAGCCTGAAATCGGTTCCGGAAAACCGGGATAGTTCTCCACTTCGTCGGTCACGTTGATCTGGCCGCCGATTATCCCTTTTTCAAACAGACCGGTTTTCAGGCCGCCACGGGCAGCGTAGATAGCTGCGCTCAGCCCGGCGGGGCCCCCACCGATTATCATCACGTCGTAATACATTATCTACCTCAATATCAGGAAATTCTTAGAAATTAACGTGTCTTTTGAACCGCCTTCCTCCGTCAAGGAAATTATCTGGATGGCCAGAATCTGAAAAGAACTTGACCGAATTGGCGGAAGTAGCTTTTATGGTATAAAGTAGAAATTTGGGAGTGACAAAATGAGTTTGCCTGTTTTGCGTAGAATGGCTCTGATGGCTGGAAGAAAACAAGGTCTGGAAGCTTTTCGGACAAGGGGGCTGGAATGAATTATAGGGTTTCCGTGCTGCAATATGAGCCCCGTCTGCTTGACCTGAGCGGCAATCTGAAGCAGTTGAAACAGATGTTGAGCGGTCTGGAAACAGACCTTGTGGTGCTGCCTGAGCTTTGCGCCACCGGTTATGTTTTCACCTCTCTGGAGGAAGTGGCCTCCGTTAGCGAGGAAGTGCCCTCCGGAGCGGCTTTCGGAACTTTCAGCGCTCTGGCTTCGGAAAACCGGTTCAGCATCGTTTACGGCTTTGCCGAACGCAGCGGGAATATATTCTACAACTCTGCTGCCCTGATAAATCCCGACGGAAGTTACCATATTTACAGGAAAACACATCTCTTCGACCGCGAGAAGCTCTTTTTTACCCCCGGCGACACCGGATTGCACGTTTTTCCAGCCAAGGATGGAGTGCAGGTGGGGATGATGGTTTGCTTCGACTGGACCTTCCCCGAATCGGCGCGAACCCTGGCCCTGAAAGGTGCTCAGATCATCTGCCATCCCTCAAACCTGGTTCTGCCCTGGTGCCAGCAGGCAATGACCACCAGAAGTTTGGAAAACCGGGTGTTTTCAATCACTTCCAATCGCACCGGAGATGAAAGCAACGGCGGGGTGAGCCTCCATTTCACCGGCCAGAGCCAGATCCTGGGCACCAAGGGAGAGATCCTAACCCGGATGAGAGTGAAAGAAACCGGGGTGCGGACCTGCGAAATCGATCCCGAACTCGCTTTTGACAAACAGGTGTCACCCCTGAACCACGCTTTTTCAGACCGGCGTCCGGCCTTTTATGATTTATGAATGATGAGTTGAAACGGGAAATCCAAAGGTTGCGGGCTGAGATAGAACGCCACAACCTGCTCTATTACGAGCTGGCCAATCCCTCCATAAGCGATTTTGAATATGACCAGCTGGCGCGTCAGCTCAAAGAACTGGAAGCCCTTATGGAGGCAGATGAGCGCGGTGAATCTCCCCTGGACAAGGTGGGCAGCGACCTGAGGCCGGGAGCGGAGACGATCCCCCACTTGCAGAGGATGTACAGCCTTGACAACAGCTATTCCACGGAGGAACTGGAACAGTGGTGCGCCAAACTCGCTTCCGAACTTGGTTTCTTCCCCACCCTTACCGCTGAGCTTAAGATCGACGGCTTTTCCATCAACCTTTATTATGAAAACGGCGAACTTGGCCATGCCACAACGCGCGGCGACGGCATCACCGGCGAGGTGGTAACTCCAAACATCTTAAACCTAAGCTCCATCCCGAAGAAAATTGCGCACCTCTCACCCATCGAAATTCTCGGTGAGATATACATTCCCGTGGCAGATTTTCTGAAACTCAACGAAGAGCGACAAGCCAATGAAGAAAAGGCTTTTGCCAATCCCCGCAACGCCGCTGCCGGCTCCATCAAGCTGAAAAACCCTGAAGAGGCGAAGAAGCGCCACCTGAACGCCATCTTTTACAGCATTGGCCACAGCCCGGATTTGCCTCTGCAAAGGCAGTCCGAGCTTCTTGCCTGGCTAGCGGATCAGGGATTCCCCACGTCAGGCCAGTTCAGGGTTTGCGCCAGTTACAACGAGGTTAGGGAATTCTGCGACCACTGGGAAAATGAACGCTACAGCCTGCCCTACGAGATCGACGGAGTGGTGGTGAAAGTGGATGATCTTGCTCTGCAAAAGCGATTGGGCTACACCGCCAAAAGTCCCAAATGGGCGGTGGCCTTCAAATTCAAGCCGGAGGAAAAGGAAACCCGCTTGTTGGAGGTGCAATATCAGGTGGGACGCACCGGAGCTGTGACCCCGGTGGCCATCCTGGAGCCGGTCTACATCTCCGGCAGCACCGTCTCACGTGCCACCCTGCACAACGAGGATGAAATTAAGCGGCTGGACCTGCATCTGAACGACATCGTGCGCATTATCAAATCCGGCGAAATTATACCCAAGATCCTCACCGCCATCCCAGCCAAGCGCGAACCAAACGCCGTTCCGGTGAGATTCCCAGCCAACTGCCCCGTCTGCTCCAGTCAGCTTGAACGGGATGAGGAAGGCGCCATCAGCTATTGCCCTAACGCCTCCTGCCCCGCCCAATTGCAGCGCCGCATCGAGCACTTCGCCTCCCGCGATGCAATGGACATCAGCGGCCTGGGCACCAGCCTGATCGCCAGATTACTGGAGCAAAACATGATCGCCGGCCTCGCTGACATCTATCGGCTTGATTATGAAGCCTTGGCACAGCTTGACCGCTTTGGCGAGAAATCAGCCGAAAACCTCAGGAACTCCATCGAAGCCAGCAAAGCCAGGAATTTCGACCGGGTGCTCTTTGCCCTCGGAATCCGTTATGTGGGTTCCGTCACGGCACGCCATCTCGCCGAGTATTTTGGCACGGTGGATGAACTGCTGATTGCCGGGGAAGAAACCCTGGCCCAGGTTCCAGAGGTGGGAAGCAAGATCGCCCTGTCCCTGAAAGCCTGGTTTGGTAACCCCCTCAATCTGAAATTGGTGGAGAAGCTGCGCGCTCAGGGCCTGCGTTTCAGTTACGAGCTGCGGCGCGAATCGGAAACCCTGGCCGGCAAGACCTTTTTGCTCACGGGCAGCCTGGATAACTACGACCGCAAGACTATGGAGGAACTCATCCGCAGACACGGAGGCCGTATCGTGAGCGGCGTTAGCACCAGCCTTAACTATCTGGTGGTCGGCGCCAAACCGGGCTCCAAACTGGCCAAAGCGCAGAAGCTGCCTTCTGTGAAGATAATCAGTGAAATCGAGTTGCTGGAGTTGATCGGCTGATGAAGATCCTCTCGCGCTACATTCTGCGGGAACACATCGCGCCTTTTTTCCTATCACTGCTGGTGGTTACTTTTGTGCTGCTGATCGACCGCGTGATCGACCTGCTGGACCTGATCATCGAGAAAAAGCTGGATGCCAATACAGTGCTGCAGCTTTTCGGTCTTTCCCTGCCCTACATGATCGCCCTTTCCATCCCCATGGCAGTATTAGTGGCCACCATCCTGGCTTTTGGGCGCATGACAGTGGACCGCGAAACCATTGCCATGAAATCAAGCGGCATTAATCTCTACCGCATGTTGGGACCTCTGATAGTGACAACCCTCTTTCTGACCGGGGTGATGGCCTGGTTCAACCACTATTTTCTGCCCAACGCCAACCATAAGCTGAAAAACCTCACCGTGAAAATCGCCTATTACCGGCCCATGACCATCATCAAACCCAACGAATTCACAACCCTTACGAATTACACCATCTATGTGAGGGAAAACCTGAACAACGAGTTGCGCGATGTGCTTATCTATGACCGCAGCCAGACCAAGCTGCCTCGGATTATCACTGCTGATACCGGTGAAGTGGTGCAGCTTGATAATGGCAACAGCCTTCAGATCATCCTCCACAGCGGCGAAATGCACGAACGCAACGAACAGGAGCAGGGCAAATACCAGCTGCGGAGTTTCGAGAACTTTTCCGTGTACATCAGAGATTTGGCCACCAATCTGGATTTCACGGACAGCGCCTACCGCAGCGACAGGGAGATGACCTATCCCCAATTGATATCAGCCATCCGAGCCAAGGAAACCGAACTTGCGGACAAAGACAGGGAACTGGAAAACTTGGACAAGCGTTTGCAAGCGCTGGAAAATAAGCCCAAAGACTATGCCAGCAGCGTGGAACAGCGGCGTTTGGGCATCATGAAGACCCAGGCAGAGGACCAAAAAAGGCAGATAACCGAAAACCTGCGCTCGCTGCAGGTGGAGTATCACAAGAAATTCGCCATCTCCTTTGCCATCGTCATTTTTGTGCTGATGGGCATCCCGCTGGGTCTGATGACCCGCACCAGCGGCATCGGCATGGCCTTTTCTGTGTCCAGCGTGATCTTCCTTATCTATTATGTGGCACTCACCGGCGGTGAAGAGCTGGCAGACCGTGCTCTCATGAGCCCCTTCCTCTCAATGTGGCTCACCAATATCGTGTTCATCGTTTTGGGAGTCCTGCTTGCTTACCTCTCCCTGCGGGAAAAGCATTTAATCAACCTCAACCTGCTCAGTTGGCGGCTTACCCACCGCAAGGTGAAGCTGGAAGACGCTCCGGACGAATTGATCCACTGAGGCCCCCTGTGCGTTTGCTTGACCGTTACCTGATCCGGGAATTCCTCAAGACCTATCTGATCGTATTCCTCTCATTCTCAGTTGTTTTCATCGTTATCGACGTGATCGATAACCTCGCCCCCCTCATGCGCAGTGGCGCCACCCCCCAACTGGCCATCCTCTATTATTTGCTGCGCCTGCCCTATCTGATCGTGCTCACGTCTCCTGTAACGGTGCTGATCACCGGTTTGTTTCTAATGAACTCCCTTTCCAAGCACAACGAAAGCGTGGCGATGCGTGCTGCTGGAATTAGCATAACCAGAGCGATGCTGCCGCTTTTTGGATTGGGCCTGCTTATCAGCCTGGGCGTGGCCGTCTTTGGGGAATATGTGCTGCCCTGGGCGGAAAAAACCCGCAACTACGTTTATGACGTGAAGATCCAGGGCGCGCAGGCGGAGGACAACCTGCTCAAAGCAAGGGTGCACTATCAGGGCACAAAGAACGACTTTTACTATTTCGCCTTCTTCGATGGCTATCAAAACACCATCCGGGTGATCGACCTCACCAAGCTCGATCCCAAGGGCAAGGAGGTCTCCGAGCGGGTCACTGCTTCCTCCGCCGTCTGGCAAAAAGACCGCTGGCTGCTCCAGGATTGTGAGATAAGGCGTTTTGACAAAGGAAAGCAGACATATTATGCTTACTATCCCAGCACCACCCTGCCCCTGCTGGATGTGAAGCCGGAGGATTTTGTCCGCATTACCAAAAAAACGCTCTCGCTCAATTTCCCGGAGCTGAGGGAATACATAGCAAGGCTGAACAGGATGGGAGAGCCGGCCAATCGCGAGATTGTGGATCTGCACATGAAGCTGGCCTTCCCCCTCACAAACCTGATCGTGATCTTTTTCTTCATCCCTGTGGCCACATCGAACACCCGCTCCAAAAGCCGAGGCCTGGTTTTCCTGTTAGGCCTGGTGGTTTGCTTCCTCTACCTCATCATGGTGCGTGTGGCGCAAAGCCTTGGCTACAGCGGCGTTATCCCACCCGTTTGGGCTGCCTGGCTGCCCAATCTCATCTTCACTCTTCTGGGTCTGGCCTTCCTGCGCAAAGCCGAGATCTAAAAAAAACCTTGTAGAAAAACGGCCTTTGAAAATATTGGCTTTTCAAAGCGAATTTAACCCATCATGGGAGGAGATAAATGCTCGATAGCCTTAGAAAAAACCAGAAAATAATCGTCTATGTCGTGGCGATAGCCTTCATCCTCAGCCTTGGTGCCGGCGGCATCTTCGGTGGGGAAAGGCTGCTTGAATCTTTCCGGGGCAGATACCTTGGCAAGGTGAACGGAACAACGATCAGCCCGCAGGAATACAATGCCAAGGTCCAGGAAGTGGTCAAACGCTATGAGGACCAGGGCCAGAAAGTGGACGAGACCATGATGTCCTATGTTTACGACACCGCTTGGCGGGAGCTTGTGGACAACGCCCTCTGGCAGCAGCAGATCAAGAAGCACAGAATAAAGGTTTCAGACACCGAGATCAAGAACGCCATGGAAAACGATATTCCGGCCGAACTGCAGCAAAACCCCAATCTGCAAACCAACGGCAGGTTCGATAAAAGCAAATACTTCGCCGCCCTGAACAACAACTTTGAGCTCCGCGCAGCCATGTATCAGAGCATGAAGGAATACCTGCCCAAAAAGAAGCTGCAGGACAAGATCAAAAAAGAAGCCAAGATCACTGTTGACAGCCTCAAAGCTGAATTCATCAAGGAATCTGACACCGTCACTGGCAAGGCCATCTGGTTCGATTTCAACATGGCGGACAACGCCGCTGTGAACGTAACAGACGCAGAGGTGAAAAAGTATTACGAAGACAACAAGGACAAAGAATTCAAAAAAGGCCCCGCCACGCGCCTCAAATACATCAGCATCCCCATCAAACCCTCCGAACAGGATTTCAACGATGTGAAGCTGGAAATCGATGATATCTACAACCAGCTTCAGCGCGACGCCGCTAGTTTCGCCGATATCGCCATCGAATATTCCGAAGACCCCGGCTCGGCAGATAGAGGCGGATCCCTGGGCAGATTCAAACGCGGGCAGATGGTCCCGGAATTTGACAAGGTTGCCTTCGCCCTCAAACCCAGCCAGATTTCCAAACCCTTCAGAACCCAGTTCGGCTGGCACATCGTTCGCTGCGACAGCGTTTTCCCCGCCCCTGACGGACAGGAAGAGGTTGCCGCCAGTCACATCCTCTTTAAGGTAAACACCACAGAATCCACCCGCAACGAACTGCGCGACCAGGCTAGAGACGCCTCCAAACTGATCGCCAAAAAGGGCATCGACAAAGCGGCAAAGGAACTCAAGCTGGAAGTTACAACCTCACGCTGGCTGGCTCACGACAATCCTCAGATGGAAGGTTTTGGCGAACACGGTGGCCTTTTCCAATTCATGAAATCCAAAAAAGCCGGCAAGGTCTCGGAACCTTTTGTACTCAAGAACGGCGGCGAAAACATCTACGTGGTCGCCCAGGTTTTGGACAACAAGAAATCCTATTACGAGGATTTCGCCGAGAAAAGACTCCAGATTAAATTCGACCTCGAGAAAAAGAAAAAGATCGCATCCGTGAAGGCCAAAGCCGAAAACTTCGTAAAGCGCGTTCCCAAGGAAAACTACCTCACCGCCGCGGTGGAGGAAGGCTGGAAAGTGATCGACCTGAATAACCACAAGGCAAAAACCCGCCTTGCCCCTCCCGTGAATGCCCAGTTGGACGACTTCGACAAAGCCGCCCTCGCCCTCAATTCCGGGGGCTGGTCTTCCCTCCTCACAACCAAGGAAGGCCCCTTCCTCATCTTTGCCGAAATCCGCAACAGACCAAATATGCAGGCCTTCGACAAAGTCAAACAGCAGGAAATCCGTGACAGCCTTGAAGACGCGGCCTTCAACCGCTGGTTCCAGCAGCTCCGCAAGGATGCCAAGATAATTGACAACAGGTATAAATTCGGTTATTAAGCACTAATGAGCAAATTGATGACCGGCGTTAGCGGGGTCCGGGGAGTCTTTGGAGACGCCCTGGGCCCCGAAGTCGTTCTGCGTTACGCGGCACGCTTCGGAAGCTTCATTTCCCAAAATTCCCTTTCCCCCGCCCGGGGCGCAAAACCAAAAATCGTGGTGGGCAGGGATTCCCGTACCACCGGTGTGGCCATGCTAAATTGCGTGACGGCAGCCCTGCTCAGCGTGGGTTGCGATGTTATCGACCTCGGCATTGTGGCCACCCCAACCGTCCTTCTGAATGTTAAAAAGCACTCCGCCCAAGGCGGGATCAGCATCACGGCTTCTCACAACCCGCCGGAGTGGAACGCCCTCAAATTCGTGGATGGTGACGGCATGTTCCTCTCCCCTGAAAAAGCCGCTGCGTTTCTGGATTCCGTGATGGAACCCCTGGCTTGGAACGGCTGGGAGAAGATGGGCCGCCTGAGTGAGGACACTGAAGGCACCGCCCATCATCTGGAAAAGGTTTTGGGAATTCCCTGGCTGGACCTGGAGCGGATTTGCGCGCGTAACTTCAAGGTGGTCATCGATTCCGTGAACGGCGCCGGCGGCCTCATTTCGCCGCTGCTGCTCAAAGCCCTGGGCTGCGAAGTCATCGCCATCAATTCCGCCCCCACCGGCGTTTTCGCCCATCCCGCCGAACCCCTGAACGAAAACCTGGCCCAGTTGGAGGAAGAGGTGCGCCGCCAAAAAGCCGACCTTGGCTTCGCCACCGATCCTGATGTGGACAGGCTTTCCATCGTGGATGAACACGGCGCCTGCATCGGTGAGGAATATTCCGTGGCCCTCGCGGAACTTTTCATCCTCCCCAAAAACCCCGGCCCCATCGTTGTGAACCTTTCCTCCTCCATGCTTTCCGACCACATTGCCGGGCTCTTCGGAGTGCCGGTCCACAGGGCCAAAGTGGGCGAAATCAATGTGGGCAAGCTCATGCGGGAATTGAAGTCCCCGGTGGGCGGAGAAGGCAACGGCGGCATCATCTGCCCTGAAGTTAACTACACCCGGGACGCCGTCGCCGGCATGGCCCTCATCCTCGGATTGCTGGCCGAAAGCGGCAAAACCGTTTCCCAACTGGTGGACGAACTCCCCCGCTTTTACTTTGCCAAAGGCCGGCTGGAACTGCCCCCGGAACGCATGAACGACGCCATGACCAGCCTCCCTGGACTTTTGGAAGCCTATGAACTCGACCTGCGTGACGGCGTAAAAGCAACCGCCCCGGACCATTGGATCCACATCCGCAAAAGCGGAACCGAACCCATTATCCGGATTTACGTGGAAAGCCCTTCCCTGGAGCGCTCCACCCAACTCTGCCAGGACCTCATCGCCAAACTTAGCGTTTAGTCTTTTAAAGCATTTTCCCAAGCAACTTTAGGCTGCTCTTTGTTTGAACTCTAGCAGCCATTTTATTTGAAAGAGAGCCATAACCGATTCCCGCTTCAATGCCCTTCGGTCAGGCCCTGAGCGCCTGAGTCCATCGCTCTCCCACGCCCCTCGCACAATCCTCGCACCAAATGCGGGTATAATACGGGAGGCACTTCAGAAACGATATACAGACCCTTAATGGCCAGACAGCAAAGCTTCTTTCCAGCCACACGCTGGAGTCGAGCGAGGAACGAGCATCGACTCCAGCAATGAATGATTTTCCCGATACATACTGTCGTTCATCCCCGTGGGTTGTCCTGTCGTCCATACTCACTATGTTCGCTGTACGCCAGGATAACGGTAACCACGTTCTTACTAAATGCGCATGAGTCATTAAAAAGCTTGACTAAAAACAGCGGGTAAAAATCAATAGACACGTTCTGTATAGAGTTGCCCGGAACAGCAGTCAGCCTGAGATTCAGGCGATTCATCATCCCTATCACCATCAAGCGAGGATTATCCTTATGAAAGACGCTATTGGCCTTTTGAATCGGATCGAGGCCGCCAACGTCTTGGACGCCGCCACGGGAAGGGGCGATTTCATCACCATCCTGAAGCAGCATCTGAAATCCTATATTCAGATCATTGGGATTGACGCGTCTGAAAAGAGTGTCGATCAAGCCCAGAAACGCTTTCCGGAAAACGATGTGGAAATCTACCGGATGGATCTTGAAGCCCTGGATTTTGACGATGACAGCTTCGATCTGGTGACCATCGCCAATTCCCTGCACCATATTGAGCATCTGGACAGGGTTTTCGCCGAACTGCTGCGGGTGCTGAAGCCCGGCGGCAGGCTACTGGTGCAGGAGATGTACCGCGACGGCGAGCAGACCGAACCCCAGATAACCCACATCATGATGCACCACTGGCTGGCCTCCATCGACCGGCGTTTCGGGGTTTACCACCAGGAAACCTACACCCGGGAACAAATCCAGGCCATCTTCGCCAAACTGGGACTGAACCAGGTGGAGCAGGTGGATTTTTATCTGCCGGTAGACAATCCCAAGGCTGCCTCGAATTGCGAAAACCTCAAACGCAACTGCGTGGAAACCTTCAAGCGGCTGGAAAGCCTGACCGATGCCGAAGAACTTTTGGATGAAGGGAAGCGGCTGGTGGAACGTATAAACAGCGTGGGCTGTGCCGGCGCCTGCAGTTTGCTGCTGAGCGGAATAAAAAAAGAATGTATAAACCAAGGAGTATAAATAATGTCCGAAATAGAGAACCTATTTGAACTGCCACAATCCCAGCTTACCAAGCTGGCCAAAAAATACGAAATACCCGGCTACACCCAGTTGAAAGGTAACAACCTCGTGTTCAAGCTGCTGGAATTCCAAGCCGCCCAGGAGGGTCTGGCCTTCGTTACCGGCTGCCTGGAAATCATGGAAGACGGCTTCGGCTTCCTCCGCTTCCCGCAAAACAACTATCTGCCCGGACGCGACGACGTCTATGTCTCGCTCACCCAGATCCGCAGATTTGGCCTCAAGAGCGGCCACATGATATCCGGCCCGGCGCGTTCCCCAAAGGAAGGGGAAAAATATTTCGCCCTGCTGCGCGTGGACGCCGTGAACTACATGGCCCCCACCTCCATGCAGGACCTCCGAACCTGGGATGAACTCACGCCCTACTACCCCACCGAGCGCCTCAATCTGGAATTTGACCCCAAAAACTATTCGACTCGCATCATCAACCTCTTCACCCCCATTGGCAAAGGCCAGCGCGGGCTGATCGTTGCAGCGCCCAGAACGGGAAAAACCACCCTACTGCAGGATACCGCTAACGCCATCCTCACAAATCACCCCGAGGTTTACCTGATCGTGCTGCTGGTGGACGAGCGCCCAGAAGAGGTTACCGAGATGAAGAAGATCCTGCGTCCTGGAAACCGCGAGGTGATCAGCTCCACCTTCGACGAATCGCCGAAAAACCACACCGCCGTTAGCGAGATGGTGCTGGAAAAAGCGAAACGGATGATCGAGCTGAATCAGGACGTGGTGATCGTTTTGGACAGCATCACGCGTCTTGCCCGGGCTTACAACAATATCACCCCCTCCAGCGGAAAAGTGCTGTCCGGCGGTATTGACGCCAACGGCCTTATCAAACCCAAAAAATTCTTTGGCGCCGCGCGCAACACTGAAGAAGCCGGCTCCCTCACCATCATTGCCACCGCCCTCATCGACACCGGCTCCAAGATGGACCAAGTGATTTTCGAGGAATTCAAGGGCACCGGAAACATGGAACTGGTGCTGGACCGCAGCATTTCGGACATGCGTCTCTACCCCGCCATCGACCTTGTGAAGAGCGGAACTCGCCGCGAAGAGCTGCTGCTCACGCAAAACGAAATGAACCGTATGTACGTGCTGCGCAAATACCTCAAGACCATCAGCCCAATCCAGGGCATCGAAACCCTGCGCAAGCGGATGCAAACCACCAAAGATAACGACGAACTGCTGAATTCGATGAGCAACTGAGCGCCGAGGTCCTCTCCCGATGCTCCATATTCCGCTCAGAATATCCATCTTTCTGCTGCTGGCGCTACTGCCCCTTGCCGCTTTCGCGGTGGATTTCCGCAAGGAATTCCAAGCCCTGGAAGACCTTTGGCTGAAGGGAAAGCTGGCAGAACTTCCCGGCCAATTATACAAAAGCGCGCCTAAGAACGACGAGGAGCGCGCCCTGCAGACCTATCTGAGCGCGATGCTCAAGCAAGGCAAGGACGATACCCTCGTGCTGCTGAACCAGGCCGCGGACCGCTATCCCTCCACCTTTTACGGCCAGCAAAGCATGCTGGAGACAGCCAAGCTGCACATTCTGGAACGTGACATCCCCGCCGCGGAAGCCAGGCTGAAAAAGATTTCTTCGCCCGAACTGCCTGAACGCTTTTACTGGCTGGCCTACTGCGCCCAGTACCGCGATGACCACAACGGCGCCATTGCCCACGGGGAAAACTATCTGCGGGCCGCACCAAGCGGAAAGTTCGCCGAAGACACCCACTACATCATTGCCAGTTCTTACCAGAACCAGAGTAAGTTCTACAGCGCCATTTCCAGCCTAGAAAAACTGCGCGCCCTGCCTGGCCTACCCAAAAACAAGCAGTATTTCCACTATCTGCTGGGGCGCCTCCACCATCAGAACGGCAATTGCGCCGAGGCCCTCACCAACTACCAGACCGGGTTTGAGATCAACCGCAAGTCCCAGCTTGCTTTCGAGATCGAGGACCGCCTCTTTGAACTCAAGGGCAGATACGGCTCGCAGGTCGATCTTTCATTCCTCTATCCCTACACGGAATTGGATCTTCCGGAACTTGTTACCGAGCCAGAGGTTCAGCCCTTGCCGACTCTGGCGGAAGAAGATCTTAATTCCCCGGCTAAGCTGGAGGCCAAACCTGCCGGAACCTTTGTGCAGGCGGGACGCTTTGGCAAAGAAGAGAACGCCCGCAACCTTACGGACGTGATCCGAGCTATGAAGCTGAAAGCCAACTACTTTGAGGACAGGGGCAACAAATCCGTGCCCTGGGTGGTGGTGAGCGGTCCCTACGCCTCTCAAAGCGAAGCGAACAGCGTGGCCGGCATCCTGCGCTCCAATTCCATCGAATGCTTCGTCACCCGTTTTTGAAACCTTAAATGAAAAAGTCCACCACCCCGGATGCCAGGCTGACTCCCATGCTGAGGCAGTTTCAGGAGGTGAAGCAAGTCCATCCGGACAAGCTTATCC